>ERZ795051.618-NODE-618-length-52215-cov-11.039839_pt1 | contig 52215 bp, 60 predicted proteins | sample MGYA00375135_ERZ795051 | MGnify/ENA primary metagenome ERZ795051 (study PRJEB30180, sample SAMN05720222) | activated sludge metagenome | isolation source: Anaerobic digester | place: Japan | collected 2015-05-26 ... | reverse complement strand
CTCCGTCGCCGAAGTAAACACAAGAATCGTCACCTAACATTAAACCTATATAAGCGGTGCTCCATTTAATGATGGAAACTCCTTCTATACCTGTTACCAGATCGCCTGCATAGCCCAATAACCAATCTGCACCTAATTCTAAAGCACCTAACCCTCGGCAATCTATCATGTCTACCGGTATATCCAGAACACCGGGTAACAGGGTATATATTCCGATAGCCCCTACCTGGGCACTGTCAATTGAGAATATAAACTCTGTGTCTGTTCCTGTTAACAGTGTTTCTTCTCCTGCGTCAAAAGTAACTCCTCCTAACAGAGAACTTAAACCTTCCACAGACAATGTACCGCCGGTAGCATACATATCCTTTTCAACAGATATGCTGTTGGCCGTTATCTCTCCTTGAAATATACCGTCTACAGTCACAATACCTTCCTCGGAGGTAATAGTACCTTCCAAGTATATATCACCAGAATCCCCGTACTGGTCCTTCTCCACGAGAATTGCCTGAGTTTCTATAGATGTGATATACCCGTTTAATGCTGTAATGTCCGTTTCTGTAATAATGTCGCCTGTGAATGACCCTGTTGCGGCAGCCAGATCTCCTGTTAAGTCTAAGGACAAGCCCGTAACAGCACCAGAAAACGCTCCGGTAAAGGCTGTCAATGCGCCGGTGACATCTAAGGCTACTACACTGGTAGAGCCTGCAACATCCAGATCTCCTCCTACATCTAAATCATCGTCAGTTTCTATAGCACCTACAAAAGAGAACGGACCTGTGAGCGTCATTACGTCATCGCCGGTATTCTCGATAGAAGGTCCTACATCTGGATGATCGAGATCACTTGCAAATACGATCTTTGTGAATGCAGTTTCTAATGTAAATATGTTTCCCATTATTGTTCTCCTATTGTTCTATGTGAACATTATTGATAAACAGTCCTACGGAAGAAGCTCCTATTGAAGAATTGCAATGCTGGACCTTCATATATGAAAATATGTAAGGAGTTTCATCCATGCGTATATTCCAGTAAACAGCGAAAGCGGTTTTTACGATAGGCAGGTTGATGTTGTAAGAAGGAAACGCTACCTGGTAGATGTTTGGTGCTTTCACTGTCTTGTTAATAGGATCTATGCATACAATACGACGCCAATTGGATACTAAATATACCAGATTGTTGGCCTGGTCTACTTCATAACCTGCTAATATTGTAGATGCTCCTAGATCAAAGTACGGACTACCGGTAGTGTAGCCATCTTGAAATTCGTAGCCTGAAAAATCCAGTATGTCGTCTGTGCCCATGGATATGTTCCAGACCACATTACCATCGTATGTTGCTTCATTCTCATTGATAGCGAAGGTTAGCTTAAATAAACCTTCTGTTTGTGAGTCCCATGCATCACTGGTATTGTCGGGTACCAGGAATGTGGATGCACTGTGAGAGCCTACCATATTAAATTGATCCAGATACTCTTCTGTATCATAGACACTCTCATAGTTATACCAACTGGTGTATTGTCTGGGCTTTGTATCAGAATCTGTAAACAATCGGATATTAAACAGAGTCAGGACATCCAGAGCATCAAAGTAGAAGTATCCAGTTACTGTTGTGTCAGAAGCTATTACACCTTTGAACTTGTAAGAGCTCGCTAACGTAGACAGATTGTATAACTGGCATCCGAAGGCCGTCGGTCTGGTTTTATTAGGATCTACGGTAAGTGTAGCAATAACTCGTATTGTACCGCCCTGTAAAAATTCTAAATTTACTAGTACGGGTGTAGGAGGTACGTCTGCATCGCCTCCGGATGAATTTATTTGAACAACATGTTCCAGATACCGGTTTAACGATTCAGCTCCGTACCGATTTACTTGGGTTAAGCACATGGCTACATATAGCGTGGTACCAGGAGCGGGAGGTGTGGGTGTGTATGTGATAGGTAATGATGTAGAACTCGTTAACAGGTTACTGCTAACAGAAGGCAGTAGAGTAGGATCTACATTCTCTTCTCCATATAGATTGTACCTTATGGCATCTGTTCTACCGATCAAATGCGTACCTATCAGTTCAGCAGAGCGTTCTACAACATCAGGATCATCATCAATGGTATAGTTAACGACAACCAGTCTGTTATATAAACCAGCCGCGCTCAATCGATCTACTCTTCGATTGGTATAAATGTAAGCACTTTGACCTGCATCAAGATCAAAAGTCAACCCTTGCAAATCATCATAAAACGTAATTCCATCCGGAGCTTCATTCCAGACTACCTCTGGTAATTCTCCTACCAGTAATGTAGGTTCTGAAACCTGCACCAAATTTACACCAATCTCTTCTGTGTTGTTTAGTCCCGTTATTCGAAGATCAACAAGAGCTTCTATGAAAAAGATGCTGTAGTAGTTCAAATAACCTGCACCGGCATTGTACAGATCCTCTTCATCTCTGGCTGCAATCACATTATTTCGGACACATCTAGAGCGTATGATGCATTCGCCTGCTTGTGTAGAAGGACCAGATCGTATACGAATGTAACGTAAATCAAGATCTGTTAATGTGAACCAGTTACTCCATTCTTTGTTTTCATATCGATATCTGGACAACCCGTTTTCATTGTATTCGAGATAGAACCGATTCTTGTTACCAGTTATATCTACAATATCAAAAGCACCTTTGGTTGTGTCGGAAATATATTCCGGTATCCAGAAGAACTCTTCTTTCACATACTTTACAATAACATCGGGATTTAATCTTGCAATATGAGCTTTCGTAGAAGTAGAGATGCCGGTAAAGTAACCTACGACAAATACCCGGTCTGCAGAATCTAACATTACATTGAATCCGGTGTAATAAGGTAAGGTACCGTTGTTGGTTAACGGAGCGGCAAAATCAGAATTCAAAGATCCGTCTTCTTTTGATAAACGGGCAAGTCCGTTTTTTTCTATCGTATCTACGTGAGTAAAAGCACCTGTGATTATGAGATCTTCATCTAATTCTACAACCCCAGATATTGTAGGAAAGTTTGTTGCAGAACTACCGGATAATGCAGGTACAAAAGAAGTGTCCAGGGTACCATCTGTATTAAGCCGAGCAAGAGAAGTTCGGTTTACTCCATTAACGGTAGTGAATGCTCCTCCCACCACTATTTTATCGTCAGATTGCAATAAGACTCTGTATACATAATCAGAAGAGCCTACAGGATGAGTCCCTGCATTAAAACCAGCATCTAAGGAACCATCTGTGTTGAGTCTGCCTACCATACCACTTCCTGAAGCCGTAAGAGAGGCAAGACCACCTATAACAATCTTACCATCTGATTGTAAAACAAGTGAGTATCCTGGTCCATATAAAGAACCTGTAAAACTGGCGTCCAGGGTACCGTCTGTATTGAGTCGTGCTATCCTGTCTTTAGAAACACCGTTTATTGTGGTAAAACCGCCTACAACAATGATCTTATCGTCGGCTTGCACTACCATGTCATAAATAAAGGCATCCGGGTTTGTATCAATAAAACCGGCGTCCAGGGTACCGTCTATGTTGAGTCGTGCTAAATATTTTCTAGAATTACCGCCTACCGTAGTAAAATTACCGGCCATTAATATTTTACCGTCTGATTGAATATATACTTTTCTTATGAGAGAAGCGTTACTGGTGCATGTAAAAGAAACGTCCAGAGAACCATTGTTATTGATTCGTGCGATAGATTTTTTACGTACACCAGCGACCGTGTTAAACCAACCAGAGATTATGTACTTTCCGTCGGTCTGTTCTGCTATATCCCATACACCTCCGTTTACCCCGTTCGTAGAATCAGGATCAAATAAAGTGTCTATCAATCCAGTGTATATCACCTTATCCTGAGAATATACCTTGAAATGATCCTTGAACAAAAACCCTACCGGAATCTGGAATACCGGATATAACAGGACATCATCTATTTTCCATAGATTTTCAAAGTCCCAATTAGCAAAAGAACCCTGTACTCCGAAATTAGCGAGTGTAATTCCGGTACCTATTCCGTTGTCTATGTTTCCTGTGTCCGTAGCATAGTAACAAGAAACCGGAGATACTGCTATACCCTTCTTTCCTACCAGTCCTCCTGCGTTTAATGTTCCTATTCCAAGTCCAGATATAGAACATAAAGAGAATGAGTTTTCAAATGTACCTCCAGTCCATTCTCCTATCATCCCACCTATACGTCCGTTTGAGTTCACCGTATTTTTGAAAACAGTTCCGGTAGAATAACAGTTTTTGATAGAACCGCCCTGCATAACAGCCGTCATTGCTCCGCATACATAACCTCTCACATACACATTTGTCAGAGCAACGTCATAAACCTTGCCCGATGTCCCAATACTGTAAAACAGACCGGAATACTGGGAACTGCTTCGCGCTATACGAATACCGTTTATCTTTTTTCCGTTTCCGTCCAGAGTTCCAGTAAACGGATTCGCATACGTTCCTATAGGAATGAAACCGGCTCCTTCATTCCAGGTCGTGGTTCCGGTAGCATCTATATTATTGTATAACCTGTATTCTCCGTTTATAGGATAGTCTACATGGTTACCAATCAGTTGAAGTTCTTCAATGGTCGTGATATCTATCATGATAAGGAAATAACTCCGCTGGCAATAGATGCCGTTACGACGGGTTTCTGAGGAATATACACACAAATGGCTGTAATTTCTGGAGGATTTGATTTATCGTACACAAACCCATCTTCCGTAACACCGCAGGCGGTAATTGAATAATAGACATCTTGCGTAGATGAGAATTTATACTCATGTGTATATATTAATCCATTGTCAGACTTTATAAGACTTTTCTGCAGAATTTTTCCATCGGAATCTATTATATGCACCCTGTAGTACGGAGAATTGTTTGAACGCCATTGAACCCTTAAAACCGTACCACAAAATGCAGATACTTTTTCCAGCATAGAGAGGCGTGTCTCGTCCTCGAGCGACACTATTTCAATGCTAGGCGGTGTGGTTGCGCTTGTTACATAAAGGTAAGGGGATGCTGAACATGAATTTATCAGCATCCCATTTTCGTAAACCAGATGTATAGATCCGTTTCCAGTGAACGCATATTGCCAGCCTGTGCTGACTTTTGAGATAGCAGTTATTGTACTCACAATTTAACGGCCTTTGTCCAGTAAGTAGCAGGGTGTCCGTTAGGGGCACCTCCTATTTCTTCTATTTCTATTATAGCATATCTTTCTTCAAGTAAATAAAGAATGCCGTGTTTTGTAAAACGCCAATAATCATGCGGCGGCATATGGATTGCTTGATTGAAAGGCAGGCCCAGTAATAAGACACCGTCCTTAGATAACACACGAGTTATTTCGTCTAGGGCCTTATAAAAGTTACGTACATGTTCTAGTACCCCGCTACAAAAAATACAATCATACGAATCATCTGTGAGTGACGACATATCTTGCACGTCTAAACATAGATTACAGTCTCCTTGAATCGGGTACTCAGATGTGGTGTATGAAGAAGCTTGCGGAAAATAGTTCTTGTAGAAAGAACCCTGTCCGTCTCGGTCATTCCCGCTACCTATAGAAAGTACACGACCTGTAATAGGCTTACACGCTTTGTTTAACCAGATGTTTGATAAATGACGCGGCTCCGAAACTAGACTACGTATCTTCATAACAATCTCTCCTTTTCGTCTTTTAGTCTTGTTCTTGCATCCATACAAGAAAAGGTGCGTTTATTTGAAAGAAAATCTACTATATCCGATTCACAAACACCATATTCTTTGAACTCTACTCGGTCTGTTTTTCCCCGGGTACGCCCTCCATGAATCCAGGCATTTCCATAATGAGCGACCATCACAGAAGGTGCCTGTATATAAACATGTTTAGGAAAAATTTCTGATATTTGAGTGTGATGTTTAGCAAAACACGATCTGATATTCTTAGAAGTTTCTATAATAGAGAACATAGAAGGATACCTATGTTTTTGTATCACGGAACCTTGCAGGCTCCACCAATACTGGATTATAGGCCCTACGTGAACCTCTTGTTCGTATTCTGAGATTTCGTGCAATAGTTTTGTATATGTTTTATGTAAGATATCATCGGAATCTATATTTGTTGTGATGACCATTTCTTCGTCTTTTCGTCTGTTTTCTATCTCTTTTTTGATTTGAGATAACGGTAGTGTAGATTGTTGCGCCGGTACCCTGATTAAGGAAGCATACGGCTCGTAAGCCTTCATACGAGCTTCAATAGAAGCAGGTAATACATCAGATGTAAAGATAAGCCATGTAAAGTCTTGACATTCTTGAGACAAAATACTTTTAAGACATGTCCTTTCAAAAAGATCGCATCTATAATGAAAATACTCTTCGTTAGGGTCTCCGTAAACCTTTATTCTCATATTTAGTCTTGTGGCTACCAGATGCATCATAACTTTCTTCCGCTTAAACATATACAATTGTTTTGATTTTTACGTTCTTTTTATTATGCTTCGCCGCATATTCATTAATCGTGTAGACCATATTAGATTCCTGACATCAATGCTTTTGCACCAGGTGCCCATTTATTCCAGTTATCCGTTATTATCTTTTGATATCGTCCAGACTCTAGCCATTTCTCTCTAAAATTACATTTGTCTGATTCTATGCACTTCACTCTTTCCGGTTTTTTCTTCATTTGCCCACCGCTTATATGAAATACGGTCGCTGGCACAATAACCAACGGATACCCTTGCTCCCAATTCGATAGAGTGAAGTCAGAATCAAAATGGTATTTTTTATAGAGGATCTCATTCATACGAAATACCTTCTTTCTGATTAACCAGCAACAGGATGCAGCACATGGCATATAGACAGGTTGTTTGATCGGCTCTCTCCACATAACAGCATCCCCTTTTTTATCAAACAAAGCTCCTGTTGACCATAGTCCATAATTTTTACGATAAACGGTCGTAGCGACCACAGATGCGGAAGGATCTAACGATACCTCCATCATGGCATTAAACCAGTTTCCTTCTACGGTAGTGTCATCATCCAGTGTAATTAAAGGGCGTTCTGCAAAAGACAAGCATCTATTTATTTCATGGGCGTGACTAAATGTAGGATCCCATCCATTATGCAGAGCAATAATATGAACATTATAAGACCCGACTGTTCGTAATACATTACGGACGCATTGTTTGAATAGGTCGCCTGTGATATCAGGTGTACAAATAAGAATATCTGCTACCGCTGCCTTTGGTTTAAGATTTAGCTTCATTAAAAACCTTTCTAAATACGGAATAGTATTCATTTGCCCAGCGATCCCATGTTAAGGATGCCACTCTGTCATATCGTTTCTTTTTTTCTGTGTATATTGAAAGTATTACTCTTTTTGCAGATTCTACATCATTTAACCTGTAATCAATAATCACATCTGAAAACTCTTTGCATAAACCTACATCATGAGAACATATTACCGGGGTACCGCATCGCAGTGCCTCAAGCACACACATAGGCCCACCTTCCATATTAGAAGGAACAAAGACACAATCACAGGTTTTCATTAAAGTTACCAATTTATGCTTTTCCATTTTACCATCAGAACACACGAAATTGATTTCGGGTAACGCTTTTTGTAGGCTCTTCCAGAGATCTGTTCCTTTTCTTCTAGAACCCTCGTACAATCTTGAAGGGAAGAAGACCGTAAAATCGAAAGTAAAATCAGGATCAATACCTGGGGTTATTCTTGTTATCTTCTCCGCAGGCACCCCTTGTTTAATCAATTCCTGTTTATACTTTTCACACATGACGGTCACATGGGTTGCTTCTCTGGCGGATTGTATCCAAGCAGGCTGTTTTTCTGGATGTGTATGAAATGTTACCGACTTTGTAACTGTTTTTTGAAAGGCACGATACGGCCATGCCAGGTTTATTACGTTATCCCCTTTGAGCGGCGTTCTACTCCGCATGATACTCATATCATCGGGACTTTTTTGGATCAAGATATCTGCCATATGATCCAGTATCCATTTTTTAGGATATTCAAATCCTAGTATGTTTATAATCTTTTTATTACTTGCCGGTATCGTGTTTATCTTCACGGGGACAGGACTCTCCTTTTTTTTTATGTCGTTATTGAATTGAAAGTTACGTTCTCTTCCGCTCAAAAGAAGTTTAGCTCTTTCAGAACAGTAATGAATTACATAAGCCTCTTTAGGATCCTTTTTTATCAATTTTTCCTTCATTCTGAAGTAGTTCCATTCGGAAGGAAGATACTGGGTAGGGATGTTGTGTATGATACGCATTAAATTGACATAATGCTGATCATAAAAACCCTTCATGTTGTGCGTAGATCTAGAAGGAATGTACATTACATCCTTTACAGGAGGAATATGCGGACATGTTTGCAGATCACAGACAAAGAGGCCTGCGTTACAGTACATTTCGTCCCAATGAGTTACTTTGATGTTCTTATCCACCAGAGTTCTGTATTGAGCAATATAATCAAAAAAATCTTTTTGATAATCGGATCCTTTATAGTCTGTGTAATGAGTATTTTCTGGATACATGCCCAGAAATCCTTCTGGAACCACATCAAAGATATTTGGTGCCTCTATATTCCAAAGCATATCTGAGTCCGTGTAACATGCTCTTTTGATACGCCCTGAACGTAATAACCAATATACATGTTGTTTCAAATAACACGGATGTTCATCATTACGCCAAGTATCGTCTATACAAAAAAACTGTAGGTTATGCTTCTTACAATATTCCATCATTTTTGGTATGGTCAGATCAAACATCCATCTGTACTTATCACCTACCGCTATTGTTATGAGAGCATCTCTGGATGCATTTGAAACAGGCGGTAGGTATACAAAAGGTTTATTAGATGGAACGGTGTTTCTACAGGAGGTTGGTCTGTTAAATACTTCCGATCCAAATCCATTCACTTTAAGTCTTATTCTCATCATAAATACTTTCAATTCACAGCGACGAGCCAACCATTATCTTCAAAATACTCGCAATGAATTAATGCACTCGCCCCTAACCATGTTCCTACCTCTACCGCGATTCCTTCAATCTTTCCGTTAGATCTCTTTCTATGAAGGGTGTGTAGAGCCTGTTTCGATGCAACAGACCGACCTTCAGAAAGTATAATATCCTTTTTCATATAAAAACTCTATTCTTCACCGTTTAACAGGTCCTTGTACTTTTTCTTAAACGATTGTACTCTAGACTCTAGTTTGGCTTCAAGAGCTTTCAATTCTTCTTCCATGCTTTTGAGTTTTTCTGAAGCCTGATCTACGGAACTGCATCCGTGTTCTTCTTTTAGACGATCAAGTAATTGTGCTTTTCGTCCTTCTTGTGACTGGATGTCTGCTTTAATCTCTTCCAGTCGTTTCTTCAAACGCATTACATCACTCATTGCATTCCTCCATTATATCCCAGACCATGTCTTGTAGTTCTTGGTCTGCTTTCATTAAAGCAAGGGTTTGTTTTAGATTCTCTCTGAACGAGAGTGAAACTTCCTGTTTTTCTTTTAACGTGGATATGAAGACATCGAATTGATCTTGAGATCGTTTCTGTACTTTCTTTATGAATTTATCTGTCATTGGCAGTGCAATGTACTTTATATCAAAATCAGAAAATAACAGATATGCATAAGGTCTATAATCTATATCTGCCCTGGTACGCTGGATAGCGACACCGCAGTTTATGATCGTTTTACCTTTCTTTTCATGAACGAATCCCTGGTGATTGTCACCAAACACGGCTACACGGAATGGTTTAATTTGCTTATACACGGAACTGATATTGCCAGACTCTGGTGCTCCAGGAAACGGTTCCATTGTGTATACCATTTGATGTGCCATTAGAATCAGGTTATCTCGTTTCCAGTTTACCGATGTTATGTCTTGCCCGTAAGGGATACCACATAAAAAAGCACAATCATACTTCAACGGTTCATAAGCAGGACAATGATGTATGATCCGTGTTGCCCGTAGAACATCGTAACTGGATTCATTTAACCGCGTATAACTATGACCGGGCATATCGTGTTGACCGGGTATTGTGTAACAAGGAAGATCCAATTGCATGAGCTTTCTAATGATCATTGATTCTATTATAGGATCTTCTTTCGGTCTATGAAAAATATCTCCTGCTATGCAGAGAGGTACTTTGTATCCGTTGGCCGTATCAATAAGTACATCTAGCATACCCTCTTGATCTGCAAGCCAGGTCTCTGGTTCCCTGCAATCCGGTACCTGCGATGTTAAATGCAGATCAGAACAGAATAATGCAATCGGAGCTTTCATAACTTACCTCCGCATACAGGACAAATGCCTTTGGTCTGTATCTTCCATTCTCGTTCTGTTTCTTGCAGTAATTCTTTTTGACGTTGTATAGACATTGCCGTACCTTGAATTTTACCGATCTCTGCCCTCAATGCGTTTATTGTGTTATATAGTATACTTATGCTGTTTTGCATGGATTCTAACGAGAGAAGTGTTTCTTCAACGCTATTCACATACTCCAATGTGTGTGTTACTTTAATAGAAGCAAATTTATGCAGAATATCTTGAATTTGTGCGATGTTTTTCTTAATCGGTGTTATTCTGGATATTACTGAAAGCATCCCGTCCACATCGGATACTGGTACTAGTTTAGACTCAATTGTGTTTATGTACTCCATCACATAACGAAGTTTATTGATATCTTTCTGTAGCCCAGACACCCTGGTGTCCATCTTTTCTAGGATCTGGATACGCTTGACCATTTCGGGTACCTGTTTGTATTGTTTGAACTTCTCCTGCTTTCGTTCAAGATCCTCTGTTAAGAGACTATGCTCACCGTTTAGTTTACGTCGTCTGCTTTCTGCGACTGCCAGAGACTTATCCATCTCTTCTAATCCTATCAATGAAAAGATGTATCTAGAAGCATCTGGTTTACTGCTGGACAATAAGAACATACCGTCATGCTGTCGGGCAAAGTTTAATGAGGATACAGGTAATGCTCGCATGACAGGATCAGGAACATCCGTTCCTATGCCAGTGAATTTCTCGCCATTTAATATGTAATAGGATTCTTTTTTTGAACGTCCTCTGGTTATTACATTCCCTTTGGATGTAACAACGGTTACTTCGACGGTATCAGAACCCTCTCTACGGAAATCTGTTCCAGAGGGTCTGTTAAAACACACCCAGTATAATGCGCGAAGTATTGAGGACTTGCCTCTATCGGACTGTCCTTGTATAACATTCCTGTCTGTAAGCTCTATAAAAAGATCTTCGTGTTTTTGAAAATTTACAAGATGTAGACTCTTAAGCATTCTTTAGAATATCCGATTTACATTTCTCAAAAAACTCATCCAGATTAACTATTATCATATTATACGTTTCAGTCTTAACTTTTATATAAGACATTGAGTTGAGTTCTTTCTTGTAATACTTCTTAAAAAACTCACTGTCTGCACATAAGCATATCTGTTTTCTTGGTTTCTGGAAGATTAACCAGAAATGCGGTCTACCGGACTCTGTTCTGTCTCTGTTTACCTGTGTGAGGAAATCGGTGAATGTTTTAGGTCCGCCCTCTATAAAATCAAATGGACACCATCCGCTTCCGTAACCTTTTTTCATTTCAACAACAACCTGAGATATGAATCCGTTTCCGGTAGAGGAAGGCGAACTCATATCACCATAAAATGGTTTTGCTTTGGAAACAGTACCCCTGGCTCCAGAACCTGGACTACGCCAAAAAGCATCTTTATCTCCCCACCATTCTGACATACGTTTACATATGAGTCGTTCAAACGCACCGCCTTTTGATTTACCGCCGCCTGGTTTCATTTAATCTTTCTCTTACTTTCTTTTTAGAGTCCCCGAACAATCTAGACCATTCTATAGAGCGTTCTCCTTCTAAGAAAGAAGTAAACTCTAATTGTTCGCAGACTTTAACAAAATTTTGATAGGATAACTCATCTTCAACAAATGATATCGGGTTCGTCTTTTTATGGGGAAGTTTTACCAGTGGTACGTTCCGTTTCACAACATCCCAATTGTCTTTAATGAGTTTGTACTGCCGTGTCTCTTTTGGGAGATCGTTACGAACATACCTGCAAGCATACACAGGCCCTATTCCATGCACCCCTTTTACATTATCAGATGCACAACCCATGATTGCTTTTACTTTCCACCAATCAGAAGGCGGCATCTTATACTCAATTTCAAAATCCTCTTTTGTGTAAATGGTAGGAGGTTTACCTTTCATAGAAGGTAGCATCATACTGATGTTATCATCTAGTAACTGGTATAGGTCCTGGTCTGCAGATACAATTAATCCATATGGTACCATTTTTGAAGCAAGAGCGACAATATCATCCGCTTCTACACCCTCTTGATGAAAACTATTCCGGAATCCAAGTAACGGTAGAATCTCTTCACGTAATCTGTCTACCTGTTTATAGTACTCTTTTCGATCAGCCATTTCTTCCGGAGTCAGATCTTTGGTGCGTGTTTCTTTGTATTCTTTGTAAGCATCTCTTCTATAAGAAGTTCTTGCGTCCCATGCAAACACGAACCGTCTTGAATTACTGTATCTGGTTAAGTAAAGCAATCTGGATAAAAATCCAAATGTAACGCCTGTAATATCCTTGTCGCTGGATTCCAGATGTCCGGTCGTAAATCTTGCTTGGGCACAGACATAACCACCGTCTATGATCAAAACGGTGTCATTCATATCTAGGCTTTCTATCAGGAAACAGTTGATCCGTTATGTCTGTCCAGACCTTTTTACAAAGTATCTGCAATTCACGAGTACCGTTTTCTTCAAAATGTTTTACTAGTTTAGCTCTTGAGTACTTCTGATCTTCCCAAATAATACTGTTTGCAGATACCTGCAGTTCCTTTTCATCTATAAGGAAGTCTATCATAGACGAAATATCGTCTAATCCGTATCCATAGTACAATGGAAAGTCAACTTCGGTTTGTAGCCCTGTTAACGAGTTCTTAGAGATAGAAGCGCGAACATCTACACCAATGGTTCTGTTCTTACCTCTTATCATCTTTTTGATCTTTTTGACTTTTGCAAGCCACATTATATGTGAAGCATAGAACTCTAATGCTCTGCCTCCGGCTCTGGTTTTAGGCTGGAATCCTGGGTTCAGGTTATCTCTTGTTTGTGAAATAATAATGAGTGCTGAATTAGTGTTGCGAAGATTTTGCGTTATCTTTCGCATATTTTCACTGTTTATCTTTGCTTTACCGTCTCCGTAGGAACCTTTGCCCTCTTTTTCTTTTTGAAATGCTTCCTTGTTTTCCTGGAATTTTCGTTCCGATGCTTCTGAGTCTAGACCGTCCATACTATCCAGAAACCAGAAAAACGGTTTACCTTCACGTAAACGATTGTCTACATTGTAGTAGAAGGACTCTATAGTGGATGATGCAGATTCTGTAACAGGACCGTCTGGTCCTACAATTCTGTCTGCTACTTTAGAACCGAACAGTCGCCTGATATCAAAAAATAAACGACGCTCTACATCATCATAAATAAACAGATGATCCTTAAATTCAGATCGTTGCGCTATTTCTGCGAGCATATTTAAGCAGAGAAGGCTCTTCCCTGCTGAAGAATCGCCTATAATATTGTTAAGGGTACCTAACTTAAAGGCGCCTGCAACAGTATTAGAACAGGCAAGATTCAAAAGGGTAGACCCTGTGGGCACAAGGCCCACAGAGTCACCACTTCTTCTGGAACGAGCTCTAGGCATCAGATGAGTCCTAAAACCAGTTTACGGAGTTCGGCAAGAGACATTCTCTTGAGTGCTGTCTTTGAATGATCTACCTGATCTGAGAAATTGTCGTCGATTACTTCGAGGAGTTCTTCCTTGGTCATTTCTTTTACATCGTCTTTGGTAAGGAAGGAGTCTTCGTCCTCTTCATCGTCCTCGAAATCCTCATCCTCTTCATCCTCTTCAGGTTCAGATTTCTTCTTTCGACTCTTCGGCGCAGGCTCTTCATCCTCGTCATCCTCATCATCCCAATCGTCGTCATCCTCATCATCCCAATCGTCGTCATCCTCATCATCTTCTTCCGGCTCTACCTTGGACTTCTTTGCCGGTGCTTTCTTTGCCGGTTTTTCTTCCGGTTCATCATCATCATCATCGTCCTCATCATCCCAGTCATCGTCCTCGTCTTCTACAGGTGCCGGTTTTGTGGCTTTCTTTGCCGGTTTTTCTTCCGGTTCATCGTCCTCATCGTCCTCATCGTCATCCTCTTCAGGTTCCGGTTTTGCGGCTTTCTTTGCCGGTGCTTTCTTTGCCGGTTTTTCTTCGTCCTCTTCGTCCTCGGCTCCTGTAAGCAAAGCAACCAGATCCTCATAAGACTTAACCCGGAAACATTCGTCCAGATTGACAACCTTCTCCAGAATAGATTCCGGATAAGTACGACGTGGGCGACGGAAATCCAGACGTGTAGTCACGAAATACTTCGAACCAGAGAATGAATCCTCGCTAACACGGAACCGAATAGTGCTACCGCCGTCTAATTCGGCAAAAGCACAGTCGTCCATATCATCGGTTTCGTCCAACTCTTGTTCAAGTTTTTGTGCAAACTTAAAACTGGACCAGTCAAATATCTTGACGGTCGTTTTCTTGTCTGTCGGATCCGTGTAATTAAACAAGCACATTTCACGAGCTTTCAACCCGTTAATGAGTTCCTTGTTGGCTTCGTAATCCTTACGCAGACGCTCCACCTCTTCGCAAATAGGGCATCGCTTGCCTACAGACTTCGGACACACAACCGGTTTCCGGTCTATAAAATGAATCCAGTAAGGCCTGCGGTACCATAACTCGCCCGGTTCGATACCATCGGGATGATGCTTGCTGGTCACTTCATACGGAAGTATGTCCATTTCCATACTGCACTTTTCTTCTGGATACCAGATCTCTATGTCGGCTGGTAGATCCAGTAGGCGCGTACCTTTACGTGCCTCTTTTGCGTGTTTCTTTACAAGATCACGCATCGTCCTTCGTTTTGCTGCTCTGTCTTTCGGTCTCGGCATCTTTTTTTCTCCTATACTCGTTTATGCCTTCTTGTATCCCAGCACTCAATGCGAATGCACACATCTTCAGAAAAAGCGGTATCATAATGTAACCTACTACGAGTATGATAACCGCCAGTACAAACTTATCCAGTAGACTCATTTTTTGTTCTCTTAAGACCTCTTCCGAGTCTTTCTTTTCGTTTAAGTGAAGGTTCTTCTTGTGGTTGACTATAGTAACCCTGGTTCTGTAAGAAGCAAAGATTTTCTAAGGCCTTGCGTCGTTGCTCTAATGCAATAACTAATTTAGACAAAGACTCTGCTTCTGTTCTGGCTTTAATGAGTTTCTTCTGCGCTTTAATGTAATCCTCGTTAATGGCCACTTGTTGGTTTATTGCGGACTCTGTTACTTTGTCTATTCCGTATTCTTTAGGATCTTTTCGTATACCAACCAGCAGTGTGTTTTGTACTATGTCTGCTCGCAGTCTGCACATATCAGCCACTTCTCTTGCTTCTACGGCTTTTTGCGCCCAGTACATAAAAAGCCCTGGTTGATTAAGCCACTCTTTATCTAAAGATAATGGATCTATTTTTAGAATATCTTCGTACATTTTATTACCTCTTACTGTATTATACTAATCAGGTCCTAGAATCAGAACTATTCAGCTAAAAGAGCCTCATAACAACATGCTACTAATCTGGCCTTTCCGGCATCATAAAATGTATTTACCAGAAACGGTTCCATTATTAGATATGCTTTCTGATCTCCATTTAAGAGACAAGCAGAGCAGTATCCTAGGACCGCCTGACGAATAGATTCCGGATCAGCTTCAATGGATTTAATCAATTCTCTGATTTCATTCCAGGGTCGTTTGCGCATAAGAGCCCTGCACAAATCTATCACTTGTTTTTCTTCTTGATCTGCAGACGTGATATCTACATTAGGGTCGTCCAGTTTTATGATCTGCTCCAATATAGAAAGAGCGTGTCTCGGAGAACCAACAGACCTTTCGATTATGGCCTGTATCGTAGCCTTCTCTAACTCAACTTTTTCGCGTTTACATGTGCGTAAGATAAGTCTGCTCATATCCGCATCATTTAATATGTTGAATGTAAAAGGAGTGCATCTCGTTTTAATAGTCTGGATTAGTTTCTCCGGATTTGTAGTAGCCAGTATCATGTATACATGCTCCGGCGGTTCTTCCAATGCTTTGAGCAGAGCATTTTGAGCATCATTTGTGAGTTTATGACACTCGTCTAAAAGAAACACTCTGCAAGAGGACTCCATAGGAAGAAAGTTTATACGACTGCGAAGTTCGCGTATAGTGTCTATACCACGGAAATCGGCAGTATCCATTTCTGAATAATCACCACCTGTGCACCCTAACTCCGATGCTATGATTCTAGCGACGGTAGTTTTTCCGCAACCAGACGGTCCTGTTAAAAGAATACTGTGTGATCGTTTTTTGTTACCCAACCACGACTGGACCTTTTTTAAGGTCGCTACGTTTCCTAGTACCTGACCTAATTCCTTAGGCCTATGTCTTACATATAAGCTCATACACCGACTCCTTTCTTTGTAAACCATGATTTATCTACATCTGTAGCCTCGACTTCTACATCCAGCGGAAGTATTATCCAGTCCCAAGCCTCTCTTATCCTCTCTGTAGAGATCTCTCTAAAGAGTGCTACATAATCCTCGAACTCGTCCTCAGGCACGTCTCCTAAAGCAGAGTCGTGAATCTGTCCTATTAAAACGGACCGCATTTTATTCTTACGCAGAGCTTTTGTCATTTCTACAAAAGCCCATAATAAACAATGAAATGCCGAACCCTGCACAGGATAATTAATAGCTTCATTTCGCTTCATTTTACCCCGGCAAATGAATCCGGTCTTTGTTAGGAAGTAACCTTTCTTAAGGTAAGTCTCCCACCAATCCTTCTTCCATTGTGTATATACAGGAAACCGAAGATTCCAGAATGAATTCTCTACAGCCTGTATATGTTCTTCAAATGCATCATAAACAGATGATTTCACTATCAATTTTTCTTTAAGATGCTTTTTTAACGGAACACCGTCTACTTCTAATTTGAGTTCGTCAATAGCATTCCATAAATCAGGTGCTATCTGCTTGTAATAACTTCCATAAAATGCAGGAAACACAAATTTATTTTTGGCCGCATACCTGGCGAGTTTAGGTACTTTGTCTTTAGGAATCATATAACATTCAGAAGCCATAGCAGAATGCATGTCATAACCTGTTTCCAGGTATTCTATCATAGTAGGATCTTGATGGTAGCAGGCCGCAATCCGGACTTCAATTCCACTGTAGTCTTTCTCTACGATACGATTACCTTTTCTAGGTATGAATGCTTTTCGTACTAATTCTGCTACCCAGGGGTCACGTATAGGAATATTCTGGAAATTCGGATTACTGCATGATGAACGAAATGTCTGCGCCGTGTGCAGGTTAAAATCAGGATGCAGGTAACCGTTTATGCAAGACTTTAAGATACCTTCTAGGTATGTGCTTCTGGCTTTATTCAACTTTCTATGCATGAGTATGTCTGATACAAGCGGAACATTCACCTTAGATAAATGCATTTTATCTAGCGAACCTGTCATCGTAATGTCGTAGATATCTTTTAGAACTTCTCTGAGCTGATCAGCAGATCCTAGTTTCAGGCTTGCTCCGTATGTATGTTTCCAATACTTGCCTGCTTTTGTACTTAAGATCTTCTTCTCCAGTTCATGCTCTTGCTTTTCTAGATCCTTGATAGCCTGTTTACAGTATCCTACATCTATCCGGATTCCGTTTCTTTCGGCTTCTGCTAATGCCAGAGCACCGTTGTGCAATAACTTATATGCAGATCTGGTAACTGGATTCATACAAACGCCTTTCTCTGTAGCATAGCAAGTTTATACTCAAAAACGGCGTCCAGCGCATTGTATGTGAGCAAATCCGTTTCATTCATTTCATGGATGGTATTCAACTGTTTTAATGAACTACTATGTAAATACCTATCGGCAGTTTCTGCATAATCAGGAACACCAAAATGAATAAACACCTGTTTCTTCAAACCACTATATAGTGGACGATTATCCTCTACATGAGCAAAAAGCATCGTATCATGAACCCAGTTCCTAACAGGAACGCCCAGTTTTGTTCTAGTCCATATATCTTCAAACTTCATATTTGATGCTATCTTGCCTATCTCTTTCATACCAAAGAGCTTGCATAAATACGGATGCAAAGAATCATCAAAAGGCATAGCCACACCTGTTTTTGAATCTGTTGCTATTCCTATAGAATAGATTCTGGACTTATTCAATTGAGGCTTCAGGCAGTTGGTCTCATAGTCAAATGCCAGATACTTTGGTTTTGTGTCCAGTATTAATTTCAGATAACGTATCCTGTCATCACCAAAAAGTAAATCTGTATTAGGTAGCACACCTGTATCTGCAGGAATCTTCTTATTGGATAACTTGATAGCTTTCTTTAACTGCCTTTTCCATTCTATTTCTTTTGAGATATCTTTATACTGATCTGATTTGACGACAAGCTCGGCTGGATTATAAACAGGAACAAGCCATGCATTTAGATTCTTGTCCGGTATAGACAAGCCTACCCAGGCAGAGAACTCCCCTCTATCGCGCTTCCATTGCTTCCCTATAACACTTATAAGGGGCAAAATTCCGCATAAGATGATTACATTTGGTTTAGAGTTTCTGATTTCTGTCCAGACATTAGACCGGCACAAGTCTATCGTTTTCTCCGTTAGCTCACCACCGTTTCTGGTTCTGCAACAAGCAGCAAACATCACACGACAGTCTTCCCAGATGTTTATACCCTCTTCACGAAGAGCTTCTTCTAGAAGTTTATACTCGTCTCCAACATCTATCTTACCTTTCTTGTCTTGAAGACTTGTAGGAGAGTCTAGAAGGATCAGGATTTTTTTCTCCATGTATCCCTGTGGTGCTATCTTAGGACTCTTACAGTACCGCCATAAGCGACACATGTAACAACCCGCACCTCCAGTATCCAATTGTTCTTCATTAAAGAGCGACATGTTAACTCCTGCTCATAATTGCAGACACACACCATAAGGTCTCATTCTGAATCTGCAAAGATTCTGCACATAGTGAAAAGTCAACACCTTTTGTCAATATCTCTCCGAAAAATGAAGGACGCAAACAGAATGATACACCCTCTAAGGACTTGTCGTATTCTGCATCTACACGCTCTTTGTTAGAGCCTACAGTCGCTTTGGCAGTCAGCAGGGCTTTACCTTCTTTCAAAGTAACATATATTTTCTTGTTGTCATCAAAACGTTCACCCTCTGTAAAAACAGAACATCTGTCTACAGCATCTCGAGTTTCTTCAGAAAACGAAACCCGTTTTCCTTTTTTTAGGTCTTGTTCCATACGCAGGACATCTGGGTATGCTCCAGAGAGCAAAGAGCAGGCACCTATCAGTGTAGGCTGTTGCTTAAAGTACATGATGTTATCGTCGATAAAGAACTTATCCGGATTCAGTAGTTTAATAAATGGAACCGAAGGTCCTGGTATCAGGACTTCTTTCTCTTGCAGAAATGTTTCCTTGCCCAGTTTTTTATAGTACAACAAGGAGTCGGTGGCCTGCATTGAATTGCCCTTCACACAGACCGCCGTCAACACTGGTCTATAATATGTCTTAGAGACAAATTTAGAGACCTCTTCTAGTGTTGCTATAAAGTCAGGACCTATTGTTTTCCATTTACTTGGCAACGGAAAGTCAAACGGCTCAAAGAGCGGAAACTGGGCCTTGGTCCGTTTACCTAGAACCAGTAAAGTTTTTCCGAATTCCAGAGTGATGTTTTCGTCTTTTAGTTTTTGCACATATCTGTAGAAGTCCATACCTTCTACACAGAAATCCTGACACCCTTCTAAAAAGGGCACCTCTAATGAAGCTCTTGTGTCTTCTGTTTTACAGTAAAGGCGCAGGTTCTTGTACGACACCCTCCCCACTGTTTCGTCTGCTTGACTTCTTTCCCTTATTAGAAGTACCATGCGTTCCAGCGACTCTTTTAGTTCTTGCGTCTTTACTACCACTCTTGACATTTTCGTTCTCCTTGAGTTTCATTATAGTGTCTATTTCAGATTTACTTTTATATGCTAATGAAATTAACCTATCATAGGCATACTTATGCTCGTCGAAAAAAGCCTTTTCCCATTCTCCGAAGGAACCTGCAAAATATACTTTCATAACAGTTCCCTTCGTTCTTTTATGAACGGAAACGGCCATTTAGGTAGAGTACTCATAAACATCTCCATATGGAATATGTTCCATTTTGCCCTGGTAAGATAGTCATTACAGAGTCCTTTTTCTAATCTAACAGGACGACCTCTTATAAGTCTGTTTCTACCAAAATTAAATCCGTTCTCTTCAAAAAGCCTAATAACAGCCCTTCTGTATTTTGGTGTTTCGTTGTTGCCCAGACCTCGTTGTTGTCCTATTTCTGACGCAACAAACGCCACTGGGTTCTTGCTCCAGTCCCATTCTCCAGTATGCCTGTTTAACGGAGGAACAAAAACTTTTCCATAAGCGGACACCTTAATCCAAGAACTGCTATCTACAGAATACCAGGGGTACCTGCGCATTAGATCAAATGCAGTCATTGCGAACCCGTGTACCTTTAATTTAGGCATCCCATTTTTATCGCATAGGTGATCTGCCCACAACCTGTCTAACGGTCCTATAAGAACTTTTGACGAGTTGGGAATCAGACCACCTATTGCAAGTCGTTCATAACCTTCTTTGATATAGCGTTCCAGATATTTTTCGTCTGTACCGAAGTGCCATACAGGCATAGGATGCAGGCCTCTATCTTCAAACCATCTCTGATTTTTGTATGTCTCTTCTGCGTTATTGATGATATCCAGGTTCGCATATACTTCTATTAAATGTTGATTTTTTAATAGAAACTCTGCATACATATCTCTGTATGCCAGATACTCTGGATTCTGCAGATATGAAAAATCATCATGTTTGCGAGTTTTTAACGCCGCACCCATAATCCCGGTCTTAAGTTTTCTAGACCATTGATTATAGAGTGTAGGTGCTCCGCTGTCTAAGAATAAGTCTGTCATAAGGCATGCATCACCATTTTTTGTTTTTTGATGGCAAGCTCTCCTGCTATCTTTAATTTATTGTACTGTTCTATCCATAAAGACTGAAAATCGTCGTAGTGATCTAGTAATTCCATACAGCGTATCGCCACATTTTCTTCGTGTTGATATTTGAACTCTGGAAGATACATTTCAGAGTAAGAGAGTTTATCAGGTACCAGAGGTAAGCATCCTGCAAAGACACACTCTTGCATCGCGATACCCCAGGTCTCCTGGTTAGAGAAGGAGACTGCTACCCGATGTTTTGTTAACTCTTTATAGTACTCGTCTTTCGTTTGCTTCAGATCATAGGTTCGCACAAAAGATACTCCGTGCGGATCCGTCTTCTCTATCTCTTCTTTTAACCGTTCAAATAAATGAGGATTCTTTTCTTCGTTCAACCGATGCGGAAAAACAACGGACCTCTCCTTATTATGCACTTCATATATCTTATGTCTAGGATAGATTGGAAAACCGGATACATAAACTTTATCTGGATTCAGATATCTGCTTGAACATAACAGTCTTCTATGAAATTCTGTGGCTACAAAAATAACGTCTGTTTCTTTCCACATTCCGTGCTCTATATAAGAGCCCCATGTTTCCATTCCGGACTGTGTCAGAAAATCATACGGATCATAGGTACCTGCATGAAGCATACCCGCTATCTTAAACGGAAGTTTAAGAGCATCCCGTATGTATTTCAAATGTATAACTTCTATATTCCATAGATCATGAAAGAAGAAAATAGTCTCGGACCAGTTACGTCCGTTCCGGTGTTCTTCCTGTATCCAATTTAACAGACCAAACATCTGGTCTACCTTATAGATACATGTACCAAACACATCTAGGAAAGAACCATAAGCAATCTTGTCGTATTGATAGTCACTCAGGAAGAACTTCTCATCAAAACCGGAATCAATAGATGCATTTTTGTACCATTCTAACCAGTCTTTGCTATAGCGACCCTCGAAGGGCTCTATCGGTAAATGGATTAATGTTTTCATTGTGTTTTATCCTTGCGATATCACGCCGAGACGCGCCGCTACCGCTACAGAAATGATGCTCTTATACAAAGGTGCGTTTAGGGCATATATTGTTTCTCCGACTGTTCTCCCGTTGATAAACTGCAGAGGCTTCACACCGTAAAGATTCAACCATGTTAGGTCTGCATCTGTCCATTCTCTTTCAACCTTAATAATGCTCTCGAGCAAAGAGTTAGGTATATAGGAAGGAACAAGACGTGTAGGACGCTCTGTAAGCATTCTACCTTTTTCCAGTATCTCGTCAAAATCCCGAGTACCTGTATATGGTTGAAAATACTGACCGAGTCCACCTTCTGTTCCGTTGGTACGGATCCTGCGCGACATTTCATTTGGATCTAGTCCGTACTTCCGAAGGAATGTACCGTTATCCGAGATCGTTTTGATGGTCTCTCCTGGAGAAAACGTCAATGATAACCATAGCACCTTTGTAAACCTACCCTTTATACGCTCTGCAAGAGCTATGCATTTATCAAATGATGGTTTTCCCATGTGTTCTGCTAATTCCGGATTCGCAGACTCCATGCCTATCTCAACAAGATACAGGCCTGCTCCTTCACAAAAACGGAATGCAACATCATCGTTTCCGAAAGAATCCAGAAACCTTGTAAAGGTGTCTACGCTTCCTAATGCAATTAGAGCGGGAGGTCCGTATCCGTTTTTCACATGGTTTGCGAAGTTCCCTGCTAGGATATCCTTTGCACGGTTTATGTTGAAAAAGAAGTCTTCGTCTGTAAAATGGACACCGGAACCCGGTATTTGTTCCTGGTACGAACACAGGTTTTTCAACACAATATCAATTTCTAATACGATCCGTTTCCTATCAAACAGATTTGGAGTAACAGGACAAAATGAACAATTCCTGGGACATCCGTAAGATGTACACAATGGAAGTACATCTGACATATCCTTCAGGTGTCCGTCGCAATCAGACAATAACAGGAACTCGAAATGAGAGATGTACTTTGGATAGGACTCCATTCCTGTCTTAATGAATTCGGGAGAAAGTTCAATAACAGGTAACATCTCCTGCTTAATCAGAGGCGTGTATCCGAAAAACACCGCCTGGGGCAGACGCAGATGCAGTAACCTGCACAAATCAATCTGCGGATAACTCCACAACGAAATAAAGACACAATCATCAGGTTGAATTTGATCAAGGATGTCTTTTTGTGTTATCCGAAAATCCTCAAACAACTCTACATCATCACCTAGGCTCCTGTATGCAGAGTAGAGGTAGTAAGGCATATAACAGAAACTACCGCGATTTTCCTCAATAGAGGATGTATCTATGATCCATTTTTTACTCATATACTATGGCTCCGTTTTCGTTATCTTCTGAAACTTCTACGCAGACAATATTATATCCTCTTTCTTTGAATTCAGATAAAATATCTGACGCTATCATTTCACAAGACCGGTTATAGAAATTGTAACCGTGTTCATTTTTTGGATAGGTACTGTTTAGGTGTATTCTCAATTCACTTTGTAAAGTAAAGAACTCTACTTCACGATCTTGGTGATTAACATTCACCGTCATTCTGATATGAAATTCATGTCTATGAGCGTCCTTTAAGAAAGAAACGCTGGCCGGGGCTCCCATCCATTGATGGAAGCCCGGCACCTTATGTGTTACCCAGATATGAGTTTTCATCCTGCGATCTTCCAATAAATCGCGGCACGTTTTTCGAGCCATTCGTCTGTGAAAACTTTGCCCTTTGCTTCGTACCGTTTACGAAGTTCGTTTGTGAGGGTGCTGATTTTCTTTCCTTCTTTCTTCAAACGCTTTGCGAGCTCTTCGTTGGACTCCTGTTTCATTCTCCGTGTTGCTTTTTCTTTCGCCGGTTCCGGTTTTGCAGGTTTCTTTGCCGGTTCCTCTTCCATCTTTTTGACAGGCTTCTTGATCTTTACTGGTTTCTTCTCTGCTTCCTCTGCAACTTCTGGTTTAAAAGCACGACCAATTTTCTTGCAGACTATCTCCATTGCAGCCTTCGGAACCAGATCCCTGGACAATAGTTCACGGCAAGCATCTCGATTCAACAATTCGTAATCTTCTGCTTGCAGGTCATCTTTCAGGGCTTCCAGTTCTGCCAACGTGCCTTTTTCGTTGTCCAGAGGAATCGGGGGTTCCAGTTCCAATACTTTGTTCATGTGCTTGACTAGAGACTTGAGTTCCATACATACTCTCCTTTTGGGTTTAGGGTTTTAACTTGCAAACTAACACACAATAATACAAACTACGTTCTGATTTCTGAAAAATCTTTTACTTAATCATCGAAAAGAATTCTGCCCTGGCAGCGGGATTGTTTTGAAAGCAACCTGATAGAGCAGAAGTAACGAAGGTCGATCCTTGTTTTTCTACACCTCTACTGGAGATACAGAGATGTTGCGCTTCTATATAACAGGCCGCTCCTACAGGCTGTAGATGCTCCTCTAACGTATCCACTACCTGTTGGGCTATTCTTTCCTGTATCTGTAAACGACGCGCATAGATATCCAAGAGTCGGGCGAGTTTCGACGCTCCTAGGATCTTACCATTTGGTACATACGCTATATGAGCCTTTCCTATAAAAGGAGCCAGATGATGCTCACAAGTTGAATACAACTGAATATCCTTTAACATGACCATTTCTTGCGAAGTATCGTCATAAAATACTTTCATTATATCTGCAGGATTCTTCTTGTATCCGGAGAACCAATGCTCCCAGGCTTTCAGAACCCGTTTAGGGGTTTCACGCAGACCTTCTCTGCTAGGATCTTCTCCTATATATTCTAGCATTCTGGTCACCAGGTTTTCTTCTGAGGTGGATGTTTCCCAAGGAAACTGGATCCAGACGCCAGGATCTATGCGACACATGGCATGCCATTTACACCCAACACTATGATGTTGTTTCGTATAAAGGGCATACACACAATATCTTTTATCAATGAAAGACTTTGCAGTCTGGCCACTATCTATGAGATCGTCTATAACTGCGACCTGTTCTATATTCTTAAAATATAGATCGCCGATAATCTCTAATTGATGACTTTGGTCTTTAGAATACTCATACAATGCCAGGGCCACTTGTGTGCCCCCGCGTGGTATTCCGTATATATACCGATGTCCTCGTAGTTTGACACATTCGTACATCTCCGCTACAAGGACTTTCAATTCTTCTGGTGTTACTTTGTACATTATACCACTCCTATCCATTTATGGGTTTGTAGTGAAAGTCGCCATCTAGGATTCCGCATTACCCGTATGGCGGTATTCAGTCTGTTTATTGCATTGGTTTTTTCATCGTCTGTAGTTATTGGTTGCAGATAATAAGCAGGAAGATCTCCATAAAAATGAGTGTATGTAGAAAGATCCTGACCTTCATCTATTACCTTAACTGCAAATGGTTTCAAAGTCTTGCACCATAATGTACCTCTTTTCGGAGATACTGTCAAGTATGCAATACCTTTACCCAGACCTAAACCGGCTAAAGTACCTACTAATCCGTCAGGCCAGGGTAGTGTTCCGTTTGACTCTATGTGAACCTTAGGAAAGGATTCCATCAATTCGGCAATCAGAGCGGCGTCTATCTGCAGGAAAGGTTCTCCTCCTGTCAAACAAACATCTTTTACAATCGTATTTTCTGGAACCAGCATCTCCAACGCTTTCCTGATAAGAGCAGGTTTTTCAAATACTTGTCGAACTGAAAAATCTGTGTCGCAGAAACTGCAATGAAGATTGCATTCTGCAAAACGCAAAAACACCATCGGGCGACCAACCGCCGCACCTTCGCCCTGGATACTATAGAACATATCACTGATTGAGTACATATCCTAGGCCTTTACATATTCTGCGTAAGAGTTAGATGTTTCCCATAGCCGGATTCTGGTAACTGGTAGTGAATAGGACACCGTCAATACATCAAAAAACAGTTTACACATATACTCTGCCGTCGGTTGTTCTTTAAGAAAAACCTTTGTGCGATTCATTCGTTTGTCGGTCTCATAAACAAAGCAGTCGCCTATTTCTTTAATGACTCTTTTTGGTGCTTTTTCAATTAAAACATGATCAAACTCCTCAATGATGCCTTCTTTCACAAACTGATTTAATTTCGTAAAATCACATACCATCTGATCGGGACCTAATTCTTCCGCCGAAAGTTCTACCTCCAGTTTATAGGTATGCCCGTGAATACGCTTGCATTTTTCAGTGCAGGTTTCTATTAACCGGTGAGCCGCTTCAAATTCAAAACATTTAACTACCTTATACATCATGCTACCCTCAAAAGTTCAAACGCTTTATCCAATATCTGGCGTCCACCGCGAAACAGTATATTTTCACCTCGATCGGTAATTCGATTACCGCCTAGATAATGCTCTACTGCTTCGCTAATACCAGAATACACCCCGTAATGAGTTCCTGCCAGTCCGTTCTCCTGGATACCGGAACCGTGGTCGATAAGAGACTCTATTATATCACGTTTTTGTTCTGAAATAGTCTTTGCTTTACCTGCTTTATCAGAAATGGGGAACAGTTTGTCCAGAATTACACCTACTTTTTTCGGTGCAATCTGTTTTTGAGCCATCTTTTGAAATTCTATCCGCTGTGTTTCAAAAGAATCCGTTGTAATCTGTAGAAGCTCTTTGATGTTCTCCATGTTTAATTTTACAAATTGTGAATGCCTGACGGCAAATCGCATAACCCCTGCTTCGTTCAAAGCGGCGTTTAGTGTGTTCATACAAACTACTCGAACACTTGTGGGTTGAATGAAATTTGCAGATTTACCGTCGTGTGCCCAGCATACCATAAGGTACTGTCGTAATTCATCATTTGGTACAATTTCAATTGTACGCTGACGAAGCAATGCCCAGCATCGTTCTCCTTTTTTCAAAGAACCGGCGGCCTCGTATTCCCAGTGACCGGATTCAATGAGAGGTATTGTCCATTCCATTGCATCAGTATTCTGGTACGGAGTCCAGCGTCCTTTTACTACACCCAGTACCTTTTTGTCGGAAGAACGCACCAAAGCATTATAAGGTGTGTCTATCCATTCTTCTGCTGGCGAATTCGCGTAGAGCGGCATCGTGTTTACAGTCCAGTCAAGTCCTGACTTTTGCAATGCTTCTAGAGCATTCTTCGGCGGCTCTGGCAAAACTTCTCCGAGTCCGTGCCATGCTGGTTGCCGACTAAAGAAACCTGATTCAAATTCGTGTGCCATAGTTCTTCCCTTTCTTTATTGTTGTGCTTTGCGAAACCGTTTATCTTTGAGTTCATCAATACTCCGACACCACCAGCCATACATTCTATCTGCGTGTCTTTTTGTTGCAATCAAAGGCTGTAAAACTGATTCTAATTCTGAATTAACCGCATTATCATCATCATCTACTACTATTACCTCTTCTTTACGCTTCAGGCACTCCAATGCCTCGTCAAAACTCATGTCGGCTGACGGGAGCGGGCACACGGTGTAAGATATCATGTCTAATTTATTGCCTGCATTTAGGTGCCGATGACATATAACACCAAGATCATGTGTGACCGTAAAAGCCTTATTACGATTAAGCCACACCTCGCCGCCGCCCATCTCCACAGCTTTCGCTATTGCCTGCGCCATAGTCATCAGCACGGGTGGGTTCTTAGGAGAAACCTTCCATCCACTACCGGAAGGGTTGTGATGTTTGTCTTTTGATCTGTTGATAACATTACCTTCTTCCGTTACTTCATACTTTGCGTTGCCGTAACCAAACACATATCCACCGCCCTGTTTTCTTGCTTTTACACACGCTTCTGTAAATGTCATAATAGCGTCCTTTCTTTTGAGGCTTTATGTAATTGTTCGGCTGTATTTTATAATACAAATGAGGTTTGCAATTCAGAACGACTATTTTAGGTCAATCGGTGCAGAAAAGAACCAATATGAATCTACATACGGTTTGCCCAGGGTTAGACATTGAAGCACCTTGACCTGATGCATGGTGTTAAACTCACCTTCGCGTAGAATCAACGTGGCGATCCTCTGCACTTTTTCTGACTTGTCTTTTTGATTCTGATTAATTGCATACATGGCGGTCACATGACCGTATTTCCGTTTGTCCTCACTAAAATTAGATAATGTCAGATCTTCCTCCGAATAAGAAGCCGCGTCTGCTTGTGTAGCAGTTATTAAACAGCAATCGTAGATCTGAGAAAGCCTGCGCATACCTTTCCATTTTTCATTCTCTTGATGTCGGAGTTCTTTATAACCAGGATCTGCCGCTAAAATATCTGCATAGTCTATGATCACTACATCCGGTACCCAGCCTCCCCGTTTCCAGCGTTTAAGTATTTTATTGATGTCCATGATAGATACAGAACTATTCGGATGTGTAGACAGTCTAAATTCTTTTCCTTTTGATCTGGATTGCATCTTCTTCGCAGCTTTTTCAATATCTATATCTTGCAGGATGTCCTTTACTTGGATTTCTTTGAACCAGGTCTCTTTCGGGAATTTCAATCCTTTATGCAGACAATAGGTACAAGGTTTGTATCGTTTAGGTGCTTCTTCCCATGGAAGTTTATCATCGGCTTCGTCTGTAATGATATGTTTATTCATTCTGTTTACAGACGGGCACGAACCGTTCTGATTATCTCTGCAGTCAATGATAGGAACAAGACAAGGACCTATTTGATGTTCATAAATAGGTTTGCCACATAAACGGTGAGCTATGCGTCGTAGACCCTGATCCTCTGACATATCTCCTACCTGGAACAAAGCCACATTATTTCTACACTGGAATGCTCGTATAGCTAATTCAAAAAGCCACCAGGTCTTTCCTCGTTTTTCCGGTGCCAGGAACCCTATAAATGAATTACGGGTCAGATACGGATTCATCATTTCACCCAGAGCACCCGGTACCCGGAATATCGGAACCGTTTTCTTGTTTACAGCTTCTTTGAATAATTCAGGTTTACTAAACGGAAGGATGTATGTAGAAACAGTCTCTGGTACTCTAAAATCTTCTACTTCTTTTAATGCTGATGAGACATCAGTGTTTTCTATTTTCTTGGTTAGTGTCTCTAATGCTTTCTTTTGAAAGTACTCTTTTGCTTTGTCCAGAACAAAGTCTTTTTGAATACCCTTACTCGCTATACCCTCTGCTTTTTTCAGCACCTTTGACAACATGGTAGCTTCTTCTTCTGAAAGAGTCTCACCCTCTACCTCTTTCAAAAAGAGATCCTGTATATGTATTCCGGGTGCCCGTTCATACACTTCAAAATATGACAAACACCAGCCCAGTATTCTATCTGATTTAGGATCAGTGAATAAACCAGGTTGATATATATCAGAAAAATCCAGCAAAAAACCGTCATCGTATATGGCGGCGGCTATGATCTTTATTTCTTTTTCATCTGAAATACGTTTTCGTTTAATCATCGTTCAACTCTAGCAATGTTGTCATATCCCTAAGACGCCTGAATAATCTCTCATCTAGGTTGTCTACCTTATTTAGGGTAACAGAAGTATACTTCTCTTCCGAGTATCGGTAATCTATGATTCTATACCAGCACTCAAATACCCAGTCCGTAAGCCTCTCTGCGCCTAGATCATCTATGAATAGATAAGGTACGTTACTTATCTGCTTCAATAACTTGCTGCCCCGATCTGGGCTGTCTCGTACCTCTGCAAAAAACATCGGAGCTTTAATCCATGCACAATGCCTGGATAAAAATAGATGCTCTTTAACTAGAGCGGCTAGTAAATGAGTCTTGCCTGTGTCTACAGGACCCATAATAAAGTAAGGTCTGTCTATATCAAGTTTAAGTTTAGGAAAATCTGATATCCAGGCGTCCAGGTATCTGGACGGTACACCCACGTTCTTCATTCTGTTTTGTATATGAGGTGCTATAGACTCTCGCCTGCGTTTTTCAAAACAAGAAGGACATATATGATAATCGTCTTTGAATTGAACCTTTATAGCATCGTTCTTATTGCATATAGGACACTTCATTTCTTCTCCTTCCATTTTTTCATCATTCTATGAACACTGTTCGTGTCTCCTACTGCATTCGTAGGCAGTGTTGTTTTCATAGATCGGTTATAGGCACCGTCCAGTACCTTAACAAAATTCTCTGGATGCATCAACCAGGATAAATTAAACCATCCTTTATCGTGCAGCCATGTAGATTTTTGTATCATGCAAAAACAAGTTTTCCAGGTATCCGGAGGAAATGTATTGAGATTTTTGGTTATCTTTCTGCGTAAAGAATCTGATAGGAATGAGCATGGAACCATATTGTATTCTTTAGCAAGACAGTTCCACAACCCGTATATCTTGTCAGCAGTGAGTTTCCCTACGAATATATTCTCAATACAACTATCCAGTCCAGAAGAATCAACAATAATAGAACCATTGCTATGCTTTCTTAATATCTTTTCCTTCATAAAACCCTAACTCCTTCATTAATTTACGGGCTTTGTCAGGAGGTATTTCTGCAGGATCGGCATATCCTGTCAATTCTACAATCTCTACATCTGTTATACAACAAAGTCTTTTTGCCATGTCCATTGATCGTCTCTTTGCAGGTTTGTCATTATCAAACAAGATAAACACCTTGTTTAAGGTCGACAATAGTTCTACCTGTTCTGGGGAAAATCCTAGACCCATTGTAGAAACAGCACCCGGTCCTAATCTCCAGGCATCAAAAATACCTTCTACAACGACCGCTTTTCTTAAACTGTGTGTCCAGCCATATAAAACAGATCGGCAGGACAAAGCCTCTCTGTCCTTCGGACATTTTAAGTACCTAGGTTCTTCTTCTGTTATGTTTCTGGCTGTCCAGGAAACCAGAATACCGTCCCAATAGATCGGAATGATAACCCGTTGTCCTATCGGAGCGTATGCCGGTGTTCCTTTTATATTATACAATTCTACTAATTTTTCAGGAACAAAGCCTCTATCATGTAAATATTTCTTATGTCTTTTGCTTAAATCTGTACTACCTGCAGGCAGTTTGCACTCTCCTGCAATCTCTCTTGTCCGTACAGGTACTACAGATCCGTCCAACAAGAACCTGTTGCTGTATTCTCTGACATACGAAACAGGTTTATGCAAGACGAGTGATAGAGCATTCCATGTAGGGTGTGATCCGCAAGCATAACAGTTAAAATGTTGGCCTAAAATATTCCATCCTAGATGATACTTACCGTCATTACAGAAAGGGCACTGTAATTGAATCCAGCCTTCACTACAATGAACATCTCCGGATGTCTTAAACGGAATATTACTCGCTGATAAGAGTTTTTCTAGGTCTATTCTTATCATAAAGAGTTCACATACCCTTCTATCTCTTTGAAGGTTTCATTAACACGTTTAACTTGCCAGCCTTGATCATATAACCAGGTCCTGATTTCCGTTTTTGTCAACCTGGTAAAGGTTCCGTTTAATATTGTACTGCATACATAAGAAGCATCTTCGGAGAGGTCCTGCAAATGAAAATCAGATAACTTACCTGACATGATAATCTCTTGCAGAATATCCGATAATGGTTCGGTTACACGGAGCATAGAGCTCACCGCTTTTGAGTTAAATCTGGATGTCAGCATTTGATAAAAGTATGTGGAAAACAGAACACCCTTGTCTGGATCAAACCGATCCTGTGCTTCTTTGAAAATTAGGAACCCGTCCTGTATAAGATCTTCTATCTCCCTTCCGACAATACCTTTCCTTGAATACTGAAATGCTTTTTGCCTAACCATGTTGAGAACGTCATCGAATTCCATCACTAATCCTCCAGTTTTGATAGAAGTTCTGCTTCAGAAACTTCTTCGCCATTGACCACTTTAGAAATAATCTCTGTTTTTCTATCCACAGCATTCATCATTCTGGTCTCTATTGAGTCCTTTACCAGTATGTAGAATGCTATCACCTTTTCTGTTTGCCCTATTCTGTTAAGCCTGTCCTCTGCTTGTCTAATCTCAGCCGGAGTCCAGGGTATCTCAACAAATAGAACATAATGACTCGCTGTAAGCGTATGTCCTACTCCGGCGGCTTTCAAATTGCCTAAAAGCAACCAGCATGTAGGGTCCTCTTGAAATCGTTTCTTTTCTAGTTCGCGTTTTTGTCCAGTAATGGATCCGTCGATTATTGCACATCCAGGGTACCGTTTGCTTAACTCGTCTATGATGCTTCTATGATGTGCAAACACGACCAGTTTATTACCCGTCATTTTAAAGTCATCTATCCATTCAAAAACATAAGGTGTCTTAATCCTGAGACATTCTTGTCTCGCTTCTTCTAGTTCCGACATGTCCTTCGGTTTAGAAATAGTTACATTACCTTCTATCAGGATAAGTTTTCTGGTCACTGGATCCAGTTCTGGTAATACATCCTCCTTTCTGCGCCTGAGCATAATACCAGTGTCTTTGGTGAGAAGCTGATATAATTCCTCTTCATTAGAAGATCCTTTGAAGTTCCATCCAAATCCATTGTATTTAGGTTTGCAGTATTTCTGAGCAAAGGCCCAAAAATCTGAAAACAAACCAGGTTCCAGCATCCGAAGCACTCTATAGAATTCTATAGGTGCATTTACGATAGGCGTCCCTGTTAACGCAATAAAACAACCCGCAATCTTTATGATCTTTTGGAATGCCTTGGTGCGCTTGCTCTTACCATTCTTTAGATAATGAGCTTCGTCTGCTACTACAATATCAGGTCCCCATACTCTAATCTTGTCTGCCCAGAACTGAAGGATTTCATAATTAGAAATGAGTACTGTTGCATCTTCTGGTATCGGGTAGGGTTTAGTACCCTCCAATATGCAGGGTACTCTTTCCGGTGTCCATTTTTCAAACTCTCCCTGCCAGTTCCATTTTAGTGTTGCAGGAACCACGATAAGAGCCTTCATTTCTGAATGAAGTCTTAAAAACCCTAATACTTGGATTGTTTTGCCTAAACCCGGTTCATCGCCGAGCAGTCCTCGCCCGTTTCTTTTTTCGAGGTACCCGACTCCTTTTCTCTGGTACGGCTTCATTTGTTTCCAGAGTTCCATCCCTATTCCCTTCTTCACGTAATTGCTTAAGGTATTCTTCTTTTGCTCGCAATTCATGGGTACGTCTCCTGAGCTCTTGCAACTCTTCCTTTCCGACTCGTTCTACCAATTCTCGAAGACCACTACTCAAGTTACCTCGACCCAGTACCAGCAATAACTGCCGGTGTTCTTCCCGGATACTCAATGAGACTATCCTCATTGGGTCTCCGTACAGAGTTCCTCTTGACATAATTTGTATTCTCCTGTGTGAGAAGTAGCCCTATTGCTACCTACACTTAAATTATAACATAAACTAACACAAAATGCAAATTTATTTTAGATAGGACAGGCCCTGGTGGATGGGTGACCAGGGCCTGCGGGTCAGGAAGGGGTCTCTCTGCGTAAAGAGACTATGGCAAAACTGTATTGAGTGACTCTTCCTCTACATAGTCCTTGACAAGTTCTACGATCTTGTCTAGTACCTGCATCCTGCGAACAAAATCCTGTTCCCGTTTTGCGAGTTCCAGTTCACCTTTCAGTTTGATCAATTCCAGAGTAAACTCTTTTAACTCTTCGACGGTACCAGGATCCGGCAGGTTACTCCAGTTCATATCCTGGCTATCCCAGAATGTTTGACAGGATGACAATAACACAACACAAATCAGAACGGACAACGTCTTTTTCATTTATCAATCTTTCTGTTGAATTTTACCTACCTATATTACTGGCAAGCGCCAGGATATATAACCAGGATATATTATTCATCCTCTTCGAGGATTTTAACTCCAATTGTGCTCTTACAGAGCCAGGCTGTCTTTGTCCTCTTACCAGAGTCCAAATCCAGATCGTATTATATATACAGGTCTGGTTTACTTTCCAGAAAATAAAATTTTAAGATTTTTTTATCCTACTGATTCTCTTAGAGTAATTAGGAAAGCCGAATACACGCAAGGTGTAATAAATGAGCATCCTTTTCCAAGCAGAAACGCCGTCCTGTTTCATAATTTCATACATGATTGTGTCTGCGTCTTTTCTGGATACCTGGATAACCGGGTTCCCGTATATGTAATCATGAATGATACTTGCAGGTCCATACTTGTCCCAGGGAGGAAATATTCTCCAGAAAAATCTGGGTACGGATGCAAAGTTAGTCATAAACCCTTTTTCTACTACCCAGCGTTGACCTCTTACCTTGCGCTCAAAATCTTCTGCAAGACGCCAATGCCTACCATCTCTCATTGGAACTAACACAGGTTGTTTCATTTTACAAGTCTCCTTAACCATCCTTTAATAAATTTCAATTGAGAAGGTTTCTTTTCAACAATGCTCTTATAAAAATTATAACGTTCCCCGTGGTATGCTACCAATAAAACATCTTCATAGTGTTGAGCCATTAGAAGAATGGATGAGATCGTAAGAGGACCCATAGCACCGTCTTCTTTTAGGGGCGGTCTATGGTCAGGCTTGATGAGGTTAAAAGAGGCTTGAATAAACATTGTAGCTCTCCCAGGTCCGTGGTTAACGGCAGATTCAAACATCTCCGATACCAGAGGCTGGTGCAGTTCCTCGCTCAATTCCTCTAGTCTCATAGGTTTCCAGTATTTATGATAGTACACAAGTTCGGCATCGGCTCTGGTTATCTGGGATATTGGATATGGAGGATTGTTTGCATGAAATTCATTCCATACAGCTTCCGTTATTCCGTACTTGGTTTTACCGCCGCTATCATCAGGATCATCTGACCAGCCACCTTCTATCTCAAATATCTCTTGCAGTGCTTTTTGAAACATCGGGTTCTTCATATTATACTCCTTTTTAAATATGGTCAGTAACCAAGGTATTTTCATAATAGTTTCACAGCCCATTCATCAGCAGTGATTGATCCGTATATATTACGATATTCCCAAACACCGTCGTCACATTCAGGAAATGTGAGTGTAGTAACAGTAGGTTCGTGAAACAGGATCCCGGTCTCATAGCGATAGTAAGGATAAATGTCTGTTGCGATTTTTCTGATAGGTATGCCCGGTGTATAATTAAAGTATTCCCATTTTCTCCAAACATACTGATACGGTTCTCTTAATTTATAAACCTTAAAACTCAAGGATCCTGATTCAGAAAAAGAACAGGCTATGTCTATAGGTGTGGTGTCTGTCAAAGGATTATACGTGCCTATGGTTACTGTGATGGTCCCGGGGAACGGTTTATCTGAACCTACAATAATATATCCGGTAACATCACCTAATGCAGAACCTGTCCAATTTGTCGTGTATTGACTACTTTTTGTGTCAACAGTTCTGCAGGCATAATCAAGAAAAGTAGCGGGTCCTATCTGAGCAACGGTAATTGTATCTCCTTTTTTAACTGAACGTCCCATAGAGACCGTAGCAGAACCTTTCTGCACGGCACCCGTAGAAGGATAGTATCTGTTTGGAAATTGAATCGTCTGATGGGTTAAGGTACCGTTGTAGAAGATATAATTCATATCACCAAAACCGGTAGCTAAAGAAGGATTTCCATATATAAGATAAGTGTTATTATCTGCCCGTCTTTTAGGGAGGTCTCTCCATAACCAGGATTTGTTATAAGGACCTGTAGCAAGATAATCTTCTTCAGAAATTACGTAAGGCCAACCCCAACCTAACTCATGAAGAAGCTGTGCTGGTACTGATGTGTAATCTATAAAACGGGTGACATTTAACAGAGCATACGGAATACACGGATCTCCGTATACAGTACCAAATACCGGATCTGCCTGTGTAAAAGAAGAGTAAGGCAAACTCATGAGGGAACAATAGTCTTTGCCGCCGGTCCTTGTAATATTAATTCCGTTTCCTGGAATAGATTTATCTGGATACCCCCATGTTGTTACAAAGGCCGTTCCTAAAAGTATTCCATAGTTGGCGGTCCGTGCTCTGGCGTCCAGTGTATCATAGAATTCTCTCAATGCTTCTACGATCCGTTTCCAGTGAACAGGTTTTTGAAAATATACGAATCCTAATTTTTGAATCTCGAGTAGTTCTTCTGTAAATACACTGGGTGTATTATCCTCTTCTGTACCAGTAACCCATATCCATATCTTATCTTCCTGTTCTACAGAAATCAATAATTCCGTCATTGTTTTCTGAAAGACCCAGTATAGTTGATTGGTTATGTCAACGATCTGTTTATAGGATTGAAGTTGATTCTGTCTTGTACCATCTGGATAATAGATAGAGTTAGGATAACCCGGTTCTACTTTGAATAAAGTAGACAAGCCTGTGGAATACTTGCTATAGAACCCAGGTTCTGCTGTATCCATGGTATTGCGTTTGGTGTTCAGACACCGATAGAGCTGAGCCATCCATTCTGCTTTGAAAAAAGATTTTTGTGAAGTAAGAGCAACCCAATTCTCTGCCCATGTATCGGGTACATACGTCTCACTCACCGGGTGTTCCTTCTAATGCAGTGAAATATACAAAAGGCGACCATTCAGTATCGTTCGCAGAAGCAATCCAGTATCCATTGTCTCCTGTACCTCCTGTAATCCTGACAGAGTCACCCCATATTACAATCAGGGTTCCGGTATCTGGTATTGCAGGTAGTTCCGCGACCAGTTCTATAGAAAGAGAACCACCGCCGCCTGAGATGAATCTGCGCCTTAAGGCAGGTCCTTTAGACGGTAATGCTTGTCGTTCTGATTTGCGAACAGCCTTTGCAATGCGTCTTGCAGACTTATCATCAAAAATAACACCCATTAGAATACTCCGTCTGCTCTTACCGGCAGTCCCAGATCGCTAAAATAAACAAAAGGTTTCGTTACCCAGTTTACGGTGACCGGACCTTGGGTTTGCACTAGTTCAGGATCCTCTTGCTGGGTTTCATAATTATATCCTCTCACAGAACCGAAGCCGTTAAGAAACACTTCTTCTGATCTGGTCTCATCATCTGATGTTTTAGGATTAACCTGGTCCCATTCTATGAGTTCTCCGTCAGTATCAAGTACACGGGCAGGTGGTCCCCAGACTGCTGGTATTTTTCCAATAAATTCTGCTTTAGGTGTTCTTGAAGTAAACCCTCTGTCAAGTACGGTGTGTTTCCAGCTCAAAGGATTGGCCTCTATTTCAATTGACATGTCCTGGTATATTTGTCCTTCCCAGGTATTGGTTGTTATAGAAGCATTCTTTATTCGCAGGTATCCCCAGTCGAACCAGTTACCGGCAATCACAATAGGATCTGCATTAATGCACCCGATGTAGGGCATTAGAGTGGCTCCATCAAGCGGAAATGCGGCCGGATTCCTGGCACCTGATAATGATAGCGTCATAAGGAATAACTCTTCTTCAGGAGGATTATCAAAACGTTCTCCAGCAGAGTTGGTTATATAGTTCAGATACTGCTCCTGCCAACCAAATCCGTTATCGTCTGTAATTCCGTTATTCAGTTGAGGATTGAGACGAGAAGAGCGTGTCATGAAAACTCTAGGATCTGCCTGATACAGATATGCTAGTTTTTGTTCTTTTTTTCCGATATTTTCCCAGCGTTCTATAGAAAGAATACCGCCCATAACAGGTGTGTATGATATGGGTGAAAAGCTGGTGGCGATATTCCAGGGTAACCACCAAGGTGGGAACGATCCTGCCATGCCCTGCCAATAGTTACCTGGCATATGAGAAATGTCAGCGGACTTATAGGTAACTGTTACAAGCCATTTAGGCTCTTGTCCTTCCTGAGAAATTTCGATGCTGTTTAACGGCAGTCTAGAATAACCAGGGAAGTGCGGAACACCGTTACCCCATTTTAACAGATTAGCACCGCCGTCTTCTGCAACCAGATAATCTTTTACAGCTTCCCATGCCGCCATCTGTTGTCCTGTATCTACTTCGTCATACAGTACATAGAAGGCCCTGGTAGCGGTAGTAGACTGCCAGTCTGCTTGCATACCCATATTCTTGCGTTCTTCGTATACACCTATTAAAGTTCTGGTCATTGTATTGTCACCGTAGCTGGGCCGTTAGAGGCCGTTTTTTGTGTATTGATAGAAGTAAAATGATTCTCTAGAATACCTTTTATCACTCTCAATAGTTCGTTTGTTTGTTCCTGCTTCGTTGCTTCTATAGAGGCATATCGTTTCATATCTTCGGTAGATGCTATGACGGTATTTTCTCCTACGGAGCTGGGTGCTAATACACTGCCAACACCCGGTATACTCATGTTTTGTAGCCATTCATTAGCAGAACCAAGTGTAGGATATTTTGGAGCATTAGGACTTAACGGAGTAATTTCAGACAAATATGAAGTATTATCTGCTATCTGCTCCATTAGAGAAATCTGTGTGTCTATTTTACTTTCTGGTCCTCCTAAAAGGGCATTGTACCAGTCTTTAGAGCCGTAAGAAGCCCAGGTGGGAAAAGATTTTGCGGTGGATGTCATATCGGGAGTACCTCCTCCTAATTCACTCCCCGGAGGTGAAGAACCAAGTCCGGGTATACTGGGTATATCAGGAAGGCTGCCGTTAAAATCAAACGAAGGTGTATTAAACCTTAATTTAGAGGTGTCAAAGGCGATGGGTTTTAGTTTTGCATTTAATCCGAAGTCTTCTACAGAATTCAAAATATTTCTAGATATATTATTGACTCTATCCTCATGTTCAGAAATTAATTTTGCGTATTCGATTTGATATGCAGATAGTGTTTTAAGATTACCTTCTGCCCATGCTAGTTCTAATGGGTTTTTACTGCGACCCATTGCTTCTTCGTACATGCCTTTATTTCTGGCAAGTTCACCTATCCGGTTTTCTAGGAAGCGCAATCGCGTCTTGTCCTCGTACATGGCAGCCATTTCAATATAGACCTGTTTCAAAACCTTTAAGGATCCTAGAGCTATCTTCTGGATTCCGGCCATGGCAATATAAAACATATTTTCAAATAGAGTTTTCCATTGACCTTCCATCTGATCTAAAACAACAGTGAAGTTCTCTCCTATGTTATACATAAACCCTGTTATTTTGGGTATGATGTTTTTGAAAACATCTGAAATCTTTCCGCCCTCTTCTCTCCAGGCCTTTATTTTTAATACGATGGCCGCTATTAACGGTCCGTATAGAAGAAAAGGTACCAGAATCTGACCAAATATGGTCAGTAGTCCTATGCTTATGCTTTTTGTCACGAGTAATAGTGTATTCATGGTAGCTGTAAGTGCGTTTCCGAACACCATTCTAGCACAAAAGATTTCAAATCCGTATATCATTTTGGTAATGGATAATGCCCATTGGACTCCCATGGTTAAGAATGTTATAGAGAAGATACCAGCTATCTTAAGAATCTGCAGTAATCCTTTTGAAAAAGAAATGGTAAATACTATGGAACTTCTCAAGAGCAAGAGCAAAGAAGTATTCATTGCGGCTAGTCCCAGTCTTAACAAGGATACCAGTCTTATTAATCTACTAAATTGAACCAGCACCGTACCCAACAGCATCTTAATACCGCCAAAAAATAGCAGAGCAGGACCTAGAGCAGCCAGTCCCGCAGCGATTTTTACCAGGGTGTTAAACGATGCTTCCGACATGTTTCGTATGCCCTCGACAATTTTCAGAGCCATCTGCCAGAATTTAAGTACAAACGGCGCTAACCGTTTGCCTATGTCAATCATCATATTATTGATAGCGTTTTTGACGTTATCTACCTGTTTAGCGAAAGATGTTAACTGGTAACTCGCTACATCTTTTAAGGACCCTGTAGCGAATGTTTCCAGTTCGTCTCTGAATTGCTTTATCTCTGCGGAAGCACCTCGAATGGTCATAATAGAACCGAGTGATTTTTCCGTAAAGCCCAGATCAAGCAGAACACCCGGCACCTGTTGATCAGAATACCTGCTCAGCAATTGTTCTATATCACCGATGATCTGGTATAACGGTTTCATTCTACCGTAGGTATCATATAAAGAAAGTCCGTATTTTTTGAAAGATTCTGCCGAGCGTTCTGCCGCAAATGACACGCCCCTGAGTAACTGACTCATTCGCATACCTAGTCTCTGGCCTTTTTCTCCTCGTTGGGCAAACGACATCATTGTGGCCAATGTGTCATTCATACTCTGCCCAAATGCTCTACTCATGGCCGCTGCCTGGTTTGTGAATGATTCTGTAAACTGGACTACTTCAGCATCGGACCGCTTTGCCGCATACACCAGAGAATCGGCAACAGTAACCATTGCCCGCATATTCGTCTCAGGATCCTTGAATCCTAATCCTAATGCTAATTGAGTATCAAGCAGAAGTTCTGTAGACCGGGCGAGTTCCATGTTACCAGCTCTAGCAAACATCACCGCAGGCTGCAAAGCCTTCATAGACTGCCGAACATCATAACCTGCTGAAATGAGATAGTAGAAGCCTTCTGCAAGATTGGTTGCAGAATATGCGAGCTTTGTAGACAAAGAAGTCGCTAATGCCTCTACTTCGCCTCGCAATTGCCGGTCTGCTTTTGTTGCTATAGCAAGTGAATGAGTGACTGCATCGTCAAACTCACTGAAAGACTTTATTGCAGTTTTACCGACCATAGCAATAGGTAATGTCAATGAGGCCATAGAGGCCCAGCCTGCTTGTCTCAGAGACTTACCTGAATTGATAAGATTCTCCCCGATTTGCCTCGTTAAACCTTCCATGCGCCGGAGTCCGGTGTTGTTTATGTTTAGCGCATTGGCAAAGCCCTTCATATCAGGGCGAATGGGTACCATTATCGGGGGAATCATCGGCGTTTTCCTTTTTCAAAACTTAACCATGAACTGACTTTTGCTTTGAGTTCTTTCATGGTAGGCAGTTTCCGTTGACCGTGAGTATTATACTTGAGTACGAAGTCTTCGATTTTAGCGTTCTTGTTTCCGCCAAACACTCTACTGATTTGGTAGCATATATGAGCTGCTTCGTATTCACGTTTAAGATCTCCGGGAGGATTAGCCTGGAAAAATTCCATCCATTCAGAGAACTCAGAGGAACTTATCTCTGCCTGAGCTCTCTGAACGGACATGCCCAAGAGATATGCTATTCTAAACCAGTTTTCTCGGGTAGGTTTTTCCCATAAGCGTTTCCCTCCTGCTCGTTATCAGGATTAAGCCCAGAAAGGCTCGCTATTTTCAGAAATAATTTATCCAGTGCCTTCGCAGAAAGGTTATCCAGGATAGAACTGTCCTTTTTCTCATCAAAGAGCGGAGACCCGTCTTCTTTAATACAAGCAAGCAGGATAACCTTTACGCGAACGCCTCGAAAATCGCCTGTCTTTTGTCCTTTGTAGAAGCGAAGTTCTATATCGTCCCTTTCGGCTCCTGCCAGTTCTCGTACAAGAACAGAGCCTCCCCATTCTTCTATTTCAACGGTTTCCCGTTTCAGGTTAGGAATGGTTGCAATGATTTGTTCTTTCGTTAACAGATTCGACATGGTGTATTCTCCTGTGGGTTATGTACCGGGCGTAACAGTAATGGCCCCTGTGGCCTTTACTGTTATGGTAGCCGTCATTCTATCTTCTAATGGAACTTTAGGTGTGTAGGTTTTAATGAAACCTTCAAAGGACCAGACCGTTCCTTCGGGGAACGTAATTGTCATATCCTTTTTCATACCTATAGGAATGATGATATCGGGATAGAATGCTATCTCGAATTCAGCATCTCCTAGTGTAATAAGCGAAGAGGGTATATTGGTACCCTGTCCTGGAATGCCGGTAGTAATTTCGGATTCAGAACGAGTGCCCATATGGGTCGTTTCGATCTTGTCCCTGGTTTGTCCTGGAGGTGTCACATCTAAAATATAGATGGGAGCATTGTCCGGGCGAGACATACCGTCTATGGCAAAAATAGTACCAGTTCCAACGATTGCTTGAGATGCATCAGACATTGTTCAGTTCTCCTTATGGTGTTTCGTACATGGTGAAACCGGTTATATCTCCGGCGCATTGAACTTTGAGTGTAGCTGTCATTCTATCTTCTAACGGAACCTTCGGACTGTATTCAGATACCCAGCCAGAAAAACTCCATGTCCAACCAGAAGGATTAGCAATGTCTCCAGGAAATGTTATGGTAACAGTTTCCGGATCTTCTCCAACAGGCGGATCCTGGTCCGGAAGAAATGCTATCTCCATTTCACAAGCACCCCATTCGATAATTTTACCCGGCAAATATTCTTTATACTCGGATGACTGCATGTGAGTCATTTCTATTTCTTTTGCTTCTGCAGAAGGCGGACTGATATCGAGTAGTTCGCAAGTAAACCCGGAGGTTCCGAACGTAACGCTGGTATCAGTACCGATAATACCCGAACCTTCCCAATTAGTGTAATCAGCCATCAGTGATCTCCTCTCGATGGACGCCGAAGTTCAGGCTCCAGGTCATCCTTTTTTGTTCGTCTAGACCTAAATAATAAGGTGTACCAAATGAAACATATCCTTTGTAATCGGAACCTTCGTACTGGAAAGGTTCTTTTAATATCAAATACTTCTGTACTGAAAGCATTTTAGCATAGGTTTCGTCATAAGTCAAGCCTCTGACTCTGATTTGAATTCTATCCGTATGCCATAATGTCCGATTATGACTCTGGGTTAACTGCCCTTCTTGATCGTAAATTGTTATTGTGCGATCTGGTTTTGCAGGTTCATGGCCAACAAAAATAGTCCAGGTTCCAGACTCGTCGTAACCAGAATCTAAAAGTATAGAACGAGTATCAGAGGCAACAGAGTTCATACCAGCTATCACGCTTCCAAATTTCTGCTTCAAGATACGCAGGGCTGTTAGGCCGTGTGAGTGAATCTAATGTTTCTTGCCAAGTCATTATATATTATCTCCGGTTCCTGCACCCAGAGCCGTCGAAGCATCGTCGTCCAATGCTTTAGGTCCACCTAATGTACCGGTATTGGTAATAGCATTCGTACCTACCATATGAACAAGTGGTATAGATTCATTAACACCGCGTTCCAGGTATTTAGGACCTCCATCGTTCCAGTTCCAACTAGGATCTCCTTCATGAACGTGTAATGCATATGAAGCAATAAAAGCCACGACAGCCTGGGGTTCTGGGTATCCGGTTACAAAACCTCGAAGTCCTGTTAAGAATTCTTCTTCTGCAGGCTTGTCCCAGATTCTGATTACCTTATGTCGTTTTTGTGAATAGAAAGCGGCCCCTCCGCGTGAAGCTATCACAACAGAAGAGTTTCGCAGGTGTCCGGTGTCTACAGGTGCTTTAGGAATTGATTTATTCAGTATCAACAAAGCAACAGATACCACAACCCTGTAAGAAGCCTTTTTCATTTGCTGGTAAATAGCCTGATTAACTGCGGCTATTTGTTTATCTAGATCTGTCATAGCAAGGCTACTCTCAGGTATTCGTCAGCCTGTAAGTCCGGAATCTTTTTGTAGGATCGTATGTTAGACGCAAAAGTCCGGATATCTTCCCCTTCGGGTATAGATTCTATTGTGCCGAGCCAAAGCATGTCTTCTACGGCCATGTCCGTTAATGAATACACTTTTGCTCTGCTTAATTCATTCTCACCTTTTAGTCCTAAAAATTGCTCTGTCTTGTCTTCCCAACGACAAATAATTTCTACCGGATCGTCATATGTGGGTATGCCAAACTCATCAACCCCGGTCTTTGCCCAATGAACACATATTTGATTTAATTTACCTTCTATATTCATGAATCATCTTCAAGAGACTGGTCGTCCGGTAATGCATTCCCAATCCAGCCTATGCTTGCGGTTCTGGTTTTTCCGAGTCTGCTTAATGCGCCTGTTGTGTCTAATAAAATGGCCTGTTGCCCATACATAGTGCATCGTAAATCTAAATCTACTTTATATTGGTAGGCCTCTGAAACTTCGCCTATGCTTTCCGAAGAAGTCCTCGTGTATCGTATAGCGGCAAAGTGAGCAGACAACCATTTTTCGATTTCAGTTAACCATGCTTCTGTATGGGCATCAGGATAGGGTGTGACGATGACCTTCTCAACAAGTTCATGGGCCAGAGAGATAAATGCAGAAAGATCTGTAACAGAAGAAGGTACAGGCAACAATACCTTTACTTCTTCAGTAGTGACTCTATAGCCGTAATCACTCATTTACGTTTAGCCTCTATCAACTCTTTTATTTCTTGTCGATGCTCTCTGCATTCCTCTTTCGCTTCCTCTGTAGATGCATCTAGTTTCTTGTCCAGGTTCTCTACTTTAGACGCTACCAGAGCAATATTAGATTGAACTTCGTTCACTTTAGACACAAGGCCATTGTTAAGTGCATGAGTGTTTTTATTCAGATCTGACCGAAGCCAGATTATCATACATAACACCACTATATCTAAAGGAGTTAACGGCTCCACATTGACAAGACCAAGAAGCGTTTCGATCATGTCTAATTCTTTCTACGTGATACTACCTTACGTTTTGGAATTCTTTTAGTCTCAGGTACTGTAACCGGACCTTTGACAGATTCTGTCTCGGGTTCAGTAACAACGGGTTCTGGAGGGATGTCTACCGTAATCGGTGTCGGGTCTTGGGGGACAGGTGTTTCTTCCGGAAGTTTTTCAAAACGACCTGGGAAAGCGCGGTCGAGCCTGATGTCAGTTTCGACCACGCTCCCAGAAGAATACGCCCGTCGATTCATCCAATGCTTTCCTTGGATAACCTTAAAGCGCATAGCAAAAACCTTTCTCAGGTATTAGGTACCGGAGTACGTTGCATGAACAATGCCACAACGACCGTAGAAATCATTCCGGATCTGAGGAACCATAATAGTCATAACCTTTAGATGCGTGAGCAAACCGCCCTTCGAATCCCAGGTCAACGTCTGAGGAACCATACCTACGATCATGCGCACTGTTTCCGGGTTCATGGGAACCAGCAATGCAGTGTCTGCGGGCATGAAGTCCAGCGGCTTGATATCAGCAATCGGCTGGAGTTCCATCAAACGCATACGGATCGTCTTGTCGGAGTTTGCTTTGAAATCGCGCTCGAAGTTCAAAGCCATGTCTGGTGTTACGTAAAGCATAAACGGACCATACTGACGCTGGTCGTTTGCGGCACCGATCATCGCTATCAATTCATTCTTGATGGTGTCGCCCGTTGTGCTATTGCTTTCCCAGTCAGAGATGCTGTAAGTCTGGCGTTGCGGGAAGGTCGTGTAGCCGTAAATGGTTCCACCAGAAAATGCCGGGAACGTAGTCGTGCCCAACAGTATCTGTTCTGCCATTTCGGCGATCTTACGTCCTGCAATCTGGGCTTCCAGCGTATCCAACGGAGCACCGCCGTTGCGGGATGCGGCAAGCAGACGGATCGGGATCTTAAGATCCTTATGGATGATGGGCAGCGGAATGGACGATAAGTCAAACTGCAACTTTTCGTTCGTTGTCTCTTCCAGCCCTGTCATCGAAATAGCCGCATCATTAAGATCCGACATATTCTGAGACTGGAACACGGTTGTGCCCATCCCGTTAGGAATGTTGTAGACCAGTCCGCGTGAAATCAGGTCGTTTGCAGCGACCAAACGCAGATTTGCGGCCTGCATCACAGCACGATCAAGAGCGATCCATTCTTCTTTACGAAGCAAACCTACCGAGTTATGGACCAACTTGGGTACGATTTTTCCGGTCATCTGATCGACAGAGTTGATATAGGTACGTCCGTCCTTACCAATCCATGCTTTCAGGGCTCGGAAGTCCAGGCCATTCTGAAGCAACAGCGATGCTACTTCGCCCTGACCGACACCGTTCATGATAATATCTACACCTTGCATAATTTGGTTCTCCTTTAGAACAACAGCACTTCAAGAAGGTTGATTCCGCCTACATTAGCTCCGGTCAAGTCTAGATCTGCCTGAGCAATACCCATAATAGCAGCCGGTTCGTCTACACCGTCCACATATTTACGGACATCACCGGAGGCAGCCGGAACCACATAATCACCCTCTTCAATGGAGGTATTGTCCTGGAGACGCATTGCGGCGCGATCTGCAGGCTGGGGATACCATACCAGGAGGGCTTCATTAGCATCATAGGAATCATGAACGGTTTCACCGACAAGATCCTTTTCTATGAGCAAAGCGTTCGGGATGCGTTTATTGTCGATGCCCGCACCTCCGATAAGTCCGTACAGGAGCTGACCGGGAAGCCAGCCTGCGGCATGGGAGACTTCAATCGTCTTGTGTACCCAGCCGACAGATTCCATCACAATGGTTGTGATAGCACAATTTCTTTGATTGATATCAGAAAGAGCCATTGGTTAGTTCTCCTCTGCGCCGAAACCAATTTCCGGCATTGCTTCTTCAGTTACGGTTACACCCTGGTTAGCGACGAGAGAACCAGCGATGCTGTAATCCGGTTCTGCGGCCAAAGCCGCAATACCTTCAAGTTCTTCAATCGGCTTGCCGTTCAGGGTCTCTCTCGAAAACTGGTTACGCTTGTTGGCGATAATACGGTTTACCAGTTCCGACTTACGGGCATCCAGAAGACGCTGACCATTGGTCAACACCTCACGGAATTGTTCCGGAACCTGTAGCAGATATTCATTTACTGTCATATTCTGCGATACCGGTTTCGGGGGTTCCTGGTTAATCACAGGTTTTTCTGCAAAAGCCTGCGACAACACCTCCAGTTCGGTTTCAGGGAGACTGGAGAGGGTCTCGAGGCTCTTTTCAGAGAAGCCTTTGTTAAGCAGGAGCTCTTTCATTTTGTCATCCATATTATTTGTCTCCTTATTATGGTTGACGGTTTCATATTCAATGAGCCGACGGACTTCTTCCGCCTGCCCTAACTCCACATGATTGTCATTTACGATATATGTACATTTCCATAATTTGTCCTCTCCTTGGATACCGTAAACAAACATGGTATCATAAACAGCATCAAGAAAAATATCAGCAGTGCTTATTCCATTATTTGTTAATGAAGTATACACGAGTGACTGTATATCTATTTCTTGATTGCTTCGCATGTCTTTATTGATGCGCGGAATACCAGCACCATCCTGGACAGAACATGCTCCGATTTCTGTAGGAAGCAGAGCGAGATGATCGGGTTTTATTACGGTCACTCGTCGTTCGTAGGTTTCGTTGTTCCAGATACCGCTCTCTTCAACATCTTCTGTGAAATGTCCGATAGAAACTTCCATAATGCCGCCCGACCGTAAGAGCGCCAGAAGTCCAGGATAAACTTTATCAGCTTTTTTTTCATTGATCCAAGCCTCCGCTTTTAGTCTGTTTGCTTCAAATTCTGCATTCAGAATGATGCCCACACTCTGTTTTTCCAAGATCTCTTTGGAACAAGCAGAAACCGGAACCCCGTTTTTATTAGGATGATAAACAACGATAGGTTTCGCATTCCAGGCGTCTGGGTGTTCGCTGAGTTTATTAGCGGAGTAATAGGTAGGACCGGCAGAACCAACATGCACCCCTTCAACCATCATAATCACAGGAAATACCAGATAGTTGATCCCGTCCAAAGTCTCGGATCGTACCATCTGCGTCTGCGCAGTACCTCTGTTCAAAATAAACATCGTTCAAATCTCCTATATTTTGAGTATAACACGAAATTTCATCAAAATCAAGACTATAGGCCTTTAGGAACCGGCAACCAGACACATCGGCAATTTGGATGAAGTGGAAGAACACCTCTGGCTTCCTGGATGGTCATGCGTCGTCTACCTCCGTCCTCTGCGGTACCGAAGGAAACACATTTCGGACAAACTCTGGTATCATTTGTATACAAAAACTCTACAAGAAGCTCTACACCTTCCTCTTGAAAGAGGTCGTAGGTATCTAGTGAAGCTTCGGAATGAGCTCGCATTACCTCTGTTCTTGCTATGAGTTCCGCTCTTGATAAGCCGAGCCCGTCAATCCGTTCGTTTAGCATTTTAGCAATATATCTGGGATTACGCCCTTCTATCATACCCTCTGCTAAAATAGCTCTTAATTGTGAAGCCATTGTATCAGACAATCCGTGTAACTGCTCGTATGCTCTGGAAAACACCAGCTCTACTCTGTTTTCATGAAATGGTGTAAAAAAGTTTGCCGATATCCAGTCCTCTGCGGCCATTCCGGTTATGGCAGCATAACCACCTCTGTTATAAGCATTCGCCATTCCTTGTTTATATGCAGACTCTATGTAGGTATCCGACCAACGGTCTCCTGCAAGGGACATTCCAGGACCTCTCTGCACTTCTAGCAATCCGTTTTCTACGGACCGTGTAATGAATGTCTCGTATTCGTCTTTTAAAGCCGGGTCTAACGGAAAGTCGTATTTTGTATTCACGACGAATGCAGGGAATTTGAATTTTGCATTTATCCTGGTTTTGATTTGTTTTAGACGTTTTTTAAGTTCTTGTAGAAACTTTTTGCTTATCCATGTCGTCCCCGACGGATCCACCTTGCTCGGTCTTTTTATTATTATCATCGTTCACATCCTCTGTTAGATCAGGTAACAGGCTTTCGCCATTCATAATTTCGGTAATGACAGACGGTGTAAATCCTAAGAAGTGTCTCAGGAAATGCTCTTCCGGAACGATTAGCGGTGCTGTCGGAACTGAAGCATATTTTGCGAGTGCTTCTGCTTTGATCTTACTGACTTCTGCTTTTTCTTTCTGTGAAGCAGTATCTACGCGATTCCAGGTAACAATAATCTCCTCTGTAGTAGGAGGAAGAATGCCCAGCATCTGCAACCGATCAATAAGTGGCAGTATAAAATCAGGGGTGAGTTCTGTTTCTTGTCTGTCATGCACACGATCTTCCCATGTCATTTTGTCAGCAGTAGATGCTAAATGTCCCATCTCAGAACCGCTTAACATACGCCCTGGTATTCCGGTATGTGCCGAAATAGCATTAACCTGTACCTTAATAAAAGGATCTGGATCTGCTATCTGGACATCTAGCGACTTTGCAGTAACACCTTGAAGTGTCAAAAACCTCTGCATCGAAGACACATAATCCTCTATCTGGGCTTTCATTGCTGTTTGGTCTGCTTCTGTGATGACGACATCCGGTTCTGCTTCAAAAGCGTAACCCGGGAAACCGCCGCGCATGTACATATGAGGAGAACCTTTGAGAATTAACGTGATGTTTAGCACATTCTCTATTACAGCCCGGAGCCTGGGTTCGCCGTAGATAGGCGAGTCTACACAATTCTCTGCAAGGTGCAGAACCCTTGTCCAATGCACAACTACAGTATTCATCTCGGATCCAGCACCTTCCGAGTTGAAAGTAATCTGATATGTTAAGGGCATCCCGTATCTTTCGCTTTTACGATCCGTGTCCTTTGTTAGGACCTTTACATTCGTTTGATCAAATGCTCGTAAAAAAAGAAGTTTATTATTGGGTTTTGCCGGTACGGACGGATCCTCTCCATCAGCAAGCCCGAGATACAGGATACCGAATTCACCGATACCCATGAGCATATCTGCATTTTTTAAGTGTTTAAGAAGTTTTAACCGTTTGTCTGCTACCAGATCTGCCCATGCTTTTTCAAACGGAGTCTCTTCAGAGGTTGTTCCTTCATTTACTACGGGCATGGATCTCCAGCATTCCTTTGGATACAAGGAAATAATGCGCTGAGCCATGGCGTTTTTCTTGAAAAGCACCTTAAACTCGTTTTCATCAAAAGAGAATGTGTAGGAAGGAATACCGTAGAGACTTTCAGCAAATGCTTCTATATCAGAACCACTGGAACCCCAGGGTCTGTTAGAGATCCCACTAAAACTTCTCAAGTTAAATAACCGAGCCATAAGTGTTGATAATTTCATTACCATAAACCTCCACGTTTTATGTTTCTTGTTAATGAAGCGAATGCTCCAGATGAAGAGTCAACTCTGTCCTTTGTTTTGCCTCTTGGGAAAAATAGATGTTCGTTGATATAATCCTGAGTCCAAGGCCTGTTTAGAATAACAACATTGCCCTGGTTCCAAACAATGCTCCATGGATGGGCTCTGAGTATTTTATCGCCTGTAACACGGTCTGCTGATGCAATATAGCCCTGTAATCGTTTAATAGTACCTTCCGCTGATTCTTTTCCGCCGGAACCAGGTTCTTGTTCAACTACTATTCTAACAGGCAGGCCGTCTAATGCCGCTGTATCTAAGATAGTCTGTTCACGTCTTTCCGAAGACCAGCGTCCGGTGATACAGTCTAAGACAGCGAACTGACCATTCTGGAGTCTGGCTAACAGGGTGCCAGCAGTCTGGGCGCCTGTTCCTCCTTCTGTACCTGCTTTGTCCCAATACCTGGTTGCTTTTTCAACAGGACTAGGTAATTCATCTACTATTTTAACCCTGTTCTCTAAGAACAAGTTACCTTCTGAACGTCTAGGACTTTGTCCGAACTGACCTGCATATGAAAGTCCTCCGAGATTGGCCATCTGTTCATCTAGAACATCTCTATCCAGGCGTACTGGATCCAGGAGCCCGTTCTTATAATATTTTTTGAGTTTCGCAGGTTTGATTTCGTATTCATCTTCTGCAGGTAGACAGATGTGCTTCAATTTGACATTTTTCTTTTCAAGCAGATGCTGGGTAAGATCTTCCAGTCCTAGTCTCTGCATGATCAATAATGTAACCGATACTTTCTTGTCTATCTTTCTGGTACTAAAAGTCTGATCGTACCATTCTTTACATTCTTTAAGAGCGGCTTCTGATATAGCACCTCTTGGATTTATAGGATCGTCAATGATGAGGAAATGCCCGTGCATACCTGTGGCTGTACCAGAAGTAGATGTAGAATAACGTCTCCCGCCCTCTGTATTGCCAAAGTATCCTTTAGAGTCCAAGTCCTGCCGAACTTTAACATTCGGAAAGAGTTCCGTGAATTTTTTTGTTTTCATCAGGTCGCGTGACTTAACAGAAAGATCAAGAGACAAGTCTCCAGAATATGAAGAACAGAGCGAACGTATTACTGGATCCCGGATCCAGACCCAGATAGGAAACATAACAGAGCAGATGGTTGATTTTGTAGAGCCCGGAGGAACGTTAATGATAAGATCATACTTTTTAGGTTCCCTTGCAAATACTCGTTCTGCGACCACCTGCAATTCATGACAGATATATTTTATATGCCAGTTCCAGACAGGTTTTTCGGGGATAGAAGAACTCCACATGGTCTGGACAAAGTAAAAAAACGAGCGTCGGCATCGTTCTGCCTGGACGGTGTTGTTTAACTTTACCAGATCCTCTGAACTTAATCCTGTAAAGTTCTTCAGATCAATTTTCGTCTGTAATGCCATGGGATTCTCTGATGGCTTCTTCTAGAAGCGCAAGTTTTTCATCAGACAGTTTGGAAAGATCCATCTCGCCTTCTGGATCTGTAATAGGACCGGTCTCTATTTTTGAAGAGAACTTCCATTTACTCGGAACTCGGTTTGTTAGATAGAATATGATTGCTTTTACATCCGGTGGAACTTCTTTAAGAGTCTTCTTAATGATTTTCTTTCTCCGGGAACGCTCTACGTTTACTTCGGTGAATTTATAACCAATTGCTCGTTTATATAAAGCGTTTTCAACCTCCCTGATGATCGGTTCTCTGGCTTTTTCCAATAGCAGAGCCAATTCCGGTCTTGTACGTTTCCAGTAATTAAAGGTAGTTACGTTGACACCCAGGTTAGTAGAGATCTGGGCATCAGAAAGACCTTCTCGCGCCCATGCATCAATCAGAGTCAATTTCGTATCTGAATATTTCATAATTAAAGTCTCCTATTTGAAAATAAGTATAACACAGGTTTTGAAAAGAAACAAGACACCATCAGGTTTTCAGGTTGAACGGATGTTATACGCATGTATGCATTATTTTATATTATGATTGATGAAATTAAGATGGTGGCAGACGGGAGATATGTAAATACGAGATGATGATGAAAATGATTGAAACGGTGACGATGGTATCGTCGTATTCGTCCAGATTCCGGTCTTTCGTTTCTGTTCTGCTCTATCTAAATCTTATATAAAAAACCGCAAAAAACCGTAAAAACCATTTGCATTTTTTGCAATTTCATGTTATAATTTATACGCTAATAAGAATTAGTAGAATTTAATGTTTTTTGACAGTTTAATCTTGTTTTTTT
>ERZ795051.609-NODE-609-length-52977-cov-24.705113_pt1 | contig 52977 bp, 42 predicted proteins | sample MGYA00375135_ERZ795051 | MGnify/ENA primary metagenome ERZ795051 (study PRJEB30180, sample SAMN05720222) | activated sludge metagenome | isolation source: Anaerobic digester | place: Japan | collected 2015-05-26 ... | reverse complement strand
TTCTATCCTATCTGTTCTTCTATTTATCTCCAATATCCTTGCGGGGTAAATATGCCAACATATATTGACGAAGGGAGGGTTTTCCTGTAAAATAACAATAACGCTTTTTGTAAACGAATGAACGTGTGCCGTTTTGTTGCGAGCCGTAATGGAGGTGCTCTTCCGTGGTAAAACTTGGAGAAAAAGAAAAGCAGACTATGTGTAACGAGATGGTCACTCATTTGCAAAAGCTCCGCGAGGTAATGAAAGCCTCTCAGGATGAACTCGGCAATCTGTGCGGTCTCGCACGGACTCGTATTTCGCAAGTAGAAACTGGCGCAGCAACGATGAGTTGGATACAATTTATGGCATTTATGATGGTGTTTAGCGTTAACTATGACACAAAGCAATACATATTTGCCAATCGCCTCTTTGCGCCTCGGTTGCTTCAGTATTTACAGCGCAAAGAAGAAAACATCCCACCAGACACAAGCATAGATGTTCGCAAGGAACTCATCATGTCATATGAGGAGTTTCAGGCATTCTATAAGGAGTTCAATAGCGTTAGTAACTAGACCGCTGGTATCTGGCGACAAAAGCGTGCTTTCGTACCCAAGCAGGAGTCAATTGATTCTATTAGATTATGGGGGATTCAAAATATGACACAACAAGCAGTCAGTTTAGCGTGTCCCGGTTGCGGTGCTCCAGCAACGACGAGTGACTCGACTTGTAAATTCTGTCGTAGACCAATTGTAATTTCAACTTTTAATAGCGTGTATTCTATGCCAATGCCAGAGGTAAATAAGTATGCCAGCGCATACAGGAAAGCCTTAGCTGAATCGCCGGATCATCAGGGCCTTAACACGTCCATTGCTATGTGTTATCTAAAGCTCAAGCTCTACGACAAAGCCGCAGAAGCGTTTGAAAAAGCCATGGAGGACAATTTTGATAATTCGGAAGTGTTTTTCTATGCAGCAATCTGCCAGTTAAAAGGGAAAAAAGCATATCTTTCACAACGTCCGACAATAGACAAAATTGAAGAATACCTTAATGCGGCGATAAGGATAGAACCAAAGGGAATATACTACTATTTTTGGGCTTATATTCGCTATGACTACCACGCGAGAAAGTTTTTTAAGGTTTCACCTACATATCAAGATATTCTTTTACTTGCACAGGGGGCGGGGTTATCCCCCTCAGATACAGATCAATTATACAGCATTTTGTGCGTTACGCACCCCGAATGCTTATAATAAACACCTGTTCTTGAACGAGCAGCCACAATGTTCGTTAGGAACACAAATCAAATAACACAGGAGGACAAAGTCTTATGGGTTGTTTTGGGAGTAGTAATCCGAATCAACAACTGCTCAATAGCGCAATTGCCGGCAAAACCCCCGACCAAGTTAAAGTACTGAAATATTTTCTTAAACCAGAAGGGTGCATGTCAAAAAACATGAGCGATGATGAATACTTTTCAATGGTTATCGCAAAACGAGATGCACTTAATCTCAAAGCAAGGGCTTTGGGTAAAATTGGGCTTGATGAAGACGAACTTCAAGAGATTCCACCCGTCATGTTTGAAGGCTTCACGTTTCAGGATGCGTGGGCAAAAAAACGAGCTAATGGTAATTGGGTAAGTTCGTCGTATCAGATTTCTTGGCTGTTCTTTAGTACTACGCAGGTTTATCTTTATCAGTATGTTATTTATATGGATGAAGATAAAAAGCGCGAATACTCAGAGGAGTATTTCTACAAAGATGTAACCAACTTCTCCACACGCAGCGAGACGGAAAAAACCAAGGGAACACTTGGGAATAGCATTGAAGTTGAAACAACAAAATTTGCTCTTGTCGTTCCTGGGGCCACATTGACGGTTGCTATTGAAGGGTCGAAAAATTTTGAGGATGCCATTCAAGCAATGAAGCAGAAACTCAGGGAGAAGAAAATGCAGTGAAGCACCTTTCGAACGGGGTTCTGCTTTTGTGGCGAGCGGAGCCCCGTTTGTGTAATAATACCCAACGTTATTGGAGGACTAAGTATGTCTGAGGTTAAAATGCCTCATTACCGCAATGATCCGATTACAAATGCATTAACTGCTCCAGAGCTAAAACTAAAAAGACCGAAAATTGATTACCCCAGAACTTTGTTCGCAGTATTTCTTTTTTTATCGGGTACCTTATTCCTCTCAATGGTAGTTTCTTGCTTAGAATTGTTTTTTGCAAAGAAACAGGCTGAGGATATAGCGGTATTAAAGACTATTTTTCAATTATGGCCTTTATTAACTTTGATTTTTGGCATGGTAATGTCTAGGGTATGGCTAATATGGTTGATAAGAGTCTATCAACATTACGCTAAGCCGGAAACAAGATTGAGATGTTGTTATACGCCCTCATGTTCTGAGTATGCGATTCTAGCTATTCGGAAATATGGAACCATTATTGGATGCACTAAGGCATACAAACGCCTGCTAAGATGCAACCCCCCTGGTGGAATTGACTACCCGTAATGCCACTACTTCGACTGGAGGATAACATGTCAGAATATAATAGTGTGTTTGATACTGCTGAGCTAAATAGTGGAGAGTCCGTAGGATGTGCTGTAATAGAGATTACGGCTATTCCCGATATTTCGGTCCTTACCTCTCGTTTTGCTAAAGAAGAAGACACTTTGAATTCATATAAAGCAGAAATTGGCAGCCTATTATCTGAATTGTATCAAAACTATAAGCAAAATATGTATCAATCCGGTTCACCCAAAGACATTTCATATGAACTTCTTTGGGTTACTGAAAGCGTCAAAAACCAGCCATATAAAGCCATTATTAGGCTGTTTATTATAGTACGGGAGATTGACACCAACACAAGTGCGATGACAACGTACCTATCATCACTTCAGCAAATATGCTGTGCCTCATTGAATCTTCAGAAATACAGTTACCGTCAAATGCAATTCTCTGAATTAGTTGCGATATTAGGAAACGTTGATACAAAGCAGGTTCGTGCCATCGTCAAAGATGAACGCATCGACAACCTGCAAAATCAAATACTGCCGCAATGCTATTCATTTGACAGATTTCTGCCAAGTCAAAGTGACTTGAGCAGAATCGTAAATTCATTGATAGAGTATCCGAACTGTGCAATATCCTTACAGCTTATCCCGACTCAATATACTGCTCCCGAAGCCACAGCATTGGGTCAGGTCTCACAAGTATTGAATACGTTAAGCCGCGGCGTTTCAGAACAAGGCATGGGAAACGTCAGCTTTGCTGCCGCTGAGAGTTTGGCTGAAAACTACAAGTACTATGACAATGCAAAGACGGGTCCGCTTTTTTCTTATAATATTTTAATATATGGAAACGAGCAGGCTGTGCCAAATATCTCTACACGTTTATTTGGCCTTTTAGGTTCCTCATCCGGCGGTAAAACTGGGTTAAGGTTCGTTGATTTATCCGAAATAGATATAGGCTTGACAAGTAACGCATTTCCCTTACCGTGGGCAGTGAATGAAATCCTTGTTGATTATGAACGTTCTCAAACGATTTTTACTACTCAACAGCTTTTCTCAAACTTTTATCGCTTGCCATTTATTATAACTGCTGATGAAGCGTCAGAGTTTTTTAGGCTACCCATAGGCAGTAGCTCAATCTCTGCGGGCATAAGCATTAACGAATCAGATAAAGCGCAGAAAACTTATACAGATAATATAATTAACAGCGGAGATATTGTTGTTGGAAAGCTGAAGTCCTCGTCACAAGGCGATACAATTGGTTTTTCCCTAAATGATTTGGCAAAGCATATGCTCATCGTGGGAACTCCGGGCTCTGGTAAAACAACATTTTCTGTTAGTCTGTTAGACCGCCTTTGGAAAGAACACCACATCCCATTTCTCGTGATAGAACCCGCCAAAAATGAATACCGGGCTTTGGTTCAGAGCATCCCGGAGCTGCAAGTGTTCACGCCGGGAAAGAACTTTATTTCTCCATTTGTCTATAACCCTTTCGTACCACCGAAAAATGTGAAGCTTGAGACCTATAAATCGACGCTGAAAACGGCTTTCGCTGCTGCCGTATCAATGACAACGCCGCTTGACAAGATATTCGAAGAAGCCATTAACAATTGCTACTCTGATTTTAGGTGGCTTGATACATATACGATAGATGACAAAGGAATTAAATTCAATATCATGGATTTTGTCAAATGCTTCCAAACCACATTTGATGAAATCGGTTATACAGGAGATGCTAAGAACATCGGACGGGCGGGTGTTGTGCGCCTGAATAGCCTTGTAAACCTGTTCGATAACTACTCGACGATTCCGATTGAGGACCTGTTGCAAAAGCCGACAATCATCGAATTGGCTGCCATTGAAAACAGCGATCAAAAGGCATTGATAATTTCATTGCTTCTTCTCTCCATATTGGCATATGTGAACAGTAATTATATCGGAGAGGGCGGGTTGAAAAATGTAATTCTACTTGAGGAAGCCCATGTGCTCTTGGATTCAGGGGCAAACGCCGGACAGGGAGATGCTAATCCCAGTATTATTGCACAAGGCTTGGTCAAAAGAATGCTTGCTGAGATCCGTTCATATGGCGTTGGAATAGTGATTGCCGATCAGTCTCCACGTAAAGTGTCAACCGATGTGGTCGCTTTGACCGATATGAAGCTGACGTTTCGTCTTGTTGAGGCAACAGATAAACTAATAATTGCCGACAGTACCAATATGTCTGATACACAGGCACAGCGGCTATCAAAGCTAAAGCCAGGTGAGGCGTTTTTGTTCTTTAACAAGCTGAATGAACCGGAAGAAGTAATTACGCCAGACTACCGCTTGGATAACAATATAAGTATTACCCTCTCCGATGATGGAATCAGACAGCTATCTACATATTGGAAAGGCAAACAGCACATGTTGCGGCCATATCCTCAATGTCAGTATTGCAGCAGCTGCCAAAATACATGCGACTATTCTCGCCGCGTACTTGCAAGGGAGGTAGTGCGCAGAATATTTACAAAGCAATTCAAGCCCGACAGCAAAGATTTTAACACTGTGATTAGGGTCTTCAGCAATATTAGCAAGCTGATAATCGACGAACTCAACGACGAACCCCTGTCACCGGAGCTGTTTTCATGTGTAAAGGTGCATTTGTGGCGAAAAATCAAGTATGGGACAAGAATACCGATAAGAGAAATACAAATTGAAAATTCGCTGAAAAAGTAAGAAGGGAGCGCCCATATGGATGAAGAATTCGACACGAGTGTTGATACATCTGACGTTGATACTTCCTCAGATATTGATAGCAGCGAAGTGGTAGATGAGGCTCCGGCAGATATACCGGAAGACATACCCGAGGATGTGCCGGAAGACATACCGGAGGATATGCCGAAGGACATACCCGAGGATGTACCGGAGGACGTGCCGGAAGACGTGCCGGAAGACATACCCGAAGACGTGTCGGAGGATGTGCCCGAGGACGTGCCGGAGGATGTGCCGGAGGACGTGCCGGAGGACGTGCCGGAAGATATACCCGAAGACGTGCCGGAGGATGTGCCCGAGGACGTGCCGGAGGATGTGCCGGAGGACGTGCCCGAGGATGTGCCCGAGGATGTGCCCGAGGATGTGCCCGAGGATGTGCCCGAAACTGCTGAAGATGTAGCCGATGACGCCGCGCCCGAAACTGCTGAAGATGTAGCCGATGACGCCGCACCCGAAACTGCCGAGGATGCAGCCGACGACGCCGCACCCGAAACTGCCGAGGATGCAACCGACGATGCTGCACCCGAAACTGCCGAAGACGCAGCCGATGACGCCGCTGCCGTAACTGCCAAAGATGCAGCCGACGATGCTGCACCCGAAACTGCCGAAGACGCAGCCGATGACGCCGCTGCCGGAACTGCCGAAGATGCAGCCGATGAATCCGCTGCCGAGGGCAGCGAAGACATTGCCCAAGACAGCTCTCAAGAACACGAAAAGCGTTCTCAAACGGTTGAGTCCGGCCCAGACGAGATGGATACAACAGATTTATCAGAGATCAATACGCTTTCCGACTATATGAATACCCACAACTACGGCCCGGATGATTTTTCAACGTATTCTCAAGACCCGCAATGGAGACAACTGATGCGTCAGGAGTATCCCAATTATGAATTGCCGCCTATTGCACAAGAAAGCGCAATGCAGCAGCTCTCAAATTACATGAATGAGAACAATTACGGCCGAGAAGACTTTGCGACATATTCGAAGGACCCAACGTGGCGTGAGCTGACTCAGTACGCTTTCCCCGACTATGAGTTTCCTGGCGATCATGCCGAAGGAAACTTGAATGCTGATGCATTGGCAAATGGTGTTGTTTCTGACGACACCTTTAGTCAAACCGACTATTTCGATGATGACCTTAGCCAAGCAGGCAGACTTGAGGATTTGTCCAAGGCCGATTATGAATTGCTCAAAACAGACAACCCTCAAAAGGCAAGCCAACTTCTGACAGACTATAATGACCGCAATTTGAAGCGCGATGGTTTGGCGGATTTGTCTAGGAATATCGATATTGATAACAATGCGAATCTAAGCGTGGTTGATAAAGAATTGTCAAGGAGTATGGCCACAATACGTGACGCCGAGACAGAACAGGAATATACTGTTTATCCCAACCCAATGGATCGGACCGCACACATGATGGGGCAGCAAGGCCAAAACGACTTGGGGATGCACCAAGATTGTGGAATCGCAAGTACGGCAAAGAGTATTAACGATCTCTATGGAAAAACTGTTACCAGCGAAAACAGGTTGGCAGATTATGCTTATGCTACAAATAATTGCGATATTAGCAGAATGCCAAACGGTGGAATCGACATCTATAATAGTGGTGGCACATGGGAAGGAAATGTAAAAGAGTTTTACGAAGCAAACGGGCTTTCTGCTGATGCCTATTCCGGGGATGCAGTTCTCTCCCTTGATGAGCTTGGAGAGCGGCTTAAAAATGGCGAGGGTGCAACGCTTGCGGTGAACCACGATTTAATGTGGAATTTCGATGAAGCCCAGTCCGTTGAAGTGGATACGAATAGATATGCAATCGACCCCAAGTATGCTGCACGGATGGACATTTATATGGACATGAAAGATGGAACGGGAGTATTCAAAGCCGATCACTATGTGAATGTTTCAAATGCGGTGTATAATAAAGAAGGAGAACTGACACATTTTATCGTGTCAGATACCGGAAATGGAACCACAAAAATGCTCTCAAAAGAATACCTCCAGCGAGCATATAACGGTTTGGGGAATATCAGCGTGTCCGCACAAGGCTGTGTGGTTGCAAGAAAGGAGTGAGATTATGAAAAGTATAGATGCGATAAAAACGGTAATTTTCAATAGCAATGATTACATGACAAAAGGGAGCGCCGTAGAACTGAATGACATTTTCTTCTACGAAACTAAATCCGGGAAGTATGTTGTTTTTATTGCTCAAACGAGTAGCTTTGATGGAAACGCAGTATCATATAAGTATGCTTTTTATTCGGTATCCGGGAATCAAGAGGTGGAGGAAGCATCCGAATTATATCATAGTCTTATATCGATTCTGCCCCAAATCCATAATAATAGCATGGATGGGGCGCACATGGATTTTTACGAGAAACGCAGATTGCGTTCCTTGATGGATCGTTTAATAGAATCCTTCTGCGCCAATAACGGACTATCAAATATGCAACGAGACGAGTATCGGCAATACCTGATGGATATGAAAAAAATGAAGTCATCTGCAATTCAGATGATTTACGATTTCTTCATCGCTGAAGTATAAGGAGGGGAACATGAGCATCTTTAAGAATTCCAATGAAACAGCCTTTGTTGGCGGTAAAAAGCACTGGACAGATGTAATCAAGAATACCGGCCCCGGAGAACTACTCATATGGCGTCAGCCTGAGGAGGATTTCAATACAAATTCCACTTTAGTTGTTATGCCCGGAGAAGAAGCCGTTTTTATCAAAGGCGGAGTTGTTGAGCAAATATTCGACAACGGTACATATAAGCTGTCCACGGAGAACTACCCTTTTATCAGCAGACTTCGCAACGCATTCAGCGGTGGTATCAGCACTTTCAACTGCGTTGTGTATTTTGTGCGGAAAGCGGACAGCCATGAAATTCTATGGGGCACTCAAACTCCCATCCAGGTGCGTGATAAAGTTTGGGGTATTCGTACCGACGCAAGAGTAAGGGGAGCATATAAGGTTCGTATAGAGAATCCCTCTGTCTTTTTATCCAAGCTGATTGGCAACAATGTGCCTTACCAAATTCAGGAACAGTTGGATGACTACTTCGCAAGCGAGTTTCAAGGCAGGATCAAATCTGCCGTTTCAAAGTTCTTGAATTCTTTGGAACAGGAACTCATCGGCATTGATGCCTATATTGATGAGTTGTCGGAAAAAATCGAACCATATATTAATGAAGTCGTATCCGAATACGGACTAAAGTGCGTAAGGTTTTCTTTAGCGGGATTAGATATTGACATCACAAAATATGATGCGCTTGATGCCTCGCAGATCGAGTTGATTGCGCGACAGAGAGGGTATCAGGGAGACAAGGCGGGGCTGGAAATACTCGGCTCGGACTGGGCAAAAGTGCAAGGCGTGAGCGTTCTCCGAGATTTGGCCAACAATCCAGGAGCAGGTGGTGTTGCCGCAGCTGGTGCCGGAATGGGAATGGGAATCGGTGCTGCGGGGGCATTCGGCTCAATAGCACAACAGGTGTTTGCCCCAGTAACCACGGGTTTCTCCCCGCCTCCACAACCCACTCCACCATCAGGATCATCAGGACGGTTCTCTCAGAAGTCGGTAGCACAAGACGATGCCGGATGCAAGTGCCCGGCTTGTGGTGCAGCCAATACGAGTGGAGCAAAGTTTTGCAATGAATGCGGCGCTCGAATTCTGTCAGAAAAGAAACACTGCAATAGCTGCGGAGTAGAAGTACCGGATGGCGCTAGATTTTGTAATGAATGTGGCAACAAGGTGGGGTGAGAAAGATGAGAAAGCAAATTTTGTGGGCCTTACTTGATTCAATATTTGTTGTTGTATTCAATCTGGTGTTCTTTGTAATGACAGAATCACCCCGCATTACAGCAGTATGGGTGTCGTATGGCTTTATCCATTTTGCATATGCATCCCTACTTCTTACCGCTTTTCTGATACGCAGTGGTAAAAGTGCAGCAGTTTTTGGTATGTCACTGTATGGGCTTTCCTCCGCTTACTTTTTAATTGAGCTCTGCATGGGAGTAGTTTTCGTTGCAACTGCATACGACAATGTAAAGATTGTGATTCTGATACAAGCAATACTGGCCGCATTGTATGCAATTTTAATGCTATCACATTTAATCGCAAACGAACACACCGCTGATAATGAAGAACGACGTGAGCACGAATTGCATTATGTAAAAGATGCGGCAGCGCGGTTAAAGCCTATCGTCAGCCGGGCTCCAGATGTGAGAAGTAGAAGGCTTATTGAAAAAGCCTATGACACTGTATCTTTAAGTCCGGTAAAATCTAATTCATATGCAACTCAATATGAGGAAAATGTATTTGATCAGATAGAGGCCCTAGAGGAAGCAATTAGTCGAGCTGATAACACTGTTCTTTCAGAAATAGCCGAAAGGATTATTGCCATTGCTGAAGAACGGAATAGAGTGTTAATGACTAAAAATTAAAACTTATGGTTACTGTGGCACGATATACGCTCTTGTAGCCATTTTCTTGGTGATAGTAGATGTTAGAAAAAATCAACGAGGTTTCCGACATAAAAAAGCTTTCCGAGCTAGAGCTCGTGTTGCTTGCTGAAGAAATGCGGAAAGAAATCCTTTCTTCGGTGTCTCAGAACGGTGGGCACCTCGCCTCAAATCTTGGTATGGTAGAAGCGACGATTGCAGTTCATCGCGTTTTCGATTCGCCGAACGATTCCATAATATTTGATGTTGGCCACCAATGTTATGCCCATAAGCTTTTATCTGGGCGACGTGATGCGTTAGCGGAATTGCGCCAAGCAGGTGGAGCCTCAGGATTCACGAACCCTAATGAAAGTATTCATGATAAAACCTATGCTGGTCATTGCGGAACATCAATTTCTACTGCGATTGGAATGGCAACATCGAATTCACTACAAAATAGCAAGAATTACGTTGTTGCCATTGTTGGCGATGGGGCGTTTACCAACGGAATGATCTATGAAGCATTGAACAATTGTATAAACAGCAATCTGCGATTAATAATAATCCTCAATGATAATGAGATGGCAATCTCAAAAAATGTAGGTGGGCTATCGACCTTTTTAGAAAAAACGCGTGTAAGCAGACAATACTTCGATGTAAAGCACTCAACTGAAAGCGCACTTTGTTCTATTCCATACATCGGCAATGCAATGGCAGCCTCCTTGCGCAAAGCAAAAGATATTATGAGGCGCACCTTTGTTAGCGATAACATGTTTGAATGTCTTGGTATAGATTATCTTGGCCCTGTTGATGGACACAACATTGAAAAATTGGAATTTGTTCTTAAAGAAGCCAAGCGGAGAGAAAACTGTTGCGTTGTGCATATAAGAACTCAGAAAGGAAAAGGGTACAAGCCTGCGATTGAACATCCTGAACTATATCATTCTGTTGGAACGTTTAATTTGGAGTGTGGCATATCAGATGGTGCTAATAATTCTTTTTCAAGCACCTTTGGTCAGATTATGTGCAAAGAAGCCAAAGAAAACCCCGTGCTGTGTGCGATAACGGCAGCAATGTGCGATGGAACAGGCCTATCAGCGTTTTCCAAGCAATTCCCGAGACGCTTCTTTGATGTCGGTATAGCAGAGGAGCACGCTGTTGCATTTTCAGGAGGTTTAGCATTAAGCGGAATGTATCCTGTGTGTGCGCTCTACTCCACGTTTGCTCAAAGGGTTTTTGACCAAGTTTTTCACGATGTTGCATTACAGAAGGCCCACGTTTTGTTTGCACTAGATCGTTGCGGGTTAGTGCCTGGTGATGGAGCAACTCATCAAGGAATATTCGATGTTGGTTTGTTTTCTGCAATTCCCAATATTTCTATATACTCACCAGAGACGTACATCGAGTTGGCTACTGTTATGCACGACGCAATCGCGAAGAAAGAGCTTTGCGTTGTAAGGTATCCGAAAGGGAAAGAGCATGTGGAAAAAAAGGCAGCATGCTTAACATCAGGTTCATTCATCGAATACTACGATTTCAATGTGTCCACAGAAATTGAATCGGATATTGTTATCATTACTTATGGAAGAATCACCAGATCTGCTTTATCGGCAATAAGCTTAATGTCCTCAAATTTCAGCATTCGCCTTGTAAAGCTTATTAGGATATTCCCTATTAATCTAAATGAACTATTGCCGCTTATCCGCTCTCCACGGTTACTTTATCTCCTCGAAGAAGGCGCCTACACAGGCGGAATTTCAGAGAAAATTTGTGCGATGCTTTCACAGAGCAATAATAGAATCACACGTATTGTTGTTAGAGCTATCGAAAATACTTTTATACCGCATGGTAGCCTTAACGATTTGGACAAATTATGCGGCTTCCTACCAGAACAAATATCAGAAGAAATCACATCGAATATGCGGAGAAATTCTGAGATTACATCTTAGCAAGCAGGGCATTGAGGGCCCCACGGCCTCAATGCGGGCGATTTTCGCTCCCGCAAAACCGCCTATTGCTTGTTGGTGGCAATGCCCCCAAACCCCTTTGAACAGCACCATTCTGGAGCTGGCTACGCACCGTTCCGGCGCTTGTGGAGCATGACAGTATCATTGCCTGTCATGCTCCTTTTCTGTTTTCCGCGCCTGTTCCGGCTCGTCAATACCGAAGATGATTTCGATGTTTTTCTTGTGGATCAGCAGCTCACGCATTTCCTTTTGAGCCGCGCCGTACTCGGCGTATGCAGCTTTCTTGTCAGTCAGCAGCGTGGCATACTCAGCCTGTAAGCTCTTGACCGTGGGCAGCTTCTTTAGGCCCAGCTCGTCAAATGCTTTCTTCGCCGCCTTGTGGATGATGATGTCGCTCTCATGCTCCGCGAGATACTTTTTGGAGTAGCCCGCCGCTCTGTATCCGGCATACACATCGCGCGTTTTTGAGTAGTTGATGATGTGCGTTTTAAGCACCGCGATCTCGGCCATGCGCTTCTCAGCCGCTTTGATTTTTGAGGAAAGCTCATTGAACCATGCTGTGGCGGCATCCGACCGAGCTGCCAATTCCTCATAATCTGACGCGGCGTTTTCTTGAATATAGAACACCGTCCGAGCCATCTGTTTGAGGTTGGCATCCGTCGCCCAATGCTGAAAACCGACGCCCTTTCCTTCGGACATCTTCGCTTGAATGTCAATGAGCAACTGGTTTCTTTTCTTCTGGAGAGGCGCACGGCGTTTACGGGGAGTATGCATTTTCTCACCGGCGATCACCGCGCGGATTTCATCCTCGGAGTATCCTGACTTGAGAGAATTGAGCCGGATGTTTTTCTGACCGGCACGGCAAAATGTGATGTGTGCTCCATGCTTAATCTCATACCCAGCGCCCTCAAGGAGCTTCAAAAATGCGTCAAAGCTCTCCGGCTTTTTCGCAAGCGCAGTATCGATGTCGGCGCGCAGCAGCTCCCGGTGGGACGGCTGTGCGTTGGCACCGAGCCACTTGTTATATGTGCCGTGAACGTATCGCGTTGGGTTCTCTACAACCGACAAACGATGCTCCATGCAAATGGTATCGTTGAGCCTCGATACTGCCCGCCATGAACCGCGAAAGTCCCGAAACTTATACCTGCAATCCAGCGTTGTGGAGTTCCAGACTATGTGATTGTGGATGTGCTTTTTGTCGGTGTGCGTTGCCACGATGAAGGCGTGTTTGCCTTTCAGGAACCGGGCGGCAAATTCGTAACCAACCTTATTTGCTTCCTCCGGCGTGATTTCTCCGGGCTTAAAAGACTGCCTTATCTGATAGGCGATTACGTCGCTCTGCTGCTCCCGTCCGGTGATGGTTTTGTACTGGCGCTTGGCAAAAAGAAATTCGGCGGCGGCGGTGTGCGGGTCGCAGGCATACGCGGTGACGAGTTCTCCCTTTTGAGTTTTCTCCGGGTTCTTCGCGTAGTCGGTGCGGTCAGTCAAGCATTGAGCAATGGTCTTGCCCTTGTTGACGTGCATGGAAAAAATGCGGGTGGTCGCCATTGAAATACCCTCCTTCCAAAGAAAAGCGGAAGACCCGAAGGTCTCCCGTTTCAAAATAAAAATATAGATTTCCGCTTGCCCTTACCCGTATATCTTGTCCTGTATCGCGTATCGGAATTGCTGCAAGCGCCCCAACAGCCACGCGGCCAGCATGGGCAAGCCGAATGGACTGACGAGGAACGCGATGATGAGAACGATGATGCCGTTCGTGACGGACTCTGTGAACAGAATGATTGCGCCCAGGATGCCTAACACCGTCCCTGCGATCCCGAAGACGACCGAGGACAGGTTCAGAATGAACGCGAAGAACCAGACGGTAATGGCAAGCGCGGCGATGACCGGCGCGACTAAAATCTTCAAGGCGAAGCGCATCTTGTGTACCTCCAATCCGGTGATTTCAGCCTAAGCATATTTGAAAATTCTGCTTATGGCAAGGATGTCAAAAAGAAAAGCGGGGACGGTCTGCAAAACGCAAACCGCCCCCACGCTTTGGAGCAAATGCCCATTATTTTATGGCGGCAAGTCTGGCTATGATGCTGTTCGCCGCCTGCCAAAGCTGCTCCTGTTTCTGGAGCATATCCTCCATGTCAGCGGCGTAAAAACGCCCTGTTTCGTTCACGCGCTTGGCGAGCTGATTGAGGTTGTTGCTGGAGCGCCGCAGAAGCGATACCATCTCACGAAGCTCCGGCAGCTCCAGCCGGACAACATAGCCGTCAATGGCCATCTTCCTCAGATATGCCGCCATATTATTTGTGCCGAGCTGCGCCATCTTCTTCTCAATCAGCTCTCGTTCCTCCTGCGTGACCCAAAAACGGATTCTTATATCCCTCTTGCGATTAGCCATGTCACAGCTCCATTTCCTTGTTCTTTTTCGGAGCTGTCGCCTTGGGTGCTTGCGGCTCCTTGAGCTTTTTCAGAACGGACAATCTGCCCTTGCGAAGCGGCTGGTTCCGGTTTTCATCTTTAAGGATAAGCGCGTACTCACCATCGCGGCCTTTAAGCGTGGAGACGGTGAGCGAATTGAACGGCAGCAGAGCGAAAAGTTTGTCCTGGTATTTCGTGTTCGCCCGCATCAGAAAGTCCGGTGAGATCTGCGCCATGAAGTGCGTACCGTTGGGGCTGTTCGGTTCTCGCGGCGATTGCAGCTCTTCCAAAATCCGCGCTGCCTCCATGTGGATTTCCTCTTTTGACAGCGGCTGGGTCAAAAGATATTCCCGCCGCACCTGATTGACAAACAAATCGGTCAAGCCGGTGTGAGGCTTATCAACAACGAACTGGCAGTTGCGGTCGTCGCCCCATGCGTCCGGGTTCTCAAAGACCGTAATTGTTTTTGCCCATTGCTTGTTCTTATCGGAAATGCGTCCGTCCCAATCCTTTTGACGGACAGTGTTGGCGAGAACATACATCGTGCGTTCAAATCCGAACTGATCGACAACCTCTCTTACGCCGCCCGGATGCAGGATGTTGTCGGAGTAGTGCTTGGATATGGTCGCTTCAATGGCTTCCTTGCAAGCGATGTTCGCCTTGTTGGAAGCGCGATAGACCTCAAGCTCGTCATTCTCGCGGGCGTAGCTTGCCGGGTATTTATAGACCGGCGTGGTCTTCATGGCCTCACGCTGCTCACGCTCCGTTTGGAGCATCGCGTCAGCTCTATCAGTGATGCAGTCCAGCACGATTTCCATATAGCCGGTCTCACGGTTTTCAAACTCTTTGAAAACGTCACCCAGGGGACTTGGAGATTTCAGGAGCGCGGTCGCTTGGGCATCCGTCAGATCGTTGTTCTCCAATGACATCAATATGTCCTCGCGCACCGTGTATTCATAGGTGTGCTTTAAGATTTCTTCGGGGGGCTGCGTCAGCAGCCAGCCCCGATAGGTCTCCTGTTCGGCAAACATCTTTTCATAGAGCGCCGTGTTCAGTTGCTCATTGTTCATCATAATTCCTCCACTTCTCTGGTCTTGCTTTTCGACTGCGCTGCTTGCGGCAACGGCTTTTTGAGCTGTTCCAGCACCGAGGGCCGTGCGCTCTTGGCGATCTCCGGCTCGGCCAACCGTTGCAGCGGCGTCTTATCGTCAATGTTCAGCTCCGCGTTCAGCTCGGCCAGACGCGCGGACTTGGCTCTCAGCTCATCCTCTTGAGGGAATGGCTTGCCGATCCCCGCCTTGGCCGTCGCCATCTGCGCGTACAAATTGTCCAAACGCTCCTGCGTGTTTTTCTGACGCTCCGGCATCTGGTTAAGAGCGTTGTCGATGCGCGTGAGGTTGCCACGGGCATCCTTACCCAGCGTGACCCGGTGGGTCATCTGCCCTTTGAGCGTGAGAACAAAGTCACGCCCAAAATCCTCAACGGTGAGCGACATGGCGAAGCCGCGATAGTTGCCGACCGGAACCGGCTCCATGCCTTTCGCGTCCTTGAACGCTTCCAGAATAGCCGCGCCCGCGTTATCCTTGTCGGTCAGAACGTCGCCCTTGATCTCCATACCGGCGAAGCCATCCGTGGGGTGCGGGTGCTCGGCCAGCGTCTTCTTGTCGGCCTTGAATCCGGCGATAAAGCCCTTGCATTGCTCTATCTCCTTTGGGAAGTACCGCAGCATATTGTCTTCCAGCTTGTATTGCTGGCTCTGGTGACTTGACTTCATGAGCTTCAACCGCGCCACGTCCACATCCAAGTCCATCTTCTCTTTGATACGCTCGTCTCCGGCGCACAGCGCCTTGATCTCCGCGTAGGAGAGCGCCGTTTCATCAATGTCCTCACAGGAGCGAACCGGGGATTTTGAGGTCATAATCTGGCTGATGAACTTCTGCTTATTCTCAAGCGTTTGCCACAAATAGGCGTCGAAAGTCGCCTCCGTAACATAGCGATAGATGTGGACTTCCTTGTTTTTGTTGCCCTGCCGAATGATACGGCCAGACCTTTGCTCCAAGTCTCCCGGCCTCCACGGAGCGTCGAGGTCGTGAAGCGCAACAAGGCGATCCTGCACATTCATCCCGGCTCCCATCTTGAAGGTGCTGCCCATGAGCACACGCACCTGTCCGGTGCGTACTTTTGCGAACAACTCCTTCTTTCGCGTCTCGGTATTGGCTTCGTGAATGAACGCAATTTTGTCGCGGGGAATGCCACGGGCGACGAGTTTTTCGCGGATGTCGTTATAAATGGTGAACTGTGGGCCGTTGTCTTCACTGTCCTTATCCAGCATGGCCTCCAGCGCGTGAAGCTCTGGACTATCCAGATTCCCGGCCACAGCCTTTGCAGCTTTCTTTGCTGCGCCGGTTTTCGGCGTGGACAGGTCGCAGAACAAGAGCTGGGTCAGCTTCTCCGGCTGGCCTTCGTCCCATATCCGATAGATATTGTCCACGCATTGATTGACCTTGCTGGTCGGCTCATCGGGGAGGTCGGGGTTGATAACGCGCTGGTCGAGGCCGAGCTTGCGGCCATCAGACGTTATCTTGAGCATATTATCTATATTCGGCTCCACAATACCGGCGTGAACCTTGGCCGCGCGTTCTGAAAGCTCCTGTACCATGCCTCTTTGGATTTCTGTGGGCTGCGCCACGACGTTGTGATACACCGGCGTCGGCGTGGGGAGATTGAGCTGGTCGGCGGTCTTGATGTCTGCCGCCTCCTTGAAAAGCGTCATCAGCTCCGGGAGGTTAAAGAACTTGGCGAAGCGCGTCCGCGCCCGGTAGCCGGTGCCCTCCGGGGCAAGCTCAATGGCCGTCTGCGTCTCACCGAAGGTAGACGCCCAGCAGTCGAAATGAGCAAGCCCTTTGCGCTGGATGGTGTTGTGCTGGAGATAACGCATCATGGTGTACAGCTCCGTCATGCTGTTGCTGACGGGTGTGCCGGTAGCGAAGATGATGCCTTTGCTGTTTGTTATCTCATCAATATACCGGCATTTCAACAGCATATCCGATGACTTCTGCGCGTCGGTGGTAGAGAGACCGGCGACATTTCTCATTTTGGTGTAGAGGAACAAATTTTTGAAACTGTGCGCCTCGTCCACATAGAGCCGGTCTACGCCGAGCTGCTCAAAGGTGATAACATCGTCCTTACGGGTATTGTCCTGGAGCTTTTTGAGCCTCGCTTCAAGGCCCTTTTTCGTGCGCTCAAGGCTCTTGATAGTGAACCGCTCCGCACGGCTGTTCTTGAGTTCCTCAAGGCCGTCCTCGATCTCCCATATCTGCTCTTGCAGCAATCGTTCCTGTCGCTCCAGCGACACGGGGATACGCTCAAATTGCGAGTGTCCCATAATAACAGCGTCGTAGTCGCCGGTGGCGATACGGGCGCAAAACTTCTTGCGGTTCCGCGCCTCAAAGTCTTTTCGGGTGGCCACAAGGATATTGGCCGAGGGATAGAGGCGTAAAAACTCAGACGCCCACTGTTCGGTGAGGTGATTGGGCACGGCAAAGAGGGGCTTCTGACAGAGACCGAGGCGCTTGCTCTCCATAGCTGCGGCTACCATCTCGAACGTCTTCCCAGCCCCCACTTCGTGCGCGAGGAGGGTATTGCCGCCGTAGAGGATGTGCGCCACGGCGTTTAGCTGATGGTCACGGAGCCGGATTTCCGGGTTGATGCCGGAGAAGGTGATGTGCTTGCCGTCATACTCGCGGGGCCGGGTGGAATTGAACAGCTCGTTGTACTTTTGGGTGAGTTCGCGCCGTCTGTCCGGGTCTTTCCATATCCAGTCCTGAAAAGCGTCCTTGATAGCCTGCTGCTTCTGCTGGGCGAGTGTAGTCTCTTTGGAATTGAGGACGCGGCGCTCCTTGCCGTCCGGGTCGGTCACGGTGTCATAGACGCGCACATCCCGGAGGTTGAGCGTGTCTTCGAGTATCTTATAGGCGTTCACACGCTCCGTGCCGTAGGTCATAAAGGCGTTGATGTTGTTGTACCCAACGCTGCTCTTGCCGGTGATATTCCACTCCGCAGAAAACTCCGAGTAGTTGACCTCGATGTTGCGCCGGATGTAATAGGGCGGGTCAAGCAGCTCATACATGAACTCTTGGATGTACTCCTTGTCAATCCAAGTCGCGCCGAGCCGCACCTCAATTTCAGAGGCATCGAGGTCTTTGGGCTGTGCCGCCCGGAGCGCCTCCACGTTGGGGCGAAATACGTCGCTGACTTCTGCCGCTTTTTCGGCCACGCACAGCTTTTCCCAGACATTGCCGGAGAGGTATTCATCGGCGGCGACATAGCGAGGCTGGCCGTTGCTCCCGACAGGCTCCGGCAGGCGAAAGATAACGCCGCGCAGCTCGCTGGCGAGCGTGTCCGCATCCTTGCCGGTGAGCTGGCTCATGTAGTCTATATCCACCCGCGCCCGTTCAGAGATAGAGAGCGCGAGAGCTTCGGAGGCCGTGTCAACGGAGGTCACGACCTCATGGGGCTTGATGGTGCGCCGGGTGAACATATCCGCCTTGTGGTCGAGATTGCCCTCCTCATCCAGCACTTCCAGAGAACAAAGAAGGTAGTATGAGTTGTCATCAGCAAAGGCCAAGGCATTGCCCCGGCTGTTGATGAGACCATACTTTTCCGTGAAGCTGTCATATAGGTCGTTCAGCTCCGCTTGCGTCCGGCGAATGGCCGTATCAGAGATAAAACCGTCCATCTGCTGACCGATGAGCGTCTGCACACAGTCCCGCAGCTCCACCATGCCCTTGACGCGCTCCTTTGCGGTGGCGTTTAGCTCAGGCTTGACCATGCGGGAGTTTTCGCGGTAATAAACCTCTCCGTCCCTGATGGTGTATGAGAAGTTCTTCACGTCCGGGTCTGCCGGGATAGATGTGTCGATTTCCTCACCGTCGCCCAGCTCCGGCATCTCAGCCTCCTGATAGGTGCCTCGAATGTACTTCACGGCATCATGGAGCTGATCGGCAAGCCGCAAGCCCTCAATCGGTTCAACGGTGAAGTCCTGCTTGCCGTATTGGGTACTCTCAGAGGTCTGGCGACCGAGTATCATCTCCGGGTGGTCGATGAAATAGCTGTTGATGGCAAAGCCGTCCTCATTCTGGCCGAGGTGTACCCACTCCGGCTCGATCTCGATAGGCCGGTCACGCTTCTGGAGAAAGATGATGTCTGAAACCACATCCGTACCGGCGTTGGCGCGGAAAGCGTTGTTGGGCAGGCGTATCGCGCCGAGAAAGTCCACGCGCTGGGCTATATACTTCCGCACCTCCGGGGACTGCTTATCCAGTGTGTAGCGAGAGGTCACGAAAGCGACCACGCCTCCGGGCCGCACCTGGTCGAGAGACTTGGCGAAAAAGTAGTCGTGAATGGAAAAACCGAGCTTGTTATAAGCCCGGTCGTTGACCTGATATTGTCCAAAGGGGACGTTTCCGATTGCCAAGTCGAAAAAGTCGCGTCTGTCGGTGCTCTCAAAACCGGCCACGGTGATGTCTGCTTTGGGGTAGAGCTGCTTTGCGATTCTACCTGTGATGCTGTCCAACTCCACGCCATACAGCTTACTTCCCGCCATGTTGTCGGGAAGTAACCCGAAGAAATTGCCCACACCCATAGCCGGTTCGAGGATGTTGCCGGTCTCGAAGCCCATGTTGCCGACCGCCTCATATATGGCCTTGATAACGGTGGGGCTGGTATAGTGGGCGTTCAGCGTGGACGCTCTGGCGGCGGCATATTCCTCCGGGGTGAGCGCCGCGTACAGCTCCCGAAATTCGTTTGCCCACGCGGGCTTGTTTTCATCGAAAGCGTCCGCAATGCCGCCCCAGCCAACGTACTTAGATAGAACCTCTTGTTCATCCGGCGTGGCCTGCCTGCCGTCAAGCTCAAGCTCTTTCAGCAGATTGATAGCGTCCATATTGGCGCGAAACTTAGTCTTAGCGCCGCCTGCGCCGAGGTTGTCATTGGTTATCTGGAAGTTTTCCGGCTCCGGCTGAATCTCTGTCCTCGTATGGGGCGGCGGGTCGTGCTCCGGCTCGTCAAAATGCAGCCGTTCAACGACAATATCGTATGGCAGATTGTTCTTGTCTGCCGGGTAGAACGCTACGGTCTCGGAGGTCATCTCCGGCTTATCTGGCTCAGGCGCGGGCTTCTCCGGCTGGGGATAACGCTGCATCAGCCGCTCAAAGCTCTCCCAGCTCTCTGCGCGGAAGATAGGGTAATATAGCGTCGGGTCTCGAAGCTGAATGTGCATATCCGTGAGGATTTCCACGATAAAGGGCTTGCCATCCTCCAAATAGACGGTATCGCCCACGGCGAAAGGCCACTCATTTTTGGCCGCGACAGATTCCGGCTCGTTCAGCTCATTCATCAGTCTGCGGGCGTCGGCATACACCTCAAAGGTGAGGACAGTTCCATCGTCGTCGATGTAGTAATCATTCGCCTGTGTGTCATAGAGCGCATACGGTTCGGTAAAAGCGTCTGAGGTCTCCACGACAGCAAACCGCTCTGGCTGCTCACCACGCGACATGAAAGCGTTCAAATCGTTTTCGTAGATGCGTCTGAGCATGGGCGCAGCGTCTTTCCATAAAGCGCCGAGTTGCGTGTTGTTGCTGTCATGCAAGACGATCTCGAAGCCGTCTATGGAAGTGAAGTAGTCGGCGGTCTCGCCGGTTTCCATTTCCATCGTCCCGGCGTCGGAATTTTCAAAGCGCCCGGACAGGTACGCGGTGATCTCCGCATTATCTTTTTCCTCGCGGAGCATACCGAAAACAGTTTCGCGCTCACCGGGCGGCAGGATGCCGTTCATCAGAACGTCGCGCATATCATCGTTGACTTCCTGCGCGGCGAGGAAATCATCTGTTGGGAGCTGCACCGGCGCTATATTTTCCTGTGCCACGCGCTCGGCATCCGCCATCATTTGCTGAATGAAGGGATTGCGGTCAAGCGCGTCGGGGTCAACAAGCTCTCCGTTCACGATGCCGGATTCGGCAAGCCGTTCGCGGATATAGTCGGTGTCGATGTCGTCCAGATTATCGTGTTCTTCTTGGGTATAGAACTCGTCCTTCTGAACCATCTTGGCAATACTGCGCTGCACCTTTGCCCATGACAGCTCCATAGGCTCAATCCCCTCGCCCCTAACGGGGAAGGTAGGCCGGTCGCCTCCGAACTCGTTTCTCAACCACGCGGCGGTCTCTTTGTCGCGGGCGTGGAGGCTGATATAGGTGTTGGTGTGCTGCTTGCTCTTGATATTGCCGTTCCAGCGTTGCAGGGCGGCGTCGATGTCGGCCTGTGTCGCGGGTCGAAGGGGCGCTGGCTGTTCAGGCTCCTTTACCACTTCCGGCGCTGTCGGCCTGTCCAGCCGGAATACGCGCCTTTCCCCGGAGATTTCATCCTTGCCGGAGATAACTACGCTGTGTCCGGCGTCTTGCAGCTTTTCAACGTACTGCTCTAACCGATAGCTGGGGATACCGCACATGGGTGTGCGTTCAGAGGACGATAGCGCGCGGGTGGTCAGATTGATGTTGAGGGCTTCTGCGGCAATTTCCGCGTCCTCACCATACATTTCAAAGAAGTCGCCCATCTGATAGAGAAGGATGCCGGTCTGCGTCTCGCGCTTTATCCGGGAATAATCTTCAAAAGACGGTACGCTTACCGCCTCCGGCGCGTTGTCGGGGAACGCCCGCGATCCATCCGCGCCGTATTTCGCTTCGTGAGCGTCAATGGCGCGTTCCGCTTCATGGTCGATGGAAGGAAGCGAATAGACCTGCCGTGTGCGGTTTTGGGCATCAATCCCGGAAATGGTCAGGTCGAATTGCTCTCTGAGATGGTTCACATACTGCGTGAGTTGATTGTCCGGCACACGGAAAACCATGCGATTCCCACCGTCCGGCACAGTACGGAAATCCGTGGTGGTGTCCAAAAAAGACGCGGCAGCCCGCGCGTCCTCGTCGTAAATCTCATAGAAATGCCCTATCTGATACAGCACAAGGTCGTCCGGGTGCTGCTCCTTCAGCGCGGCGTACTCCGTATATGAGGACGGGACGGCATTGAGGGCAACGGTTGCCAGATAGCGAGCCTGTTCCTTTGGCGTTAGATAGCGCCTCTTTCGGATAAGCTCATCGACGCGCTTGGCGACGTTGCTCCATGAGAGCTGAACCTCCGCGCAGTCGCCCTTTTCAAAGCGGATACCCTTTGAGCTATGGTCTTCATGGCTGTTGTCAGCGTGGGAAACGGCGTGAGAATGACCGCCTATGCCGTACTCATGCTTAAGGAAGTCTGCTTTTTCCTTTGCCGTATGGTTTTCGGTGAAGTAGGAATAGATACGGAACTTGCCATCCTCAACATGGCTTCCACCGGTAATAGCTTCGCTTATCTCGTCCTCGGTGATGAACTCTCTATGCTCCGGCAGCTCCATCATATCTGTTGAATACTCCCGGCGCGGCAGGTCAAGGTCTTTCAGCCGGTCAAACAGCTCTTTCGGGTGGTGGTAGTGAAAGCGCATAATTTCCGGGTCTTGCAGATAAGCCTCAAGATACTGCTCGTACTCCGCTACAAGGGTTGCCCGGAACTCCGGCTCTGCCAGTTTCGCGGCAAGCGCGTCGGTGATTTCGGGATACCCGCCGTGGTTCAGCGGCTCCAGAGAGGGCAATAAATCCAGCTCTCTTGCCCCATCGTCAAAGTCGTGCCGCAGATACCAAATGGCCTGCGCGAGCTGGGTGCGCTCATATCCGTCTACCTCGACCAGCTCCACGTTGGTCATATACCGCCCCTGTTCCAGCAGCTCTCCGATACGAAGCGCGGCGTCTTCCCACTGGATGAGCTGCGCGTCGTTCACATATCTTGCGGTGTCGAAGCGGTATGCGCGGATGCCTTCATTGGTGAACCAGACGGATATATCGTCAGGCTCAGTCCGAAAACCCTTGCCACCTACATATTCTTGTCTGAGGAAGTCGGCGATCTCGGAAACAGGCTTGCCCTTGATAAACTCGGCGGCGATACGCAGACGGCTGTTTTCTTTGTTGCTGCCGCTTTGCAGCACCATGTCCAGATGCTCTTGGGACAAAGAAAAAGCGAAGGACGCTTTTCGTGCGTTCTCCGCTTCATCTATCTGCGCTATCTGCTCCGCTTCCGTGGGGAACAGGGACAACTGGACGGGATTTAGCTGTATATCAGCTCGTTCAGGATGATTTCCTCCGCCTGCGCTTTCAGGCTGTTCATCAGCCCTGTCCACTTCATCGGGTCTGCCGCTTTCAGGCTCTCCGTCACGCCCGCCGCTTTCATCAGTTCCGACATCATCAGCTCCAAGCGGCTCTGCGCCGCCTGCTCGATCTCCAGCAGGTGCGGGTACAGCTTCTCGCTCAGAATCAGCCTGTTCCAGAGGACGGGGCGCTGCTCCTGAAGATAGGTCTTCCGCATCCTCCCGTATTTGCCTAACGGCTGCTCCGTCTCGCTCAGGCTCAGGTCGGGAATCTGGTAATCCCCGTTCTGCGTATAGGTCAGCTCTGCCATTGTCTTCCGTCCTTTCCGCGCTGTGCTCGCGCTCATAATTCTTAATGGTGACTTCTACTTGGCGCAATACGCGCTGGTTGATCTCGCTTACCGCCGTGCCCAGGGCCGCGACAGTCGCCGGAGTGTTGAAGTCGAAGATGCTCAGAAAATCCTCATGCTCAAAGTAATTTTCCGGCTCCAAGCCGCAACGGGACATGAGGGAATAGGTGATGCTCACGGTGGCGGCGTTCCGAAACGCGACGCCGACGTTGAAATCATCATATTCCTCCATGAAGGAATTTTCAACGATGTCGAGTATGTCGCGCTGGTTTGCGTTCCAGTATTCGTCGGCAAGCTGGGCGGCGACGCGCTCAAGCTGGTCGGCAAGGCCGTCCACGCCGGGAACCTCATAATTGCGCTCCAGCATGGCGGTCACGCTGTCGGTATGCTCCTGATGCAGCTCCCACAGATTGACAAGGCGTGAGTTTTCTCTCCCGCCCGTGTCGGACACGTCGAAAACATACTTGAGCTTTGGCCTGTCGCCGGTGGTGTCGATGAGCGCGATACCCTTGCTGCCGCGCCGGACATACCGCCCCATTTTTTCATTCCAGAAGTCGTACTCAGCGCAAGCCGTGGCGTTCGGGCGCTGCGCGTGTATCATGACCTGCTCGTTATACGGGTATTTATAGAGCCTTGCGGCGGTCTGCAAAAACGCCATCCAGCTCTGGTGAGAGCCGGTGATCTGCATGGCCGCATGGTCTGCCATCTGCCGGTATGCTTGTAGATTTGAGGGCATAGGTTGCCTCCTTCCTTAGATTTGAACAAGAAAAGAGCGACCCGAAGGCCGCTCTTGCTGTTCATAAAGTGGTTTATTCCTCGTCGTCGAAGTCCGGGTACAGCTCCAGCTCGGCGTATTCGGCATCGGTCATGCGCTCCAGCTTTTCCAGCACCGAATCGGTCAGCGCCAGCAGCTCCTTTTCGTCCGGCTCCAGATACTCACGCATGGCGGTGAGGGCATCCATGAGGCCATCCTTGGTGCCGGTATTGTAGATGCACATGAGGTTGATTTCATCGTTGGTAAAGGTGTTCATAATCAAATCTCCATTTCCGCGCTCTTTGTGGGCGCTTTCTTGTTTTGGAGCTTCTCCGGGGTCTTGGCCTTGAGTTGGGCGAGGACAGACGGGCGCTCCTGTTTAGGGGTCTCGCGGGCGTGTTCGCGTTGTGCTTGCTTATCTGTGCAGTAGAGATAGAAGTTATAATCGCCTTGCGTGGGATTGCAGCGCAGGAAATATTGATGATTTGGCGTCTCGATCTGGAAGCCGTATGCGGGCAGCGAAGCGGCGACCTTGGCCTTGTCCTCCCGCACCTTGCAATAGCCCTCCATGCTTCTCAGGCTGGATAGTGGCCCAAAGTCCTGTCGGAGCCAGTTCACAACAGCGTCCAACTCTGTCTTGAACGGCTGCTTGTTCAGCTCGTCATTATGAGGCCACCATGTAGTCCAAAACTCCTTGCCGCTGCCAAAATCGCCCCGGAGATGGCCTATCACCCCACGTTCCTTGTCCTTTTCAGAATCCGAATAGAGCCAGTCCGTCTTATCGGCGTCGATGGAGACAATCTCAAAGACGGTTTTCTCCACGGGCGGATGGTCGTCCATGTACTCCATGACCGACACATATCCAGTGCCAAGGAAATTCATGGCGTCGGCGTCGAAGTCCAGATGGCCGCTGGGGTCAAGCTGGATAGCCTCGTTGGTAATGAGCGTTCCGAAGTGATTCACAAGTATTCCATAACCGAGTTGACACGGCTCGCCCCAATCATCGTCGGTGTGGCGTATCTCGTACCGATGCAGGCCCTCCGGCACAGTATCGCGCTGTACGCGAGAATCCGTGAATAGAGCAGTCTGGCCTTGAAACTCCACTTCCTCAAAGCGTTCATTCATTGCATCGACCGGCATAACTCACAGCTCCCTTTCCGCGCTCTTGATGGGCGCTTTCGTGGATTTGGCAAGCTCCGTGGGTTTTGCCCGGAGCTGGGCAAGGACGGAGGGGCGCTTCTGCGATTGCTGCTTCGGCTCAGACCTCTGCTCTTGCTGACGCTCGCGGCGACCGGCCTCCATCAAGTCCATGAGGGAAATGGGCTGGCCGGACCTGGCCTGCTGTTCCAGCTCCGCGACGCTGGGCTGCTTGGGGCCGTTGTTCACGATACCGTCGATCATGCCGTAATCGTCTTCTACGGCCATTTCTGCGTTTTTGAGATAGTTTTCAGGTCTCAAAAAGGCAGGCAGCTCTTTGAAGCCAAAGCTGTCAACATAGTGGCAGGATACCACACCGTCCTGTTTTAAGGCAACGATGTCGCTGACGGAGAGCGAATGGCTGGGAAAGTCTGCGGGACGGTCTTCATTGAAGCGTAAATAAAGCTCATTGAGTCTGTTGATGGGGTCGCCATCTCGCGGCAGAGTGTCGGTATATATCAGCTCATAATTTCTGCGCTCAGGCTCTATGTCGTGCTCTTTCAGATAATCGCTGTTCATAAAGCGGATTTCAGCCATTTCCTCGCCGCGTTTGAGCTGGTAGATAGCGAAGCTGTCGCTCTTGTTTTCGAGAAAGTTGCTCTCAAGCTGCTTCTGCTGGTCGGCGGCATACATCTCTATGATGGACGCAGAATCCCGGACTTCCTCCCATTCCTCATGGGTAACGCCGAAAATGCCGGTGTGCATCTCAATGTCGTCGGTATCAAAGGCCATGCCGGAGCCGTTGCCCTCATAGAGCATATACACGGTGATGTCCCTCTCAAACAGCTCCATAGCCCGTTCCTTGGAAAGCGGGAGCATATCCCCATCGGTGTAGCCGTAGGCGTTCATGGCCTCGACGGACACGCTGGGGTCTGGCATGGGATAGCCCGCCGGATAAACTGGCCTCGCGTTCGGATCGTAGGTCTCGACCTGCATATCCACGATTCTGCCGCCGCCCAGCGGGGCCTCATCGGGCAAATAGGCTTTCACATCATCGGATGGCGTTCCCGGCTGGTCGGGCGCGTTATCTGCGGTAGCCGGTTCGCTCCATTCCTCATATCCGGGCTGCTGTTCAGGAGCCGCTTCAAAGGCTTTTTTTGCATTCTCCGGCGTGGCTTTTTCATCGTTGAGCTTGTTCACCACAGCGCGGAGGTCGTCATACGCGCCGAAGCCGATAATATCGGCGGGATACAGCTCACCGCCCTTATGCTCATACGCCTGAATAAAACTGGCATCTTTTTCGCCTGTTGACCGGGGATTTGCGTGGAGCTTATATTCAAAGTATGACTCGATGGCTTCATTTACGGGCTGTTCAGCGACGGGTTCTGTCTGCTCCGGCGCGGCCTTGTCCAGACCGCGCTCTTTCATGATCGCAGCATAGTTGCGGTCGATGTCCGTGATAAGGCCACTGGCAGTTTTGTTGACGGTCTCCAGCGAAGTCCGCAGCTCCGACAGTTCCTTGTCCTTAGACCAACCGGCGATATATCCAAAGCTGTTCTCACCGGTAGGAATGCCGTAATAGGCGCAAACGGCGAAGGAAATGCTCTCGGCCTCCACTTCCTCGGTATTGCGGCTTTTCTTTACAAATTCCGCAACGGAGGTATCTTCCTCAACCTCAAGACGCCATACAAAACGGTTCTCGTCTGTATGCTGCCAGCCGTTCGCTTCTCCGGCAGCTTCAGCTTCAGCCCGCGTATCATAACCGCCTGTGAAGTCCTTTTTTGTACCGCCATCGCTGACCATGACGAGCTTCCATTGCTCCTTGACCTCCGGCAAATCCTTGTTGTGGAGCTTGGAATGGGCGATTTCATGGACGGTGGCGCAAACCGTCTGCACCTCGCTCATGCCCTCACGGATTGCGATTCGCTGATCGTCGCCCGAAAAGAAGCCGTCCATGTCCGGCTGCATGGCCTCAAATCCGATGGGGACGGGCGCGGAACGCTTGAGCGCCTCCATGAAAACCTCGTAATTCTGGACATTTCCCGAAAGGTCTGTCGCAAGCGTAGGCAGGGGCTTTCCGTCCGTCTGCGACACATCGAAGACGCTGACCACCTTATACATGGGTATTTGGACGGTCTTTTCCTCAATGATTACCTTGCCGTCTGCGTCGAGTACCGGCAGCTTTGTATCCGGGTCGAGCTTCTCCTGTTCGATTTTCTTCTTAAAGGGAGTGGGGGCAATAATTTTGATGCCTTTTTCGCCCTTCATGACGCTTCTCTCGAACTGGTCTTTCCATTTGTTGAAGCCCGCCACAAGCGTGGCGTCGGGGCGCTGCATATAGATGAGCATGGTATTGTTGACGGAATACTTGTGAAACCGGCTCATGGTGCGAAGATACTGCTGGTACTTATCCGACTGGAACAGGTCTTTTATGCCGGCCTCAATGCTCTCGGTGATTTCCTTGAGCCGGTCTTTGTTGTTCTGAACTTCTGGCATATTTTACTCCTTTCACGGTTCATTTGTTCAAAAAAAGAACTGCCTCCGCACAGGTGCTGTAAACCCATGCGGAGGCAATTCCGTTATTCTGCTTTGGAACCTACGCTCCGCGCAGGCGGGACGATTCCCGCCTTTTTTGCCCTCTCGCTGTCGGCCTTGCGTCTGGCGTCGCTGTACGGCTCCCGGATGCTGACGCAGCTCTTGGGGACGGTGTAGCTGACCGCGCCGGGATGCTCCTTTTGTTCCGGGTAGACCTTGCCGGGGCATTTCTTGGATATACGCTTGAGCTTGTCAATCAGCTTGGGGTCATGGGTGTACACGTTGGCGGTGGGTTCCTCCTCGTTGTAGAGGATGATGGTCTCTTGCTCGTATTTGGACAGCTTCATGCCTTGGCCTCCTTGCCAAAATCGAAGCGGTAGATGCTGCGCTCACCGTTATCCTCCAACAGCAGATTGGCGTCAAAGGTTTTGCCGGTCTTTTCGGAGTAAGCATTTTTCACATGAACGCGGCCATTCTTGAGAAGCGCCGCAGCGTCGGCTTTTGTGAGGCTGATGCGCTTGGCGGCAAGGAACTTGTTATCCCGCCACAGCCCAAAGCGGCAGTCGTTTCGCTCACAGAAAAAGCCCTTTTTACTCTCGGTCACATTGCCGCCACAGCGCGGGCACTTGCCGATGACCTCGCGGCCAGAGGGGAACAGGACTTCCGCACCCTTGATTACTGTATAGGTCTTCACAAGCTCGCGCATCTGCTCAGTGATACCAGCCAGAAAAACATCCGGCTCCAGCTCGCCGCGCTCGATCTGCATCAGCTTGTGCTCCCATTCGGCGGTGAGCAACGGTGACTGAAGCTGCTCCGGCAAAATCGTGATGAGCGACACGCCGGTATTTGCCGGAATGAGATTGACGGTCTTCTTGGCCTTTTTACGCTCGATGAAGCCGGTGGACACCAGCTTTTCGATAGTGGCGGCGCGGGTGGCGGGAGTGCCCAGCCCCTTGCGCTCCGCTTCCTCCGGCGTTTCTTTTGCTCCGGCAACCTCCATAGCAGCGAGAACGGTATCCTCGGTATAATGCTTGGGCGGGGTGGTTTTGCCCTCCTTGACGGAGGCATCCACGATGGGCAAGGGCTGTCCTTCGGAAAGCTCCGGGAGAGACTTATCTGTCTGCTCCGCTTCAAGGAAGGCTTTCCATCCGGGAGCGATGACGTTTTTTCCCTTGGTCGTGAATACGCTCCCGCCACACAGGACGGTTACGGTCGTCTCTGCGTAACGGTGCGCCTCGCTGACCGCGCAAAGGAGCTGACGGGCGACGAGCTGCAAAACATTCCGCTCTCCGGCAGGCAGCGCGGAAATGTCTGCGTTCTTGGAGCTTATGGTCGGTACAACAGCATGGTGGTCGCTGACCTTGGCGCTGTTGCAGACCTGCTTCGCAAGCACTGTTTCAGGAACATTTGCTCCGCAAATCACGGCAGAAATGGCGGTCAGCGCGGGTACTGTGCCCTCCATATCATCGGTGAGGTATCTGCTGTCGGTGCGGGGGTAGGTGCAAAGGCGCTTTTCATATAGTGACTGGAGATAGTCAAGCGTCTGCTGCGCCGTGTAGCCCAACAGACGGTTGGCGTCGCGCTGGAGGGTGGTCAGGTCATACAGCGCGGGCGCTTTCTCGGTTTTTTCTTTGCGTTCCACGCTCTTGACGGTGGCCGTCTGGCCTTTACAGGCGGTGGCAACGGTATTCGCCTCGGCCTTGATTTTCAGCTTGTCGCCGGAAACGGCAATATCGCCGCAGTCCAGATTGACCGTGTAGAACGGCTCCGGCTTAAATGCGTCGATCTCGGCCTCGCGCTGGACGATGAGCGCCAGCGTCGGGGACATGACGCGCCCCACGTTCAGAGTGCGGTGATACAGTACGGAAAACAGCCGCGTGGCGTTGATACCAACCAGCCAGTCGGCCTTGGCGCGGCAGAGCGCGGATTGATGCAGACCGTCATAGTCGCTGCCCGGACGCAGGTTCTTGAAGCCCTCACGGATGGCCTCATCCTCCATTGAGGAAATCCACAGCCGTTTCATGGGCTTGGTGCAGCCCGCCAGCGCGTAGACTGTGCGGAAGATAAGCTCGCCTTCGCGCCCCGCGTCGGCGGCGTTGATGACCTCGCTCACATCCTCACGGCGCATGAACTGCTTGAGGATGTCGAACTGCTTGTGCTTATCCTTGGAAATCTTGAAGCGCCACGGCTCCGGCACGATGGGCAAATCGTCGTAGCGCCATTTGGCAAACTCTGTGTTATAGGTTTCGGCGCTGGACAGCTCCGCCAGATGGCCGAAGCACCAAGACACGATATATCCGTTGCCCTCCATGTACCCGTCACCGCGCTTATTCGCGCCGAGAACGGAGGCCAGCGTCATGCCCACGGAGGGCTTTTCAGCAATTACAAGTTTCATAGTGCGGTTCTCCTTTTCGTCATAAACAGCGAACAGCAGCCCGGTTGGACTGCTGTTCGTTGTCGATATTCTGTTGAACGTGCTATTTTTCGGCGCTGAGGCACTCGGCATGAATAGCTTTTTTCTTCTTGGCAATCTCGGTCTTCTGTTTGGTGGTAGGATCACCTTCGCCGCCGCAAGCGAGCCACTCCAGATACCCTCCGTAGCGACTGACCAGCTCTTTCAGCAAGGCGTGTGGAGTCTTGCACAGAGCGAAAAAATCGTATTCACTCCGCTCCTTGTGCCAGAACATCACAATGTAGCCATGCGCGGCCTTGACGACCTCAGTTGCCTTATCTTCATCCAGATAATCCGCAAAGGTCTCGAACACTCTTTCAAATGTAAGCATGATACCGCTCCTTAAACATATTTCGCCAAAACCGGCGATAAACTGAGTGTACCATGCGAGCACGAGGGCTTCAATGACCTTGGACTATCGCTCAATTCCGCGTTTGGGCACATTCTCTGCGTCGTTGATGCTGCGGCAGACCCGATTGCACATCGCGCCGTTATTCGGACAGGCCAGACACCGCAGCCCCTCCGGTGTTGGAGGGGCTGGTTCGAGCTGCTTTTGATGCTGAATCAGCAGCTTCAAAACGCTGGGGGCTGGCCGCTTCATTCTTCGGCGTCCTCAGTGTTTGTCTGCTCATAGGCGGTATCGTCCTCGGTCTCATACTCCATGTCCTCATCGTCGTCCTCGCCGTAGTCGTAATCGTCCAGATCGGCGGGGCCTTTGGTCTGCGGCTTGGGCTTTCTGAACTTGAACCAGTACAGAGCGCCGCCACCGGCAAGGATGAGCACAAGCGCCAGAAGCAGAAGACCACTGTTGCTCTTTTCCTCCGGCTCAGTATCACCGTCGCCCTCGATGTCGGCGTCCGGCTCCGTGGTAGGCTCCGGCACAGCCTCCTTGCCGGTACACTCGCTCATGTTGGAGGCACAGATCGGGCAGGAGGTGTTGATCGAACCCACAACGCATTTATCCGCACAGGCGCATACCATTTCCTCGCCGCCATCCCCGGCCAGCGCCGCAAGGTCTGCCGTATCCACAATATTGAGAAAATACGTCTCATACAGATCGGCGTCCTCATCAATCGGCTTGTCGTAGTCGATGACCATATAGAAGGTGTTGCCGTCTCTGTCCTGCACAACGATAAACTGTTTGTTGGTGTATTTGTCATAGAGCAAATCGCGGGTGACAGCGTTGCCGTTCTCCGAAAAGCCCGTACCGGGGACGATGGTAATTTCCTCGCCGCTGGTTGTGGGCATTTCGGTAGGCTTGGGCGAGGCCGTGGGCGTTGAGGTGTTGCCGCCGTTGCCGCCGCTGTTGGTAACAGGCTTCGGAGTCGTTGTGGGCGTAGGCGCGGGGGTAGGCGTAGGCGTGGGTTTTACGGTCGGCGTCGGTGTTTCCGTTCCTCCATCATCCTTGCCATAGAAGGGGTTTTTGACCTGTACGGTTCTGGATTTGTTCCCGGCGTAGTCTACGGCCACCACAGTCATTTGCTCATATTCGTCCGCATAATCCTTCAGCCGCACATCCAGCGTCCCATTGGTAAGATTCGTGAAGCGATAACCGTTGATATAGATGTACTCAACGCCGGAGAGATCGTCGCTGGCCTCCACGCGCAGCAGCGCCCCGTCGATGCCAGCCCGGACGGTGGGGCTTTCCCGGTCAAAGCACTCCACATAGGCACTCTTAGTATGCGATTTTCCGTCCTTGTCGGTAACGGTGACATAGATCGTGCAGTTTTCACTGATTTCAACCTCGGCTTTTTCGTGCTCCGCAAGCTCGTCGGTCAAATCCGTCCACGCGCCGTTTTTCTCGATTTTCACCTCGACCTTTTCCCAGCCGGTCTTGTTTTCATCAAGAACACGAATGACAACGGAGGCGGTATCGGTGTACCAGCCATCGGGTCGGACGATTCGGATCGTAAAATCCGGGTCGGGAACCTCGCCGGTGCAATCGTTCACGTCAGCAGAGCAGACGGGGCAATCCCTGTTGGGCGCGTCGTTCTGGCATTTGGTATCGCAGTTGCAGACAGGCGCGGGCGCAGGCTCTGCGCCGGTGCAGCCTGTCACGTCAGCAGAGCAGACGGGGCAATCCCCGTTTGGCGCATCGCTCTGGCATTTGGTATCACAGTTGCAGACAGGCGCGGGCGCAGGCTCTGCGCCGGTGCAGCCCGTAATGTTAGTAGAGCAGACGGGGCAATCCCCGTTGGGCGCGTCGCCCTCGCATTTGGTATCGCAGTTGCAGACAGGCGCGGGCGCAGGCTCTGCGCCGGTGCAGCCCGTTACGTCAGCGGAGCAGACGGGACAATCCCCGTTTGGTGCATCGCTCTGGCATTTGGTCTCGCAGTTGCAGACCGGCGTGGGCGTAGGCTCTACGCCGGTGCAGCCCGTTACGTCAGCAGAGCAGACGGGGCAATTCCTGTTGGGCGCGTCGTTCTGGCATTTGGTCTCGCAGTTGCAGACCGGCGTGGGAGGCTCAGGGTCACAGGGGTCATGGGGCCAGCCGCCGCCATGTCCGGGCCGATAGCCCATAAGGGCGGGGGCTTCGGCTTCCTCCGGCAAAATGTCGATCTCTACGATTTCCGGCTCATTGCTGCCCTCGTCTACCATCGCCATGCCCATCAAGGGCAAGCAGAGAAGACAGAGGCAAAGGGACAACACAAGCGCCCGGATAATGTGCTTTTTAGGCTTAGTCCTCATTAGAAAAATCCTCCTTTTCTTCGGCACGGTTATGAATTGCCGTTGCGGGTTTCTGCTTCATGGAGCGAATCAGCTCCGCAAGCATTTCAGGCGAGATGCCGCTGTCGCGGACAAGCCCGATGATGTCGGTGTTCTCAAGCTCAATGATCTGGCCGTCGATTTCCTTGATGCGGGACTGGAGCGCGGAGATTTTATCGACGTTCTTTTCTCGCTCCGTCCGCAGTTTCATAATTTTGTTGTTCATTTCGTCCTCCTGTTCTCAATTACCGGGCAAACGCCCGTAGCAGTAAAAATTGTTCTGCAACCCACTGGAGGGGAGATGCAGATATGAGATGGGGTCTCCCGCGTGGATGATCCAGCCGTCCCCGCAGTAGATAGCGACGTGACTGACGCCGGGTGTGTCATACGTCCCGATAAAGAAGACCAAATCTCCCGGCTTCACCTCGCTGGCGGACACCCGTGTGCTGATATTACACAGACCTTGCGCTCCCAGCCTCCCCACATCCCAGCCGCTGTGATTGATAACCCAGCTCACAAAGCCGGAACAGTCGAAAGATGTGCTTGGAGAGCTGCCTCCCCAAACATACGGATAACCGAGATACTTTTCGGCCTCCTTCATCATGGCGGCGAAGACCTCATCCTCCAGCGCCTCCGGGGGTATTTCATAATCGGTATAGGTGCCGTTGATGTACTTGGCGACATAAGCGGACGCTGGCCAGAGGTCAGGCCGGTTGCCGCAAGTGCCGATATACATGGCGTACATGGAGAGCTGGTCATGGGACATGATATACACCGGCACATGGGACAGATTGAAGTTTTCAAGCTCCACGGTGCAGATGTAATAGGTGTAAGGCACCTGTACGTCGTATTCGTAGTCCTCCCATACCGTCTCGCCGGTTTCGGGGTCGGTGTAGGAATAGCTGCCGGTGCGTGTCTCTGTCCTGTACCGCGTCTCCGTCGTGACCGTTTCCGTGAGGATGTACTGCTTTTCAAACAGCATGGCAAGGTTGCCCTGCGCCTCGTCTATCGTCCACGCGCCGCCCTTCAAGGCCGTCAGCGCGGAGATGAGCACATAGGGGTCGTGCTCAATGTCGTCTAAATCGAAGTGGTATTCGTCGTAGTCGTGTGTTTGCTCGTAGTTGTCGAGCATATCTTGCAGCTCTGCTTCCATGCCGCAATACTGCGCTTCGGCGGCGCGCATATCCACATCCTCGCTGGGATAGGTGGACATACCGATGGCAGATATACCGCCCTCCACAAGAATGGAACAGGAGGACGCCACATTCAGCAGCAGCGCCACGATTGCGGCCAAAGCGCCAACTATCAGAAAGCCCTTTTTGTGGCGGGTAATGAACTCACCGGCCTTTTTGGTCTTCTCCGCAGCCTTGGACGCCGCCTTTGCGGTGGTCTCGGACGCTTTTACAGTGTTTGACGCGCCCTTTCCGGCTTTCGCGGCGGCATACTCTTTCTTGATGGCCTGCTTTTGCTGCCAGCGAGAGTAGGGATTGCTGGAAAACTGCGGGTTCTGCGCGTTGGCCTCCTTATTGAGCGCCCGGATATTGGCGCGGTCGGCCTTGGTCTCAGCCCGGTCAGCGTTCCGATAGGGCCCCCGCTGATGGCTACGATGGGCTGAGTCCGCAATACGGATACCGCCCTCGACGGTCTCCTCCAGCTTGTGGGCGCTCTCCACGCCCACATTATCGTCCTCGCTCTGTCGTACCTCCCGATGGGCCGTGGCGAGCACCGTGTTGGCAGGCGCGGCGGCGACGGCATGGGAGAGCTTGGAGGGAGGACGCTTTTTGTCTACTTCCTCAAAAGATAAGCGCGTCGTGACCTTGCCGGATTTCGGGTCAACGACGCGCTCTTTGATTTTTACTGTCTTTTGGGGTATCTTTGCCTCGGCTTTTTCCAGCTTATCCACGCGCTTGTCTGCCTTGCGTATCGCTTTTTTAAGCTCCGGCGCGGCACGTTCCTCATCTGTGAATTGCAGCCGGGGTGAGCGTTTGCTCATGTGGCGTCACCTCCAGTCCCGACAAAGGATTTTGCTTCACTCGGCTTCGAGCCTGCTCAACTGAGCACCGGCAATGGCCAGCATACGTTTACAGCAGTCGAGGATCGCGCTGATGTCGTCGGTATCGGACGCTTCATCTTCATCGTCATACTCGAAATACTCATCATCGTCGTAGTAGCCGTCATCCTCGTCCAGCTCATCCAGCTTCACATACCCGGCGTCCTCCGGGGAGAGCAGCACGTTTTCCAACAGGTCAGAGATATGGTCGATGTTGCTGTCGGCTACAAACTCTCTTGTAATGCCGGAACCGAAAAACACATCGTCCACAAGCTCAATGCTCCTTTCGGAGAACAGCTTTAACAGGTGCGTGTTCCGGTTGTCCGGCAGCTCACGAATGCCGCGCACAAGGCAATCAAGCGTGGAGTAAAGGGCGGTTTCCAGATACAGGCGGGAGATATAGTCATCCTTGCGGATAAGGCATTCCTCGTCCATATCATAGCCGTTTTGGGGGTCAATGCCCGCTTCCGTAAGGGCGTGGGGAATGACATCCCTAATCAGCCAATCCCCGAAGTCCTCGCTGTTTCCGATTTTGCTGGAAGCGACGAGACGCATCACATCGTCGATGTCGGTGAAGTTCATTGTCTGAACACCCCCGTTGGTGTAGTGGCGATGCTTCTCAATGTTCTTACAGTGGTATTTGACCGCACCGCGCGGGTCGCAGAAGTCCAGCGCCTCGGCCACATCGTTGGCGCAGAACAGGACAACGCCCTCCGTTACCAATGTGCGGAGGGTTCCAAAGTGCTCATGGTTGTACAAACCAAAAATCTTGTCCATTTCAGTCAATCTCCTTTTCGTATTACGCCGGGAGCTGTTCGCTCGGCTTGGTGGTCATGATACGATACAATTCCGTATCCTTGGGGAACCTGTCCACAAAGGGCAAGATGATGTTCCCGTAAAACAAAAGGCCCTCGCCTTCGCTCGAATGTGTGACATACGAGAGCTGGTGGGGGCTGATATTGAGCTGCTTTGCGAGTATCTGCCGGTCGCCGGATGCCTGATTGAGCATATAGATATAATCAGAGTTTTCAAAGATGTTCTCAACCTCGCGGGATGAAAGCAAATCCTTGACGTTTTGGGTGATACCGGTCGGAACCCCGCCCCATTTTCTGAACCTTTTCCAGATTTCCACGGTATAGGCCGCAGTCTGTTCCTCCTTGAGCAGCAAGTGCATCTCGTCGATGTAGTAGCGAGTGGACTTATGCGCCTCCCTGTTGATGGTGACGCGGTTCCACACGGCATCCTGGACGATGAGCATCCCGATTTTCTTGAGTTGCTTACCCAGCTCCTTGATGTCAAAGTTTACGATGCGGTTGAAGATGTTGATGTTCGTCTTGTGGTTGAAAACGTTGAGGGAGCCGGAGACGTAGATTTCCAGTGCCGTGGCAATGTATTGAGCTTCCTTTTCCTCCTGTTTCCGCAGCTCGTTATACAGGTCTTCGAGAATGGGCATATTCTCCGGCTTGGGGTCGTTGAGATAGTCCCGATAGACCAGCCGGACGCAGCGGTCGATGATGGTTTTCTCCACAGGCTGCAAGCCATCCTTGCCGCCGACGATCAGCTCGCACAGAGAAAGAATGAAGTCGGACTTGAGGGAAAGCGGGTTTTCATCGTCCGAGTAGTTGAGGTTCAAGTCCATAGGGTTAATGAAGTCGCCGGAGGTGGGTGAGATTTTGATGATCTGCCCGTGCAGGCGCTCCACCAGAGGGGCATATTCTGCTTCGGGGTCGCAGATTATGATGTCGTCGTCTGTGACGAGGAAGACGTTGGCGATCTCACGCTTGGCGGCAAATGATTTTCCTGATCCGGGGGTGCCCAGGATAAGCCCGTTTGGATTCTTGAGCCACTTGCGATCTACCATGATGAGGTTGTTAGAGAGGGCGTTCAGCCCGCAATAGAGAGCCTCCGCACCGTCCTGAAACAACTCTTGGGTGGTAAATGGCACAAAAATAGCGACACTCGATGTAGTCAAGCCCCGCTTTATCTCTATTTGGTTGTAGCCCAACGGGAGTGAGGACATAAGCCCTTCCTCCTGTCGGAAGTCCAGACGGGTCAGCGCGCAGTTGTATTTCTGCGCGATGGAACTGGCCTGAAAGATGTTGTTGTCGAGCTGCTGCTTGGTGTCGGCCACGTTGAGCACGACGAAGGTGAGCAGAAACATACGCTCATTACGGCTCTGGAGGTCTTGCAGGAGCTTCTTCGCCTCCGTGCCATAGGTGGCGAGGTCTGACGGAATGATGTCCATGTCATACCCGCTTCGCACGGCCTTTTTCTGTTCCTCAATGGTCATCTTCTGCAAGTCCGTGATTTTTCGCTTGATGGTCTTGATGGCCTTGACCTGATCCACAGACTGAACGTGCATTGTCACCACCAGCGAGCTTTCCATGTCGAGGAAGTCCGCAAGCATACGGTCATTCAGCTCTGGCGCGAGTATCTGAAGGAAGCTCACAGCGCCGATTTTGCGCCCAACGCCGAAGCTGTTGCCGTTCTTGAACTCGAAGGAGCTGGGCGCGATAAAGTCCTTGGGCGAGAGGCCGGAGGGAGCAAGCCAGTCCCATGAGAAGCGGAACGGCATCTGGTCATCCATGTGGAACAGGCCGTGCATGATTTTAAGCCGCTCCATACCGTTCAAGCCGTCTGCCGATACGCCCAGCCGCTTGAAGTTATTGAGGATGTCGGTCTCAATGCGGTCGAGCCGGGGTTTGGCGGTTTTCAGCGTTTCAGCCTCAATACCAAAGGTCAGGTACTTGGTCTTGATTAGGCCGTTGTTGCCCTTGGCAAGCTGATTGCGGAGCATTTGCGTGTATTCGCCTCGGATGCTGTCGTCCTCATCGCCACGCAGGGGGATGGAAATGCGCTTGCCGTAGGTGTCCTTATTCGCGGAGATGTTGATAAACGAGAGCTGGAACTTGACCGAGGAATCGAAGTAGTTGAGGAAGTCACACCAGCCGTCGAAGATGGCGGTCTTGTCCTCGTTCTGGTTGAGCTGATAGTTTATATCGTGGAAACGGACGGTTTTCGTGAAATAGTTGTCCGTTACCCGGCAAATCCCATCCGGGTACATACGCTGGAACGGGATGCTGTCCTGTGCCGATTTATGCTTTTTGTCCGTGCGGTTCGCTTTCGCTATGGCTGCTTCGATCTCGCGCCTGTCGGCGCGGCTGAGTTTGCGCTTTGCCGTTGACAATACGATATACCTCCTTGTCGAGAGAATCCTGCCTCTGGAGCAGGTCATAGAAGTTGTTGGTGGCGTAGGGGCGCTGCTTGGGCCTCATTAAGCTCACCTGAATGATGTTCCGCAGAATCTTCTCAAGCGGCTGGCCGTTTTTCTCGTACATAGCCAAGAGAAAGAACGGCAGCATCACGACGACCATGCAGATGGCCGCGGCGCTGACGCTGATATGGGGTTTCAGCAGAAAGAACAACGGTACACCGATGGCAGCGCCGGAGCCGAAGCAAATGAGCTGTCTTTTCGTGAGGTTGAACATGACCTTGGTTTTCACCGCGTTCATGTCCTTGGGGACGGGTACATAAGCCATTATCGTTACCTCCTTTATGGGAATTGGACTGAACAGGCGACTTCGTTGCCCCACACATCCCATCCCGGCGTCACCTGTCGAGCGAACAGCTCCATGCGCGGCACATCACCGGTCAGCTCCACGATTTTATCTCGAACTATATCCGGCTTTTTGCTGTGTTCTTCGATTGGGGCAAGCACCACCTGATGAACGCCCGCCGAGTACCGCTTCGGATGCCCTTTGGTCGCCAGCAGGCACAGCTCTACGTTCGCTCTTGTCCAGTAGCCCATACCCCAAAACAGGGAGGGAGTGGTTTTGTTCTGCTTCACCCACGCAAAGGCCACCGTTTTATAGGCAAAGCCCCATGCGTCGATCACAGTAAACGCATCGCGTATGGTTGGGAATGTGACCCACATAAACAAAATGCAGTCTTTCGCCGCCAGCTCTGAGACAGGCAGAGCGCGAATGTCCTCAATGCCCATGGTGGGATAGTGGCTTTCAGCAGAACGGCCTGCGCCTTTTTGTGACCATACCCGATATGCCCAAGGCGGGTCGGCGTAGATGATTGAATACTTTTTCATCATCAGCCTCCGTCAGTGGGCATTGAATACGCTCTTAGCGAGCGATCCGGTTTTGAATAACGTAAAGCACAGGAGCACCGTGTAGCCCATGCACGTCCAGATGGAATAGCTGATGTCCTCAGTCACCGCGATGTTATTGACCAGCGCGGCATAGATAGCGACGCACACGATGATGAGAAACGCTTGAAAGCCCAGCGCCAGCAGGCTTCTGATGTAGTTCTGGCCCATCTGCCCCCATTCGCGGTTGACCATTGTGGCCATCGGTATCGGCGCAACTGAGGTCACTAAATATACCTCAATCATCCTCCCGTACACGATAATGAAGATGCAGATGGTGAGCGCCCACATCGTCATGCCCACAAACAGGGACTGGAACCACAGGCCGAACAAAGCGCCAATGTCCATCTCCATGAGCCGCGCTTCGAGGTCTACGACCACGGTGCTGATGTCAATGGAAGCGTCAGAGACGATGACGCCCGCCGCGCTGTTGACGACGCTTTGAGCCATGTCAAACACGCCCATGACGATATTCCATGTGTTTGTGACGATGAGCACGGCGGCGGCAGTCTTGAATATCCACTTGAAAAACATCCAAGTGTCGATGTCGCCGTGCATATTGTTCTTTTCGGTAATCATCTGGATTAGCTCCAGTGTCATGACGAAAGCGAGTATCACGCCCGCGATGGGCAAGATGACCGATTCCGACAGGTTTCTTACCATATTGTATATGGTGCCATTCCACGCGGCGGGAGTTGTGCCGACCTGCGTGGATATTTCACCGACCTTTTGATTTACGCTGTCAAACATACCGGAGAGATTGCTGACGATGCCGCCGACAAGTATCTCTCTCAGCCATTCGATGATTGCCTCTTTTATCATGTCCATACCGGGCGAATCCCTCCTTTCCCGCGCCCGCCCGCATGATACGGACGGGCGCGAAGGGTTTTATTGATTGTCATTCATCTGCCCGAATTAACCGAACAGACCGGTGAGCAGGGGCACGAGGACAACGCCGATCAGAGCGACGCCGCCACCGGCCATGAGCTGCTTGATCCCCTGCGATTTTGCGCCAGGGTTGTCGTTGCCGTAGCCTTCCAGAAGGTTGATGCCGCCCCAAATGCAGAGACCAGCTCCGAGGGCGATAACGAGAGTCTGAAGAACGTCAATGGCAGAGTTAAAGAAATCCATAAATGATTGTTGCCGGGGAACAGAGCGCGGCGAGGCCGCAGACCACTAAAACCCGTTCTCCGGCGCTCCTTTCAAAAATTATTAGTTGATTTTTGAAAGTGGCCGTTTTGTCTTGTCCGTCTTCATGGTGATATATATAAAAACCGCCCTTATGAGGCGGTCGCTGACTCGTCGGATACGTCCACTTCGTAAACGTCGTAGACCTCATCCGGCTTGGGTTTGAGCTGTGTTGACAGGAACCTCTCGATATTGAACGCATTGCGCTCGTCTGCATCTGAGAGGTACTTGTAGTTGGGGTGCTTGGTGATGTCGTATTTGCTTGAGAGAAACGGCCTCACGCCGCGTAGCTGGAGGATGCACTTGCCACCGTCCATGACGGCCAGCTCGTCAATGCTCATCAGCTCCTTGCCGAGCTTCTGATAATTGAGCGAATGGGAGACCTCACGGCCACGGGATTCGCCGGTGTTGAACGAATCAATGGTTTCCTTTCCCAGCGCGGCATTTAGCTCCTTGAGCGTGGTAGGCTCCGCGCCGCCGAGGAAGATACGCGAATCCATATTGCCGATGATGGTGTCTGCGCTGTCCTTATAGATTGCCTTGAGCTGGGACTGCGCTTGGAGAACCAAGCAGGCCGAAATCTCACGACTTCGTATGGTCGCCACCAGCTTTTCCAGATTGGGTATCTGGCCTATATTGGCACACTCATCAATGAGGCAGCGAACGTGCATGGGCAGCTTGCCGCCGTAAACATCATCCGCTTTCTCGCACAGGAGGTTGAAAAGCTGGGTGTAGATCATCGAAATTAGGAAGTTGAAGGTGCTGTCAGTATCACTCATGATGAGGAACAGAGCTGTTTTGCGCGGGTCTTCCTTGTTGAGATCGCCCAGCGTGTCCAGTTCCAGCTCGTCATAAGCGGTCAGCTCCCGAAGCTCCTGAATGTCGAAGGGCGCAAGCCTTGCGCCGCAGCTCACAAGTATGCTTTTCGCGGTTTTGCCCGCCGCGAGCTTGTATTTCTTATATTGGCGCACGGCGAAGTGATCCGGGTCTTCCGCTTCCAGCGCCTCAAACAGCAAATCCACGTTGTTCTTGAAGGACTCATCATCCTCCCGGACTTCCGAGGCGTTGATGAACTCTATAAGCGTGGAGAAGTTTTGTTCCTCCACGGGCGCTTTGTAGTAGATGTACCCGATGATTGCCGTGTACAGCAAGGTCTCGGCCTTCACCCAAAAATCGTCACCGGCCTTCCCGTCGCCCTTGGTATTGGCGATGAGGGTGGTGACGAGCTTCAAAATGTCTTTTTCCGAGTGGATATAGGCGAAGGGATTGTAGTGCATGGACTTCTTGAAGTTGATGGTGTTGAAGACCTTAATGCGGTAATTGTTGCGCTCCAGCAGCTTGCCGGTCTCAATGAGCACGGTGCCCTTCGGGTCGGTGACGACATAGCTGGAATGGCATTGCATGAGGTTGGGCTTGATGAAGAAGCGGGTTTTACCGGAACCGGAACCGCCCACGATGAGCACATTCTTGTTCCGGGAGTTTTTCGGGTCTTTTGGCCGGTTCGACATCATGAGGCGCTCCGTCTGCGTGAGAATCACGTTTCTCTCGAAAACCGGGTCGATGAAGGGAGCAATGTCCTCCGGCTTGCCCCAACGAGCCGTGCCGTACTCCATATTTTTGCGAAACTTCTTGGCGTTTTTGCCCTTGAAATACACGACGAGCCGGATAATGACCGCCGCCGCAATACCCACGCACAGATCTACGGGGTGAAAGCTGGGCAGCGCCGATTGAAACGCGGCGGCGAAGCCGTCCATGATGTGCAGCGCCTTTTCCGAGAAGTCAATACCGGGCGCAAGCCGCGCCGCCTGCCCGACCTTGGTGCCGAGCAGGGCAATAAACGCATACGGAATGTTGGGAATAATGAGCTTTTTGATGTTTACCTGCTTCATAGCTCCAGCCCCTTATCCTTGTTCCTGACCTTGGCAGGCTTGAGTTCCGGGGCAAGCTCTTTCATCTTACGGAGCTGCTGAATCAGCGACGGCCTTTCCTCACGCTTGATGACCTTTGCCGTGTATTCGGTGAACGCGGCGGTTAACGCATCAGCGTCGCGGGCCTTGAAAAAGACCAGATATTTCGGTATATCGCCGGTCTTGTCCTTCTTGATGGCGTAGTCCACGCCATACTTCCGCGCTATGCGGTCAAAGGACTTGATATTCTTTTCGCTGACCTCGATGTTGCTGACGCCTTGATTCTGACCGACAAGCTCCTTGACGGATTGCTTGCCCACGGGCTTTACAGGGCCAGCTCGGACTTTTTCCTGTTTTCTCTCTTTCTGGTGCTGCAAGTATTTGTTGAGCGCCGCTTTGAGCACCCGCCCGGTCAGCTTGAACGTGCTGATGGAGAGTGTCACTGTTCTGGATTCAACTTCTTCCTGCAATGGACGAACCTCCTTCCTTGGGTGATCGGTGGGAAAGATTGCATAGATTAAGCACTAAGGCGGAACCACCAGACGGTGGAGTAGCTGTTCCGTTGGTATCGACCTCCTTTCGGGCAATAAAAAAAGCTCACACAGAAATTACTTTCCGCGCGAGCCGTCGCCGTACATATCGTGGTTTACCAAGGCTGAGTAGTAGCTGTCCATAGTGCTGGGCGCGTTGAACAGCGTTGCAAGCAGGTATTTCTTGATGTTTCGGACGTAGGTGGTGTTCTTGTCCAAACACTCAAAAACGTAGTCGATGTGCATACTGCCCAGCTTGAGCAGCCTGTCCTTGACCATAGAGGCGGGATAATCGTTACCGGCCACATTGATGGTGGGGCGTGTGGAGCAGAGTGTCTCAACCATGAGGTCAACGATTTCGTCCAGCCGGTCTCGGTTGGCCTTGGGGTCTTGTATGAGGATGTCGTACTCGATGTTCTCCAGAACGATTTCCCTATATTTCTCTGCATCATCACATCCTATCCCATCCCATCCGGCGTTCTTCCCGGATAGATTTGATTGATAAGGATTTTGTGAGACAGTATTTTGTTTTTGAGTATTTGTTCTATCTTTACTTATTTGTGCGGGATTTCCCGTATCTGGTTGTGTTCGTCAAGTAAAAATGTTAGCAAAAGGTCCCCAAAAAGGTTAGCACCTTGGAGCACCTAATTTGTTGTTCGTGCATGTAGCATCGAGGCCTTTTTCGGGGCCAAACAGGGTGAGACCCAACGCTCACATTTTGGAGACCCACGGGGCCAAACAGGTCGGGGCCCAATGCTCACTTTTTGGAGCGCTTTTTCAGTGGGTACGCTGGCGTTGCATGGACTGGGTCAGCCGGTAGCTCTCGCCGGAGAAGATTACAATGTGGGAATGGTGGATCAGCCGGTCAACCAGCGCTGCCGTCAGGCGGTTGTCGCCAAAGACAGTGTTCCACTGCGAGAACTCCAGATTGGATGTAATAATGAGGCTCTTTCGCTCGTAGCAGTCGGAGATTACCTGAAACAGTAGCTCGGCGGCATCCTTGTGCAGCGGCACGAAACCAATTTCGTCAATCACAATGAGCTCCACTTTTTTCAGTGTGCTGAGATAGTTGTTCAGCGTACCTTTGTTGTTTTTCTCCAGCAGGATATTGGCAAGGGACGCCGCCGTATAAAAGCGGACACGCCGCCCTTCCTGGCAAGCTTTCAAGGCAATGGCTGTGGCAAGATGTGTTTTGCCGGTACCAACAGTGCCCATAAAAATGAGATTCTCCTTGGGCGTAAGAAATTGCAGTTCCTCCATGTACTCGGCAGTCAAGCCGCTGGGCAGCTCAATGGCGGGAGTCCACACAAAGTCATCCAGCGTTTTCAGAACACGGAAATCGGCGGTTTTCACCATGCGGTTAATCCTGTTGGCTTCACGCTCTTTCAGCTCCAGCTTCAGCAGGTCGGTCACATATTGCTCTGTACTTTCAAACTGGACGGAGCGCCATTCCTTGGCCATGCCGCCCAACTTCACCTGTCGCATCATCAGCTCAATTTCCTCAGACATTCGCGCCACCTCCCGTCAGGCCGTCATAGGCGGAAAGGTTGGGATTGTAGTTTAGCACCGGAGAACCGGGCAGCTTCAGCGGATCAGGTCGGTATTCCTTCTTTGCAATCATGTAATAGCACTGCCGGAGGCTGTCCGCATCCGTGCGGCCATTCTCGCCGGCGAGCTCCAGTGCATCGGCGCACAGGGCGGCATTGCCGTCAGATACAATTTCGCTGAGTAGCTGAAGCGCATTTTTGCGCTCTCTGCCGCTGGTCTGTTCCAAAAATGTCTGCCACTGCTGCGGCATCTGGTGGAAGAAGCGGGTGTGTTCAATTGCACCAGGCTTTTTGCAGAGCACGGACACATACTGCGTCCAGTCGTAGACCTCATCATTGGTTTTGTAGCTCCTGCGATAGTGCCCAACCGGGTGGTGGTCATGAAAAAACTCCACATGGTCATAGAAAATCTTGGCCTGCACCGTTTCGCCGGACAGCATGGGAGAAAGGCCGTATTTGTTGGTTTCAATGGTCACGAAGCCGCTTTTGTTCACCGTCAGTGCTGCATAGCGGAACACCGAGAATGGATACTCCGGCAGGCACAGAAGGCTGGCTTTGTCCTCTTCCCAAAGCTCCGCAATCAGCAGTTTCTTCTTGTAATGAGGCCGCTGGGCATCCTTCTCGCACCATTCCCACAGGGACTCATTGAAGCCGTCAAAGGAAACAATAGTCGGAACCGGCACAAAGGCATTTCTGCGGCTGTAACCCACCTTGTTTTCCACGTTGCCTTTTTCGTTGCCGGATGCTGGATTGCAGAATTCTGCGCGGAAACGGTAATGCATCATGAAGCGGGTAAAGCCGTCTGTGAGAATTCGGTCTGTACCCTTGAGTACCTGCACAACGGCGGTGGACATATTGTCAAAGCGCAGCACCGGCGGAACGCCGCCAATATGCTCAAAGATACGTTTCATACCGGTAAGCAGGCATTCCTGGTTCTGAGAGGGGAAAGTTTGGGTGTACCCTTTGTTGGAATTCGGGAAGGAAATGGTTAGTGCATAGCCGTCCTGCTCCTGCCCTGCACCATCGTAGTAGAGATGCTTTCCGAAATCTACTTGCCCACTGCCCAGCGTATGCTCCAGAGGCAAATAACCACTGTTCTTGGAATTCATCACAAACCGCTTTTTGCGGACGTACTTTTTTACGCTGGAATAGCTGCCGCCGAAACCGTGCTCATCCCGCAAACGGCAGAAAATCCTCCAAACGGTGTGCCTCTGCTTGCGCGGGATCTTACGGTCGGCTTCCAGCCATTCATCAATTACGGGAATGAAATCTCCCAACACCGGATAGCTCGTTGGCTCGGTATCCGGCAGATTGTCCTCGCTCCAGTCGAGCTGGTAGGCGTACTTTTGGACGGTCTTGAAGCTGTGACCTGTTTGACGGGAAATTTCTCGCAAACTCAGGTCTTCATTTTCGTACAGATCCTTGATATTATTTACTTGAGCCATTCTTAACACCTTTCTGCTACCTCCTTAGTCTCTTGACAATTCTAAGGGTAGCTGTTATTTCAGGTGCTGACAATGGCTCACTTTTTATGCCATTTGGGGTGCTAACTTTTTCGAGACCTTTTGCGATACTTTCATTTTACCGAAAACATCTGGTTTCTCCGTATCCGGGTTATCCAGATACGGGTTTTCCGTATCTGGTAAAGCCGTATCTGGTGATTCATAGATAACGTACTCAGTATCCCGCATTCGGCCACGCCCATCCCGAAGCCGGTGACGGACAAGGTAGCCGCAGGCTTCAAGCTCCTTGAGCGTAGCACCGATAGCGTCCACACCGTCCTTGCAGATGGCCGCAAGCCCCCGCGTGGTGTAGTCCCATTCCTCCGGCAAGGAGAGCATCTTGGACAGCAAGCCGATTGCTTTCAGAGATAGCCCTTTATCCCGGAGATGGTAATTGGACATGACCGTGTAATTCTTGCTTTTTTCTACCCGGAATACGGCCACAGAACCTCACCTCGCTTCCTACACGAAGCCCAGGCGAGCAAATTGCGCTTAAACATATCGTGTGTCCTCCCGTACTGTTTTGGCGTTGAAACATGGAGCAAATGCTCCTGATATGAGGCCGGAACGCGGATTATCCATCATCCCATTCGCGGCTGTTCCTTTGGACGATTTGAAGGACTTCCGGCCCGTATTTGAGAATGAGAAGTGCGGCGGCAACGAGCTGAAAGGTCTCGGTGTCGATGATCTCGCAGTCGGCCAAATCCTCCAGCGTTAGGTCGGGAGTGCCATAATAAATTGTCTTCGCCGCGCCGAGCAGGTCATATCCGAGAATAGAGATGCCACGCCGCCACGCGCGGTCAAATCGGATGCCGGTCGGGGTATAGCAGTTGATTGTGCGGCAGTAGAGGTCTGTGTCCGCAGAGAGCAAATAGACCGCCGCATAGTACGCATTTGTGTTACGCACAGGATTATACCCGGTGAGGCAATGGACGCTTTTCATGCGGCGCGCATGGCCTGGGTCGTGCCACATCGTACCGGGAAAGGTTCTGACCATACGGGCCAGACGCCGCTTGATTGCGGAGATAGTCGGAAACGTGTCGTAAATGCCATAGCTGACCAAGCCGGTTTCCGTAGGCTTCTGGCAGCAGCGACAATGTGCATTGGGGTATTGGTGCTTGAACATAATAGATGCCTCCAAATTACTTGTAGATATGACAAAACCGGGCAAGGAACCCCATCCTTTGCCCGGTCGTGTCGGTGAGATATTCTGTTGTTATGCGGTTTTGTCGAGAGGCTCGGTTTCCTTGGCCTCCGGGGGTTCTTTGGCCTCTTTGGGTTTCACCAGCTTGGCGTTCTGCTTTTTATACCAGAGGTCAAGCAGACGGTAGATGGTATCCTCGATCTGCTGGGGAGTGTAGTTCTTGGGGAAGTATTTGCGGAGCTTCTCGCCGCCCAGCGTCACCCTGTCCCATGCGGGCTTCTTTTGCTCGATCATGATGCCCAGCATGGTATCGTCGTTCAGCTCGCCGGATTGACTGAGCTTTTTCATGCGTTGGGCTTGGGAGAGAGAGGGGGTAGCCTGTTCGCTGTCGATGGTGGTGAGGAGCAGCGCCTGTTCCTCTGGCTTGAGATAGGACAGCTCCACGGCGGGGGTCATGGCGATTTTCTTTTCATCGACCATCTGCTGAAGCTCAGGCGACAGCTCGGTGAGACGTATGTACCTCTGAACCTGTCTGCCGCTGTCGCCGGATTCCTGCCCGATTTTGTCTGCCGCCTCCAACCTCTCGCCAACTTGTCGGGAAGTGAGGTCGTTGCGCGCGCCCTGTCGCTTGATAGCATCCATCTTCATTTTATAGGCGGCGGCGCGTTCGCTGGGGAGGATTTCGTCTCGGTGGATGTTGCTGTCCACCATCGTGATTACGGCGGCGTCATCGTCCAGCTCCCGGACGATGCAGGGCAGCGTGGGCAGCTCCGCAAGCTCACAGGCGACCTTTCTGCGTCTGCCGTCGATGATCTCGTACCCTCCAGCCTCGCGGGGTCTGACGGTCGCCGGGGTGAGGATGCCGCGCTCCTTGACGCTCTCAACGGTCTCCCGGAAGCTGTCATCCTCGCGCATTTTGATAGGGTGGTTCGGGATGGGATAGAGGTCTGCAAGTTTGATGCTGATTACTTTCTCGGTCGTGGTTTTTCTTGTGTTTGCCATCGTCATGCCCTCCTTACGGCGGCAGCGGCGTCCGACTCAGGATGTTGTCGGACGCCGCTGCGCTTTGTCGTTAATGAAACATCCCCTCGGTTATTACGTTTTTCAGGCGACTTTTTCACTTTTGGAAAAGGATGAAAAAGCAGGCTCCTTACCCTCAAACCCCCGTATTTGCTGGGTTTTCCGGTTTGTCGCAATTATACCGTATGGGCACACAAAACTAACCTACGAACTTGGAGACGGTCGCATATTGCCTCTAGATAGTATTCCATGCGTAGTAAGAGATCTTCATCATGAGCTCTCATATCAGATGCTGGAAGATGATGATAGATTTAGGCTATTCGATGAGAAGACAGAATTATTTGAGACAGACTTATGCAATAAAGACACTTGGGACAACATAAAGACTGCCGTGAAACTGGTGACCAGATACCACAGAGAATACATGCCCATTACAGGAAAACCCGGAAAGCTGAAGGATATTGTGAAGATGCTTTCGATGGAACCAGAACCTCTCGATAAGGTGGTTGTGGCTAGTTTCGCCGACGAAAACTGGCAGAAATTAACGATAATGGCTGCGAGATGGCTAAAGTTTATTGACGGCACGGATGTTCAGTCAGACAGAACCGTAGAACCAAACTATTTCAAGACACGCGTCTTGAGAACAATAACCGAGATCGAAGCGCTTGCTGTGGAGCTCCAAAGCAATACGGAGATTTCACCGTTCATTAGGAATGAGGTATCCGATCTCGTGAGTGAAGTGAGTAAGCTGCGAGCGTCCTTCGAAGCCTCTGGATACAAGTCAATGAACAGAGATCTCGCAATCTTAATCAGTAACAAAGCAAGTGAGCTGGAAAAGAATACACTCTACCCAATGATTCGGAAGAGAATCGATGAATGCTTGGGTACGATCACGATGCCAAACTGGCTGAAGCTCCTGTCAAAGATCTCTTTCAAGGCTGTCCAGTTTCCACACTTCGAAAAACACAATATGGTGAACTACGTTTACCCAAGGTTCTTCATGGAAAAGAGCCTATTTGGAAACACCGATGGCACTCTCCGCCTGAGTATCAATATAGAGAGAGAAAGCAAAAATGACATGAATTCATTGATCAAAATCATAGACGGTGTTAAGAAGGACATAGTCAAGGAGTTCGTCCGTGCCGGCCTGAATCAATTCGCAATAAAAACCATAAAAATGGAGGTCACACCATTGACAGAGAAAATACTGCTTACTCCTCTCGGCACATCCCCGGGAGTACTGTACACGCTCATTAAAAGGCTGAATCCTGACAGAGTAATAGTCATAACTTCGCAAGCAGGTAAAGATAACATTCCAGAGATATGCATGAAGGCCGGATTCGATATTGAGAAGATCAGCACTTATCTCTTCAATGATCCATTCACAGGATTTGAAGAGGTTCAAGACATCATGAGAAGAATGAGCTCGGACTTTCCGGTGGACATCAGATCCAGAATAACCGTAAATCTCGCCGGTGGAACATCCTTCCTGCAATACGTAACGGGTGAATTTGCAGAGGTTCTAGAATCTAAGATGCTCGATGTCACTAGAGTATTCGCGGTCGACAGAAGAGGAATTGACGCTCAGAAGAAAGAGCCTTATGTCGTAGGCGACGTCGTCGAGCTTCCGGAGAGCAAATCATGGGCAGACAAAGAAGAGTAATAACAAACGTCGGTGGAACGATATGGTTCAACCTTAAGAAAATGTATGCTTCCCCAGACAGTGAACTCAGCAGTTCAGCAATCGTAAGCTATCTCAGAAAGATGAGCGAGGACGAGCTTAAGAAGATCTCTCCAGAAATCAACGGGCTCGGAACCTTCGGCGTAAACAAAGACGATTTGCTAATCTTCATAGCGACCAACACTGATGTATCTAAAGCATGCATGGAAGCTCTCACTGAGTTATACAGATCCAGGGGAATCAACGTCGTCACAAGAGTTGTCGAAGGCTTGACCGACGATTCGAATACGGCCTTCAAAAAGGGAATCGCAGATTACGTTGATCTAATTATTGGCCTATTTGATAACGGCGAACAATGGTCATATGACAACTACTTCAATGCCACCTCAGGATATAGATCACTGATTCCGTACACCACAATCGTTGCCGCAGTTTTCGATTCCAGGGTGTTCTACCTTTACGAGAACTCCCCTCACTTGCTGGAGCTTCCTCCCTTCCCGATAAACTTTGACTTCGAGATAATGGAGAAACATTCTTCTTTCTTCGAAAAAGTCGATAACGACTGCGTTCCTGTCGAGGAAGCAAGGAAGGAATTTGGAAATGAGCTTTTCACCAAAATTGTCCCACAAATACTTCTTGAAGAAGATGGGCTTGTCTATCTCTCGAACTTTGGAAAAATTCTCTGGGGGAGATACACTGTCTCGAACCCTGAAATCTACTTAAGCGACTCAGCACAGAAAGTAATCGACAAAGATCCAGTCTACCTAGAATATATCAAAAAGATGCTCAGGAATGAGGCAGAAGCAGAGCATCAGCTTCATGAGTATGTTGGTGATGCCCAGTGCTACAAGTTTCCGGCCAAGGGTGTGAGAGTATTCTATATAAGACACGGGGAAGAGCCCCTCAAAATAGCCACGATACTAAGAAATCACGATGAATATAAAAGGTACATCAAAACAGAGCAACACGAAGCTACCTTGAACTATACAAAAGCAAGAATAAGTATCTGAACAATTCGTACATTGGCTTTTCCTTGAAGACTTTTTCTGGGCACACCTTGGTCAACGAAGCCGGTGTGCCTTTTTGCTTTTGAGGGTATTGAAGATCCGCTATTCAGCGGCAGTCACCTTCTCAATCTTGGTTCATATCTTCGCAATATTATCATTTCAAATAACCACTTTCAAACACACGACCAACTATTTTATCAAACGGCTACAAGTCTTTTGAATTCGAAGATATATAACTTAGTTTGTTATCCTTATTGTCGGATCGCATTACGTAAAGTCGATTTCGATGAACCCCAAATTAAGGAGTGTATTTATCCGATTTTGTTGATCGCATTGAGTTGTCCTTGCATAGAGCTTTTTCCGAGTTAATAATTCCGTTACCAATCCTCGTCGGATCGATCGTATACCATCTTCCTATGAAATCATTTCCTAATAACACTTCTAGGCCTATTTAGAATGATTATTATGCAGTTTACACAGATTCGACTGAGGATAGGTCATTTGATTGAAAGCGAAATCGGGAGCGCTTTTCTTCTGTAAGCTTCTGCTGGGGAGTGTCGCGCCGGTATTCTTCACGGTCGTTCTTCCTTAGAGGATACCGACGCCTTCTCCCTCCACATCACACTGCGTCCATCTAGAATCAAATCCAAGCGAATCGCCGAAATGTAAATTCGATGTCGCTTACGGAATCTTCCCAGTTGGTTGATTCTGCCTCCCCAAAACCTGTATAATATCTTTGTAATAAAAGCGGTTGCGTAAGAACCATAGTGGTATGGAAACATTGTAGATCCAGGGGCAGATCTCCTCTGGGATACTGAGTTGCGTAAGAACCATAGTGGTATGGAAACGGCGAGACGAATGATATCTCGCCATTGTTTCTGACGGTTGCGTAAGAACCATAGTGGTATGGAAACAAGTACACTTCCCGATGCACTTCCCGAATTCACTTTATGTTGCGTAAGAACCATAGTGGTATGGAAACGCCTGCTTCCTTGTTGATAGCTACCATCTCTACCCCTCGTTGCGTAAGAACCATAGTGGTATGGAAACTTTTTTCCGCCACTTTTGGCGCTTGTGCCAGTTTTTCGTTGCGTAAGAACCATAGTGGTATGGAAACCAAGTCCGGCTGCCTTCAGGAACTTGATTGCCTTTGCGTTGCGTAAGAACCATAGTGGTATGGAAACCGCATTAACGCCGTCCATACCGTAAAGGTATATGACGCCTTGTTGCGTAAGAACCATAGTGGTATGGAAACCACGTGAACCTCCAGACCGTGAGGATCCTGATCTCTCTGTTGCGTAAGAACCATAGTGGTATGGAAACTTCACAATAAACCAAAGTTCCTCATCCTTTTTTGGAGTTGCGTAAGAACCATAGTGGTATGGAAACTAGCCGTTGGCTTCTATGATTCGATCTGCTACATACTGTTGCGTAAGAACCATAGTGGTATGGAAACATCGACGCAACTGTTCTTCCGTCGCAATTGCGTTCCCGTTGCGTAAGAACCATAGTGGTATGGAAACCTAAGGGGTATCGTATAGTTCAATCCAGCGATAAAGTGTTGCGTAAGAACCATAGTGGTATGGAAACTGATCCACAGCATATCGAACACCATCATATAAAGCACGTGTTGCGTAAGAACCATAGTGGTATGGAAACGAACGAGTCAACAACCAATACTAAACCGTCAAAAAATAGTTGCGTAAGAACCATAGTGGTATGGAAACCGGATAAGCTCGTTGCCGTCAATATACATATTCCAGAGTTGCGTAAGAACCATAGTGGTATGGAAACTTGTCATCTCTCCAATATCCGTTATTAGTTTCTATGGTTGAGTGAGAACCATAGTGGTATGGAAACTTGCGCTTTGGACCGAAATACTTATGGTTATACTTGCGAGTTGAGTGAGAACCATAGTGGTATGGAAACTTTACCTCATTCTTACAATTTGGATTGTCACAAAGCCTGTTGCGTGAGAACCATAGTGGTATAAAGGCCCTATTTTCATTGTTCATCCACATAAACGCGCC
>ERZ795051.597-NODE-597-length-53572-cov-74.443205_pt1 | contig 53572 bp, 62 predicted proteins | sample MGYA00375135_ERZ795051 | MGnify/ENA primary metagenome ERZ795051 (study PRJEB30180, sample SAMN05720222) | activated sludge metagenome | isolation source: Anaerobic digester | place: Japan | collected 2015-05-26 ... | reverse complement strand
CCCAGTCGCGGGCGTGAGAGGCCCGCATGATTGGCCGGACTACACTATAGCAGCAGGTGCTTTAATATATTCGTAATAGTTGCACATAAATCTGTTGTTTTCTGTCCTGTCGTCGAAAAATCTGCCATTGCTGCTGGCCGTTTCGGATGTTCAGATCGTACCCGCAAAATCACACTGGCGGATCGGTTCCGTCGGTAAAAGACCTGACCGGCAACGATAAGTTAGTATTTCTCCCTGCACTATAGGATAAGAGCAATGGCAGGCCTCGAGGACGAGATCCTGGATCTTGAGGAGGAGATCCAGCGGACACCTTACAACAAGGCTACGGCGAAGCACATCGGGCGGCTCAAGGCGAAGATCGCCCGGATGAAAGACGAGGCCATCGCCCGTGCCATCCGCTCCACCGGGGGGGGAGAGGGTTACTCGGTCAAGAAGTCGGGTGATGCCACGGTGGTTCTGGTCGGGTTCCCATCGACAGGGAAGAGTACTCTCCTCAACAAACTGGCCGGGACGAAGAGCGAGGTGGGAGCATATGCCTTCACCACCCTGACTGTCGTCCCGGGTGTCATGGAACATAAAGGTGCGAAGATTCAGATCCTCGATATGCCAGGGCTGATAGCTGGGGCTGCGATGGGAAAGGGCCGGGGGAAAGAGGTTATCGGCGTCGTGCGGGGGGCTGACATGATTGTCATACTGGTCGACGCCTTCAACTCCTCTCATGTCGATGTGCTGATGAAAGAACTCTACGATGCCGGGGTCAGGATCAACAAGGAGAAGCCGGATATCACCATCAAGAAAACTTCTCACGGAGGTATCCGGGTGAATTCTGTAGGGGCACTCGATCTTGATGTCGATGAGATACGGTCCATTTTTGCTGAGAATAAAGTGATGAACGCCGAGGTCCTGATCCGCGGGAATGCTACCCAGGACGAGATGATCGATGCGATGTTCGGCAACCGCGTCTACGTGCCGGCCATTATCGTTGTTAACAAGGTTGATCTCATCGAAGAGGACCAAAGAGAAGAGATCGTTGCCGATCTCAAGAGCCGTTTCTCCCTTGACCCGGTTATAATCTCTGCTCATACCGGATTCCATATCGAGGAGCTCAAGGACCGGATCTACGACACCCTGGGGTTCATGCGGGTATACCTGAAGCCCCAGAGCGAGGCTGCCGATCTCGAAGAGCCACTCATCGTCCGGAAGGGAAGCACCATCGAAGACATCTGCAGGAAACTCCACCGGGACTTTGTCGAGCGGTTCCGGTATGCCCGGATCTGGGGCCGCTCGGTAAAACACCCTGGGCAGCGGGTAGGTCTCCCGCATCACGTGAAAGAAGGTGACCTCGTCACCATTATCATCGAGCATTAGGGACCATTTCACAGAAGTCCCGGGAATGTTTCACTGTAAGATTGTGCTCCCTGAGGTGCCCATGGAGGGGGACGATGGCAGAAATGCTTTCTTGCCAGAAGAGGTTGAACTGAAGCTTGCGCATTTACATCCAGGTATCTCCTCCGGCTCAGCACGAACCACGGAGTATCTTCTAACCCATATGCAGGATTCCCTTCACATAGGCTATATCATATTTGGATTGGAGGCTCGTTTGCTGTCAGGGAAGGTTGTACCGGCCTTCATGGGCACTTCAGTATATCCACTATTACCTGCCAGGGAGCATCTGTCTTTATCCCTGTCCCGGAATAGTGAGTCCGGCCTGCCCGGTATCCCGCATCCATGATGCCTGCGATAACTTCGCCAATGGGTCGGGGAGAGACCTTTGCCCGTTTCGCAAGCATATGGTAATCGTAGAACGATGACACAGGCAGTTCGTCCCTGAGGATTGCGAGGAGCACGCCGAGTTTCCGGCCGGTATTGAGGGGCTGTTCCGGCAGCCGTTTGAGCATGGTATCAAGGACTCCCATATCCTGGATTGCACCAAGCCAGATCGGGCCGATGGGGACAGTCGCGCTCCCGCAGGAAGGGCAGGGCCCCGATACCGGTAGAATGCCGGACTGTTCGCGTCGGTCAGGGCACGATGTACACTGATGAATATAGCCGATCCCGGTAATCGATGCATCTGCCTTCCCAGCACCGTCTTCCAGGCAGAAATGAGCCCGTACATAGTGTTCCCGGGAAAAACAGAAGAGCGGCCGGACCCCACGATCGTACTTCACGGCCTCCCTGACTACGAATGCAAGCAGGATCCGGAGCCCGATCTCGGCATGGTACACGGTATTGACAGGGTTTGCGAAATACCGGCGGATACCTGCCTTTTTGTGGGCACCGCAGAGGGGAGCCGTATCGGTTGCAGTGATCATCAGGTACCGGAAGGTCCCGCGGATGGCGGAATCGCAGAACGGTGCAGGAGAACCGTAAGGATCGATATCGATGGCATCGAACCTCCGGAGCGAGAGGAGGGTATGGATATCCCGGCAGGTCACTTCTATATCAACGCCCGCATGGGAAGCATTTCTCTGGATGAGGCTGATTGCCCGTGGATTACGATCATTGATGGTGACCGGGATGCTGCATTCTGAGGCTATCCTTATACCCCTGGCTCCGCTGGCACCCATCGCATCGAGATAGTCCCGGGGCCGGGTGACGGAGACAAAGAGCACGGTGGCGTCCCGGTTGAGTTCCATCCGGGGGTTGTAGAAGACCGCTGCTGTGCCCGGGGGAAAGGCGTGAGTGTGATCCTGGAGAGGAATAAAAAAGCGTGTCCGACCCTCTTCAACCTCAGATAACTCCATAAATTCGTTCATTGGTGGATTTGCAGAAACCTTATACCTTCTCTTAATCAATTGATAATGGCGGGGCGTGTGGCCTAGTCAGGACAGGGCGGTAGCCTCCTAAGCTATAGGTCGGGGGTTCAAATCCCTCCACGCCCGTTCTCTTTTTCCAAACACTGCCTGAAAATTGTATTGAATGAAATCTCTCGAAGGAGGCTCCGGTTTATAGGTCAGGAGGAGAAACCATCAGTACAGGAGGCCGGTGCGATTGAGGATTCCCGGCATAGTGCGAATCACGAGGCCGGTGAACGCGGCTGTTGCCGGATGTGCGGCAATTATCGGATATTTCATTGCATCAGGAGCGCTGGCTCCCGGGGCCATGTTCATCTGGGGTGTGGTGATGCTCATCACGGCCGGGGGAAACACTATCAACGATTATTTTGATGCCGGAATCGATCGCATCAACCGACCGGACCGTCCTATACCTTCCGGTGAGGTCGGTGAACGGGAGGCCAGGAATTTTGCATTCATACTCTTCAGTGCCGGTATCCTCATGTCTGCTTTCACCACGTTGCTGTGCCTGGCAATCGCGCTCTTCAATACATTCCTCCTCGTATTCTATGCTATCCGTCTGAAACGATCCTGCTTCTTGGGGAATCTTGCAGTCTCGTTTCTTTCGGCATCGGTATTCCTGTTCGGAGGAGCCTTTCTCGGGTGGGGAGGAGTGGTACGGGTACTTCCGTTCGTCCTCATCACTTTCTGTGCGATGGTATCCCGCGAACTGTTGAAAGATGCCGAAGATATTGAAGGCGACCTGTCAGAGGGCGCGGATACGGTGCCGGTCCGCTACGGTGTGAAGGCGACAGTTCAGCTTTCCCTGGTCTTTGCACTCGGTGCTGTCACGGGTAGCATCTTCCCGGTATTCTGGTGGGGGTATCGGTATCTTGCAGCGATTCTTCCGGTCGATGCAATCATCATGGTTGCCGCAGGCCGTCCCCTCCGGTGCAAAGATTCGCTGTGCGTCAGGTCAAGCAAGGCTACCGGCCTTCTCAAAACAGGGATGTTTGCCTCCCTTGTCATTTTCTTCCTTGCTGCGTTCTTCGCTTGAACTTACGCAGAAGAAACGCTCTCTCCATGAGCAAGTTCGCGGGGGATATGGGAAGGATCGATCCCCAGAACGGCAATCTCAAAGACGTCATCCCAGTTCACCAGCGTCTCAACACAACCGTCTTTCAGGGTCACGACGCCCATTGAAATAAGTCCCAGTTTATCCGACATCTCGAGCCCTTCCTTGACTTCTGAAAGGCACCCGACACCGATGATAGCTTTGGGATGGTATTTTTTCACCATACGCTTGATGAAGGACGAGCCCGGAACAGAGAAGACACGGTATCCCATCTGTTCAAATACCGGCAGCCAGGAGCCGATCGTGCACAGGCCGCAACGCTTGCACTTCAGCCCTTCGGGGGTGAGGTGTGCCGGACACCGCGAAGAACGGAGGCACTGGGGAAGGAAGATGGCACGTTCTTCGACCGGGACCGTCTCGAAGGCTTTCTTGTTCATGGTGTTATGGAGATGGATGAAGAAGGAGTGGATCTGACAGTCTTCAAGCCCGAAGAGTCGGAAGATGGCCCGGGTAAAACCTTCCAGGAATACCATGCCGGCCTTCAGGAAGGATGGAAAATAAATTCTGCCCCTGCGGATCGAAAGGACAGCGAGGCTGACCATCACCAGGGACAGGAGGAGGACTCCAAAAACAAGTACAATCGTTATCTCCCCGATGATGAAAATGATCTGATTCAGGAGCGTGGCATCGATGTCCATTTCTCAAGGAACGTGGCCCCGGATTTTATATAACCTTGCGTGTTCGTGTAATGGCATCCCAGTCAAGAGGAGGCCGCAGGATGCCTGATTCGGTTACTATCGCGTTCACGAGGTCAATCGGAGTGGCATCGAATGCCGGATTCCGGACCGGAACACCTTTGGGTATCATTGCCTTGCCACCGCAGAAGGCGACCTCATCGCGGTCGCGTTCCTCAATGATGATCTCGCTCCCGCTGTGTGCCGGATCGAAGGTCGAGAGCGGTGCAGCGACATAGAAAGGTATGGCATGGGCGCGGGCGCAGACGGCATGCATGTACGTGCCGACTTTGTTGAAGACCACATCAGGGGTTATCCGGTCTGCTCCGACCACAACGCAATCAATCTCACCTGTTCGCATCAGATATGCAGCGGCCGAATCAGGAATTACCGTCACCGCGATGCCATCGCGTTTCAGCTCCCATGCGGTGAGCCTTGCTCCCTGGAGCAGGGGGCGGGTCTCGCAGGCGATTACCCGCGTTGCCTTCCCTGATTCGACAGCCGATCGGATGATGCCGAGAGCAGTTCCCCATTCCAGGCAGGCAAGGGCACCGGCATTGCAATGGGTGAGAACAGTTGTTCCATCGGCAATAAGAGCTGAACCATATTCCCCGATGGCATGGCATGACTGTGAATCCTCATGGGCGAGGCTGTGGGCTTCTTTCAGGGCTACTTGTCTGACTTCTGCTTTCGATTCGCACCGGTAGAGATTGGACAGGACACGATTCACACCCCATGAAAGATTCACAGCCGTGGGCCGGGCTTTTGCAATGGTATGTGCAGCGGTCTCGAGCTTCCCGAGAAACCGAGAAAACCTGCTCTCCCTGATAGTGGCGGCAGCAAGCGCCACTCCGTAAGCACCGGCAATTCCGAGGGCTGGCGCTCCCCTGACTTCGAGGCGGCGGATAGCAGTGACGAGACGATCGACCGTTCTACACCGGACCAAGCGATACGAGCGGGGAAGTCTTGTCTGATCGATGAGGACGATTGAGGAGGTGCTATCATCCCACCGGATCGTCTCGATCGGCTTCATGCCGGCCCGTCCTGAACAGCATCGAGAAATGCCCGCATGGCTGCGGCCCGGGCCTGGGCGACACAATCCGGAATATCCCGTGGTGATACTGCGGTCCCTGCTATGTAGATCCCGGGCTGGATCGTTGCAATGGTATTGACCTTTTCGTCGAATGATTTAAAAAATCCTGTTTCTTCGAGGGGGATTCCGCACTGTGCAGCAATGGCCGAAGCATTTTTTGCCGGCTCAAGTCCTACAGAGAGCACCACAAGCCCGGGATGAAGCTCTACCATCTCGCCTGTTTCCGTGTTCTCCACGCGGATCATCATGTCTCCTCCCTCGCCGATGACCTCTGCGGGCATGCCCCGGAGGAACTCTATTCCCATCGACTTTGCACGCTCGAAGTATTCCTCGTATCCTTTGCCATATGCCCGCATGTCCATGTACAGGATGGTCACCCGGGTTTCGGGATACTTTTCGCGGAGGAGGATTGCGTTCTTCATCGCATACATACAGCAGACCCCTGAGCAGTACGGCCTGGAGAGCGGGATATCCCGTGAACCCACGCACTGCACAAACACCACGTGATCGGGAGTATCCCCGTCAGACAATCTCCGTACGGATCCACCGGTCGGGCCGCTGGCGTTCATCATCCGCTCGAATTCGAGGCTGGTGACGATATTTGGATAGCGAAGGTATCCGAACTGCTCTTTTTTTGCTGCGTCAAAGACGTCAAACCCACTGGCAATAATGATGCTTGCCGCGCGGATTTCCTCCTCCCGGGGGGCATCTTCCTTCCGGATGGCCTCCCTGCCGCATATGTCATAGCACAGACCGCATTCGATACAGCGGTCGTTGTCTTTTATGACCAGGTCGGGGACAGCCAGGGGATGGGGCTTGTAGATAGCCTTTCGAACACCAATGCCGGCATCGAACCGGTTATATACCTCGACAGGGCAGATCTGGATGCAATCGCCGCATCCATTACAGCGCTCTTCATCGATAAACCTGGGATTTTTCCGGATTCGTACCCGGAAACCCTCCTCCTCTTTCTCAATCCCGATCACTTCGGTGCAGGTGGAGATCCTGATGTTGGGATGACGCGAAACGTCGAGCATCTTGGGGGAGAGGATACACATCGAGCAATCGTTTGTCGGAAAGGTCTTGTCAAGCTGAGCCATGTGGCCCCCAATCGATGGTTCCCGTTCTATGAGGTGAACCATGATGCCATGGTCTGCCAGATCTAGTGCCGCCTGGATGCCAGTCACTCCTCCACCGATGACAACCACGTCACCCATGCCGGTAGCTCCTTGCAAGGTTCCAGTAATTCCGTGCATTTTCAAGGATATGGTTTCGCTGATCCGGCGATACCTCCTTGACAACCCTCCCCGGGACACCGATGACCACTGAGCCGGGCGGGATCTTTGTACCTTCGGTTACGACTGTTCCTGCACCGAGCAGTGAATCCTCTCCGATAACGGCACCATTCAACACAATTGCGCCCATGCCGACCAGAACCCGGTCGGAAATAGTGCATCCGTGCAGTATTGCTCCATGACCCACCGAAACATCAGTACCCATAAGGACCGGATATCCTGCGCTGGTATGCAATACGGCGTTATCCTGAACATTTGACCTATCACCGATAACGATGCGGTCCTTATCCGCCCTGACCACCGCACCGAACCAGATACTCACCTCCTCTCCAAGGGTCACGTCACCGCGAACGGTTGCATTTTCTGCAATAAAAGCCCCGGTGTTCCGCCCGCTATCAACAGCCATAATAATATAGGAAATTAATTATGAAGCACGATGAAGGTTATGGTCGGGGGTACCTTCGATCCTTTCCACGACGGACACAAACGCCTGATCTCCCGCTCATTCGAGCTTGCTGGGAACAGCGGGAAGATAATCATAGGTCTGACAACCGATGCCTTTGCCCAACGGAAAATTCACCCCGTCCGGGAATACATGCAGCGAAAGAAGGGCCTCGATGAATTCATCCGGCACCAGGGATTTACGGCCGAGTATACCATCGAACCGCTCAATGACCGGTTCGGGAGCGCTGTTGATGAGGACTTTGACGCGCTGGTGGTCAGCGAAGAAACGCTTCCGATTGCCCACGAAATAAATATGCTCAGGAAAAACCGGGGAAAACGCAAAGTGGACATCCACCAGATCAGCTGCGTCCTGGCCGAGGACGGGAGGTGGATATCAAGTACCAGAATCTACCGGGGTGAAATTGATGTTCATGGTCGCCTTCTGCATAGCGAGAGCTGACACAATCCGCTCACCGGCGGTGCGACCTGGAAATGAATTTCGCGGAACGAATCCAGCGAGGAAGCGAGCGATGGGAAGAGAGCCGGTATCACAGATATTGTTGCCCGTGAAATCATGTTCCGCGAATTTGCCCTGGTTTCACAGGGTACACTCCCCTATGATATCATCACCCTCTTTCCCGGAAGGGACTGCCCCGATCCCGTTATAACCAGTCACAATGAACCATTCGGTTCATTCGTCCAACCGCGACCATCATGTAAATACTTATACCAGGAATCATAACCGCCCCAGTGATACTCACAGCATCCCTTTTTCCCCGCGATCACTTCCTCTTCCTGGTTCCTGTCAATTTTAGCAGAATCCCGGCAAGGATAGCTCCTGGAATCAACACCCATCCCTCCACCGCTGCCACTGTCGGGGTTGGGGAGAGAAAACGGGTTGCGATATCACGGTTCTGTGCAGCCTGGGAGGAAGTTGGATCACGGGAAAGTGCCTCCTCAGAGGCAGCGAGTGCCTCCTCATAGCTGCCAATTCCGATCAAAGAGCTGCCTTTGTTCACCCATCCCTCGGTCATGTCAGGGTCGAGGGATACAGCGGCATCAGCCGCGTTGAGGGCATCCTCATAGCGGCCAAGCTGGTTCAGTGCGAAGGCCTTGTTGTTCCATGCAGCCGCTTCACCCGGATCGATGGCAAGCGCCCTGTCGGCAACATCGATCGCTTCTCTATACTGCCCGAGCGCATTCAATATACCTGCTTTCGTTGCCAGTGCAAGGGTGAAATTGCTATTCTCTTCCAGTGCCCGGTTGATTGAGGCGAGAGCTTCAGGGTGGTTACCTTCATATGCAAGGTCGACTCCCCTGTTGTAGTACTCGATTGCAACCAGGTTGTCTGCACTGGCTGCGGTACAGAAAATAAGGCTGATAAGGACAAATGCGGTAATCAAGGAGCGTTTCATGGTTTTTACATCACTCCCTTCAGATGAGGTGGCTTGTAATATCCTTTGTTATGATCCAATCGCAATAGAGGCAATGGAGCCCTTTTGGGAGCACTTCGAACTTGGAATCGATAGGCTCGTTCGTGTTTGAGATGCATCCGGGATTCGGGCACCGGACCACTCCAGCGAGAACGCGGGGTATCTCTACCCCCTTCTTCTCATAGACTTTGTAGTTTCGGATAATGTTGATCGAAGCATTCGGGGCGATGAGTGCGATCCTGTTTACCTCTTCCTTGACAAGCTCCCGGTTCTCGATCTTCACGATATCCTTCCGCCCCATCTTTCCGGATTTTACATTTGTTGCCACAGAGATGGATTCCGTGGTTGTACCTGTAATCCCGATGATTTTGAGCACGTTCAGTGCCTCACCCCCTGTGATATGGTCGATCACTGTACCGTCACGAATGGGGTTGATGAGCAGACCATCCCGCGCATCCCGTTTCATCAGCCCATCACCTTCCTGAGCATTGCCATCCGGACAGGAATCCCATTGCGGGACTGTTCGAAATACCGTGCAAACGGAAGCTGGTCGACACCGGGATCTATCTCATCGAGCCGGGGGAGTGGATGGAGCACGATGAGGTTCTCCCGCACGCCATCCAGGAGTTCGGTGGTCACCCTGTAACTCGAAGCGACCTTGAAATACGATGCAGAATCAGGAAACCGCTCCCGTTGAATCCTGGTCACGTAGAGGACATCGAGTTCCTTGATGATTTCGGATATATCACGGTGTTCAACAATCCCGGCGCCATTTTCCCGGAGTTCATCGGTAATGGACCCAGGGAGTTCCAGTCCTTTGGGAGAGATAGTATGGAGTGTGGCACCATAGAGCGAGAGGGCATATGCAAGAGAATGGGCAGTGCGGCCATACCGGAGATCGCCGAGAAGTCCGACTGTTATCCCCTCAAGAGGCATTGATTGCCGTATGGTATACAGGTCGAGAAGAGTCTGGGACGGATGCTGCCCAGCTCCATCTCCGGCATTAATAACAGGAACGCTTGCGAATTCGCTTGCAAGTCTGGCAGCCCCTTCCTTCGGGTGCCGGAGCACGATGGTATCGGCATACCCGCTCACAACCCTGATCGTGTCGGCAAGCGTCTCTCCCTTTGCCATAGAACTGGCCTCTACGTTGTCAAGACCGATAGACGTTCCTCCCATGCGTGCCATCGCCGCTTCGAAGGACATCCGGGTGCGGGTACTTGGTTCAAAGAAGAGGAGTGCGAGAATCTTCCCTTTCAGACTCTGGTCAATGGATACGGACGACTGGATGCGGGAGGCCTCGTCGATCAGGCGATCGATTTCGGTCCGGCTCAGATCACGGATGGATATGATATGGTTCATGGGAATGCACCGGGCCCGGGATGGAAGGAGTCCGGCTGTCCCGTTCCGGCACATTCACCAGCCGGATCTCCCCCTTTATACAAAACTAGGAGGTGTAACATTTTGAGGCTATTGGATAGGCTCTCCGCACTCCCGCTCCACAGGGCGGATCCTGGTTCGCCGCGAGACGAGGAGATTATGGGCCTGGTGGTTCTCGTTAAACCGTACCAGTACCTGGCGGAGTTCGATAACCGATGAATAAGGAGCGGTGAGGAGATACCGGTTTTCAGAGGTGAGGTGATATCTGGGCAGGACAGCATATACCGGTATGCTCTGGGTTCCGTCGCAGAGGAGAAAAACATGGGTCTCCCCATCACCGATGTTGCCGGACATGACCGTACCAACCACGTTCACCCGTTTTCCGGTGTGCCGCGAGAGTGAAGAGAACGGAAGATAGGGGGCATCCTTCGGCAGGATAAAGGGATGCCTCTTCCGGTCATCCCGGACCATGACCGCATAGCTGTATTTGATATCAATGTTCTGAAACCGGTAGGTTTCCCGCTCACCGGAAAGCCGGAGCATCAGCCGTGTCGGCCGAAGTGGCGGCTGCCCAATGAAACTCCAGCACCTTTCGGGATAGCACCGCCGTTGTCGGAGAACTGTACAGGGGCTGTGGATGTGGAGACCCTCTGACAGTGCGGAAGCGACGGAGATCCGTAACCGTGTCGAGTTTTCCCGGTCGGCAGGTTCCACAATGAGCAGTGATCCGTCCGGGGCAAGGAGCCGCGAGAATGCGGTGATAACCGCCGCTTTCTCTGCACTTCTCCCGGGAATCTCGTTTAGGACATTCTGCAGGACAATGAGGTCGAGGGATGAGGGTAGGGGGAGGGAGGCAGCATCACGGATGTCCGCCTGGAGAGGGGGGTGGATGGTGAGGGAGGATATTCCCGATGCATAGCGAGGGACGATGAACCGGTAGGCCTCCATGAAAGAATCCGCGCGTTCGACAGCGAATATCTCAGCCGAGAATGCAGGAAACATTCTGGCAAACATGGTGGCTGCAAGCGGGAGTGCACCGGGGCCGGTCCCGGCATCAAGGATCCGTGCGCGGGAAGGAAGGAGCCCGTCACGGGCAAGCATCAGGAGGAGGTGAAGAGACTGGACAATGTATACCGGTGCATGGTATGAAAGGTAGGCGAGCACCGCGTAGCCCTTTCTGTAGCCGATTTTCCGGGCCCGCCCCTCTTTCCAGTATTGTCCTTTTTGCTGCATGATAGCCGATCTGATCCTTTCAAGAACCACCGGGTCATCCCAGGCTTTACCGGTAACCTGCCCGATAAACTGTTCGATAAGGCTTTGCAGTTCCTCGTCAAATTCCCCATGTGACAGATATGCCTCCATATTCTTGAGCGGTTCTTTTTGAAGGGTTAGGGGTTCCGGCCGGGGGATGGAGAATATACGGAAATCCTTAGCCGCTGTTTTCTCCCAGCCAAGGCGATGAAGGGAGAGAAGAGGGAGGAGCATGATAAGCAGTTCCGGAAGCTTGTAATCGGAATGAATCCGGGCAGCGTAATCGCTCAAGAGGAACTCCTCCCGTGAGGCACAAAAATCCATGAGGGTCTCCCGCCATCCTGCCGCGGTCATGAACTCTGTTTGGTTTACTGCAGGCATTAGACTTTTTAAGCACCTCCGGTGATGCATGCATTATTCCCTTTCGAATAATAAATGGGAATGATTATAGCGAGCTTCCGCGCACCGGTTTTGGGTAGGCTGGAATATGGCTAAGCGGGAATTGCTGACCGAAGATGAAGGGTACAGGATGCTGGCCAGGTTCGGCATCCCGGTCCCTGCCTTCGAGGTGGTGACTACTGCGGAGGAGGCAGCCCTTGCGGCAGGACGCATGGGATTCCCTGTCGTGATGAAGGTTGTCTCACCCCATATTGTTCATAAGAGTGATGTGGGAGGTGTAATCACCTCCATCACCGGTGAGCACGAGGCGAGGGAAGCCTTTGACCGGATCATGGAACAGGTTGTGACACACCTTCCTGAAGGCAGAGTGAAGGGTGTTATTGTTGAATCCGAGCTCCCTCGTGGTCTTGAGTTGTTCATTGGCGGAAAGACCGATCCCGCCTTCGGACGGGTCCTCTCTTTTGGTCTCGGAGGAACCGCGATAGAGATCTTCCGAGATTTTTCCCTGCGGGTGCTTCCGGCAGGAAGGAAGGAGCTGGTTTCCATGGTCAGGGAGACGAGAGGTTATCCACTCATCGCAGGGTACAGGAATTACCCGCCACTTGACGAAGAGGAATTGATACGCTGCCTTGCTGGGGCAGCCGCGCTCTTTGAACAGGGTGAAGGTGTTGTGGAATTCGACATCAATCCCCTCATACTCTACAATAAAGGCGCTTGCGCGGTAGATGCCCGGGTTTACCGGGAAGAGGTTTCTGCCGGGGCAACTAGGCAGCGACATGAATTTGAGCCCTCGCTGCTCTCTCCGGAATCTATCGCTGTTATCGGCGCATCTGCCGATCCCGGCAAGATCGGGTATGCAGTATTCAGGAACCTTCTCACCTTCCCCGGAAGGCTCTACCCGGTAAACCCCTCCCACGATATGATGCAGGGGAAGAAAGCCTATCCGTCGGTCCTGGCAATCCCCGAACAGGTGGATATGGCGGTTATCGCCGTCCCGGCCAGGTTTGTTCCGGGCATCATGGAAGATCTTGGAACGCGGGGGACAAAGATTGCCGTTATCATCTCTTCCGGGTTCCGCGAGACGGGGGAGAAAGGTCGGCTTCTTGAACAGGAAATACTGGCGCGCGCACGAAAATTCGGGATACGCATCATCGGTCCGAATTGCCTGGGGGTGATCCTCCCCCACCGGACACTTAACACGACCTTCGATCCTACGGATCCAAGGCAGGGGCATATTGCCTTCATCTCACAGAGCGGGGCAATTATTACAACGGTCACCGATTGGAGCGTCCCTGAAGAGATCGGGTTTTCAGCTATCGTGAGCCTTGGAAACCAGCTTGACCTTGACGTTGTAGATTTCATGAGGTTTGCGGAAAAAGATAGTGAGACAAGAGCCGTCATCCTCTACATTGAAGAGATACGGGACGGCGCCGGGTTTCTATCCGCTGTCCGCGATATCAGTCCAAAAAAACCGGTAATCGTACTCAAGTCAGGATCTTCTGCCATAGGCAGGAAGGCAGCTATGTCCCATACCGGGTCTCTTGCCGGAGATTTTGAAGTGTACCGGGCAGCATTTATCCAGGCCGGAGCAATTCCCGTGTACTCCCTTCGTGAAGCATTTGATGTCGCCGAACTGATGGTATCCCAGGGTTATCCTGAAGGCTCCCGGGCCATCGTGATAACGACAGCCGGAGGTTTTGCGGTGCTTGCATCAGACTATGCGGAGCGTTTCGGTGTGAACCTTCCCCCACTTCCGCCATCTCTCATCAAAGATCTCGATTCGTTTCTCCCGCCCTTCTGGAACCGGGCAAATCCCATGGATATCATCGATGACGGCGGTGTAGAACGGTTTGCCCGGGTTCTCGATACCCTTCTCCTGCACGAAGAAGCGTTTGACATTGCCATCGTTATCGCAGTACCCTCTGCCGTGCTCGATCCAACTCTCCTCGCCCGCGAGATCGCCCGTTTCTCGGAAAACACAAGAAAGATGACTATTGGCTGCCTGCTTGGGGGCGACACCATGAAGGGTGGTATGCGGGTGCTCCGGCATCACCGGATCCCTAACTATGGCGATATCGAGAATGCCCTCCGGGCTGCAGGTCGCAGTATAAGGATCTCCGGCCGGAAGAGGATCCGGGATGACGATCTGGCCGGATAAATCGTCTATCTAACCAACGGCAGGCTCACTTGTCACACTCCCTGTTCCCGGTTAAGAGCCACGGTTATTAAGGCTGGTATCAACCTCGCCCCTCCGGAAAAGGATTTTATGGAGTCTGCCGGCACGGTACTCTGATCAAACCCGGTCGGCACTCCCCGGCTATCATGCGGGAATGAAAGGGAGTTGGGCGTTCAACCCAGTGCAATACCGCAATGGGAATGGCAGGCAAACAACCGGCACGTTAGCGAACGGTGCCCCCGCGGTCCGCTGGTATGGCTCTTCATGTTCCTATCCCCATTCCGGGCATTTAATCTTCGAATACCTCGTATCGTCCCGGATCCATTCCCAGGGACACACACTGGTCAATGGCGGCAATAAGATCCTCTGCCCGCTGGAAGCGCTGATCTTTCTCCTTTTCAAGGCACCGCTTCACGATTGCATCTAGGTAACAGCTGGATGGAAGGTTTTCTGAAGGGAGTGGAACCTCACCGTTGATGATCTGCCTTGTTACCTGAGAGATATCATCACCGGTGAATGGGAGCCTGCCAGTCAGCAGTTCATAGAAGACGACCCCGAGCTGATAAATATCGGTCCGTTGATCGGTGTCGCCAAATTTATCCGGTGAAATCTGTTCGGGAGCCGCGTATGAAAGAGAGAATCCGGTAATGGTATGGGGAAGATAGGCCCCCATCACCTTACTCATCCCCCAGTCGGTAATTTTCGGAACGCCTGAATCCGTAATGAGAATATTCTGTGGCTTTATGTCCCGGTGAATAATTCCCTGCGAATGAGCATACGCAAGTCCTTTTGCAATTCCCCGCACAATCCGGGCTGCTTCTTCGGGAGAAAGCGGTTTTTCGAGGTCGGCGAGTGACCGCCCGATATATTCCATCTCGACATACGGGACCGGCAGGATGTTCACTTCGTGGATGTTCACAATATTTTCATGGTTGAGATCCTCCCAGGCTTTGATCTCCTTCATGAAGCATTTCCCGGCGGTCTCATTGAACTGAACGGGAATCTTCAGGGCAACAATTCCCCCTGACACGGCGCTCTCTGCGCGGAATACCCTGGCAATACCCCCCATCCCGATGAGTTCCGGGTTGAGATACTTATCGAGAAGCTCGGTTGGAAATGATGAGGAGGTTGTCGGGCTTGTCCTGGAGGGGACGAATGTTGCCTCAGGACCTGTATCACTCCCTCGATCTGCAGGAGGCGCTTTCCCCTCTTTATCATGAAATGTGGAGGAAACATACTCCCAGCGTGCACAAAAACCGCCGATGATTGCAGCCCCGAAGCTGAGGAGGACCGGAATCCTGAGATCAGGGGTTGAACCGATCAAGGTAAGGGCCGCGGTGAACGCGGCGATCAGGGATATCAGGATATGCCCACCAAGGGTCCACTTCAGCGGATGGGAGAGTAGTGCGCCGGCAAAGAGGGCAAGCCCCGATACAAGGAGATAACCGCATACAGGGATCAGGATGCTGATAAAGGGAGGGATCTCCTGGAGGGTGGTAAGTACCCGGGAAAACAGGACGAGTGCTCCAACCAGGGCTCCGATGACCGTCAGGTACGCCAGGAACAGGATCGCCCTCCGGGAACGATTGACAGGTTGCGGTGCCTGGCGCGAGGAGAGGTCGATCAAAACCAGGCCTGCACAGAGCCCCCCCATCAGCATCAGGACAGAGAAACCACTCGCCCCGCGAATCCATGGAAGGAGAGCCGGGCCGGTTACATTCATATCACCGGGAGGAGGGGTAGTTGCAGGTGTCTCCTCCATTTCTGGCGCCGTCATCGTAGTGGTGATAGTGGGGGATGTCGCTGTTTGCCAGGGAGTGATCGAACGTGTTGTTGTGGTTGGAGGTATCGAGGTTGTTGGCACAGGGGTCATTGGTGTAGTGCCCGCTGTGGTTACCGATACTGTTGTGCCTGTAGTAGTTGGCAGAGTGGTTGTGGTAGTGGCAGGCGTGGTAGTTACCGTCGTGGTGAGCGAATTTGTTGGGGAAGTGGTAGGTCTGGTGGTTGTGGTAGTGGTGGGGGAGGTAGTTGGAGAGGTTGTTGGGGAGGTAGTTTGAGTAGTGGTTACGGTAGTGGTAGGTCTGGTGGTTGTGGTAGTGGTGGGGGAGGTAGTTGGAGAGGTTGTTGGGGAGGTAGTTTGAGTAGTGGTTACGGTAGTGGTAGGTCTGGTGGTTGTGGTAGTGGTGGGGGAGGTAGTTGGAGAGGTTGTTGGGGAGGTAGTTTGAGTAGTGGTTACGGTAGTGGTAGGTCTGGTGGTTGTGGTAGTGGTGGGGGAGGTAGTTGGAGAGGTTGTTGGGGAGGTAGTTTGAGTAGTGGTTACGGTAGTGGTAGGTCTGGTGGTTGTGGTAGTGGTGGGGGAGGTAGTTGGAGAGGTTGTTGGGGAGGTAGTTTGAGTAGTGGTTACGGTGGTGGTAGGTCTGGTGGTTGTGGTAGTGGTGGGGGAGGTTGTTGGGGTAGTGGTTGGGGTGGTGGTGGTGGGCGAGGTTGTTGGAAGGGCGGTAGAAGGCGTGGTCGGAATGGGGGATAGGCTGACAAGGGCAATGACGGTTGTCTGGCCATCGTTAACCTGTATCTCCTGGCCCCAGACCTCAAATCCTTCCAGCCGGAGTTCGACGGATTGCATCCCTGCGGGAACATTCTCGATGATAAGGGGCCCCTGCGCCCGGGTCTTTCCCGCATAAGTCCCATCGATATAAAAAGACGCCCCGGGAGGCCGGGACTCAACCGAAATCGATCCGGTAGCCCTGGTGAATGTAACGGAGATGGTATGGTCTGTAGCAACAGAATAAAATGTATACACCTGGAGTGGGCCAACAGGACTTCCATCGACATAAACCATCCCAATCTTATAGCCTTCATCAGGGGTGATCGCAAATATCTGTGTTCCTCCCTCCCTGACCCAAAATTCTCCGGAAGGAATGATGGACCCCCCTGGCCCTGCTGTTGCGGCGATGATGTAGTAACCCTGAGCCGCAGAAACGCAGGTAGCCATCCCTGCGAAGATGACAAATCCGATCAGGAGATAAATCAGGCGACTGTTCATGGGAGGGATTGGTGGTGATCAGGGAAGGATGACGAGGAGTCGTGCACCATGAGCCCCTTTTCCAAGTTCCAGCAGATCGCCGTCGTGGAGCACAGCAGGGTGCCTCTTCTGCAACTCGCTGCTGTTGAGGTAAGAACCCCCGCTGCTCCCCCGGTCCTCAAAATAAAAATTCTGGCCTTCCTTTCTGAAGATGCCATGAGGCTTCGAGACCCGGCTGACCGATGAATACTCCCTGGGGAGGATGATGTCAGCCGAAAGATCGGTTGATTCGGGCAGGGTTGGATCGAACCGTCCTACACGGGTGTCCTCCTTTTCGAGGACGAATAATTTTCCGTCATCGGCTCCCCCGAGGAGAATTACCATAGGCTTCTTCCCGGTGATCTCCCCTTCTACCGCTTCACGAACCTCATCGAGCCTCTTCTTCAGATCGGCATCGTCGATATTGATGCGCATGTTCGAAAAGATACCGAGATTCCGGATCACCGCTTCCATAGCTCCGGGAACGAGGGAATATTTCCAGACCGGATGGACCCCTTTGGAGGTCTGTTGCCCAAGGCCCACGTCTTTCCTGATCAGGCCCATTCCTATCAGTTTATCAAGGTGCTTCTTGGTATTCTCATAGCTGGTGTTGATCTCTGAAGCGATCGTCCTGACATCTCTTGGTCGTTTTTCGAGGATTTTCAGGATCTTGAGGCGCTGGCTGTTGGAAAGCACCTCAAGGTACTCTGAAAGTTCATTAAAATAATCAGGTACCTCATCGAGCACAATTGTTTGCCCTGCTTCCTGATGCTCCGGCATCCTTGTCCTGCCTCCTGTATAAAAATCGACCTGATGTAACAAAAACATTCTCTGGATGACAACGCTCGATGATCGAACCAAACGGTTCAACGAATGGTTTTAATCCAGGGGTAAACCTGCTGGCTGGAGGGCCTTCCGCAATCAGGTTCATTATTGCTCCTTGTATCAGATACCATGATCCATGTGTTGAAGGGAGGCGGAAAAGAACATCTCATTGCAGGGGCGCAGGCAATCCAGATCAGGATGCGGGACCGCTGCGGCTGCGGCCGGGGCGAGACGATGCCTGAAATCCGGTTTATCGGTGGTATGGATGCGTTCTACACTCCCGGTGAAATCGGTGTCGGGGTGGTTGCGGTGTTCACCTTTCCCGAATTGGAAGTGGTAGAGCATGCAGTCGCCTGCCGGCACGTCCTCTTTCCCTACGTTCCCGGGCTGTTCGCATTCCGTGAGCTACCGCTCTGCCTGGCCGCCTGCGAGAAGCTGTCCACACAACCAGACCTCCTCCTGGTGAACGGCCATGGTTATGCCCACCCGGAACGGTTTGGGATTGCCTGTCATGCAGGCGCGCTCCTCGCAATTCCCACCATTGGAGTTGCCTCCCGGCCGTTGTCAGGGAAAAGTGCATATCCCGATTATCACAGGGGCTCTTCCACTCCTCTTGTAGATGGAGGGGAACAGGTTGGCATGGTGGTTCGGACCAGGGAAGGCTCTCGGCCTGTATATGTCTCTGCCGGGTACTGCACAACCCTCCCGTTTGCGGTGAAAATCACTCTTGCTACTGCCAGGGAACAGAGACTACCGCGCCCAATCCATTCGGCAGATGTCCTGGCCAGAAAGCTCGGCCGGGACCTTGTATCCCAAGCCTGACCATTTCTGCATAATTTCGAAAATAAACAGGTTAATGGCCTGGTGTGAGGAACGGACCGATGTAGGACTTTTTTCTAGAGCACAGGATATTTATACCCTGACGGACAATTCAGCCATACCCTTTGGTGCGGGGTGAAGAATCATGCCTGAGGTCTCAAAAACGGAAATTGGGCGGCGTTTTTACAAGCTGCAGAAAGAAAAGAATGTAGAAAAGGCGATCGAGAAGATCAGACAGAGTATGGGCTCCGAGTGGTCGCTCTATACCCATGGGGATATCGAGGCTCTGAAATACATACTCAGGGAATGCTGGGTCTTCATGGATCGCGATACCTGGGACAAGATTTCATTTACCCGGCTCACAGGACTTGATCTTCGTGAACTAATTTCAATCGGCAAGAACGCGGCTGAAAATACCATCAATGAACAAAAAGCAGTTCAAATGAGTGAGGCTATTTTATTCTCAAAAAAATAAGGTTTAAATATCCTTTCTTATGCTCTGCAGAGATGATGAGCATATTTTTTTATAATCCCGTGCCGCCTTTTAATAGATGAACATTTTTGAACCATGTGTCAATAGCAATTCAGGGAGGTCTTGAATAATGCAGTCATACAAAAGAACGAGGCAACTTCTCGTAACTATGGGGGCGGGCAAGTCCCACAACGGCAGAGATTCCAGCCAGCTCATTTCAATATATGACCGGATTTGTAAGAAAAAGGATTAGAATCGATTATTTGGTGTCTATCGGAAAAAACGAGGATTCTTGACACAAGGGATATCGCGATATAATAAAACCGGATGGGTTTCGTGAGATGATGTCACAATTCCCTATAGATATGCCCCGCTAAAAAAAGGTTGGTGATTAGGTAACCTCGACCCATGACACCCTTCAATGTAGCATCAAATCAACCAAGACCCCAAATATACCTTTCCTCGATTATTGTATCGCAATTCCACTCCCTTGATATAGCAGGGGGATTTGTTTCACAATATGCCATGGTGCTTAATCAGCCGTTCCTTGGCAAAAGACGGAATCCTTAAATCCCATTGATATCTCAAAAGTTTTAAATCCTTCCGGCTACTGTAGTGAGATTGGCATGCCTGAAATAACAGAAGATGAACGGGGAAGGAGAGTTTTCCAGATCCACAAAGGAATGGCTGTTGAGACAGCACTAGAAAAAATCAGACAGAGTGTCGGGCAGGACTGGAAACTCTATTCTGATTCGGATATTGCTATTCTCAAATATATGCTGGGTGAGAGTTGGGTTTCCATGGATCGCCACAGTTGGAGGCAGTGTTCATTCTCAAGGCTTTCACGAAAAGATCTCGATCGCATCATTTCGATTGGAAAAGAGGCGAAGCACCGGAAGCGGCGGGAGGGGGATGCAACAGCGGAGACGATAGGGATACTGAAAGGGATTTCATGAACTTTATATATTTTATATTATTTCTGCTGCTTTTTTCTTCCGTTCAATGATCTTTTTAACTTTTTTCAACCGGTAGAGATCTTCGCGATCCCGCTCATCGATGGTGATCTCTATGTATTTTGCCTGTCGTTTCAGTTCAGGGATGAGCACCTGTTCAAGGGCATTCACCCGTCGCCTGGTCATCTGGATTTCGTTTCCCAGTCTCCGAAGGGACGTTTCGGTCTCTGCGAGGGATATGATAAGATCCAGTTCAGCTTCATACTTTTCTGCCGCCTCATCAATTCGCCCGCTCACTCCAAGGATACTATAGCCTCGTTCGAGGAGGCTTTTTACGAAACGCCTCTTTTCAATAATCGGGACAGGCACTCCCATGACATTCTTCCCTTTGATGTCCAGAGTAATACCCCTCCTGGTGGCAAATGAAGCCGATTTCAAGGTGACAGGATCATCGATTGCCTGGGCGATGAGCAGGGCGTGCTGCGCGGCGTCAGATATCTTTTCAAGTTCTACTCGTGATTGTGACACGGACTCCATGACATTGAAAAATTCCTGAATGAGGGCATCCATCTTTTCACGGAGGAGATCGCGCCCCTGCTCTGCAAGCTTGATCTGGGCATTCTTCTTGATGAGCTCCATCCGGGTGGGATTGATTTGTTCCATTACGATCCCTTTTGAAATGCAGGATGATATTTCTGGATGAATTCACGTTTAATTCGTTTCAATTCCTCTTCGGGAAGCAGGGTGAACAGCTCCCACCCAATTTCGAGTGTTCTTTCAATGCTCCGGTTCTCATCGCCCTGGGTAATGAAATGGCGCTCGAATTCGTCAGCGAATTTCAGGTATTTCTTGTCAAGTTCGGTAAGCGCTTCTTCTCCCACAATGGCTACGAGCCTTCTGAGGTCTCTTCCATAGGCATACGATGCATAGAGCTGGTCGGCGACATTTCGGTGGTCTTCCCTGGTTTTTCCTGGCCCGATCCCGAGGTTCATCAGACGTGAAAGGCACGGGAGCGTGTCGACCGGAGGATCCGCTCCGCGACGGAACAGGTCACGGGAGAGGACGATCTGCCCCTCGGTGATATACCCGGTTAGGTCGGGAACAGGGTGGGTGATATCATCGTCCGGCATGGTGAGGATTGGGATCTGGGTGATGGATCCCTTCTTCCCTTTCACCCTGCCTGCACGCTCGTAGAGGGACGCAAGGTCGGTGTACATATAACCAGGATATCCCCGCCTGCCGGGGACTTCTTCTCGTGCGGTGGATATCTCGCGTAGTGCTTCACAATAATTGATCATATCGGTCAATATGACCAATACGTGAAGATCATGCTCGTAGGCGAGAAATTCAGCGGCGGTGAGTGCACAACGGGGAGTTGCTATCCTCTCGATTGTCGGATCATCTGCAAGGTTCATGAAGAATACTACCCGTTCCAGTGCCCCGGTCCTCTCAAAGTCCCTCATGAAGTAAGAGGCTTCTTTGTAAGTAATTCCCATGGCGACAAAAATTACCGCAAATTTCTCTTCTTCACCGAGAACCTTGGCCTGTCTCGCGATCTGGGCGGCAAGCTTATTCGCAGGAAGACCTGCACCAGAGAAAATTGGTAGTTTTTGTCCCCGGACCAGAGTGTTTAAACCATCTATCGTTGACATGCCGGTCTGAATGAAATCGGCAGGTTTATCCCGGGCTGATGGGTTAATGGGCATGCCATTGATGTCAAGGTTTGCCTCTTCGATTATTTCGGGGCCCCCATCGCGGGGTTTTCCAACACCATTGAAAATCCGCCCCAGCATCTCGACTGAAACCTTGACTTTAGGTGGTTCTCCGGTGAATCGGACACGGGTTTCTTTGTTATCGATACCACTTGTCCCTTCGTAAACCTGGGTCACCGCTATGTCTTTTGAGACATCAAGTACCTGGCCGGTGCGTTCCTCCCCTGTAGGAAGGATGATTCGCACAATTTCACCATATGAGACCCCTTTCACATTCTGGATGAATATCAGAGGACCGGAAACATAGCTGATTGCTCTTGCCTCTTTGGTAAAGAGCGGGACTCTGTTCATCGTTCCGCCTCCAGTGCACTCAGACTTTCATCGATCTGGATGGTCAGTTCCTTTATTTTTCCGACATCAGTAAGTTCCTTCATTCGCCCAATCTCTGTTTTAATGGGTAGTTTCAGGATTTTCGCGAGTGAAACGCCCTTCGCCATGGCCTGGTTTACACGGTCGTAGAACGAGAGTATTACCCGGAGCATCCAGTACTGTTTTTCAAGCGAACAGAAGGAATCAACATCGTGATACGCACTCTGTTGGAGGAAATCTTCCCGGATCATACGAGTGATTTCAAGAATTGCTTTTTCACTTTCGGGTAATGCATCAGGACCAACGAGCTGCACGATCTCCTGGAGCTCAACTTCTTTCTGCAGAAGGTACATCGCATTCGCCCGGAGATCCTTCCATTCAGTAAAACCACTCGCCGCAAACCAGTCTTTGATCTGGTCCAGATAGAGGGAATAACTTTTAATCCAGTTCACCGAGGGAAAGTGGCGACGGTATGCAAGACTTGTATCGAGGGCCCAGAATGTGCCTGCGATGCGCAGGGTGTTCTGGGTTATCGGTTCTGAAAAATCTCCACCGGGAGGTGAAACGGCCCCGACCACGGTAACAGACCCTTTTCGGTCATCAGAACCAAGACAGACCACGCGCCCTGCCCGTTCATAGAATGCGGCGAGTCGTGTTGCAAGGTATGCCGGGTAACCTTCTTCCCCCGGCATCTCTTCAAGCCTGCCAGAAACCTCGCGCAGTGCTTCGCCCCACCGCGAAGTGGAGTCAGCCATGAGAGCGACATCGTAACCCATATCACGGTAATATTCAGCGAGGGTAATACCCGTATAGATGGACGCTTCCCGGGCAGCGACCGGCATGTTGGACGTATTGGCTATCAGAATGGTCCTCTGGATCAGGGGACGCTTCGTTCTGGGATCGAGCAGCTCGGGAAATTCGGTGAGTACATCGGTCATTTCGTTCCCCCGCTCTCCGCAACCGATGTAAACGACAATTTGTGTATCAGACCATTTGGCAAGGGTCTGCTCTGCCACGGTTTTCCCGGTTCCAAATCCCCCGGGAATCATAGCAGTTCCACCTTTTGTCACGGGAAAGAGTGTGTCAAAGACTCTCTGGCCGGTAACAAGTAACGTGTCGGGGTCCATTTTACGCTGGTAAGGCCTGCCTTTCCGTACCGGCCACGACTGCAGCATGGTTATTTGAGTGCCATTATCCAGAATACAGACCGGTTCATCGATGGTAAATTCACCGGCGTGGATATCCTGGATTATACCTGAAGTAAAAGGCGGTATCATGATGCGGTGTTCAAGATGGTATTCTGTAACGGTTCCGATTACATCGCCCCCGATCACGCGGTCGCCCTTTTTCGCACCTGGCTTGAAATCCCATTTCGCCTCGTGGGAGAGCCCGGGCAATGTTACTCCCCGTGAAATAAAACTACCACTCTTTTCTGCAAGGAGGGGGAGCGGCCGCTGGATACCATCATAGATGGAGGAAAGAAGGCCGGGCCCAAGCTCGACAGAAAGTGGCAGGCCGGTATTTACTACCTTTTCGCCGACCTGCAGGCCTGTTGTGTCTTCATAGACCTGGATGACAGCCTGATCGCCATCAAGTCGTATTATCTCACCGTTCAGTTGTTGCTCCCCAACCTTTACCACATCATACATCCGGGATCCCCGCATGCCTTCGGTAAGGACAACAGGACCCGAAATTCTTGAAATAGCACCGACGATCATACAGTTACTTCCTCAGCACGATGTTATACCCAATAGCTCTTCTCAGCAGCCCCTCGATGTAACTTGTCCGATCCAGCCTCTTTGCACGGGAAGGAATTGGGATGATGATAGGCCGGAAGGACTTCTCGATTTTCTCCATCATCTTCTCATCCAGCGACATCATGAAATCTTCATTAATTGCTATAATGCCGGTATCGTCTTTCAAGAGAAGAGAAGGAAGTAGTGCATTAATTTCCTCGGAATTATGGATCTCCATCACATCGACACCGGCCAGCCGAAATCCCGATGCGGTATCAGGATCCGTGACAACAATAAACTTATACACTGATGAGCGCCTCCCTGAGCTCTTTTTCTGGCACTTCAGTGACCTTGCAGCGGGCGATTACCCGGATATTCGTAACTTCGGTATGTTTTGCGAATATGTAGGCGATTGGTATCGCGATTGAAAGAGGATCTCCGATGAAAAGGCTTACCGCCTTTTTTATAAGATACCTTTCCAGTTCTTTTTCAAACGCTGAAATCTTCTCTGCTGATATATATTCCGGAGGGATCTTTGTGATGAACTGGTATGGGGTCTGCTCAAGTTGTTTCAGCGCTCCCTCAATGGTCCCTGTCTTCATCATTGAGAGGAGTCTGTCGGTGTTAAAATCAGGGCTTCCTTTCAGGAAATAATGTTTTGCCTCCTCAATATCTATCCGATCGCGAATCGCACGGAGCACCGTTTTTATGTTGTTAATATCGATTTCAGTAATAAGAATATTCTTAAGAACACAGGAATCATCTGATTCCGCGTTTTTTAATTTGGAAATGGCGTCTTGATAGTAGAATGTGTCAAGCGCATATTCCAGGACCAGCATGTCCCCTGTATCTGTGAATTCTTTGAAATTGTGAGTGAGAGGACGTGAATACCGTATTCCCCAGGTTGCAAGGAGATCGATCACTGCTTTTATATCGGGCTGTTTGACCAGCTCGGTGAGTGCTGCTTCATCCAGCTCTCCTGCGGGAATAAGACAGTCGAGGATTTCTGAAGGGTTTTCCTGGATTTTCTTTCCCCTGAGTATGGTCTTGATATTCTGGACATCCCATCGATTGAGGATGATGGTGATATACGTCTCTGTCTCCCCTCCTTTGATCAGGTTCAGGATCGCTCTGAACGTTTTGACCAGGTCTTTACGAATGGCGACTTCAATGCGGTTGATACCCGAATAAAGCACCCCTGCCTTATCCAATTCTTCCCTATACGTGGTTTTTTCGAGCTCCCCGATTAGGGAATCAATATCAGGCTTGTTGATAAGCAGTTCAAGGAGCGACTGGTCAAGCAGGCGGCTTTTCATAGCCTTTATCCGTGCATTGACGTACGCATACTCCATTTCACTCACCAAACAAAACTGAGAAAATTTCGGGTCTGTAGATCTCCTTTGCTTTTTTTATGCGGGATTCGAGGGTATTGAAAACAATAAAGCGTTCATCATGACTGTATACGTTCAGGCCGCCGGAACAGGTGAGATCAGTTACGACTTTTCCAGATACGTTCATTTCTTGCAGGATATCCTTGAAAAGAGCTTCATCCCGTTTATCGATATGAAGGATAACGTTATCACCCCCGAGGCCTCCGAGCGCTTCAGCAAGCAGCCTTTTCAGAGTTTCCCGGTAGTGCGGTTCTTCACGAACGGATACCAGCTTTCGAACGGCTTCATCGAAAACCGCCTCAAAAATCTCGTTTTTTGATTTTATTATTTCCATGCGGCTTTTTTCACGTGCCTCGGATAATACCTTGTTTCTTTGTATCGCAATCGATTGCGTTGCGTCCTCCATGAGTCGTTTTTTGATTGGCAGGTCCTTTGCCTGGGCCTCCCTGATAATTTCATCTGCCTCGGCTTTTGAGCGTTCCTGAATCCCGGTAATGCGTTCCTGACCGCTCACTTCTACAGCCTTGATCAGATCATCAATAGCCATGGTTCACCTGTCCTCTCCGCCGTGACCGTGATATTCCTCTGTTCTATTGTTCCCGGTTATTTCCGGTTCATACCAGCATGATCATGATCATGGATGCAACGACAAAACCAAGAATAACGAGAGTCTCGGGAATTGCCACCAGGATAATCATCAATCCAAACATTTCCGGTTTTTCTGCAATCGTTCCCGCTCCCGCTGCGCCAATTTTTGACTGTGCAATACCGGTAGCGAGCGCTCCAAGCCCGAATGCGATGCCTGCCCCAATGGGGATTCCGAAATCAACCATTCACATCAGTCTCCTTCCAAAGCGCCGCCCTTTGCACAGGCGGCACATCGTTTTTCACACCACACTTCTGACCATGTGCCTGAAGGCACAGGGTGATGAAATAATCTGCCTCTCAGCGTGTTCCATTCACATGAATAACTCCTCTCCTGCAAGCGTTCTACGTTTAAATGCCGTAGCATGGTCTTTTTCATGTATCAAACCGATTTTCCCCCGTTTTCTTTTTTGAAAGGTTTGTACATTTTTCCGCCTCCTTCGTAAAATTTTGAGTCAAATTCAACCAGGTGCAGACGCAGGGAGTGGAGGAATGGACTGAACATGGCAAGGACAAGGTTGAGGGTGTGAAGAAGCACGGCTATGATGACTCCCACGAGGGCAACCTCCATCATGCCCCCCAGTTTGTTGGCGACCATGGCGAGGATGACCGATGCGATACCGATTGCCATGATACGGGAGTACGAGAGAATGTTTGTTACCGTGCTCATAATCTCAAACGTGCCAAAAGCACCACCACCGATAAATATGAGAGGTATGGCAATTATGACAAGGATCGCTCCTGTCGTAATTAAAGCAGCAGGGAGAGCCATTATCAATCCGGCCATCACCAGGATGAGACCGATAATAACGATAATCATACCCGATTTTTCACAGATATGTTTCTTTGCCTTGTCGACATGTCTCATGCAACTCATCTCGGTATACGAGTTCACGATTCCCAGGACGAGTCCAAGGATAACATGGAAGGCGCCGATGGCAATGGACAGGATCAGGAAGGGTACGATCGCCTCCAACCGGTTCCAGGTAACACCGAAGAGCGTCTTGGGCTCGATCCATCCCATGTGCTCTCCCAGATTCCCAATGATTTCACCGTATAACCATCCGAAGAAAACCGCCCAGATAGCACCCAGAATAAGGACGTTCATCAGGTGCTGGAGCCAGTCGCGATCGGAAAATTTCCATTTCATGATGGAGGCAAACGCGATGATGATAAGCCCGTACCCCATGTCCCCCACCATGATCCCAAAGAATATCGGAAGAAAAATGGCCATAACCGGGCTGGGATCAAATTCCGTGGATTTCGCCGGGCTTACGACTCGCATAAGAAATTCGAACGGTTTGACAAAGCTTGGGTTATCATAAAATGTCGGGGCCTGTGCCATTTCATCAGGCGAAAGGACCAGTTCATTGACAATGACCCGCCCGCCGAATGTGTCTTTGAGGGCATCCCGGGTTTCTTTGAGTGATTTTTTCGGTATCCATCCTGCAAGCACAAACGTGTACTCGGTCTGGCCAATTTTTGCAAAGATGCTCAGTTCTTCCGTTCTCTCTCCAAGAATCCGGTGTAATGCACTGAGCTCTGTATACCATTTAGAAGAAATCTTTTCCAGCTCAGCATTCATCCTGGATATCTCTTTTGTCGATGCAGCTTTTCTCTCTTCGATCAGGGCGAAAATCTCATTGAAAGGTTTTCCAAGATACTCGGGAGGCAGGCGGACCTCATTTACGTTCTGGTTGAAGAAATAGGAATGTACCTGGTCCGAGTACCGCTTATTAAAAATGGTTACCGCCGCGATGGTATTTTCATCCAGTTCAGCAGAAAGTAATTCGAACTGCCGTTTTGTTATCTCTGTTAGAGCATTGCGGATTATTTCGATGACATCCTTGAACTCTTTCTGGATGAGAAGAACCGTGACTTCAAACCCTTCCAGCTTGGGCATACTGGTCTCAAGCGGTCGAATTTTGTCGATTATTTTTTCGTATCGTCCAAGGTTGATTAAAGCCAGCTCAAGTTCGCTCTTCTCTTTTGCGAGAGTTTTTGTAGCAACTTCCAGTTCATTGATGACCGTGTTCACACGGATGAGGAGGTTTTCGTGGTTCATCGCCCGCAGGCTGGAGTAAGTATGCGTCACTGCTTTTTCATCATATTTGATCTTTGGCAGCGTGAGGAGAATACCCCCGATTTTCGAATGTGCAACAGCGATGTCCCCAACCTGTTCTGCTGTCATTCTCTTGAGGCTGATCTCACCGGGTGTTGTCGGTACAGATGCATCCTCGATATGCACGGTGCCCTTGGCATAGAGTAAATCAAGTACGTTATGAAGGTCTTTTTTAGGACCCACTACCTGAATTTTTACCATCTTCTGAAGCATGGCTCTATCCTGGCAGGACTATGGCGATGATCTTTTCAACAGCCTTCGGCAGGTTCTTCTCCCCTTTTTTGCGAACCGTTTCAACCTCTTCTCTGGCCTGAACCCTGATTTGGTTTGCTTCTGCGTGAACTCGTTCCATTTCTCGTTTGAGAAATTCATCCGCTGCTTTCTTTCCCTCCACTTCCGATGAGGTAATTATGGCGAGGGATTCTTTCCTCGCTTTATCGATCATGCGATCAGCCTCAAACCGGGCATCATCGATCTTAACGCTTACCTCAAGTTCTTTCTCCCGGATTCTCGCCAGCAGTGATTTTTCAACAACCATACCGTGGACCTCTCCCAACCTTCAGAACGGGAACGACTTTGGGATCTTCATTCCGCTCCTGTTCGAACATTCACCCAATTACAGACCGTGTCTACTTTTCAGGAGCGCCGAGACTCCGAACTGCGGGGTTTCAGGAATATAACTCCTGCCCTGTGTCCGAGCAGCTTCTATGCGCTCTTCACAGCGCCGCAAAGCCGCCATTTTCAGTTTCTCAATCATTTCCGAATGGGAAAGTTGCATAAGAAATCCCGGCGATCCGAATTTGACTGGATCGGTGATTCCCTTAACTTACAATTATAAATAGATTTCGTCTGAACTTTCAATGAGCGATGAATACTTTACCTTTGAATAAAATCAATACCCCATCCAATGCCGCCCACTCAACAGGTACCTCCAATGGTTTTAAGAGCCTGACCGGATTCCATTTACATGCAGGAGAGGAACGGACGGAATGTTTCAAAGAGTATTATTCGCGACTGATTTTTCAGAATATGCAAAAAAGGCCCTTGATTGTGTTGCAGGTTTTCCTGGCGTAAAGGAGATAATACTGCTTCATATCCTCGAGGAGGCCAGATCTCCGCGAGGGGGAGGGGAGATACACGAAACGCTTACCCCTCATGAAATGTGTTCTCTCAGAGAGGAAAAAAATCACCTTGAAAAACTTGTAAAAGATCTCAAAGTGACGATAGAGGTGAGAGCATCATCCGACACAGCGGGGGCTATACTCGAGACTGCAGAGGAGAAAGGTGTCCCCCTTATCGTTGTGGGAGCCAGGGGAAGCAGTATTGTGGAAGGTATTCTCCTTGGAAGTGTATCAATGGCAATCATCCGTAGGAGCAAAATGAATGTGCTGGTCATGCGGCATAAAATTACTGAAGGTCTCACCGGGAAGACGTATGAAATGACTTGTCCGATGATACTCTCGAGAATTCTTTGCCCGATCGATTTCTCACCCTCTTCTGATACGGCGATAAACCTTCTCAAATCAACAAAAGGCATCGGCGAGATCATCCTCCTCAACGTGGTCTCACGTGGCGAAACAGAAGATGCTATTAAAAGTGCTGTCAAGGACGCGGAGCGCCAGCTTGAAGCAGCTGGAAAAACCCTTTCCGCACTGGGTATTACCGTCAGAACGGTGGTGAAGATTGGGGACCCTGGATCGGAAATCGTTAAGGTTGCCGATGATGAGGGTGTATCGGTCATCTGGATCAGCTCACGTGGAAAAGGGTGGTTCCGGGAACTGTTACTGGGGAGCACCGCGCACAGCGTCGCGGTGAATGCCAAACAGCCGGTCATCATTATCCGTACCTCCAAAACAGTGGAAACGAACCCGGGCATCCCGGTGTAAATAGATCCAGGTATCGTGCTGCCTGACTTGGCAAGGATGGGAAAAAAGGAAAATTCCGCTTTTGCTAATCAGATTATTTCACACTACTGCGAACCTGCCGAGGATACCCAGGACAAACGCCATCACGAGCAAGGCAACCGTCTCGGTCAGACCAAGGATAATCATGAAATTCCCAAATCCTTTTCCCGTCTCTCCCATTGCATCGCAGGCGCATGCACCACATTTCCCCTGGAAGTATGCAGAAAGACCAATGGCTGCCCCGCAAAAGGCGCCTATGCCCCACATATCGTTCCCCTGTATGGCAAGAACAACCATCGTGTTCATCACGATGAACCCATAAATCGTCTGGGTGAGCGGTGCAGCCGCAAAAGCCACAAGCATGAATGCCGCCGGCTTGTTCTGGATATAATTCTTTTTCCATGCACCAATCGCAGCCATTCCGGCAGTACCTGATCCGGCTGCGGATCCCAAGCCTGCCAAGCCAAGCACCAGGCCCAATCCCAGATCCATCGTCATGATATCTCTCTTTTCACTCCTTGAGCGGTTCGAACGGAATACCATTCCATGTCACATTTGCATGCCCCGAGAACTCGAGAACATTCAGCCTCACCCCGTGCACGAGGACCGACATCAATCCCAGGATGAGATTTAGGCTATGGCCGGATAAAAGAATTACGGCACCTGCAACCAGTGCGATGATACCACTCCCAAAACCGGATGCCAGATAGTTTGTCGTATTTGCTACAGCCACGGTAGCCATCCCCACTGCAAAGAGACGAATGTATGAGATAACGTCAGTGATATTGTTCATGAAGCTCAATGCTATCGTTCCCATGCCTTCCCCTATGCCCCGGAGAAAATTCGATCTCCTGGGATTGGTGAAAAGAATAACAAAAATTATTCCCGCAATAACCAGCCCTATACCAAGATCCGGGAAAGGATCCCCTAAAATCAGGGTGTTGGCCAGGAAAAATGCAGTCCAGAGAATGCAGATATACCCTACATCAGCGAGCGCTGTTACCGATGGAAATTTCAGGACTGCCTTCCATGCATGAGCAATTGATAAGTGCAAGGCTCCCAGGAAGAAACAGAATGATGTTACAAATGCCGGGTCGTTGAGCCTGGGAACGGGTGCGGGCAATCCCCACTGGCCAAAAAATGTGCCGGTCAGCGCACCCCACACTACCGCAGAGGAACCCAGGAGATAGAAGAGCAAGAAGGCGGTTCTCATCTCCCCCGTCAGCATCTCCTTCTTTTTCAACCAGAGGGATAGCACCAGGGTTATGGCGATATAGGCAAGTCCATAACCTGCATCACCGATGAGAATACCGAAAAAAATACTGAAAAAAATCAGGAATACGAGGCTGATGTCCAGTTCGCGGTAACCAGGCGTGAGCCCCAGGAGTCCAAAAACTGGTGTAATTATCTCGACCCACCTGGGATTGCGCAGGAGCGTGGGTACATTGTCGGTTTGTGTGGGTTCAGCGATAAGGATCCCCCAAACGTTCTTCCGGGCCTCGGCAATGAGGAAGTCCTCTCTGTCAAACGGGATGTATCCCGTTACATAGCTGAGTTCCCCGTCCCTGCCCATCCCGGCCAAAACCTGCTGGAATTCTATCTCTTTTTCCAGGTTCCTTTTTATATCCAGAAGGGCATCATAGTATCCGGCGCAACTGGCAATCTCGGATGTAATGGTCTCCGCATTCCTGGTATGTTCTGCAAGACGAGACCGGAGTGCATAAAGGCCCTGGTCCGGGGGAATGACCTCCTTAAAATCACATTCGAACTGCCGCCGGGATATCACTGCGACGTTTGACATATCGCCAGCGGAGAATACTGTCTTAACCACCACGTCGTTGGGAAAGTTACCGATTTCCTTGACCGGAACCTGGTATAATTTCAGGTAAATTCCGTGCTGTGCCAGTGAGCGGACCTGGGCCTGATCGATATCGCCCCACCGCTCCCATTCATTCATCTGACCGAGAATGTTCCTTCCGGATAGTTCCAGTTGTTCCTGCTTCCTTCCCATTTCAATGATACCGGCGGCTACCGCCATCCAGTCACCGCTGATCGGGCTTTGCTGCTGGATCGCTCTCTCGGAGAGTGGCACCCGGTTCAGGACGTCGATCGAGGAATCGATCAGGGTAACTTTTTCCAGGAGTGAGGATATATCCCTGCCTTCAGGCGGCTCCAGGTGTTCCACCTGCATAACACCCAGTTTACGCAGGGTGGTGACGGTCGCCCCCGCATCACGGGATTTGAAAATGATGGTGGCTTTTCTCATCGGGACAATCACGATGCCACCCCTTCAAAGCCTGATTGTTCGATCTTGCTTTTTGCAATTTTACTCCGGCCAACAGCGTTGGTCATCTGGTCACCGATGTATATTTTGATGAGGCGAATTGCCTCCTTTGCCTCGGGAATTTTTACCTTTTCGAAGAGGTTGACACGTTGGGTTGTGATCCGTAGTTCCTGGTTCAGAACAGATATTCCATGTTCAATAACCCGCATCTCTTCAAGCATTGAAACAAGATCCCTCAAGGCTTCCAGTCCAGCATCCAGCCAGAGAGGCATGAGGAAGGGGTCATACCCAGCAGGCTCGAACTGGACATGCACGAAGACCGGAATGCCAACCCCGGCAATATTCCTCGTATCGGTGACCACTCTTCCAGGTTTCAGCCATCTTCTTATTCCGGGGACTTCAGACAAGAGCCCTGACCACTCTTCTGATGATCTCCTCTTTTCAGACAGTAAACGCTCCTTTTCCCGGAGAGAGCTTTGCTGGTGCAGGATTTCAAGCTGGATCTGCTGCTTTTTGAGCTGCAGGGTGGGCAGGTATCTCTCGTACTGCCGTAATGCATCCCTCTGCCTTTTCAGTTCACCCTGGGAAAATTTAATTTTCATGCGTTTTGGGCCAGTATTGATCGATCATGTCTCTCTTTATCCCCGTCTCTTCAGGCAGGAAGCAATCATGCAGGATCTCCCAGCCGAGATCAAGCGCTTCCTCAAGGGGGATATTCACTTTCAGGGACATCATTTTATCCTCGAAGAGTTTTCCATATTTGAGGAGTTTCATATCCCAGGCGCTCATCTGGAATCCCATCGACTGTTTTTCCAGCGTCTCGCGATAATCGGCGAAGAGCTGGATCATGGAGTCCATAATCGTCCGGTGATCGTCCCTGGTTTTGCCATTAACGAGCTGTTTCAGGCGGCTCAAAGAACCAAATGGCTCGATAACACCATTCTTGAAGTAAAATTGGCCTTCCGTGATATACCCGGTATTATCCGGAATAGGATGGGTCACATCATCTCCGGGCATTGTGGTTACCGCAAGAATGGTTATCGAGCCTGCAGTCTCGAAGTCAACCGCCTTTTCATACCGGGCTGCAAGAAGACTGTAAAGATCCCCGGGATATCCGCGGTTTGAGGGGATCTGTTCCATCGTGATTGCGATCTCTTTTAATGCATCACAGAAATTGCTCATGTCTGTCAGCAATACAAGGACCCTTTTCCCGCTGAGAGCAAAATTTTCTGCAACAGCGAGGCTTAGGTCAGGAACCAGCAGGCATTCGACAACGGGATCGGCAGCGGTGTGCATGAAAACGATCGAGTGGGAGAGCGCACCGTGTTCCTCGAGGGTGTCCCGGAAGAAGAGATAATCATCGTATTTTAAACCCATCCCTCCCAGAATGATGATGTCGACTTCCGCCTGGGTCCCGATCCTGGCAAGGAGTTCGTTATAGGGCTCTCCGGCGATTGAAAATATAGGGAGTTTCTGCGATTCGACAAGTGAATTGAAGACATCGATCATGGGTATCCCGGTCCGAATCATCTTGTTTGGAATAATGCGCTTTACCGGGTTGACTGGAGACCCGCCAATGTCGACTAGGTTCTCGGAAAGGTCGGGACCGTTATCAAGAGGCCGGCCGCTTCCGTTAAATACCCGGCCAAGAAGCATGTCGCCGGTAGCAATGCGCATCGGGTGACCGAGGAACCTTACCCTGTCTCCGGTGGATATCCCCCGGGTGCCGGCAAAGACCTGCAGAAATATTTTGTTTCCATCAAGGCGGATAACCTGGGCAAGGGAGGTTCCCCGACGGGTTGTGATTTCGGCAAGCTCCGTATTGCCGATATTTTCTGCCTCTACCGTTATGACATCCCCGACAATCTGGGTGATGCTTGTATAGATCTTATACATGCCCACTCTCCTGCGTGCGCACGAGGAGAAACGCTCTGATATCTTTCTCAGTCTCGTGGAATTCGTTGCTCTGCCAGGCCATTGAGTTCCACCCCCTGAAGAGCTGTCTCAGTTGCTGGAAAAAATGAAGCGCTTCGCCTTTGTTACCAAAAACAAATTCTGTTTCAATAATACGGCAAATAAAATCAAAAATGTAGATCTGTCGTTCTTTTATCGTTGCCTCATCAACGGGGTCAAAGGCATTCTGCTGGAGGTAGACAAAATCGAGAAATTCCGCTTTGAGAAAGTCCAGGTAATCCTGAAGCGAAGTCCCTTCTTCACCGACAACTTTCATCATCTGGGAAATATCATTGCCTCTGCGCAGGGTTGAGAGCCCCATCTCCCTCTGACCCTCATCGATGAAACTTCTGTATTTGCTCCAGCTGAAGAGCGGGTCGATGGCTGGGTATCTTCGGGCATCGGAGCGACTGCGGGAAAGACCATGGAAAGCACCAACAACCTTTAATGTTGCCTGTGTCACCGGTTCTTCAAAGTTGCCACCTGCAGGGCTGACCGCCCCACCGATGGTAACAGACCCCTTCGAACCATCGTGTAAACGGACCACTCCTGCCCTCTCGTAGAATGATGCGATTCGCGACTCCAGGTATGCGGGAAAAGCCTCTTCTCCTGGAATTTCCTCCAGCCTCCCGGACATTTCGCGCATAGCCTGTGCCCAGCGGGAGGTTGAATCCGCAAGGAGAAGCACCTGGAGTCCCATCTGGCGGTAATATTCTGCTATGGTGACCGCCGTGTACACGCTCGATTCCCTCGCTGCTACGGGCATCGAGCTGGTATTGCAGATAATCACCGTGCGATCGCTCAAGGGCCGGTTGGTTCGCGGGTCAATGATAGAGGGGAACGTCCGTAATGTTTCGACAATCTCGCCTGCCCTTTCACCGCAGGCAGCAATAATCACTACATCGACTTCGGCATGTCGGCTGATCAACTGCTGCAAAACAGTTTTCCCTGCTCCGAAAGGGCCCGGGATACAGTATGTCCCTCCCAGGGCAACGGGAAAGAGTGAATCTATCAGGCGCATTTTGGTTACCAGGGGTTCCCCGGGCTTCAGCCGTTCAGTATATGCCTGAATCGGGATCTTTACGGGCCAGGTCTGGCTTAAATATACGGGATGCATTTTCCCGTTCTGGTCTTTTATCTGGGCAACGGCCTGGCGTATCGTGAACTTGCCAGCATTTTCGATCGATACAAGTTCATAATTACCAGCCAGGGAGAAGGGGACCATGCAATAGTGACGGAATATTTTCTCTTCAACAAACCCGATTTTATCTCCTGCCCGTAATCTGTCTCCGGGTTTTTTCAACGGGGTAAAATCCCAGGCCTTCGATTCAGAAAGTGCCTTAATATAGACACCTCTTTGCAGGAAAAAACCGCATTGTTCAGCAATCTCCGGCAGAGGGTTCTGGAGACCGTCATAGATCTGGCCAAGCATTCCCGGCCCTAGCTCGATCGAAAGGAGTTCTCCGGTAAACTCAACCTCTTCTCCGATCTTTAGGCCGGTTGTTGCTTCATATACCTGCATCTCGGCAAGATTGCCGCGTACACGGATAATTTCGGACTTGAGCCGCTCGTCCCCGTGCCTGATAAAGGCCACCTCGTTCTGCATGACGGGTGTATCAAAAGATACAGTGACCATGTTACCACTGATTTTCATGATTCTCCCGTATGGCTGCGCTGTCATTCACACCTCCTGGGGCTCGAGTGCTTCTTTGAGCAGGAGGGACGCATCCGCACTTCGTATACTCTCCCACCGATGGAGAATCAGCAGTTTATAGGCATAGCATATCAGGGCGTCCAGATCAAAATAATGGGCTTTTGCAAGTTCATCCAGCATCTTCCAGCGTGTGTCATCGAGTATCTTCTCACCTTCAAGCAAAGATGTGCTCATCGTTGCTGCAGCAACGACAGGGGCAAGAGATGGTCCGGTGTACGTAGTCGGCTGGATAGAGGTCTCAGCCTCGACTTGCCACCTGCCGGCCCGCACTTTAACAATCTCATTCCTCAGGCTGGTATCGAACTGGATCCATCGCTCAATGAAGTGATGCCACCTGCCTTTTTCCATGTAGTGTTCAGGTTGGGGCAGATTGCTCAAAGTCTGATAATCTTTATCCGGGATGAAACGGTGACATGCCTCAAGGAACCGCTCAAATGAAAACGGCGGTTTCATTCCGAAATGCAGCGTTGGCAGGCTTGCGATAAGGTAAGGGTAAAACTCTGCCATCCTCTTTCAGTCCTCAGCTGATCTCTCGAAAATCCTGTTTAATTTGGGTTTGAGGCACATGATGATGTACCTCGCTAGAGCTTTATCAGAAAAATCATAGCAGGATTTTCCACTGTCAAAACTGATGGTAAACCCTCCCTGGATCTCTTCACCGCACTGTAAGGTTATTCCCCTCTCTGTCTCCTGCCGAAGTTGCCGAAGATAGTGTTGTTCCAGGAGGTTCAGGTCTTTTTCATTGAGTGAAATGATGATGTCGCTTTGATCCGTTGTGGAATAATTACTGGCAATCTCCAGAATGAGCCTGTGGAGCGCCTCCGGTGTGAGGACTTCCCGGACATCAGAAACCACAATCTGCCCGAGCATGGCATTAATCTCCTGTCGGAGCGAAAGAAGAAGATCTCTTCCTGCCTGGGCGAGCAGAGCTCTCTCCCGTTCATCATCACGTTGGATTCTTTCATGAGCGGCGGAGATCAACTCCTCTGCTTCAGCTCGTGCCCGCGAGAGGATGGCATCCGCTTTGTGCCGCGCCTCATCCTCGATAATCTTTGCCTTCTCTTCGGCAGCCTGGATCCCCTCCTGTTGTATTTTCTCGATCAGATCCCTAATCTCTTCCGGCATAGAAACGGATCATTCTCCTTCTGCTTTCTGGTGAGGAACCATCAGTGTTCGTTGACAACCTCATCTGTTACTTGATGGTTACGTCCCCTTTCCCCATTTTATTATCGGTTTCCAATTCGTAACGACTCCCGCACAGGCCCAAAGATGCAATGGATATCTATCATGACCATCATGACATAAAACATCATATACATTCCCTTCTGACCAGTTCCAGTCAATCCTGGACTCTTCCTTCTCCGGTACCGAAAGATACCTTTATATTGATATTTGCTAACATATAGCATGGAAAAATTTGTCATGGGAGACGATTCATGCTCGAACTGGACGAAGTGACCAAAAAATTCGGCGGACTGGTCGCAGTTAATGCAGTTGATCTCCAGGTGAAAGAGGGGGAGATCCTGGGGCTTGTCGGCCCAAACGGTGCAGGGAAAACCACGCTCCTGAACCTTATATCCGGGATCTACCGTCCTGATGGGGGGAAAATCAGGTATTTCGGCGAAGAGATTTCACGCCTTTCCATGGACCGTATCTGTCGAAAGGGTATAGCAAAGACATTTCAGCTCACACACTCCTTCCCGGGACTGACCGCTCGCGAAAGTGTTATGATCGGGTCGCTCTTCGGCAACAGCCACCACCAGAGCATGGGTGAAGCCTCGGATGAGGCGGAAAAACTCCTGAAAAGGGTCGGGTTTCCCATGGAACGGATCGATATGCCCCTTGCAAACCTGAACGTTATCGAGCTCAGGAGAACCCAGCTTGCCCGGGCTCTTGCTTCCCGGCCAAAGATCCTTCTCCTTGACGAAATGATGACCGGTCTCAACCCAAGCGAGAGCGACGAGGCGGTCTCGCTCATTAAATCCCTCCGTGACGATGGTCTCACCATTGTCATGATCGAGCATGTTATGCGGGTCATCCTCGGAGTCTCTGACCGCATGGTGGTTCTGGACCGGGGGGAAAAGATCGCAGAAGGGATCCCTTCCCACGTCGTGCAGGACAAGCGTGTTATTGATTCGTACTTAGGCGAACGGTACGCATGACGGGAGAAAACACCCGCCTCCTTGAGGTCCGCAACCTCTCGGTATTTTATTCCGGTCTCCAGGTGCTCTGGGATATCTCCCTGGTGGTGAATAGCGGGGAGATTGTTACCATCCTTGGTGCGAACGGGGCAGGCAAGACGACACTGGTGCAGAGCATATTCGGGCTCGTCCGGGACCGGAAAGGGAGGGTCCTTTTTCAGGAAACGGATATTTCATCGCTCCCTGCCTATGACGTGGTGACGCGGGGCCTCTCCCTTGTCCCTGAGAGGCGCGAACTCTTTCCGAAGATGACGGTGATTGAAAACCTGGAGATTGGAAGCTTCCCCCACCGGGAGACGGCGGCCAGGTACGAAGAGATCTTTGCGCTATTTCCCGTGCTCGAAGAACGTCAAAGCCAGCTTGCCGGGACGCTTTCCGGAGGAGAACAGCAGATGCTCGCTATAGCCCGTGCACTCATGGCCCGCCCGTCTCTGCTGATCCTGGACGAGCCATCGCTTGGCCTTTCACCCCTCCTGGTATCAACCGTCCTTGATGCAGTGGCAACCCTCAATAAATCCGGCCTCTCGATCCTGCTTGTTGAACAGAATATACAGCACGCCCTGGAGATATCACAAAGGGGCTACATACTTGAGAATGGAAGGATCGTCAGGGAAGGGTCTTCCGAAGAACTCCTCCACGATGACCAGATCCGGGCAGCATACCTGGGTATGTGAGGCTGATGTGGCTCTCTGCCCGGCCCCCGCACGTTTTTTTTTTTATAAAACAAGAGTCCGATCTGAAAATATTCAATAGCCTTCTATCGGGATTACCATTCAGCCAAGGCCTGTAATTGCTTCTTTGAGCGAAATCCGCTTAAAATAATCATCCCGGCTAAAAGTACTAGGTATATCTTCCAGTGGTGAAAGTGTGCGGTCCAAACCCTTGTGCCCCGGCAAGGTGGTCAACAAAACACAGTAAATCGATCATCTCCCTGTTCACGCAGGACAGCGGCAGGAAAAGTGTAAAGGGGATCTTGTTGGGACTGCCCCTTGCAAAACCACGTCATGCACCGATAAATGTTGAAACGGGCATGTTCACACCACCTCTCCTTCTACCGTGATCGTGTACTCCTTTAGCGGGATTTTCTTTCCCGAACGCTCCATTGCCTGCTTCACGATGGAGGTCGTACCGCTGCAGCACGGGACTTCCATGCGAAGCAGGGTAATAGAGTTGATATGATGCCTGGAAAATATCTCGGACAGCTTGGTGATATAGCCTTCAATGTCCGCATCCAGTTTCGGGCAGAACACGATCACCAGTTTATCCTTCAGGAATTCACGGTGGAAATCGGCGAAGGCGAAAGGAACACAATCAGCGACAATGAGCAGATCGGCATGGTCAAAGTATCCGGCATAGGGGTTGAGGAGCCTGAGCTGCACCGGCCACTGCCTCAGCTCTGAACGGGTTGCTCCGGCCTGCTGCCGGGACCCGGCCCGCGGTTGCCGGGTGATGACCCGTGCTGCAGATCCAGGGCAGCCTGTAACCGAGGGATGGCACTGTGCCACAGGGCCGGGACGACTTCCCGGGGTACGGTGCCGGGGGACGGGAATGTGGTGCTCCTCCAGGTATTCGATTGCCTGCTGGTAGAGGGCGTGTTCCCCATGTCCGAGGAGGTGCTCAAGATGGGCGGTGATGACCGCCGGCCCCTGCAAAACGACGTTGGCCATGACGGCCTTCTCGTCATAGGCCCCGGCTTCGCGTTCGATGACCGTGATTGCCCCTTCGGGGCAAGTGCCGATACAGGCACCAAGCCCGTCACAGAAGAGGTCGCTCACGAGGCGTGCTTTTCCGTCGATCAGCTGCAATGCTCCCTCAGGACAGTCAGGGATGCACTGCCCGCATCCCGTGCACTTTTCTTCATCGATATGGATGATCTTTCTTTTCATGGTATTTTCTCACTCACGGTGATGTCCAGGCTTCCTTGCCGTCAGTTTCCGGTACGTCTCCTCTCCTACGCACTCTCTTGCATACTTGCACCACTGGACGCAGGAGAGGAGGTCATTGTAGACGGTGAAACCGCACCTGCTGCACTTCACGGAAACATCGTTTGAGAAGACCTCGATCTCCTCGCCGCACTGGGGGCATTTCTTGATGGCCAGGGTAGGTGTCCGGATGTTTGCCGCACCGGGACATCGATCAAGCATGTTCTCTCTCCCAGCAGCGGTATTCCTCTAACAGTGCGTCGGCATACACCGCTTCCTTCTTCGTCGGCACGTAGTTGAATTCCTTAACCCGTTTCATGATCTCCCGGGAAATGGCAGGGCCATCCGCCAGCTCCAGCTTTTTCACGTCTTTAAAAATGAAGTCGAGATGATCGATTCCGGTCTCCTTGCCATTGATCAGGACCCGTTTTGTCCTGATCTTGTCCGGGGGGATACCCCCGCAGATGGAACAGTAATACCCGTCTTTCTCATCGCCTGCCATGGCTAGCCTCTGACCATGATCAGCATCATCTTGAACCTGGTGATCGCTGAGAGTGCATGCGGGGCATTGGCTGGGAAGATAATCGTCTCCCCCTCCTTCATCTGGAACGTTTTTCCCGAGACCCAGACCTCGCATTCACCGTCAAGGATGGTGACCACGGCATCGTAGGGGGCGGTATGCTCGGAGAGCCCCTCGTTCTCGTCAAAAGAGAAGAGGGTGATGCTGCCTGCTTTCCGGTTGATGACCATCCGGCTCGCGACCGTCCCGTCCTGGTAGTCCACGAGGTCCTTGAGGACCAGTACCTTTCCCTTGAGTTCGTCCCGTTTCTTATCCGGTCTTTCGGTTATGTCCGGGGGTTCCAGTTTGAATTCCATGTCAGCTCACCCTTTCTCCAGAGTCTCGTCTTATGGCCCTAAAAAACCATGTGGATACCAGCCTCCGGCCCCATACCATGGGTATCGGGCTTCCGGGCCACAATCCCCGGCGGGCACGTCCGCCACCGCAGGTAACAGAGACAACGGATGGGCCCGGGGTAGAAAAAAATGTGCACCCGCACCGGACATGCCCTGCACAGGAACCCCTCCTCTCCGTTTCCTATCGCCGCAAGGTTCTTTCCGGAGCTCTCCTTTGCAGGGACATCCCGGGACATCCCGGCACGCCGCGGTCTCTTCACCAGTCCCGCAGGTACCTTTCACGGTGCACCCGTTTCCCTTGACTGTATCATGGTGGCAGAACATCGCCAGGCTCTTTTGGTTTGTTTTTGATATAGGATATCTATTCCATACTAAAGCATAAATAGCCAGAGGTTCCCATTTAGATACCATGCAGGAATCCTGCACGGTCAGTCAGACGGTCAGGTATCTTTCCAAGCGGTGGACACTGCTCATCATCCTGGAGCTCTACAAGGGCGAGGGATATAGCAGGAGGTTCTCTGAGCTCCGGGACGCCTTACCGGGAATCACCCCCAAGGTCCTTTCAGAGCGGTTGAAGGAGCTCGATATAGAGGAGATCATCACCCGCACCGTGGATGCGACCGCGTTTCCTGTCCGGACCGAGTATACCCTGACCGAGAGTGGCCTTGAGATCATCGAGATCATCCGTGACATCAAGAGATGGGCCCTGAAGTGGAAGATCGACAACATCACCTGTAAAAGCCAGGACTGCAAAGAGTGTGTGCTCTGAACCAGTGGCCTTATGGCCTGAATGACCCATGAATTGATTATCACGTGAAGAACCAGAGAAATGTAAGAGATGAATTCGCTATGAAGATCGTTGATGCAACCAGAACTGCCAGCTCGCCCAACCCCCACCACGTGGACGCAAGAAAGCTATGCGAGATTCCCCATGCCGTGGTGGTCATGATCACCCTCCAGCCCGGCGAATCGCTGAAACGGCACGCGACTCCGGTCGATGTAATCTTCTACGTGCTGGAAGGGACGGGCACAATAGAGATCGGCAATGAGAAGGAGACGGTGGGGAAGGACACCCTTATAGAGAGCCCGGCCAGGATCCCTCACCGGTGGATCAACGACAGCACATCGGTGTTCCGGGTGCTGGTCATCAAGGTGCCGAAACCGGCCGAAGAGACCAAGCTGCTGTGAGGAAGGACCATGGCTCATCATACCGGTGCCATCCTCCAGCGGGATGGAAAGACCTTTGGAATCGTGACCCGGGTTCCGGGAGGATTTGTCACCCCCGAAGCGCTTGAGAACCTTGCTGCCGTTGCCCGGAAATACCGGGTCCCGATGGTTAAACTCACCTCGGGCCAGAGGTTCATGCTGATAGGGATCCCGGAAAAAGACCTGCCGTCCGTATTCAAGGAACTCGGACCCCTTGCCGAGAAAGAGACGGCTCCCTGCATCAAGTACGTCCAGGGCTGCCTCGGCACGGATGTCTGCAAGTACGGGGTCCAGGACTCCACCGCGCTGGGGTTAGAACTCGAAGAAAAGTACCATGGCACCACATTCCCGGCAAAGCTCAAGTTCGGGGTGTCCGGCTGCCCCCGGTGCTGTGGCGAGAGCTTCATCCGGGATATCGGGCTTGTAGGGACCACGAAAGGGTGGACCGTGATCTTCGGCGGAAACAGCGGGAGGAGACCTTCCGTCGGGACGGTTATTGCAGAAGATCTCTCTACGGACGACGCCCTTGACCTCGTCCATCGCCTGCTGGAATATTACCAGAATAATGCCAGCCCGAAGGAGAGGACGGCACGGTTCCTGGAGCGGATCGGGTATGAACGGTTGAAGTCGGAACTTCTCACGCTCCTGCCGTATATCCCCCTCGAGGGCCTGCGGTAGCCGTGGAAAAGACCGCCCCTTCCTTTTGATTTTTTTGTCTTTCACCCTCTTCCATGCCCGTGCAATGCCCCTGGAACAGGGCCTGGAGACGGGTTTTCATGGTTTTTAAGCAAGAGTCTTTCCCAGGTGCTGCAGGAAGCGTCTATGGTGTCCTGACCATGCCCGTGCAATGCCCCTGGAACAGGGCCTGGAGATGGTTTTTCATGGTTTTTTGAGCGAGAGTCTTTCCCAGGTGCTGCAGGAAGCGTCTACGGTGCCCTGGCCATGCCCGGCCTGGAAAGCCCCTCATCGGCAGGCTCATCCCCGGTCACCATGCATCCCCGGTCACCATGCATCCCCGGTCACCATGCAGGAGAGTTGTTTGCCAGGCACATTACCGTGCCCCTTCCAGGTACTCCTTGAGTGCCACGGCATTGTTGTGCTCCTCATCGTGTGCTGCATAAATAAACGAGACTGTGGCGTGGTGTTTCAGAGTGTCCTCCAGGAGCTTCACCACTTCAGGGCGCTGGCGTATCTCCTCGAAGTATCGTCTCCTGAACTCCTCCCATTTCCCGGGGTCGTGGCCAAACCATGTCCGGAGTCCCGGGCTTGCCCCGGCATCCTTTATCCAGAGATCGATCTTCAGGCGTTCCTTGGACAGCCCCCGTGGCCAGAGGCGTTCCACGAGTACCCGGTACCCGTCACTCTCCTCGGGGGGCTCGTAGGCACGTTTCAGCTTTATAGGCATGAAATCCACCATCGGTCTCTCTCCCTGTCCTTCCTATTTAAGATTGTTGTCGTCCCGGCCGACAGAACCGTGAAAAGCCCGCCCACCCTGGTGACGGTCTCCTCTCGTTCCCGGAAATTGAGATACTGCGATTGTTCTTTCAAAAAGTATCTCTGTCTCTTTGGGGAAAATGCATCTCCCGGTGAATTCGATACCGGTTCATCCAGGACAGGACCATGGGAAATCGCCAACCCTTGAGCTCGGGGAGAACGCATCGTTTATCCGCAACCACCAGGAGCCTGCTCCTCAATTCACATAAAAAAGCCCGATGCTCTGCGAAACCGGTCGGGATCATCCCCCGGTGACCGGTTCAATCTCCCCGGTATCATGAAAGAGCGACCAGGTGCGGTTCCTGGCTTTCGTTGATCGCTTTCCGGGGGAGTCCTGCTTGCACAATGCATCGCGGGGATCCTGTCGCTTTTGAAATGAATATTAAACCGGCATTCTTTTTAACAAAGTCACCTTACCATTTCAGAATATCAACAAGGTTTAGAGGTAACCATGGCCAAAGCAAACATTCCTGGTAAAGGTGCAATTGTCCAGAGAGATATGGAGACTTACCTGATCCACCCCCACATCCCCGGAGGGTTCGTTGAGCCTGCATTGTTAAGAAAGATAGCCGATGTGGCGGAAAAGTACAATGCGAAATACCTGAAGCTCACCGGTGCCCAGCGAATCGCCATCATCGGACTCCAGGAAAAAGACCTGGATAACGTCTGGGCTGAATTCGAGGACCGCTCCAAGGCCATCGGCCTTACGATCCGGAGTATCCAGATGTGTCCCGGCACCCGGTCATGCAAGAAAGCAAAGCAGGACAGCCCGGGCCTGGGGTTCGCGCTCGACAAGGAATTCTATGGCAAGCCTGCCCCGGCCAAGTTCAAGATGGGAATATCGGGATGCTCAAACTGCTGCAGCGATTGCTGGTTAAAAGACCTCGGGTTTTTTGGCACTGACGAGGGCTTTACTGCCGTCGCTGGCGGGAAGGGTGGCGGAACGGCAAAGATAGGCCGCGAGATTGCGACTGGCCTGGACCAGGAACAGGCAATAGCCCTTGCAAGGAGGGTCATCGCCTTCTACCAGGAGAACGCAAAGGCTCCCGAACGCCTGGGTGGGACGATCGATCGCCTTGGCTTTGATACATTCCTCAAAGCGGTGCTCTGATCCGTACAGGTAGCCAGCGGGTATTGTGCCGCCAATGCAGACCCGGGCCGGGTTATTGCCATTAATCCCGCACTCAAGGGTATAACTATCATCTGGCAGGGCCCATGAACCTGCATGCACATGGCACAGAAACGAACACGGACCGGTGCTGTCGCCCTCGGGGGAGGCACGGTCCTCCTCATCTCCATGCTTCTTACGGCGGGTTGCACCGGCCAGGGACCGGAAGACCGGCTCACCGGCACGGATTGGACGCTTGTCCAGTACTCGCAGGACACAAAGACCGTGCAGGCCCTGCCCGGCAGTCCTGTCACCCTCACCTTCGGTGATGACGGGAGGCTTTTCGGATCGGCGGGATGCAACCGCTACTTTGCATCCTGGAAGGCATCGGGCAGCCTGCTTACCATCGGCCAGGCCGGGTCCACATTGATGTACTGCGGCGAACCCGGCGTAATGGAGCAGGAGAGCGCGTACCTGGGCCTCCTGCCGGAGGCAGGATCCTTTGCCATTGACGGCGACCATCTTGTTCTCTCCGACAGGTCTGGGAACGTGATCCTCACGTTTGTAAAAACTGTCCCTCCCGCTCCCCTTCCGCTCATCGGGACGAACTGGACCCTCTCGTCGGTTCACACCCCCGGTGCCGTGTCATCGGTTATTGCCGGAAGCGAGATTACTGCCGTCTTTGGACCTGATGGGAAGGTGGCAGGATCGGCGGGGTGCAACCGTTACTTCGCCGGCTATACTGCAACCGGGAACTCCATGTCCATCACCGGTTTCGGTTCGACCAGGAGATTGATGTGCCCTGACAAGGATGTCATGGATCAGGAATATGCCTACCTGGCAGCCCTTGAATCGGTCAGGGGTTACCAGGTCAACGGCGGAACGCTCGTCCTTGCCGGCAGTGACGGATCCCCTCTCCTGACATTCAGCGGCCGGCCATAATCTCTTTTTTCCTGGCTTCATCCCGGGACTGGTCTTCCGGATAACTTTCAGCGCCGTTCGGCGAATGAACAAATCGCGATATGAGTCCCGGACTTCGCCCCAATCTCGATTGCCTTGAGATCCAGGATGGAAAAAAACGGTTCCAGGAGGTCCCGGATCTCAGGCTCGGAGGAGAAATAGAGGATGGTCCCGATCCGGGTCTTCCTGAACCTGCCCGAACCGCCGAACTGGGGATCGTCTTTCGAAAAACAGACCGAGAAGTACTTCCCTCCCGGTCCGAGGAGGGCAGAGACGTTCCGGATGTAACGCTCCCGGTCCTGGGGGAAGATGTGGTGCAGGAGTTCCCAGTCGTATGCGAAATCGAAGGTCTCGCCCTGAAGCTCGTGCAGGTCTCCGAGAAGGTCGGCAACAACGAACCTGCACATGGCTCCCTTCTGTGCAGCCTTCTTTGTGGCAATCGCAATCGCGGTCGGTGAACTGTCGATCCCTGTAACCTCGAAGCCTTTTCCAGCGAGCCATATGGCGTAGTTCCCGGCACCACACCCCAGATCAACTGCTTTGCAGGGCAGGACCCGTCCCTGCTCCACCAGGCCAACAAGTGCAGCGGGCGGGATTTCAATGTTCCATGGAATGGAATCGAGGGGCAACGTCCGGTATATTTTGTCCATGTCCGGGTACTTCATGTCCTTGCCCTCTCCACCCTCGTGTATTACCCCCCGGGGGAAAGCGCTTCCGGACCCTGTTCTCCGATGGCCTCCTCCCGGGGGGTCTCCGGGTCAATTTTCTCAGATCAACGCTCTACTGCCGGGAGAGAGTTTGTGTTTTTGGGCATAAAATTTTGATCGTGTCCAAAGATCGGCCGAAATAATCCCTGGCGGGATGAACTCACTGGCAGGATAACCATAAGTTGGTGGATATCGTGCACGCAATTGGAGTAAAGGTATGCATTTGTGAAGACGGCCGGCCGGTACCGATCGAGCGGGTGAGCCTGGTGCCAGCAAGAAACCCGGACTTAACGGTGCTGAAGCCGGGCAACGGTCCCTGCCCGCGGGGTGATGGTCCCCACGGTGCTTTCACCGGCAGCGCTGACACCATCCTTGCAGGGATTACTGCTTCTTCTTTCCTCGTTTTTTTGCCGGGGGGCGTCCTGGTGATGCATTTATGGCTGTTTTATCAGGGGGAGTCTTCGAAAAGGGTTCAAAAAGAGATGCGTTCTCCTGTGCTAACTTTTTGGAGGGTTTTTGGGGAGGCTCGTTCAACGCGGAGAACAAATCTTCGTCAAAGAGCATGTCTGTGGTTTCAATGTAGTCCATCACTTCAAGCAAGCTATGGTACATGGTGATTTTTTCCTTCAGCGCCATGGCACACCTGCTTTCATTCAGCCCGATCCCACCATCATCACTGGGTATCGGCAGGTCAAACCCTTCCATCCACATCGGGCAGTCGTTCTTTACACAATCATGGGCCAGGTCACGCCAGCATTTCATGATAGTGGAGGTTTTTGGTAAAAGGATTTGAATATTTACATTTCAGAACGGTTGAAAAATTTGACGATGCGGGTCTCATCACCCTTACCCGGGGCGTGATCCAGAGGCAAAAACAGCGGGGAGCAGATCTCAGCCATGACCGGGACCGGTCCTGGCGCTGGTCACTTTCTTATATCACCCTTAAACTCGAGCATGGTGCTGCACTCACACCCTGAACCCGCGACTGTCTCCCCGGGAATAGCCCGGGAAGGCGGGTCGGCTCGTCCAGGGGTCAGCCGCCACACGCTTTCTTTATTTCACCGACAATTGTGTCGAGAATTCTTTCGAAATCACCATCGGAACAATCGACCCGGATATCGGCATACTTCTCGTATAACGGGCTTCGCTGGTCATACATGTCGGAGAGACCCTGGCCCCGGAAAAGGACGATGCCCCGCGAGGTGATGTCATTCAGCCTTCGGACCATCTCTTCAAAGGAGATGTCAAGGTAAAGGACAATGCCTTTCGATTTCAGGTAGTTCATTGCCCGATCGCTTAAAACAACGCTTCCGCCGGTGGCGATCACGGTGTTGTCTGCATCAAGCGAGAGGACCGTGTTCTCCTCGATCTTCAGGAACTCATCAGCACCTTTTTCATCGATGAGTTCCTGCAGGAGTTTTCCGGTGCGTTCCTGTATCGCGATATCGGTATCTATGAAATTCATCCCGAGCGTTTTTGCAAGGATGACACCAACGGTGCTCTTTCCGGCACCAGGCACACCGATGAGAATGACGGTATTCATGTGGGATCCAGGCAGCTCAGCGGTTCCTACCCGTCATCTCACCCCACTTACTCTCCTCTCGCAGAAAAACGACAGTTTCCTTGCATTCCGCAATTAAGAGACAGGGCCGTAAAAATATAAAAAGGGAAGGAATGGGGAAACGACACTCCCAGGGTATTTCAAAGGGGCAGAGATGTTGTCGCCGCGGTTGCCGGATCACCCTGGACATGGGACACCTGACATCTCTCCTGCTACCAGGTCGCCGTTCACACACTTCTTCCAGAGAGGGTTCGTGGAGCCCTTCGGCAGCCAGCAGTGAGATCTTCCCTGCTGGGCAACCCTTTCGTTGACGAAGGCTCCCCGAGGCGCCAGCGGAGACCGGCATAGCCGGGGGCCTTCATGGAAGAAAAACTCCATCCCAGGGCCGTCTCCCGTAGAACGGGGTCGCGACACGGGAGTGTCAGTCGGCAGGGGAGTGCCAGGCCCATCCCCGCGTACCGTGGCCCTCAGGCTCTCCGCAAGGCCGGTCACCGCAAACTTTGTGGTGTCGAGGGCGCCCGGCATCGGTATGCCAGGTAATTCCATGAGGGAGGACTTCCCTCAGTAGCATATCCGGCCCTGAGTCTTTCCCAGGTCAACCTGGCACTTTCCTGCCGTTGAAATACCCGTTTTTTCATCTTGCATGGGGCTATGTTCTAATTCGTTTATCCCAGCACCCGTGACATGGGGGTGTTCAGGAAGACCTCCCCCTCGGACAGTACGGACTGGAGCATCTTCTTCACCGGGAGAGATGCCAGGGCTTTGATGATATGGTGCTGCCGCGGGTTCTGCATCGGGGAGAGCTCGGTCCACTTGAGGGTTCCCTTTCCCGCGTATGCCTTTTCCACCTCCATCCATTGCGGGAAGAAGATGAACTGCGAGAGGTCTGCTCCCGGGGCCCCGACTTTGGGGATATACCGCCACCCGATCATGTCAAGGGACCGGAGAGAACTCTTGGCCAGTTCCAGGTCCTTGCCGGTGATCGGACCTTCCGCTTCAAAATTCATGGTAAGGAAGGTGTTTCCCTCGTAGCTTAGGGCCGTGGTATAGTAAGGTCGGTAAATGTGCAGATCCTCGATATTGGCAAATATCTTTGGGACCCCGGTCTGTTCCCGCCCGGTGAGGATGGGATCGGTCCGGTTTTCCCAGACGACCAGTGGATATGCTGCATCAATGTGGTCCTTTTTCCCGTTGAAACGGACCGGTGCAGCCACGGACACCAGGTTGTAATGGCCCCCGCCAAGCCAGTTGATCTCTCTCAACCTGGTATAGCCAACCTGTACTTCCGGGGCCCGGAGTTCCAGTTCTTCCGGGATATAGCGTTCCAATGCCGCCCGGTCGGTCTCAAAGGCAACCATCAGCGTCGTTGCTTTCTGTTCTGCCTTGTAGGCCGTAGAAAAAATATTCCCCCCGAAGTGAACGGGCATCAGGTAGGTGGAGTCTTTTTGCAGTTGAAACATGGTTGTATCACTTTTCCATTCCCGCCAAATCGTTAATACTTATTTGTTTTTGTTTCCGTGTTAACGGGTAAAAAAACTTCAAAAAATGTAAAATATGCCTTTAAACTGCCCCTCCGCTATTATTTTAGCCAGTATGCAATGAGTCTTGAGCCGGGGAATCGTTTGGTTATTAATGAAACCATGGCACATCTCTATGGGTCAACATACCTTTTTTTTGAGAAAATGAAGAAGAGGGGAACGATCATGAAGATGAAAATCGGTTATTTCACAATCACTGATACCTGGACACCGGCCCAGTGCCTGCAACTGTCGATAGCAGCTTAAAAGATCGGAATTTACGCAATCTGGGTCGAAGACCACCATATAGCGTTTGGCAATGCGGGCATTCTGGTCTAAAGAAGCAGCCGGGTGCCAATTCATGAGGCCCCAGCCTTTCCGTATGGAAGGATGTCCTCCCCCATGTCAGGTAACGCGACAAAAGCACTATGCATATGAAAGATGGGTGCCAATGAGGGAGGTTGAAAGAACATGAAGACAAAAATCGGTTATTTCACAATCACTGATGCCTGGACACCGAACCAGTGCCTGCAGCAGTCGATAGCAGCTGAAAAGGTCGGGTTTGACTCGCTCTGGGTTGAAGACCACCTGATAGCGATGCCAGGGGGAACCGAATGTAACTTTGCCTGGACGGTCATGAGTTCAGCGCTCCAGGCGACAAAACAGGTCCCCTTCTACACCGGTGTCACCGCACCCATCATGCGTTACCACCCGGCCATCGTTGCCCAGGCATTCGCCACCATGGGGGCGATGTACCCGGGACGCGTCGGACTGGGCGTAGGTACGGGAGAACCGCCAAACGAGATGGCGGTCTCCAGGGGCGAATGGCCGTCGAACCTTGCGCGGCTCGAGATGCTCGAGGAGGCACTCACGGTCATGAACCGGCTGTGGACAAGCGATGAACCCATCAGCCACGCAAGTAAGTATTACACCCTCAATGACGCGGTCCTGCTGACAAAGCCGGAGAAGAAGATCCCCGTATACGTCAGCGCCATCGGGCCACGAGCAGCGGACCTGGCGGGACGTCTCGGCGACCACTTGATAACGATTGCGAACAACCCCAGTTACGTCAGGGATGAACTCCTGCCGGCCTTCGAGGCTGGTGCCAGGGCGGCGGGAAAGGACCCGGAGACCATGGAACGCGTCGGCCATTTCTCCTTAATCCACGATCCCGACCAGGTAGTCAGGCCTGAAGACCTGCAACAGGACGCCGGTACCATCCAGGGAGGCGCCTTAGCCAGGGCCATGTCGAGCGGGCCCATTTTTATCTCCCATGATGCTGAAGATTTTATCAGGAAAATCGAGGAATACAAGCGGATGGGGTTTAATCATCTCGCGATTGCCGATGCGAGCTTGCTGCAAAAAAAACACAGCCGTTTGCCTTTTTACGGTGATGCCAGCCTTGCTATCTGGAAGGATGTCCTCCCCCACATCAGGTAGCCCAAAACCTGACACCTTTTTTTCCAAAGCCCACGACTGCCAGGAGGTTAATTTGGGATACTTCATTCTGCCATCTCACCGGGCTTTGGCGGTTTGTTAAAGGCCGGGCACTATGACGATGCAGGGGGATTCCTCACCCGGGACTTCCTCCCCTGGACCGATTACGCGAAGCAGGAGAGACCGGGAGGGACTCCCGTTATCCGGCACCTCTGCCGAAGCTGTAATATCGGCCTGCGGCTGCGGGCAAAAAAAGGCTGCGGTTTTTTTGGCCGGCACTTCCGATGTCTCGCTTGCCGGGCGGGTGACGGTGGGTTCACAGAAGTGGTTTTTTTTTAAAAAAAAGATGGCCGCCGCTGACGTGCAGAAGGGGATCGCAATGCATATATGAGCATCCATGCAATCTGAACGTTTTATACACTCTTTCGCATTGCAGCGTAAGGGAACCACCCGGCGACCCGTCATGGGAAAAACCGGAGAAGATGAAAGATGGATAACACGGATTATTACCAGAATAAGATCTGTAACGCCACTGGAGCAAACTCTGGTATCGGATACGCACTTTCTGAGGTATTCCTGGAACGGGGAGCAACGGTCTGCATGGCCAGGGGCGACCAGGAGAAAGTGGCCGCGGCTTTCGGACAGCTGACCGCGTTCGGGGACCGTGTCCGCACCCTTATTGTCGATGTAACCGAACGGCAGCAGGTGCCGGTGACAGTCGAGCGGGCTGCTGCCGGGGCCGGCCGGCTGGGCATTTTCCGAACGGAGGGCCGGTTCACCTGGTTCCTGCCAAATGGTGTGGAGGTTTCATGACCAGATCCAAAGAAGCTGGAACCGCAAAGAAACTGCCTCGCCGGTCCAGGCAAGGCACACATCTCTCTTGCGGGGGATACCCATGACCGTGCAGCAGGGGCAAGGGCAGGAGTTGCAACCTTATATCGCAAGGCAGGCGGAGATCGACCTCTCTATCGAGGTAGTCATCCTGATGGTCGGCGGCGTGTTCTTCCTCCTCTTCGGGGCGCTCCTCTTCCTGATCGTCAGAGGGATGCTCCCCTACAACGAGGGCAGCATGTACGGGCTCTTCGTGGTCCTTGTCTCGATACAGGTCATCACCATGGGAAAGACGCCGTTTGGCGACCTCCTCAGGTCCTGGTTCGTGGTGGTCGTCGGGCTCATAACTGCAATTATCGGGACCCTCGCCATCTTCTATCCCGAGCACCTGGGTGCAGGGATCCGCCTCTTTGCCGGCCTGATCGTACTCGTTGCCGGGATCCTGGGGCTGTTCCAGTTGTTCACCGCGAAGGACAAGGCCCGGACCTGGATGAAGATCCCCGGCATCCTGCAGCAGCTGACGGTTGCCTGTATTCTCGTCTTTGGGATCGAGGTCGTGCTGGGGATCGTTACGCTGCTCCCGGGTATCATCCCCGACCAGGTTACAGCTGTGCTGTGTCTCATCTTCGGGGCCGCCCTGTTCTTCCTTGCCTGGTGCATCCATGAAACGCATCGTAAGTACCCTGGAGGGGATGAGAAGACCGCCCCGCCAAAACGCCCTTCACGCACCGGGTCCTGCCTCTTCCGGGAGGCCTCCCTTACGGTTGGAAATACCTTCAGTACCTACCAGGGGTGCCTCATGATCCTCCTCGGGTTCCTCATCTTCTTCTCCATCGTGGGCATATTGCCCTCGTTCAATGCCGATGGCCAGCTCGGTCTGCTCATCGTGCTGACCTCGCTTCAGCTGCTCGCCCTGGGCCAGTTCGTGGGAAGCAAGGTGACCCGGTCGTGGCTGGTGGTGGCATTCGGGATCCTGTGTGCCAGTGCAGGGGTCTTCTCCTGCATCGTCCCGGGGATACTTATCGGAGTGATCCAGCCGCTCCTGGGGCTCCAGAACCTCGTGACCGGCGTGCTGCTCCTCGCGACGCAGATCATCGCCCCGACCCTGTACGGGATACGCCACCCCCCTGCAGAGCCGGTCGCCATCCCCCCCATCATCAAGCGGCTGTTCCTCGTCCTGGCGATGACCGGGGTGGTGACGATCGTGTTTGGCATCAACATGCTCATACCGGCCCTTATCCCCAGCCTTGTCGGGATGCTCGTCTTTATCATCCTCCTCCCCCTCCTGGTCGGCATCGTAGGGGTCCTGACGCTGCTCACGGTCTCGATCACCCAGAAACTCGAGCAGGGTGCAACACCTGCGTCATGAACGGCGACCGTTTCCCAGGAATATCTCCTTTTTTCCGGGATGGGGGGGCGGTGTATGTTTGCGAAATAATCGAGGTCGAGACCAAGGGCAGACCACTCACGATTTACCTCGAAGGGCAAACGAAGATGGAGGGGCCTGCGACCACCGTATTTTCTGGGACGATCATGTCCTGAACCTACACGGAAATTGATTCGCTCACGGGGGTATCCGTGTTTATTTACGATTATGCCGTAGCTAAACCCGTTGGAGTCGGATATGTATCGAAGACGTACTGGTACCTAACTTCGCCACTTTTCAGTACTTCCATCAAATTTAAACGACTTAACCCAA
>ERZ795051.593-NODE-593-length-53674-cov-7.501613_pt1 | contig 53674 bp, 60 predicted proteins | sample MGYA00375135_ERZ795051 | MGnify/ENA primary metagenome ERZ795051 (study PRJEB30180, sample SAMN05720222) | activated sludge metagenome | isolation source: Anaerobic digester | place: Japan | collected 2015-05-26 ... | reverse complement strand
GTTCCCTTCGATCTATAAACACGTAACTTGGGAAATCTCTTATAATGAGTTGATTTCCCAAATTTATTTTCGCACCATTTTAGAATCAAAAGAACTTTGTCTCTACTAATGGATTGAACATCAAACTTTTCGTCCGTTTTCATAGATAGCTTTCACGACAGGAAATCTTAAACTAAATCCTCCATCCTGATTTTTGGTTTCTTCAAAATATTGAACTGTTATTTCTTTTCCAATAATTTCTTCAGGATGTTCTTTGTAACGTCTTCTTTGATCAATAGAGAATCCTGAACCTACTGCAACATCACAACCTTTGTGTTCTATTATGACATTACTAAGAACCTCTTCAGTGACCTCTAAGCCATTTACAATGACCCTAAAGGGACCAACTTCGACTCCTTTTACTATGTATTCATTGTCCAAGAACTTCTTGCATTTAAGTAAGTTATTTGAACGCTTTCCTTCATAAGGAATATCTTTTCGAATCATTATGCCTTCCCAACCATTTTTTTCTGCTAAGGTTGTCAATTCAACTAAATGTTCGCCTGATTCAACTTTCCATTGAGGAACAATGTCTAGTATTTTTCCATCGTAACCAGATAGAGCGTATTTCAAGTTATTGATTCGAGATGAAAATGTAATCTCACCTTGGTTACAAACAAATTCATTTAGTGGAATCAAATCAAATATTTTGAAACGCGGATTTTTTATGGTATGGTTCTTACGATTGTATTCTTTTAAAATCGCCTGGAAGTTTTCATTTCCATTTTCATCAAGAATACAAACTTCCCCATCTAATACAATATTCTTCAAATTTAGTTTATCAACTTCTTCTTTAATAACTGATAAAGTCCAAAATTCTAATCCACTTCTGGAATAAATTTTGACAACACCAGTTTCATCAACAATGCAGATGCATCTTAGACCATCAAGCTTACGACTTGCATACCAATCTTGTTTTGTAAAATCGATCTTAGCTGCAAGTTTATCATCATACTTATTTGCCAAAGCAACTTCAAAGGAAGGAATAAGATTCGGAAATACTTTATTGATAATTTTTTCAGATATACGTATCTTCAAATTACGATCAAATATATTATAAATTAATTCTGAATGTTCCTTGTTGGCTTTAATGAAAGCATTAACTTCTGATATTGCATCATGACCGGTTATTTTTCTAGAACTAAGAGTATCTAGTAAATCGAAAATATCTTCATATTCAGAAAACAAAGCAACCAAATCAGTTCTCTTTTTGAGATTATCTGGTGTCACATAATATTGTTTAAATGGATTATGTGTTGCTTTTAATATTTCTTTAATAAACGGATCATTATATTCGGGCTTAGATAGGGTCTGTATTTTGTCTAAGGTCGAATTGGTTTCGTTTAGCTCTTTTACTAGTTTTTCTAACAGAGGGAATTGATTCATCTTCTTGAAGTGTTATTAAAATATCATAAATTTGTTGACCAACTAAAACAAAATTTGCTGGAGTATGATTGCTACCTTTGAAAAGTATTTGAATTTCATTTATTTGTTCAGCAATTAACTCTTGCAAAAATTTTTGTTCCTGCCTTTTTTCCCATTCATTTTGAACTTCATCAGGGTCAGATTCACTATATAACGTTGTTTTTAATAACGTTGTTTTTAAAACCATATCTTTTCTTTCGCATTTCAAATAAAATAGATGTAGCATAATATTCATCGACCTTATCTGGAAGAGATGATTTATCATACTCATCGTCAAGATTTTTTATCATTTCTTCAGCTTCGCGAAGAAGGTCATCGTATTCATATTCGCCTCGGCGAATCTTCATAAGAATTTCAATTTCTTCAGGCGAACGACGAACATTTAGATTTCCTGTTCTTGCTATTTCAATTGCAACTTTAAGCAAACGAAAAGTGTGCATCATGTTTTTCGAGTCATAATTCTTTCCATGCGATTTATTCATTTTCACCCTGTCTTCATTACGCTCTTTAAGCCATGTTTGATATTCTTTGTAACGAGTACAATGAGTTGAATAGGCATCCTTATTGAAAGTTAAATAAGCAACTGGAAGTTCTCCCTTAGGAATCGATTGAAGTTGTACATCATTAGCTGCATTAATGTCGGAAACAATTCCACCGACTACTTGATACATTGCATAAACATCTTTTGCATGATCTATTGCAGCAAGACTAAAATCTCTTTGATCGAACATGTCAATCTTAGTATCATTAAATCGTATTAACCAATCATGAAGAGGTATGGTTCCACCCCCATCAATGACATAGCAGAAATCAAGAATTCCCTTTCGAACCATCTGAGCTTCTTCCCAGTTCATCTTTTTATTGTAGCCTCTTGCTTTTTTTATTTGATCAATTGCATAGCCAGCAAAAGTCCAACGGCATTTCTGAGTAAGAAATTTTTTATCTACTGATTTAAGAATCTTCCATTCGTCTGATGTAGTAAGAATACAATCTTCGGGTGCAAAAAGAATTTCAACAATATTTGGATTATTATCACGGAGAAGATTTATGAATCGTCTAAGTTCGTAATAAACAACATCATTCTTTTCATCTGCTACCTGTTCTGCATAACCATATTGAAGTATATCTTCAAATGGCTGCATCCAAACCCCGCGAACATCTTTATCTGAAGTTGGAAGAACAGTTCCATAAGCATGAGACCCCATTATCGCTTCAAAGATAATGAGATTTTTTTCTTTTAATTCTTTTATGGTATATTGTTTCATAATAGTATTTAACTCCAACCATATACTTTGTTCCATTTTATTATCGGGATTGCTATAATAATTGATGGAATGATGAATAGCAATAATGCGTAAAATATATTCACAAATCTTTGAAAAAATGTTGGTGTAGCTTTTTCGGCTATTTTATAAATGACTGGAAATTGATCATCAAAAAGAAATCCGAAAGATGTAAACAGTGCTGTAATCCCAATTAGGAAAACTGGAATTGTCCAAAACAGTTGAAGGCTCTTTTGCATCGGAACCTTTTCTAACTGACTTACAAACTCTGCCCATTCATAATTGGCAATATTATGTTTGGTACAAAAGGCATCAATTATTTCCTTTTGACTTTTTCCTTTTAAAACGTTGGATTTCATATTTCTTTAAGAGATTCTTTAAGTTTTTCACAAGCGGTTTTCTGCCCCCTTATAAAGTTCTTTAAAAGAACTTCTTCTTTTCCAAGCTGCTGCATTTCATTATCCATTTCAGCATCTATTTTATTAATCATCTCATTGAAAGTTCTTATAGCGTCTTCAACTTTCTTTGCATTTCTTTCTATCGGTGATAAGTTAAAATTCAACTTTGTAACGATAGCTTCGGCCAACAACTGCGGGTTAAAATTAGACGATGGGTCAATTTTACCAGCAAGTGCAGATTGAAGTAGTTCAACTACAATAGTCTGATCATTTGAATTTTCATGCGTGTCCATATCTTAATATTGTTCTGTTTGATAATAACGATTAACTATAATAATTCCCCATGCAATTATTAAAATTGATACGACAAACCACGATATTACCCAGAAAATATTGATAAAAGATAACATGCTTTTAGTCTGAGTAATAGGGAACCAAAAATAATGATCGGAAAGAGCCATGATAGAATTTACAATCATTGATAATCCAAAGACCCAATAAAATATTGCTTTTGTCCATGCCATAATTCCACTGTGCCATCTCATTTTTTCAAAGAACTTTTTCAATTCTCTTTCGTCAATTTCATACCTGCGGCAGAATTCCTTAATGGTTTCTTTTTTTGTTTTTGGTTTTAAAATGTCATTTAATTTCATAACGTTTATTTTGTGGCTAATATAATTAATTTCTTTGTAATTCAAAAACGTTTTTTACTTTTTCTCAATGATGATATGAGGGTCATCAACAGAGGAACCCTTCTGCCATCTCTTAGGTTTGTTATCGGCCGAAGTTACACCATTAGCAATTTCATTAAAAACCGCCGCTTTAATAATAGGTTCTAATCTATTGCCTAAATTATCTATGCCGATAAGTTTACCTGATTCATTAACTCGTGTTTTAAATTCCTCTATTGAAATATCTTCGGAGTTGTTTTCACCAAATACTCCAAGAGATTCTATATTGTCGGTAATAAATACAGGTTTTATTGGAGCTGTACAAGATTCAACTTCAAAATAATCGTAGGTTTGTCCTTTATAAAATATTATGATTACTTGAGTTTTAGATGCTTTATCAAATGCAAAGGTCAAATTAACTCTTGAACCACTGTTATCAAGGCATTGATAAGTTTTCCATGTATGGTCCGGGTCGTTTCCAGTTTCGATTTCACCATAAGAACGAAAACGACTTTTCTGATCTTTCATTGTTGTGGTCATTACATCACCTTCAAAAGTAAAAGTTACTTCAGGTTGATGAGTTTCTTTCTGACCATACACTGTTTTATTGTATGTTGATATGTATGTATTAGAATCAGAAAAAAATGGCATTTGAGCCTTACTTATCATTGAGATAAGAACTAAACTTAAGATGATGATTGACTTTTTCATGTGTGTAATTATTTCATTATTTCATCAATAATTCTTTGCGCTTCTTCAGCTGCTTTTCTACGGTCTTCCATGGTTACATTTTTGCAACCTTCTTTAGTACAAACTATAGTAGAATCAAACTCCACTATTTCAATCTTTTGGATTTTTGCAGGTTCGATTTTTTCTTGCTTGGGTTCACTAACAAACCATTTGAAGATCAAGATTACTACTACTATTCCTATTAATGTTCTCATTGTGTGTGTTGTTTATCTTTGTGGCCGTGGGAAGATTCGAACTTCCAACTTTTTATCGTTCCTGGTCTCTCGTTGGGCTATAATCCAAAGGAGCTAGGCCATTTTCTTAAGGTAAATATAATCAAAATTGCCGACGTGGTAAAATTTTAAATGTTAAAAAATGTTAAAAAGTTACTTTTTTGCATAAAAATTGCCCCGGAGGGCATTGGATTAAATAATTATTCGTTATTTTTTTGTTTTTCTTCGAACCTTTTCCATTCTTCCATCGTATCATACATAGCAACTAACATGCAGGTTAAGCCGCCTTCTATATGTTCAATTCGATCGTCCCAACCATAAGAATGCCTAATATCAGAAAGTTTTCCCCTTATTCTACTTACATCCACACGTAATTCTTCCATTAATTGACTTAATGGTTTGTCCATTTCTTCAGCAGCTGCATAAAAAATAGGCTTTCTATCTTTGTTTATCATTTTCGTTCTTTTTAATTTGTTCAAACACTTCATAAATTTCAGGACCTAAATTAGCTACAATTCTAGCTAGTTCCTTTTTATCTTTTTCTTTTCTTTTTGCCTCCTCTAAAATCTTCTTCCGGCGTACGTTATTAATGCTTTTTATTTTTTCTGAGGCTTCTGTTCGTACTCTAACCATCAATTCGTCATCTGTTTCATATCGTTTAATGTAAAGCTTAATTTGATTCCAACTTACAACTGCTGTTTTTATTTGATCTGCTGGAATAGAATTGGCAATGGAAACTTCATTTCGTATTTTTTCCAATCGTTTAATAGCTAGGTTCATTGTAACATTATGAAACACAGCTTGGCCGGAAATAGTACCTAAATCAATTTCAACTTGTTGTTTAGTTGCCTTTGATTTTACATCCTCAAATATTTTGTTACATTCTTGTTTTGTTAAGATTGCTTCCATTCTTTTTCGGTTCTTTAAGTTTTATTTCTTCAAAAATATCGTAAATTTCAGGGCCAAGTTCCTCAATAGCATTTAATAAGATAGCCTTTTTTCTTTGTTTTTCTTTGGCCTGAACAATCATTGTTTTGCGTTTATCCTTATTAGCTGCATCAATTTTTTTATTTAGATATTGTTCCAATCTTGTATTAAACTCTTGTTCCGATTCTTCTTTGATAATATAGAAAAGCATAGAATTTGAACTTGCGTAATATGAATTGTTTCGTTTTATGTGCACATCTTCTACAGAAGCGTTAGATTTTTGCGCTAACAAAGCAGCATATTGCTGTATTTTCTGAATAGTCTCAAAAAGCGGTTTACCTTCTACAAAACAGTGATTAGTAGTAACACTCATACTCTTAGTAAGTTTGGTTTTCCTTTTCAAAGAATGTGAATGTGCTTTGCGAATTTTTTGTACTTCTTCGTCTGTTAATACAAACTCAGGAACCCCATAATCTTCGTTTTTCATTCTAATATCAATCCAGTTTTTGAAACACTTTTTATTTTCATAGAGATTTTATGCTCAGCTAAAATCTTACGAATGTTTGTGACATAAACATCCATAGAGCGGCTTGAAAAGTAATCACTCTTAAGCCATATTTTTTCCAGTATCAATTCTTTTCTAACAAGCTTTCCATAATTAGCAGCTAATATTTCCACAATACCCCCGGCTTTTTCTGAGAATTTGTTTATTTCGCGGCCCTGATAAAATAAGGTCCTTATGTTCGGGTCATACATGCAATCTCCAAATTCTATTTTATTAGAGATTTTTATTGTAAGCCTTTGAAGGGACTTGAAATTCTTTTCGTAATTGATAACATTACGTGTCAAAAGAGAATAAAAATATGGAATATCTTTTATGAGGGGAATATAAATATCAGCATTATTAATTTTATCTATTTCTTGTTTACCTATTATTACCACAGGAATATAAGGATGTTTCTTCTTTATGAAATCAATCGCCTTTTGCGAGTAGTCTGAAGAGTTATCAATAATAAACGCGCTTACATCGCCTGCCGTTATGCAATCGAACAAAAATTTCTCAGCTTTAGCATTTATTATTTCAACATTGTTATTCTTTGATAGTCTTAGAAATTCATTTAGAAGATCATCACTTTGTGAATTCAACACAATCTTCATAGTAGGTCTTTTAAAATATTTATTGCAAATATAATAATTTTTTAACAGAATTTTAACTTTTTTCTGTTAAAATTCTGTTAAGACGTTTTCTCTTGTTTCCTAGTGCATATTCTATAATGTCAAGAAGCTCATCAATATCTTCCATCCTGCAACGATATGTGTCGCCTTTATAAGGGTAAAGCTCCCAATATGGGTGTCCAACATATCCAAGACGATCATAACAATCTAAATACACGCTAATTTTATTCTTACTATCATCTCTTTCGACGGTAAACCGGACAATCGCCCCACCAAAAGGGGGAATTATTTGAACTTTCCAATCAGCAGGAAACTTTATAGCTGGAATCTTATTTGCCCATTTAGTATACTCTTGAATATTTTCCACTGCAGATAAAACAGACCATACAGCAGTTTCATCTTTATGATCAACACTTATTAGTTTTATAGGTTTATCCTTAGCCATTTTTCTGGGCTTCTTTCCTTTTCTTAAATTCTTCTACTGTTAAATTCTTATCTTTTATAAGTTCTTCAATTTCTTCGACTGTACACCATCCGTAAAAGGAACTTGAATTAATCCACACCTCAACATCATATTTAGTTTTCAATTTTCTTTTTTCTTCACTATCAATAAAATGTGGTGAAGCAGCATGAAGACTGTATTCACCAAACTTATTGGTTTTTCTCAAACGCTCAAGAAGATTTAATTTCTTTGTAATCGCGTTCAATTCCAAAGAATTTTCATCTGCTTCTTTCATTGCATCTAAAGTATCTTTTGGTAATTTACTTGCAATTAAAAGAGACAAGCATGCATTTGCAAAAGGATTTTTTCCATTTAAATTTAAGAATGTCAAAGCTGCATCATGTTTTAGAATAGCTTCATGGAGCTCTTTTAACTTGGCACGATTCTCTTCTCCTTTAGTTAACATACCGAACTCTTTCCCGTCCCATGCAGTAAGTATTTCATCCTGCTTTTTTTCACGTCTGTCATTGTCTTTAATCATCCAATCAAGTTCGTCCTTTTTAAGACAATATTCAGGAATTTTTGGCTCAGTATATTTTTCCCATGGGTATTTTTCTCTCATGTACAGATAAGTGTATTTGCCATCCTCTTTATAATGTATAACAGCTTCTGGATGTTTAATACCAATCATACGTGATTTGATACCAACATTTGAGTTTTTTAATTCGGGAATTTCAAGCGTTCGCTTCATATCGGAAATTCCCCACTCATGCTCTGCGGTAAAGTCAAAACCAAGTGTTACTCCAAAGAATACACCATCTTCTTCTATAAATCCAAAATCATGAAATGCTCTTCTCATTCCTCCATCATTCGGTCTTTTAAGTCTTTTAATATCTGTAAATCTCCAAAGGTCATTTTCTTTTGCTCTGCCCTCTTATGTATTTCATCCAATTTTTCCTTTTCGCGATTTGTAACAACTGGGCTTGATTTCATATGAGTAAAAACTTCATCTCTTTGCATGGACTTTGTAATCCATATAATGTTTTTATCTCCCATAAGAATTCCGGTTGTAACCATATCGACAAGGTCTTTAATACAATCTGCACAAAGATAAGTGGTTGTTTTTTCTCCTTGCCAAGCTTGAATAGCTCCATGAGTTATGTGTTTAATAACGGCTCGATCTTCTCTTTCAATTTTTTCCCCTTCAAGTTCTCTTCTCATTTGATCAATAGTATCAGTCATATAATCCTTAGAAATCATTATTCTTCCTATTACTGTCTCTAGATCGATCAAAGAATGTCCGCAAACATTACATTTATGTGATGTATTAGCTCCAAATTCCCATACCTTTTTAGGTTTATTAATTGGAAGATAAGCTCTTATTAAATGGTTAACAAAATTTTTTGACTTGGGATCGTCATAGAGCTTTTGAATTGTTGTTTTTTCTGTGATCATAGATCAAATTTGTTAGCGAATATAAACTAAAGTTTTCAAAAATAAAAATTTTTATGATAAAATTTCTTCGGCTTCCCATATTTTTCTCCATGGCTGCCAATAATTCTGATAAGACCACCCATCATCAAAGGTTGTACTTCTATCAAACCAAAGACGTTCTCTTATTTTTATTTTTTTAAACCATCGAAACTTTTTACCAATCCACCAAGGCCTCCATGCATATAATTCTCTTTCTCTGGTTTGATCAGTCATTTTCATTTCATAGTAACCCCTTTCAGTACTGTCTTTATTTTCCGATAGGATATTATATTCTTCTCCTTCAAATACAAATTTTTCCATGATTATAATTTAATATCAAAACGATTTCTCATTTTTTCAAGAGTTTCTTCAGGAACATTATGTTCATTAATGCCGTTATGACGATTTTCAACAATAATAGAGAAAACTTCAAAACCATATTTATTAGCTAAATCATAATAAGGATGAAGTTCTTTTTCAGTCGTAGAAGTATTGGCTACAATGACAGGAGTTATTCTTGATTTCATGAATCTTTCACATTTTCTCTGACACCATGCATGGGCCTTTCCAGTATTTTCTCTAGACCATTCGTACTTTCCGTTTCTTGTTAGATAATCATCAGCTGTGCAAATAGCACGGCCCAGAAGCTTTGCGAAAGTCGATTTTCCACATCCAGGAATTCCTCTTACTATGATTAATATCTTATCCAATGTGTAAAATTGTATTAAAAAACCATAAAATAGTATTAAAGACCCATATCCATGTCTGCCATTTAAACTCATATTTTAGTATACCTATAAACAATGTCAACGCACACATCAAAAACGTTATTAAGCACCAAATACCGACAGACTCCCATTCTTTGTTTATAGCAGCTATACTTATAAACATAAATATAAGAGCAACTAAAACACTTAACCCAAAAAGCATAGATATATTTGATTGAGAATTCCATTCTTCTCCTTCTCTAACTACTTTGAATTTTTCTTTCTTTGGAACATGTACTTCTCGATCACTTAAATCAATCCTGATGTTCTTGCTGAAATTTGTCATTTTGAATTTCATGTGTGTATTTATTAAGGGTTACCAACTTTTTAAAACATGTGAATGAGTCTGACCACATTCTGGGCAATGAATATCAACTGTCATTTCTCCATCTTTTTAAAACATGTGAATGAGTCTGACCACATTCTGGGCAATGAATATCAACTATCATTTCTCCATGAGAACCACAAATTTCGCATTCCTGTTCATGTGAATAAATATCCCACTGTCCCACTGGTACAGTAAATTCCTTTTCAGTCTTCGAACACTTTGCCTTAACAAGTAATGCGATAAATTCATGTGTGATCTTCTTTGTTGCCATAACATTATTTTTTAAGTTCGCTTAAAAACCTATCTTGCATTTCGTTGATCTTTTTCATATAATCATCCATGCACTTATCTGATTCAGACTTTTTCTTTTTTCTTTTCTTAAATAGTAACATAGCCAATATATTCAGTACCTTCAAGTTTATTTTTCTTCGTATGAAAGGAACTTAAATTATAATAAATCTGAAAAGTTCCTTTTTCAACTCTGTCAGATGAAATGAATATTGCAAACTTAGGTGTTCCTTTTCGCAGAAGTAACCTAACAGCTTTCCTAGACAAACGATTGGGAATTTCTGTATAATCTTTGTAGAATCCAATTTTTCTTTGTTCAAATTCTTGTATCGATGTTAATATAAACATGACATTTAATTTGATGCTAATATAATAAAAAACCTCGAACTAAAAAAATTCGAGGCATTTTTTAACATTTTTTAACAAATACTTACTGAACCTTCACTGTGTCAACAACTTCTACTTTTGTAGAATCTGCTGTCGCTTCAGAAGCTGCGGCAGATTTCTTATTTCCACAAGAAGTAATAACAAGCATTGCAAAAATGAAAATACCCAAAATTACTTTTTTCATATTACTTATTATTTTAATTTGTTCTTATATATTTAAAGTGTAAAAAAGTTTTTAATAACTTGGCCAAATTTTCTTGTTCTTAGTTTCACATCTTATTTTGTAATTATAATATGTTGAATCTAAAGGAATTTTATGAAATTCAGTAAATATCATATAATAATTGGTTTTCTTTTCTGGATTAGATAATAACATATATTGATTAAAAACTACTTCATCTCCTGCTAATCCATCATTTCGCATCCATTTATCAATACTTATAGAATCTGTTTCAACATATTTAAATGACGAATAAACGTCAGTTAAGGCTTTATCATATTGAGATTCAGAATAGTCATTATTCATTATGTAAAATATCCTCATTGGAGTGCATGATGCTAATGACAATAATAATATTATTAATAGTTTTTTCATCTTTTATTTTATTTATTCATAAAAAAAGCCTTAGAGAACTAAGGCTTTTAAATTAACGACATAAGTGGTCTGCAACATTTGAACTTGCCCAAGCGTATGGCTTACCACAAGCTTCATATCCCATACCCTTAATAAATCCTATACCGGAAGCATATAGAACATTTGAGTATGCTTCTTCCTTACTGTTGTAGTCAAGGTGAATCTTAATCTTCTTATCACATTCATCAAGCATTTGAGCTGCTTCTACTGTGTACATAGCTTCAGCCCATAGCTTAGTGTAAATATCAGACTTTAAACCCTTACTTCTATCTATAATAGTTGCAGAAATAACATGCGCTCCATGTCCTACTCTGTCAGGATTGGATTCCTTTGATTCGTAGAATATGTGCATAACAATTACAACTGAGTACTTTACGTATCTAGCATATGCCTGTGAGTCACATCCAATTGTAATTTCTGAATGTGGGTACTGTGCAATCCAGTCCTTAACATACTGATTTACGTCTTCAATCTTTGTTCCATCAATCTTGTAGAACACTAACTTCTTTTCTGCCATCATCTTAAAATTAAATTTGTTAAAATAAAAAAGGGCCTTTCTATTAAGAAAGGCCCTATATATCGTTCTTAATAGTTATCTATCGCTGTCGAAATTGCACTCTCTCATTACACATAAGTGATGTATCACGTCCAATTGGCGCGCTTTGAAAATACCATATGCCTAACAATTGTTTTTCCATTAAAAATTATTTTAATTAAATTATATATCTATATGTTTTTAAAGTTTTGGATATTTTATAAATTTATAAATAAATCCGTATGATGAACTTTTATACCCAATAATATTTCCTTTTGCCCTTAAGTGTTGTAAATAACATAATAAACAATTTCTATCATATTGATTGAATCTTTTATTTAATTCTTTTGAACGAAGTGGACCATGTAATTTTAAATAACATAATATTTCCATTCTTCGTTTAAAGGTTTCTTCAGCAGTGACTCTTGGCTTTTTCATCCTTTGTTGTCTGAATTACTTCTGCATAAAGTCCAAATGGCCACTCAACAGTTTTGTCATACATTAACGTCTGAGCCCATTCACCACGTTTTGCTGCTTCGTCATGAATGACATTATGTATCTGTGTATGACTTTTAGTCGTGTATGAAAACTTCTCACCATTTTTATAATAAGTAGTTTCATACCACGTAGTCCAGCTTGAAGGAATTTTTCGTGTCATGCTATTTTCATTTTAGGTGAATAACGTATATTATTGTTTAAACCCAAAGTTCTTATTGCTTCAAGAGGAGTCTTACCAAAAGCAATACAATTATCTTTTACTAGAATAATCCACTGCTTATGATATTTTTGTTTGACAATTACGGCTTCTATCAAAAGTTGATAATGGTTGTTATCGATCTTTCGAATTTTAATGCCACCTGTTTTTACTTTTTGTTTCATCGCAAGTAGATTTTAATGTCGCCTTTACGTTTGTAGGAATTTCGACAAACATAAACCTTTTTTGCCTTATTCCACTTATTTACCTGAAGACCGGTCCATTTTACAATTTCTTTAGGGACGTTCTTCATGTTATGTCCACGATTTCGAGCTTGAGCAAGCTTTGAGAGGACGTAAGCCATGGCTCTATACTCGTACCGTTTGTTGTAAAACCCATACTCTTTGAGTTTTTGAATCGCAAACTGTTCTGCTTCATATTCCTCAACGTAACGAGTTTTGCCACTCTTCTCATCATGTCCATGAACGATGTGGCCAATTTCATGGAAGCAAACACCCAAAGTATCATAGTCTACTGGATGGGGAATCTTAACCTCTCGAGTCTTCATAAAGGCAGTTCCACAAGATTGGTTGCTCCATTTTTTAACTGTGATACCATGTGTAGACAATTCGTTCTCAACGATTTGCCTCATGTTTGTAGTTTCATTCATATCAAAGAACATTTTATATTGCAAATATAATAAAAATCCGTGAGATAAAAAAATTTTTTTAACAGAAAATTAACATGGGGCTTAAAACCGGGGTCCTGAGCATCATAAAATAAGTACTTAAGCTCCAGAGGAAAGGCTCCCATACCCGTACCCGGGCCCGGGCGCGTATATGAATAAATATAAAAAGGTTTTCAGCTTTAACATGATTTTAACCCCGAAAATTTTCAAATCCCCTAAAAATTATTTAATTTTACCAAAAATAACTTTGATGTGGTTATGAGTAAATCCTATCGTAAGACTCCTATTGTAGGGATCGCAGGATCGTCCGAGAAAAGGGACAAACAAATTGCAAATGGCAAATTTCGCAAAAAATCAAAACAGAAACTTAGTCAATTTGACTTAGATGAATTACCTTTTGATCTAGATGAAGTTCATAATAAATGGTCGATGGCAAAAGATGGAAAAATCTATTTAAATCAAGAAGGAGAATATTATAAATCGGGAAAATGGAGACGTAAATGAAACTTCTTTTAAAGATCGGTTCTATATTAGCTGCTTTATTATTCCTTTCATTTTTACAACAACAGCACAAAGACCCTTTATATTATAATAAGCAGGGAAAACCATCTTCTAAAGGAATTGATAATTATATCAGTAAGAATCACGATAATTTAATAGCTGAATACGAATATAGAATCGATACTCTATATGATGTGTATCTTTTTACAGAAAATCTAGATGAAACAGGAGATGGAGATTTAGGTAATTTTTATATACCCGATTACATAGTTATAAATAATCAGGAACGGTACGTTGAATATGAGTATAAAAATCTTACCAAATATCAGCAAAGAGTTATACCACATACAGCAAAAACTGTAAAGGGAGTTCTCTTTCATGAAATGACTCATGTTTATTTTAATCAGACATTAATTATTGCAAAACAAGAAGGGCTTTCAGTTTCTCCAGAATATGGAACCATAAGACTATTTCCAAATCCTGGATCAAGGTTTGGATCCGATTTTATTGAAGAAGGTGTATGTGAATATGTAGTTTATTATTTAAATGAAAGTTCACCTATTGGCGAAATTCCTATTCCTAAAACAGTAGAAGAATTAACTGATAAAGATAATAGAGTTAAGTTTGTTTATTGGTATTCTTCTTATTTTTTAAAAGAATTTTTAGATGAAAAAGGACTTAAAGAAGGGATCAAAATATTAGTAACCAATAAACCCCCATCATATGATGAAATTCTCAATCCTCAAAAATTTTTCAATAGACTAAAATAGTTTTTTTTTTCTCATTTTTTTAAATTATATTTACAACATGAAGTATTTAATCACATATGATGATGCTAAGAAGATTTGTAACTATTACAATAATTTCAATTTTTCTGAACACTTATGGAGAATAAACAACTACAAAATTTCTGCGTTTGACTATTTTATATGTGGTTATAATCACTTTGCTAACCCACTTCCCAATGAACCAAATATTACTGCTTTCGATATGAGAGGGGTAACATTTGTATTCAATGAAGATGGAACTATTTTCAACAGATATTTGATGCTTCCTAAATTCTTTAACATAAATCAGATAGAGGAAACTCAGTATGATAAAATTAAAGATAAAAATATAGCACATATTTCTTCCAAGGAAGACGGATCATTGGTTGCATTTATGATGTTGCCAAATGGAAAATTGTTTGCCAAAACAATACGAGGGTTTGATAATGATCAAGTAGTATCAGCACAACAATTACTATTTGCGTGGGAAGATCATACAAAATGGGTTAAAAAACAACTTGAAAATGGATTTACTCCTCTCTTTGAATATGTTTCCTATACAAATAGAATTGTGTTAAAATATGGAAGTCCAGAACTACGTCTTATTGGATTGAGAAATAATAGTAATGGTGACTATATCCCAGCATCAGAAATAAAAGATGTACCATATCATATACATTCAATTAAAAAAGAATCCTTTACACTTGATCAATTAATTGAGAAATCAAAGGTTGAGGAAGATAAAGAAGGATGGGTAGTTATTTTCGACGATGATATGTTATTGAAGGTGAAGACACAATGGTATTTTACTGTTCATGGCTTAAGAACCATGAATGTGTTTAGAGAAGATTATGTTATTGAGAATTACTATAAGGAAACATTAGATGATTTGATTTCACAGTTAAATCCTGTTGAAGATAAGGATGCTTTTGATTTTATCAATAAAGTTACTAAGGCTATAGATAATTATGCAGCTCACATCGATACAAAAGTAGAAGATCTTTTTAACAGATTTTTAACAGATTATAATGGGGATTTTGCTAAATTTGCAACAAACTGTCATAAAGAACCATATTTCGATTTTATTAGAGCTTATATCGATGATAAGAATAAGTATAAAAGCAAAAAAATCCAATTTATTTTGGAGAAGACATATAGATTGAATAGAGCAAAAGAAATAGTTGAACGTTGGTCGTGAAATAAAAGAAATTAAAATGGATGAGAAAATAAAAATTCATATATTTCCAAAAGTTCAGTTTCAGGAAGTGTTGGAAAGAAATAATATTAATGATGATAATGTTGATTCTATTATCAAATATGCTTTTATATGCATTAATGATTCTGAAGGAAAGTATTACCACACTCCTTTATTTACCCAACCCCATCACAATGTATTAAATCTTTTTTTCGATGATGTTAAAAATGATTTAGAAATTTCTCCTACAAATCCTGGCAAAACAAGAGCATTTACAGAAGAAGATGCTAAACAGGTTATTAAATTTCTCGATAAAAATAAACATATAAAAGTTCTATTGATACATTGTGCAGCGGGAATAAGTAGAAGTGGTGCAATAGGACAATTTGCATTAGATTACTTAAATGGCGATAGGGATCATTTCAAAATAAATAACAAGCATATTTTGCCTAATGCCGAAGTCTTACGAATATTAAATAATTATATCAGAAAAAGTTCATTCAGAAAAAAATAATACAGAGCTTTGCTATTGAATAAATAAATAAAAGTTTGTTCAATGACTAAAATTGTTCGAGAAGGTATTGGAGACGTTTATGCTTCTAAAAGATTTTTTATTCCTGATGAGTTTCAAGAATTTAATCAAGAATATGAAATTTCTCAAAATAGAAATAAAATTATAATAATCAACGAAAAGGCAAAAGTGATAAAGAATCCTTCTTCTCTAAAGAATATTGCTCCCGACGTTAGAGGAATTATAGATAAAGAAGGGAATGTTTATCTATCAATAAAGGCAAATTGCATACATCAAACAATTTTAGACTCATTAGAAGATCAAGGATTAATAACTGTTCCATATAGATGGTACCAAGATTTACCAACTGAATTTATTAGTATTCAAAGAGTTGGGAATACAGATATAATTGCGATGGGAGAAAGCAATTTAGTACTTGATGAATATCGGAATTCTTTTACAGAAGAACAAATACAGGAGGCTTATTTACCTATTATTAATAAAGCAAAAAAACTAAATCCAAATTTAAATATCCAATTTGGATTAGTTAATGACATAAGACGTAAATTAATATCTGGAATAGTTAAAGAAAATTTAGAACCAATGAATTACATACCATCATTTGAAGAAATATTAAAAGCTGCTCCAAAAGAAATACAAGACTATTTAAGTCGTTGTGGCAATACACCCCAAAGTGCTCATTGGCACCCAGAAGGCGACGTATTGAAACATATTAATATAGTTTATAATAGAGCCCGTAAAACGGGAGACATGAATAATGCTATTGCGGCTTTATTTCATGATTTAGGAAAAGCCGATGTTACTAAACAATCTTTTACTAAACCTGGCGCATGGCCGGCTCATGGTCATGAGTTTATTTCTGCAAAATTAGTTGAAAAACATAAAGACTGGATTCAATCTATTGGAGCTGATTGGAAAGAAGTTTATGAGATGGTTAAAGAACACATGAGAGTTAAGAAAATTCATGAAATGCGCCCATCTAAACAAGAAGAATTACGAAATAACAAATACTTTTCTAAAATTAACAACTTTTCGCAGTTTGATGACATGACCACCCTTTCTGATGAAGAATTGCAATAAAAATAAAGATATTGTTTTGTTAAAAAAATTAGCAAAAAAGAAGAGAACTTCTAAAAAAGAAGCTCTCAATACCCTTATTAACGCTGGCATTCTGAACGAAGACAAAAATTTCACAAAAAATTACGAACATTTAAATCATTTTTAACTCTCTAATTTTTAGAATTGGACATCCATATTCTAGAGATAAATAAATAAAATGACAACGAGAGTTAATGATTTTCTCTAATTTCGTTAAATCTGAATCAGGTAATCAGGTTATTTTAAAGAATAATGTTCCTATCGAGAATGTTAGGATCATTAGATTTTATAAGGATGATTCGTCGGGTTCCTTTGATAAAAAGGAGTTTCGATGGTCATTCAATAATAACTATTGGTCTGCCTGGGAAGTTTTAAATCAGGGAAATTTAACAAGACTCGATATAAAAGGAAAACAATATTTTTTTCTTGAGATTCGTTATGTCAAAGCAAGTCCAACGGCAAAAATTTCTTCTTTTAGCTTAACTTATGAAGAACACTTAGGAGCAACTGTTGCAACAGAAACAAGTTGTAGTCCAACTGCTTCAACTTCTGAAAAATCTACATGTTCCAAAGAGTATGATGATAATTGTTATACAGGATCATCTCCAAAGGATTGTGAAACTCTTGATGGTCAATCTAGCTCATATTATCTATGGAGACCAAATCATAAAGGACAACAACCAATTAATACTATAGTAGGATTACAATCTGCATTAGACGGAAAACAAGATATAATTCCTGATGGAACATATGTTAAAGAATCATCTTTAAATACGTCTGATTTTTACTGGGATTCCTCTGGTAATCTTAGAGTAGGAGCATCTCAAGGTATTCAAGGTATTCAAGGCACACAAGGATTAATAGGAATTCAAGGAAATATTGGTATTCAAGGATCTCAAGGAATCCAAGGACATATTGGTATACAGGGTACTATAGGATCTCAAGGAAGAGCAGGAATACAAGGATCATTAGGTGTTCAAGGATCTCAAGGAATCCAAGGACATATTGGTATACAGGGGCTTTCTGGAATTCAAGGAATTCAAGGAAAATTAGGTATACAAGGTTCTAGGGGAATTCAGGGAACAATAGGATCTCAAGGAATCCAAGGAACTCACGGTATTCAAGGACAATTAGGTGTACAAGGAACCAGGGGTTCCCAAGGAACTAGAGGTTCTCAAGGAATTCTAGGTTCTCAAGGTATAATTGGTTCTCAAGGAATTCAAGGAATACAAGGTTCTAGGGGAATTCAGGGAATAATAGGTTGTCAAGGAACCTCAGGAATACAAGGTGCTCAAGGAACTTTAGGTATACAAGGAACTAGAGGTATTCAAGGAACCGTTGGAGCTCAAGGTTTCGGCATTCAAGGATCTCAAGGTATTCAAGGTCAATTTGGTATACAAGGAACTAGAGGTATTCAAGGAACCGTTGGAGCTCAAGGTTTAGGTGTACAAGGAACTAGAGGTACCGACGGATTACAAGGTGTACAAGGAACTAGAGGTATTCAAGGAACTGTTGGAGCTCAAGGTTTAGGTGTTCAAGGAACACAAGGAACTCAAGGTGTTCAAGGTTTGAGTATTCAAGGAGCTCAAGGAAGAATCGGTCCGCAGGGTCTTTGTATTCAAGGAACACAAGGAACTTTAGGTATTCAAGGCGCACAAGGTATTCCAGGTGCTGTTGCAGGACAAGGTGTTCAAGGAACACAAGGATCTCAAGGAGTTCAGGGTACTCAGGGACTTGGCATACAAGGAACTCAAGGATCTCAAGGTGTTCAAGGTAGTAATCAAGATGCTTCTTTAAATGAGTTATATGCTTGGCAAATAATTCAAGATTCGTCCATTATGACAATGAGTGGTGGCGTTTATAACACCACCTTAGATACATCATTAACAATGCCAAACCAAGTAGGTGGTATACCTGCAGGCACTTCAGTTGCAGATTTATATGGAGATACATTTATACAATTATTTGACGATCTTCTGTTCCCAACAGTAAATCCTGCTCTAACCCCACCATCTGCATTAATGACTGTTGGACCAGCAATATACTTATATGAAGTTTCTTCAAATGTTTCCTTAACATTTACTTCAACTTTAAATAGAGGATCAATAAATCCCCAATATACGGCCTTAAGCCCATTTAGAAGTGGATTACCAAATAACTACAATTTTACAGGAATCGGATTAGTAGATATTTCATATAATGCAACACCTTACGTTCATCCAGCAATAAATGTTTCAATAGGATTTACTAATCAATGGTATGTAGCTATTTCATATGATCAAGGGGTTCAACCAAAAAATAATAAAGGTGGAAATTACAACACTCCGCTTGATCCTTCAATAGTAATATCAAATACTATAACAATTCAAGGATCATATCCATTTTTCTGCACATCGACAAATACAACATCGGTAGATAAAATGCCATTAAAATTATTAAATACTTCACCTTATCCTGATGCTAACGGTGTACAACTAGCACCTGAACCAGATGAAATAGATAAACAAAAGATCGATGTTCCTAGTATTTTAACAGTTGATAAAATTCAAACTTATGATACAATTATTGGATGGTTCTATGAAGGATTTTCGGGTGATGGATTAGATATGTGGACTACATCAACAATATATCATACTATACAAGGATATTCAATTCCTTATACAAGATATACATATAACGGATTGCAACGAGCTGAAACGAAAATAAGATTATATTTCTAATGTCAAGAACTAGAGGCCAGACTCCATATTCATCAAACTTTGAGGTCAAGAAATCTGCTCCTCTTGATGCTAGATTAGTAGTAGATTACTATGTAGATCTCCTAGATCCTTGTACTTGGATAAATCCAGGTGCAGTGGCTCCTTATATCTATGTAGGTATGCCTGTTTATGTAGCATTAGATCCAGATCCTTCGAGAGGTATATATGTTCTTAATAATACTAATTATACACTTCCATCAAGTTGGACAAAGGTAGGTACCCAAGATCTTGGAATATATCTTAAAGAATCTTCTTTAGGAACTGATTTTTATTGGGAATCAGGATTACTTGAAGTAAGCATTGGAGGAATAGGTGCGCAGGGGGTTCAAGGAACACAAGGTACAATAGGAGTTCAAGGACTTGAAGGTGCCCAAGGTCTTGAAGGAATTCAAGGAACCGAAGGTGCCCAAGGTGCAATAGGAGCTCAAGGAACCGAAGGTGCTCAAGGTGTAATAGGAACCCAGGGGCTTGAAGGAGCTCAAGGTGCAATAGGAGCTCAAGGGCTTGAAGGTGCCCAAGGTCTTGAAGGAATTCAAGGAACAACCGGATGGTTAAATGACGCCTCTGTAAATGAAATATATTCAACATTTGTAAAAGAATCTTCTTTGGGAGATGGATTGGTATGGGATTCATCTGGATATTTAGATGTTAGTATTGGTGTTTCTTTTACTGGAGATATAAGCACAAGCCGAGTATTTTATGACACGACTCTTGATCCAAGTTTAACCATGGATGCTACAGTTGGGGGCATTCCCAAGGGAACAACTGTTTATGATCTAGCAGGGGATTCGCTAACAACCATTCTTAATGATCTATTATTCCCAACAAAAAATCCTGTTTTAACTGGACCTTCAGCAACTATTGCTGTTGCTCCTACTACATTATTGTATGAAGCTTCGGCAATTGTTAATTTAACATTCACATCAACACTTAATAGAGGTTCAATAAATCCACAATATAATGCAGATAGTCCGTATAGAAGTGGATTACCAAATAACTACAATTTTACAGGAATTGGATTAGTAGATATTTCATATAATGCGACTCCTTATGTTGCACCTTCATTTGATGTTTCTATTCCATACGTAACATCAACTTTACAATGGAATGTGGCTATAAGTTATGATGGAGGTGTTCAACCATTTAATAATAAAGGAGGTATTTATGATGTTTCACTTGCAGCAGGAACAGTGACATCAAATACAATAACAATATCTTCTTCATATCCATATTTTGGAACAACAGTTGACATTTCAGTTTTAACGAAAATATCTCCTCTTGTTGCATTAGCAACTAATCCAGCTCCAAGTTCGTCAGGAATGACATTAGTTGCTGAAAGAGATGGGTATCATCAAGCTTTTGAAATTCCTAATGCTAGATTAACACTTCATGCATTAACAGGAATAAGAAGCTTTAATACAGGCAATAATCAATGGGAATACGAGGGAGGAACCGCTGCCACATCATTAACAACATGGACAACATCGTCAGTATTTGAAACTATACAAGGATATAGTGTTCCGTACACAAGATATACATATAATGTGCCAGGAGCTAGAGGAGCTATGGCAGTACGATTAGAATTTTAAATAAATGAGTTTGAATGTCAAGACTAAGAGGAACATTTAACTATTCAGCAAATCTAGAGGTAAAGAAAACTGCCCCCCTAGACGCTAGATTAGTTGTGGAGACAAAAGCTGATTTAATAAATCTTGATACATGGAAAGATTTAGATAATTTAGTATGGCTCTACAAGGGAATGGTTGTGGCTGTTGTCGCAGATTCAACTCCATCCAATAATGGTCTTTATTTCTTGATTGATGAAACTCAATATACCAGTTATGCGTATTGGCAAAAAATTGGTGCGTCTTCTTCAACAATTTTAACCTATGATGGCTCAATTGAAGGAAATGATGTAACGACTATATTTCCGATAATTCATAATTTAAATACTCTTAAACAAAATGTTGAGATTTGGGATTCATCAACAAATGAAACAATTTATCCAGCTATTACAAAAGGATCCAGTACAAACTATATTTCATTTTACACACCACCACCAACAGGATCTATTTACAATATAACAATACTCGGATTTTAAAGTGAAAAAATAACTCGAAAGAGTCAAATATCTAAAATAATTAGATAACTTATGAACACTTCAAAATTTGTAGCGCCAAATACAGTATTTGATTCCAGTGTATCGTTTTTAAGAAATGTTACATTTGATTCCTCTGTATATCTACAAGATACAGTGCATATAACCTTAGCAGCAGAAGATGCTATTCAAAGCAATACTCCATATGCTTTAGTTGTTGGCACGATTGGAACTGATGTTTCGATTCAATACAGACAGCTTGGAACCATGGCGTTTGAAACCTCTACCAATTACTATAGTAAGCCGGAAATAGATGGTTCAATAAACTATTTGTATGCATGGGACTTAGCTAAAGATGCTTCAATTGTTAATTTGAGAAGTAATATCGGAGAAGTTTCAACTAGAGTTAATACAGTTGAAGGCGATATTATTAATCTCGATTCTTCAATTGTAGATCTTGATCTTTTAACTCAACAACACACAACAGATATAGCCGATGTTTCATCGAGAGTTGAAGATCTTGAAAATGCCGCTGGTAATTACGTTCTTAAGGCCGGCGATACAATGACAGGTCCTCTCACAATATCCAATGGTGGATTAGTTGTTGCAGGCGATGTATCAATCACAACAAATGGTGATCTTTATGTGGATGGCGATACAACTATTAAAGGAAACCTTACTATAAATGGTTCTCTTTATGTAGTAGATGTTGAAACAATCGATGTATCAAGTGCTTATATTCACTTAAATACTGGTTTAACAGGCGCACCCCCATCATCTCTACAATCAGGTATTGTTGTTGGAAGGGGATCTGAAGAACCTTATGTGTTCATATTTGACGAATCACAACAAACATTTAGAATTGGTATTGCTGCTCAAACATCAACTGGCTATCTTGATGCGTCAACACAAGCAGTTGCTACAAGACAAGACAATCCTCTAGCAGATGGTATAGCATATTGGAATGCTACTGCTAATAGATTCGATACTACCGCAGGATTTACACTTACAGATGTTAGTAACCATTTTGCAGCATTAGACGCTTCAGTTGTACAAAATAGAACTGATATAGCGGATGTATCATTGAGACTCGCTAACTTTAGCCCTGCTGATTTATCTACAAGAATTTGGCACACCGAGACTTCTATAGGTGTACTTGACGGATCTGTAAGCTTCTTATTCGCATGGGACAAAGCTAAAGATGCTTCGATAATGCGTATTGATGCTTCATTAAATGATGTTGTTGATATAACTACTATTATTGATGGTTCTTTAAATCAATTATATACAGATATAGCAGATGTATCTTCAAGAGTTAACATTTTAGAAGGTGATGTATCAATTGCAAAATATGATATAAACAATCTTGAAACATCAGTTGGAGTTCTAAATAGTTGGAATGTAAATCAAGATACATCAATTGGTGTTTTAAACAATGCAATATTTGATTTATCAGCCAATAAGCTTGATTCAGTTGCTAACGCTATCACAGGTAGTGATGCCGAAATATTTGCAACAGAAGTAAACAACATCGCTTACTTAAGAACAATTGAAGCAAGTGGTAATGATATTGTAATTACTCAAGATGCTTCAACAATTTATATTTCAGCAGCAGCTGGTACAGTATCTAAATATACCGATACATTTGATCCAACAGGAATTACACAATATTTTATTCCAGGAACATCTACTAACATAACAGATGGATACGCTTCAGTAGCTGTTTATGAAAACAATCAACAAGTATTTCCTGATATTGATGTTGCAGCAAACGGAAATATTACAATAATGTGGGCTCCAGGTTCATTAGTACCTACAGTTAAAGTAGTTGCATTAGGATAAAAATAATGTTTAAATAAAATAAAAGGGTTGGTGGTTTAATCAACCCTTTTTTATGAATAAATAAAATAAAAATCAAAGATATGTCATACTTAATTTATAATGGAAAAAGAGTTATTTCTAATGCTGATGGCGGAAAATATGTAAGTAAAATAGAGGCTCCTCCAATTCCTGATAAAATTGATTTTCTTTCAGCAGCAACCGATGAGATTACTTTTAGCTCTTTGCCAGATATTACCGGCAGTAAAACTATAAAAGCTCGAATGTACATTAAAGATACAAATAGTTATTTTTCTCTTAGATGGAGTCCTGCTTCGGGAAATGATTATCTACTAATTGATTATGGTACAGGAGAATATGGTCGAACTTTAATGGTAGAAGTTAATTATTCTGCAAATAGAAGACAATATAATTTAGCAGATGAAGGAGTATTAGGAGTTCCATTTTCTTTAGAAATTGTAAAAGGAACAGGAACCATAACATCAGTAAAATTCAATAATGTTGAAGGACAAGATTTAGGAGGTTATGTACAATTTGGGCCAAGTTCTAATAGTAGAATAAAAGGAGGAAATCACTCTTCTATATGGAATCTTGAAATAGTAGGTTCTCATAAATGGTTAGGATTCCCTTATGGAAATGAAAGTTCCGCATGGGTTGATACAATCGGAACTATTCATGGAACAGTTAACGGAACTCCAGGAACTATCACTTTAACAACTTAAATAAAAATATTATTTTTCTGGATAATGAAAGAAAATGAGTCGTTTAGTAGTTGATAACAAATTTTTAATAATTCCTTCGTCCAAAACTAATTATGTACCTGGATGGGTAAATGATAATTGGGCAACTTTTACATCATCTGGTATAAATGTAACAAGTATGATTGATGATACATCAATCTATAATCATCTAGCTCATACAACTCCTTCTATACATTTAAAAGCAGGCGACAGAATTTATGCTAAATATTGGTTGACTTTGAACGCAGGTTCATATCCAACAAATGCCCCTTATTTTGCCTGTGTAAGGAGTGCCGGAATTGTTTTTGATCTTACAATGAATCCTGCATATAATGGTTATGAATACAATATTTTGATTTATGTAGAAGACGACTATTATTTTAGAGTTGGAAATCAATATAAAGTTATTAATGCCTCTGCTAATTTTGAATTTTATACGAAGATACCTTTAGGTTATTTAAGTGGATAATATTTTTATAAATAATATATAGCTATTAAGATTTTTTCTGGATAGTGAAAGAAAATAAAAAACTAAATGGCAAAAGAATTTAAAATCAAAAATGCCCTACTTGTCGAGGGATCAACTAATTCCGCTCCAATTGTTGCAATTAGAAATGCATCGACAGAAATCACTTCTGATGCATCTGAAATTTTATCAACAGGAAAAGCGATTTACGATTACGTTAGAAGTGTAAGAAATCAAATTGATATATCCATTGCTGGTATAGATGCTAGTGCTGTTTTTGATGTTCATAATTTACATGATGTTATCGAAGATCCATCTGCAATAGGTTTATTAAACTTAGGGATTGGAGATAGGGGGAGACTTGTAGAAGCTATGAGTCTTGTACCAACTGATTCTATTAGCATCACTGCTCCAGATGGTACTTATGTTTATTTTAATGTAAATGATTATATTTCAAATACTGATGTATGTACATATTTCATCCCCAGCGCCTCAGTAGGATTACCGGGGTCACATACGGTTTATTGGAATAATGGATATTTAGAAGGAAGTACGGGGCTTCAGGGTGTTCAAGGAACTATTGGTAGCCAGGGAACCCAAGGAACTATCGGATCTCAGGGATCAATAGGAAGCCAAGGTGCAATAGGATCTCAAGGAGCTATAGGAAGTCAAGGCACAATAGGATCTCAAGGAACTATTGGATCTCAAGGAGCTATAGGAAGTCAAGGCGCAATAGGATCTCAAGGAGCAATAGGTGCACAAGGTGCTATTGGATCTCAGGGTTTACAAGGAACCCAAGGACTTCAGGGAACAACAGGTGTTCAAGGAGCGATAGGTTCGCAAGGAGCCATAGGAAGTCAAGGTACTATCGGATCGCAGGGTGTGATAGGATCTCAAGGAGCTATTGGATCTCAAGGAACTATTGGATCTCAAGGAGCAATAGGTTCACAAGGAACACAAGGCACCCAAGGAAAGATGGGATTGCTTAACGACGCTTCATATAATATTTTATATAATTGGAATGTAAGTCAAGATGCTTCTATTATCAGAATCGATGCATCTTTAAATAATACTGTTAGTGGATATGATTATTTTGTTGCTAGTGCATCAATAGGATCAGCAGCATCACATACTGTTTATTGGAGTAATGGTTATCTTGAAGGAAGTACAGGTTTACAAGGAACACAAGGAACAATCGGTAGTCAAGGGGTTCAAGGAGCGATAGGTTCTCAAGGAACCCAAGGAACTCTTGGTGCCCAAGGATCGATAGGTAGCCAAGGAACTCAAGGAACATTAGGAAGTCAAGGTACTCAAGGAACTCTTGGCGCCCAAGGATCGATAGGTAGCCAAGGAACCCAGGGAACTTTGGGCTCTCAAGGAACTCAAGGAACATTAGGTTCTCAGGGTGCTATTGGATCACAAGGAACATTAGGTTCCCAAGGCGCCATTGGTAGCCAAGGAGCCATAGGATCACAAGGAGCTATTGGTAGCCAAGGAACTCAAGGAACATTGGGATCTCAAGGAACTTTAGGATCACAGGGATCTATAGGAAGCCAAGGAGCCTTAGGATCACAAGGATCTATAGGATCACAAGGAACCCAGGGAACTTTAGGAGCTCAGGGTGCTATCGGATCGCAAGGTACTCAAGGAACGTTAGGAAGTCAGGGTACTCAAGGAACACAAGGTGTTCAAGGAACTAGTGCAGACGGAACAACATATCTTATGAATTTACTTGATGTTTCACAAGGAGCAGATGTTTCATCAGGATATGTGCTTGTTTACGATCCATCCGCTAATGATCCAAGTATATGGCGGGCTGTTAAACCATTAAATGCATTGGATTATTTTATTCCAAACTCATCGGTAGGAACAGCAGCAGCCCACACAGTTTATTTCTCTAATGGTTATCTTGAAGGAAGCACTGGATTACAGGGAACAACAGGATCTCAAGGTGCTCAAGGAACTGTCGGTACGCAAGGAGCAATCGGTAGTCAAGGAACCCAAGGAACTTTAGGCTCACAAGGAACCCAAGGAACTTTAGGCTCACAAGGAACTCAGGGGACTTTAGGCTCACAAGGATCTGTCGGTAGTCAAGGAACACAAGGAACTTTAGGCTCGCAAGGAACTCAAGGCACACAAGGTATTGCAGGAGCTGGAAATCCAGCATCTGCTGCTTGGGGGTCAGGAGCAGTTGGGTCGAATAATCAAGTTTTAACTGCTATGGGTGATGGCTCAATTTATGCAGAACCTAATTTAACATTTGATGCTTCTAAATTAACGATTGTCGGTGATGTAAGCATTTCTGGACAAGTTTATATGACTGCTGGCAAAAGAATATATTTCGGAGCTAGTTCTATAAGAGATAATGCAGGAAAATTAACACTAAGCGGAAGCTCCAGCGGAATATTGCTAGCCGCTCCTGGAAATATTAAATTTGACGCATTTTCTGGATATAATTTGTTTCAACAAACAGTTATTGTTACTACAGATATATCAGTTAATCAATTTGGAAGATTCGGAAATAACATATATGTCGGTGGCAATATTTATAATGCAGGAATGGATGCTTCTGTTAAAGATAATGTAGTTTATTATGATACAGCATCTAAACAATTAACATATGGTGCGGCACCAACAGGAGATTCATTATGGGACGTAAGTACAGATACAACATCTGTTTATCTAGTAGACCCATCTGATAATTTACAACTATCATCTATTGAACTTAAAGAGAATGGCGGAAATCTATTATTTGTGAATATGCCAATTTCCAATGTTTCAACAGGAAGTTCACAAAGTTATGACATGCAAATAGATGGATCTTCTGCTCTTAAAATTTACGGAATGGGCGCAACCAGTGCTTTAAAAGAAACTGCAGTGGTTGTAAACGCTCAATATTTTGCAATTGGAGATCCATGTACAAATGGATCATGGAGAATGAGAATTGATGCATCTGGAAACTTTAGTGTGGAAAAATTAGTTGCCGGAGCTTGGGTAGTAAAAGAAACTTACACATAATTTATGAGACAGATATTAAAATTAACTGGATCAGCAATAGGACCAAAATTAAATCTTATTGCATCAGGTCAAGAAGAAGGAATAACTTTTGATTTAAGTGTTATTCGTAATCAACAAATGAATAATGCTATAGGAGATTCAGGATCTATAGATTTGTCTGTAAATTCTTTATCAGGATCTGGGGCGTTAACTCTATCTGTAGCTAATCTTCCTTATTATTCTGGATTTCATAAAGAACCCAGTTCATGGGTTGTTGTGCCTACAACAGGGGGGTACACTCAATATCCAACATTTTGTCATAACATTGATGATGTAGCGAAAACAATTACACTTAAAGATAATTCAATTCGTTTTCCAGTTGGAACAAAAATCGCTCTTTATAATCCATTTCTTAATTATAGATTTTCTGGAACTCAAACAAGTTCTGCATCAATTGATACGGGGGATTTATCAGGATGGGGAGACAAATATTGCGGAGGAGGACCTTTATTTAAAGTTGGTTCTACATATAAGTGGTTATTCTATGCCTTAACTACTGGCACCCCATCTAATTATAATCAAATTGGATTGGCAACATCTACTGATGGCCAAACTTGGACTGTTCAAAATAGTGGGGGTGTTTGGATTAGCAGAACACAAGCAGACTGTTCAAGTTTAATTCCTACTGGTAATATAGGTCAAGTAGATGGAAGTTATTATTGTTTAGTATCTTGTACTAATAAAACTACTGGATTAGGAGAGGTAAAGATAATGTATTTTAATAGTGATGTATCTGCAATATCTTTTAGTTCTGCATTAAAAACAAATGCTGCTTCCGGTAGTATCGTTAAAGTAGGTAATAATTATCATATGCTTTATGTTGATATTTCCACAGGAATTTCATATAGAAGTATTATGGCAGCTAAATCAACAAATCTTGAAGGACCATATACAGATTATCAAAACATTGCTTATGCCGCGTCATGCCCTACTGGAGCATGCTGGGGGTCGGCGTGTGATAGTCCAAACATTTATAAAGTTGGTAATAAAGTATTCGGGGTGTTTGGTGCCCAAGGTGCTTCAGGAGTCTATTCTCATGGTTTAGGAAATGTTAATAGACAACATGTATTATTAGATTTTAATCCTATTACTGAAACCTGGTCAATTAGTCCAAAGGGTGCAGTTTTAATAAATCCATTGGATTGGGGAAATACAGGTTCTAGTAATTATTCTTGGGCTACTGATCATGATGGTCAAGGACAAAATCTATTTATAGATGGTAATACAGCATTTTTCAGCAATACATTTAATGCAGGAACTGATACATATGCTGCAACAATGACTATTTTACAAAATTTCAAACCAGTTTTAAGTAGAAAATTATTATTAGATGCAACAACTGGAGCGGCAGCTCCAACACCACCAGTTGCTAAAAGTTATGTAGTTGGATTATTTGCTAGAAATAATACCAATTATAATAATTATCTTTCATATGACAAAGGAGCTTCCTTTGCAATGAATCAAGATTTAAGTACAAAATCGACTGGATTAACATATTGGTCAAGCCAATATATTAGTCCCGATGCAAGCCATATGATATTATGCGGATATTCTGGTTCTACTAGATATACTGCATGGTCTCATAATTCTGGAGTGACATGGGACGTTAGTACGACAAACAACCCAACTGAATATGGAAACGTAAGATGTTCTGATGATGGAAATATAATGGCTCAAGGATCATTTGATAATGACGCTGCAAAAGGTATATTCTGGTCAAAGAATGGAGGGGCCACTTGGGCATTTTGGGAACCTTCTGTTGGAGCAGACAATAAAAAATACGTTAACCCACAAATGAGTGGAAATGGAAAATATATGTTATCAACATCTCAATATTCAACGTCTGCAGTTAAAGCAATAATGTCACCTAATTATGGTGATCAATGTTGTTATGTTGTTGATCAAGATAATCCAAGTTATCCATTCGATGATGCATATTTTCCATATACAAATAATACGATGTCGTATAATGGAAAATATCAAATAAACGCTGGTTATGGTGTTTATCAAAACTCAAGTGACTATGGATATTCTTGGTATTCAATCTATTCTGCTACAAAATCGACATCATATTACGTATTTCCAAGATGTTCTTCAGACGGAAAATATCAAGTTTATCAGCGATATATTGATAGTTCTATGTTTGCTAGTAGTGATTATGGAGTAACATGGAGTCAAATTGGAAATGCATACGAAGGTAAATGGACTAACTGGTATTTAAGTAATGATGGTATGAATATGATAACCTTGCGTCCACCTTCAAATTGGTCAGACAACTATCCAAAAGCTGTATGGAAATGTTCTGGATTTAATCTTGGATCTTGGACTAATACAAAAACTTTTGACGTATCAATATTAACTGCTGAAATGTCATCTGATGGTAGTTTATTTGTTGTGGAATTAGGTGATGGATCTATTTATTATTCAGAAAATGGAGGAACAACATTTACAAAATCATCGTTTGTAAATCCATTGGCCCCAACTACGTTTATGTATCTTAGAATAAATTAAAAATTAATGATATGGGAGTTTATCAATTACAAGAAGGAGATAGAATTAAAGTTTTTGAGAATGTAATATTTGAAGATTCGAGAGAATTAACTGGCGATGTTTTATTTATAGATGTTATGTCAGATGTATTCTTTATGACTATAGATTCTTCGTTAAAATTAAGTCCGGAAGATTCTGGAAGAAGATGTGTTCCAGGATCTGGCGGTTGGGAGAAAATATAAAATATATAAAATAAACTGTTAATATGGCATTTAGAACAGATAAAATAATTATTGGTCTAGCAGATTCTACTCTTGGATTAGATGTTAGCGGAAATGTTTTAATTTCTGGTTTAGCCGGAACAGGCACACGTATGGTTACAGTTAGTCCTGATGGATCATTAGGAACTGAATCCATAAGTGGTGATGCTTCAATCGATATGTACGGAATGTTTGGAGACGGCGCTGCAGGAAATGTCATATTAAATGCAAGTACTGTTTTAGATCGCGATATGAATTATAATAATTTAACAATACATTCAAATGTGTGGCTTCACACAGCTGGATATATTGTAAGAGTTTTCGGAACTTTATGTATTTCAACAAATGCTCATATTGCTTGTGATGGTAGTACAGGTGGAAATGCAACATCTACAGTTGGTGGTGTTGGAGGAAGCGCTCCATATCGTTATGATGCATCTACTTTTTATCCATTTGCAGGATGCGGATCAGACGGAGGGACAGGAGGAAGATATGCAAGTGCCGGAACAGGAAATGGAACTGGACAACCTGGTGGAATTTCTTGGGCTACAACTATAGCTAATACACCATATATTCTTATGGGAGGATCTGGTGGTGGTGGAGGTGGCCCCCATGGAACCGGAACAGGAACAGGATATTCTAGCTGGTTTTCTGGAAGCCCTGTTCCATTTAGAGGTGGGGTGGGTGGAACAGGAAGATCTGGATTAGGGACAGGATCATATCAAGCTCCATCAGGGGGTGGCGGCGGTGGAGGAGGTGTGTTAATAGTTTATGCTAAAACAATTAATAATCAAGGGTCTATTCATGCCAATGGAGGAAACGGCGGAAATGGATATTTTGCAAATACTCAGGGCCAAGGTGGTGGCGGCGGTGGTGGTGGCGGAGGAACTGTTATAGTTTATTATAGATCTACCACTGGATCAGGAGTAGGAACATTACAAGCTAATGGCGGAACTGTTGGATCAAATGGAACAGGGGGTGGAAACGGAAGTAATGGATATACTAAATCTTATCAAATATAATTATGGCATTAATAACTGATAAAATAGCAATAGGTAAAACTTCTTTAAGCGATTATGCCCTAGATGTTAGTGGAAACATACAAATTTCTTCATTATCTGGAGTTGGAGTAAGAGTTTTAGTTCCTGATATTAATGGAAATTTATCTACAGCAGCTGCACCAGGTGGTACTGTTGATGAAACGGGATTAGTATCAATAATGTTTGGAGACGGATCCAATGGAGATGTATCTATAGCATCTGGCGTTACGACATTGACAAAAGAGATGAATTATAATAATTTAACTCTAATGAATGGGGCTACATTAAATACTGCAGGTTATATAGTTCGAGTAAAAGGAGTATTAACTATGAATGCATATTCTTATATTTCTTGCGATGGTAGTAATGGAGCAAATGCTGCTCAAGCTGTTAGAGGTATTGGGGGTGGTTCTACTATGAGTGCTGCTAGATACCCTTGGCAATGCGTCCCAGGAACAGGTGGAAATGGAGGACAGTGTACATCTAGTGGAACAGCTAATTCTGCATGGGGATCAGGATCTACAACAATTGCTCCTAGTTATTTTGGGGGAGTTGGCGGCGCAGGAGGGGGTGGTGGTGCACATGGATCTGCAACCGGAGCTACTGCACCTACAAATGGTAGTACTGTTTGGGGAGGATGGAATGGAGTTAGAGGAGCAAGTGCAGGGACAACTGGTACAGGATATGCGTCTGGCGGTGGTGGAGGTGGCGGAGGTGGGTTCTGTGCAGTTTTTGCGAGAGAGGTTAGTTTAGCATTTAATAATGCAGGTTATATACAAGCAAATGGAGGAAATGGTGGAAATGGTTATTATTCTGCTTCTAATGTTTATGGTGGTGGTGGTGGAGGAGGAACAGGAGGTATTGCACTTTTTGTTTATCAATATAACCCAAAGGGATATTTTCCATATGTCCGATCTACTGGAGGTAGTGTTGGATTATATGGAACAGGAGGAGAAAACGGATACAACGGTGATGTAAGAATTTATAAAATTAATTCCCCGGAAATTAATATAAGCCCTACTTCTAGAAATTTTACGAGTTCAGGAGGGACTCAAGCTGTAAATGTTACATCTAATTTACAAAGTCTATCATGGCAAGCTAATGAAAACCAATCATGGCTTTCAATTAGTTCATCAACCGGAACAGGAGATGGAAGTTTTACTATTAACTGTGATCAACAACCTAATGGAGGTTCAGGAAGAAGCGCTACCATAACAGTTTTATGTACAAATAATTCAAAAGTTACTACTAAATATTTCTCAGTAACACAAGATAGTAGTGCTGTAGCTGCAACATTAGGATACGGATCTTACTATTCTACATCTTACTCAGATAAATATGACTATTATATGACTAATGATTGGTGTATGAATCCAGACGGGAGTATAGATGTTTCGTCAAATGGTAACTGGACTATTTCTCCAGCCTACGGCCAAAATAATTTTAATATTAGTCAATATAGTGGTTCTGCAGGAAATACATCAATTTATATGTGGTATACAGGACTTAGCAATCAATCTGCATCATGGACTGTCTATATAGGTGCAACCGCTGTAGCATATATTTATGTTAATTCACAAAGTGGTTGTTAAAAATAAAATATAAATATGGGATTAATAATACCAGATAAAATAGTAATTAATAAAGGATCTGATGATTCATCATTTTCATTAGATGTTAGTGGTTTTGCAAGAATTTCTTCTTTAGCAGGAACAGGAAAAATGATAGTTGCTGGATCAGATGGATCATTAGGAATTCAAAATCTTTCTGGTGGCAGTTCCTCAAGTGCAGGATATGTTGGATTATTTGGGGATGGATCTCTTGGAGATGCTTCTATAAGTGGTACTCTTACTCTTACCTCAGAAAGAAGCTATAAAAATTTACAGGTTTTAAACGGAGGAGTTATTAATACAGCCGGCCATATTTTAAGAGTAAAAGGAACATTAACAATAAATTCAGGAGGATATATCCGATGCAATGGGGAAGACGGAGGAGGGATATCAGGGGGGTCGGCTCCGTATACATCAGTTGCTAATCCAGAGTTTGGGGTTCCTTCGTCTGCAGGATACGGAGAGTATGGAGGAGATATTGGAACCTATGTGGGCTATCCTGGAAGCGGGGGTCTTGGAGTTTTGACAAATACCGGGGCACCTTATTTATTTAGATCTGGATCTGGAGGGGGTGGTGGCGGTGGACTTAGCGACGGTTATAGTCAAACTGCCACAAGCGGAGCTAATGTTTGGATGTTAGCAGGCCAAGGTGGTTCTGGAGGGTATGGTTATTATGGAGGAATAAACCCTGATCAGATTATTGGTGCCGGTGGTGGAGGAGGGGGTGGTGTTTGTTGTATTTATGCATATAAAATAAATAATGCCGGTGTCATTCAAGCTAATGGAGGAAAGGGAGGAGATGCCATGACAGGCCCATATAATAATTTTGGTGGTGCAGGAGGCGGTGGTGGAGGAGGAACCGTTATAGTTTATTATAGATTTACCATTGGATCAGGAGTAGGAACATTACAAGCTAATGGCGGAGCGGCTGGAAGTAATAATGGTGGTTATGGTTCTCCTGCAGTAGCAGGAACTAGTGGATTAACAATGTCATGTCAAATTTAAATTTAATAAAATGGACGAAATAACAGGATTTATATTAGATCAATCACTTAATCAAGTAGTACCGATATATGATCAATTTGATATGGATCAAATTAATCAAATGGCGAATGAGCGCGCTGCTATTTGTCAAGGATGTGAAAACTACATGCCAGTTCCAGATGATTTTGTTAAATGCAAATTGTGTGGGGCTTGTAAATTACAAACCAAAATAGTTAGAGTTTATCCTTTAGATGAAGAAGGAAAGGCTTATGATTATATTTTTCCTAATGGTCCAAGATATGTTTGTCGTTTAAAAAAATGGTAAAACAAATAATCAAGGGCTATATCTTATGGATTTGGTACTATCTGTATCGTCCATATCGGAATAAACAAAAAACCGAAGCCCAAAGAAGAATAGAAATTTGTGAAAAATGTGAATATTTTGAATCTACACGAACATGTGCATTATGTGGGTGTTTTATGGATATTAAAACCAAAATGCCTTTAGACCTTGACGAAGAAGGATTCTCTATTGATGGATGTTATGATCGTCGTTGGTAATAAAACTCTCTATCTGTTTAAACATATAATTATTAAATTTTAGCATAATGGACAAAAACCTATGTAGTAAAGTATTGTCTTTAGGGGGAGATATTATACCATTAGTAATTCCAAGTGAACAAACAAGAGGAACTGGTTTGATGAATCCCTCAATATTTAATGATAATGGTCAACTATATGTCAATATAAGACATATTAATTATACTCTATACCATTCAGAAGGCAATCAGTTATTTCAAAATAGATGGGGGCCTCTCGCTTATCTGCATCCTGAGAATGACATACATTTAAAAACTAATAACTTTTTTTGTTTTTTAAATGATAATTTCGAAATCACTAGATTTAACATGGTTAATATGACTCTTGATGTTTCCAATCCAATGTGGGAATTTCATGGATTAGAAGATGCTAGAGTAGTTAAATGGGATGATCAATTTTATATGAGCGGGGTAAGAAGAGATACAACTCCAAATGGTCAAGGAAGAATTGAATTATCAGGAATTGAAATTTTAGAAAAAGAAATTAAAGAAATATCAAGACTTAGGACAGAACCCCCGGGAATTCCATCATATTGTGAAAAAAATTGGATGCCAGTATTAGACATGCCATATCATTACGTCAAGTGGTGTAATCCAACACAAGTTGTAAAAGTAGATATGAGCACAGGACAATGCCAAACAACATTTTTAAGTCATATTATAATACCAAATCTTCCTGATTTTAGAGGTGGTTCTCAAGTGATTAATTGGATGGGATTAAAATTGGCAGTTGTTCATCAAGTTAATTTATTTCGAAATAAATTAGGGCAAAAGGACGCATCTTATGACCATCGATTTATTATATGGAACAATAATTGGGATATCGTTCATATATCGGAACCGTTTAAATTTATGACAGGAGAAATTGAATTTGCTTGTGGAATGGCTTTTTTTAACGACGATTTGTTAATTTCATTTGGGTTTCAAGATAACGCCTCTTATTTGTTAAAAATTCCTAAAAATAGTATCGAAGAAATTATAGGATTCAAACCAAATATTGATCAAATAGTTAGAAGGCCTAAATCAACATCAAATAATTCAAAATTTAAAACATTTCCTGAAAGTTATGTGGTAAGCTTTATTGATAGTAAAGATAGAAGAGAAATTTTAGAAGAACAGTTTGAAAAATATGGCATAAAAAAACCTATTCCAATTATATCTACAAAAGAATCCGATAGTAAAAATATTGTTACTGGAAAATTTTTAGATCAGTTAACACCATGGCATACAAATGTAACAGCCTCTCATTTAAAGGCAATTAAACAATGGTACAATAATTCAAAAACCCCTTATGCCTTATTTTTAGAAGACGATGTTACATTGGAAACTATCGATTATTGGAATTTTACTTGGGATGAGTTTATGGAGGGATTACCATCAGATTGGGACTGTATACAATTAACATGTATAAAAGAAAATTTATATGACGTTAAGTTAAGAAAAAGAGAATGGAATGATTGGTCTGTAACAGCTTATTTAATAACTCGTGAATACGCTAAACGTTTGATTGACGAATATAATAAAGACGAAAAATTTACACTTGAGATTAAAGATACAAATCTACTTCCTATTACAGAAAATATAATTTACTTATTAGGAAAAACATATGTTATCCCTTTATTTGCAGAAAATCCTTTAATAAAAACTACTTATGACCAAGAAAAATCAAATATTAAAAAATTAGATAAAGAACTTAAACTTCATGAGGAATCATCAAAATTTGTAATAAATTGGTGGAAATCTTATGGCAATCAATATAATATCAAAACATTAACGAATATAGGATATTCCCAATTATATCAAGATAAATTTGTTTTATCTTTATTTGAAAAAGATCATAAAGGAATTTATGTGGATATCGGATGTCAACTTCCTGATAAAATTAATAATACGTTACTTTTAGAAGAAAACGGGTGGTCCGGAATTTGTTTAGATATTGAAGATTATAATCAACAATGGAAAGATAGAAAAAACAGCTTATTTGTTCAACACGATGCAACCACATGCGATTACAAAAAATTATTCAAGGAACAAAAATTACCATATGTAATAGATTATTTAAATCTAGATATTGAAGGTAATGGATCAAGATACAAAGCATTGAAGAAAGTAATGGAATCAGGATATGAATTTAAAGTTATAACTGTTGAACATGATGCGTATAGAGGTTATGATTTAAGTGAAAGACAACCACAACGAAAATTATTATCAGAACGCGGCTATTTATTACTTTGTTCTGATGTATATGAAAATCTTCCACATTTTCCTGTGGAAGATTGGTGGATAAATCCTAAATACATGGATGAAAACATATATTTGAAATATAAAAGTTCTAATAAATCTGCAAAAGAAATACTTAAAAATAAAGTCTTATGATGGATATAGATTTAAAAACCTCTATACAAAATTTTATATTGTACCCTAAAGATCCTCTATGTAATTTTACTCTTGGTAAAAAATATGATGATAGGGGGCAAACTTCTTCAGCGGTATCATATTATTTACGGGCGGCTGAATTTGCAGAAGAAAGTTTATTGGCATATGAGTGTTTATTAAAAATTTCTGGATGCTTAGAAAAGCAAGGAAATCGAAATACAAGCTGTAAGTCATCTTTATTGCGTGCCATATCTTTGATGCCTAATAGACCTGAAGCATATTGGCAATTATCAAGAATTTATGAAATAACTAGAGAGTGGCATGAATGTTATGCAATTTCTTGTGTTGGCGAATCTCTTAATGATCAAAATTTTCAACCATTAAAAACTGATGTGGGGTACCCTGGAAAAGAAGTATTTACTTTTCAACGTGCAGTTTCAGCTTGGTGGGTAGGATTATATGATGAATCCATTTATTTATTTCGGAAAATTATTTCATCTAACTTACCTTCAAATTTTATACAGGCAGCAAAAAATAATTTGAATAATTTAGCAGGAACATATAAGAAATTAATCAAATATGAAAAGCCGATGTATTCGGAATTAAGATACAAATTTCCGGGTGCCGAAAATATTGAAAAAAATTATTCGCAAGTTTATCAAGATATGTTTATTCTTTCTATGTTAAATGGAAAAAGAAACGGAACATATATTGAAATTGGATGTTGTGATCCATTCTTTAATAGTAATACGGCTTTGCTAGAATTAGAATTTGGTTGGAATGGAATATCTATCGATATTAATCCTAATGAAATTAAAAAATATGAGAATGTTCGTAATACAAAAACATTATTAGCAGATGCAACAAAAATAGATTACGAAAAGCTTCTCGACAGTTCTGTATATGATTATCTTCAAGTGGATTGTGATCCAGCAATAACAAGTTTTACAATATTGCAACGAATTCCCTTTCACAAAGTTAAATTTGCAGTAATTACGTTTGAACATGACAAATATATTGATGAAAACCAGGAAATTCAAGATAAAGCAAGAAAATATTTAGAATCATTTGGATATATTCAAATAGTTAATAATGTTTCAGAAGATAACTGGAGCGCATTTGAAGATTGGTATGTTCATCCCGATTTGGTTGACGAATCCATAATTAAAAAAATGATGTGTATTTCAGATGAATCAAAACGAGCAGACAAATATTTTTTGGGTAAGATATAAAGGAGCCGTAAGGCTCTTTTTTATTATGAATAAATAAATAAAATAAATTGAACTAAATGGCTGACCCAACTCAAAATGTTAGTGGTTCAAATCCAGCATCACAAGAAGGTGGTACAGGTTCGCTCAAAATTAATTTGACCACAAATGCCATGGATGTGTTTAATCCAAATGCTGCATTAGCCGCTGTTCAAACTTATATGGGAATGAACAGTGTTGCCAATCAATTATTTGGAATAGAAGCTAGATGGTTTCGTGCGGTTCCTCAACAAAGATCGAAAGATATTATTTTCAAAGAATATACTCTTTCTTGTGTTGAAGAAGAACCGATTTGTTTAAGGGTTGTTGTTCCTGATGGGAATTTCCCAGATTCCAAATATCAATATGATTTAATGGGGCTTGAATATGAGGTTCCTACAGAAATTCAAATTGACAAAAAATACTGGGAACAAATGGCTGGATTTGGAACAGCCCCTCAAAAGAAAGATATTGTTTATTTGACAATGCCAAATAAATTATATCAAGTTGAATCTTCTTATTTAAAAAGAGCTTTTCTAGAACAAGAAACTACTTGGGTTGTTAATTTACGTAAATACATGCCAGAAGCATCCAGAAGAGAAGGGGACGCCCTTAAAGAAACTATTGATAAGTATACAGTTTCTGAACAAGAAATCTTTGGGGAACATCAGGAATATGAATACATCAAAAATCGCGATGATAGACAAATGTCACCATTTAATTCAACAGAAAGAGACAAATATAAATCAATCGATGCAAATCTTGAAATTCTTCCAAATAATATAGAATTTTATGGAACAATATTTGCTCAAGGATTTTATGATATGAGCACTCCTAAATTGTATAGTGCGGTTGAATATAAAAATCCTTCCGGAGATGAAATAAAAGAATCATATGATAGAGCTATAACTGCATGGATAATGCCTCAAGATGTAAAGGAAGAATATGAAGTTGTATGGATTCAGCCTGATTCAACCATTACTGTTCCAGCAAATTATAAAATTAAAATTAAAGGAACAAAAAGATTTCAAATAGATGATGTATTTACTATTTACCGATCTGAAGCGTTGAATTTCTATGCTAAAGTTATAGACGACAATCATGCCGCAACTGGAATCTACTGGTGTCAAATTGATCAGCCTGTTGTAAATTACTTAAATAGTGTTAGGGCAAACTGGAATACAATGACTGGATATAAAATGAAATTAAAATATCCTATTGTATTGTTAGATGGCCGAAATGAAACAAACACTGGATTTACAGTTAGTATAGGAGCAAATCAATTTGTAAAAATTAAATATGCATCTCAAGAATATATTGCTGTCATGCCTGAAAAATTGAATGATAATCAATGGTATGGGGTTGTTGTTAATATTGGAAACACATGGAATCAATATAACGTATACGTATGGGAACAAAATCCAAATACAGGAGGAGAAAAAATAAGGATTAAATTCTATGAAACTATGAAATTCAATCCTGAATATACTAAAGTTGATAGATATACATTAGATAAATGTCCAGCTTACATTACAAATATTCGTTTATTCAAAACAACTATTGAAGAAGAAAAACAACCAAAAGAATTATTATCATACTTTACAAAAGATTCTGATCAAGCACTTATCTTAGATAACGCAGACCATCACTTCCGTGCGCCTTATATCTCGAAACAAAGATAATGCGGATGCAAGATATATAAAATAAAAAAATGGATTTTGTTTATATTACTAAAAATAAAATAAATGGGAAAAAATATATAGGTTCTCATACTACAAATGAATTATATGATAATTATTTAGGAAGTGGAATTTTAATATTAAAAGCTATTAAAAAATATGGGAAAGAAAATTTTGAAAGACAGATTTTACAATTATGTGAGTCAAGAGAACAAGCAATAAATTTAGAAGAATTTTTTATTAAAAAACATAAAACTTTAATTCCAAAAGGATATAACATTAGTCCATATGGAAATGCAGCTTTTCCAGGAGAAAAAAATCCAATGTATGGAAAAGATTCTTGGAATAAAGGAATAAATATGACCAATGAAATAAAGGAAAAAATATCTAAATCTTTAATTGGAAATAAAAGAAGACAAAATAAAAAACACACTGATGAAACAAAGAAAAAAATTAGTGAATCTACAAAAGGAAGAATTCCTTGGAATAAAGGAAAAAAAATAACCGAAGAAACAAGAAAAAAGTCAAAAGAATCACACAAAGGACAAATTCCTTGGAATAAAGGAAACCAAGGTGTTTCATTAGAAACTAAAGAAAAAATGAGATTATCCAAATTAGGTAAACCCTCCCCAAATAAAGGCAAAAAATTTTATATTGACGAAAACGGGAACAAAAAAATAAGTAAACAAAGATAATGAAGGCAAAAACAGTAAACGAAGCTATTGGTAAACTTCTAAGACCTAAATCTCCTCAAGAAATAAAAGATGCATTAAGGAATATAAAAATTGCTTCTTTTAATTTAAAATCTTTCTTTAAAATAATTGATGTTAAAGAAGCTAACATATTAAAATATATTTGCGAAGAAAAATTTTCAAAGGACCCATATGAATTTGACGTGTGCCGAATCCCTGAATATGTAGAGAGTATTATAAATATAGCTTACAAACCTCGGTATCAATCTTATTGTGGCGAGATAGTATTGGATAAAACTGATAGAAGGGTCTCATCAATATATTACGGCAGTCCATACAAAAAATTTTTTGAATATAACACTTATTTTAAGATAATAAGATTTGATGGAAACAGCGGAGGGTGGTCATATTATCATGCATTTCCGCGTAAAGAAATAGTAAATATTCTATTTGCTATATCCGAGAATATATAATTTGTTAAAAAACTGTTAAGATGAAACTTAAAGAAGAAAGAGACGAACTAGAAAAAATGATAAACAATAGTTCGGAAAAAATAGGCAAAGAAATAACTCCTGGCGATGCCCCTGAACTTGCAATGGAGCCAGCCTTTCATATTGACTTTGAGCAATTACAAAAGGATTGTGAGAAAAGAGCAAAGAAAATGATTCATAATGCAACTGGATTTATGTTTTCTGATGATGTTGTAAAAGATAATTCATATTTGAAAAACAAGATGCAGGTGGACATCATCTCTTTAGCTGGTATGCTTTATCAATTATCTGTTAACGAGACCATGCAAAAAGCATTAATGGAAGAAGTTAGATCTGGCGCAATGCATCCCAGAATGTTTGAAGTTTTTGGACAATTATCAAAAACTATCGGAGATTTAAACAAACAACTTCTTCAAACTGTAGAAGCTATAAAAATCACTTATAGAGATCTTAAACAAGATATTCGTGAAAAGAATCAAGATATGGCAGCTCTTGGTCAGGGAGGTCTTGTCAAGAACGAAAAAGGAATACTCGCCTTAGGAACTAAAGAATTAATTCGTGAAACTAAGAAATTAAAGGCTGCGCAAAACGGGGCAATAGATATAGAGGATATTAAAATAGAATAAAATGGCCTCTGAAGTTATATGGACAACGAAATCGGTCCTTTCCACAATAAAAAAATTAAGACAAGGAGCTGATGTTGATTTAGGATGTTTCCATAATAGAAATCCTGAACTAAAAGCTAGTAATATTTTATTTCAATTAACTCATGAAGAAGAGGAAGAATTTATAAAATGCTCTTCTGACATTACGTATTTTGTTGAAACATATTGTCGGTTTTTAACAGACGCGGGCAGAACCACTGTTGATTTAAGGGATTTCCAAGAAGATATACTTGACACATTAGGAGAAGAAGAATGGATTCCTGCATTAAAAGATGTAGGGCCAAAGGTTCGTAACTTTATCCTAATGGCTTCTCGCCAGACTGGTAAAACCACCACCATCGCTGCTTATTTCGCATGGTACCTTTGTTTTCATACAGATAGAAACTTAGCAATCCTTGCTAACAAACAGCAAACAACTTTTGAAATTGTTAATAAAGTTACCGATGTTTTTAAAGGATTGCCATTCTTTTTAAAACCTGGTATTGAAAGTATCGGCGCAGGATTCATGAGATTAGATAATGGTTGTATGTTAACTTCTCAAGCCACAACAAAAACAGCTGCGATCGGTTTTGCTATCCACGTACTATATATTGACGAGTTTGCCCATATTCAACAAAATATTGCAAGAGACTTCTGGAGATCTGTTTATCCTACCCTATCTTCTTCATTAATATCACAATGTATCATATCATCTACACCATATGGTCAAGATAATTTATTCTTTGAAATATGGGATAAAGCGGTTAAAGGACTAAATAGTTTTGTTTGGAAACAAGTAAACTATTGGGAAGTTCCTGGACATGATGATGAATGGGCAGCAAAGATGCGTAGAGACTTTGGGGAAGACGAATTTGCGCAGGAATATGAATTAAAATTCGATATTAAAACTAATAACCTCCTTGAAGGAAGCCAATTAAGTTGGCTAAAAAAATTAAGTCAAATTTATTCATATGAATATAAAGAATTAGAAAAAACAGATTTAGATTCAGAACTATATGAAAATTTACAATGGAGAAAGGATTTTGATCCCAATAAAGATATTAATAATAAAACAGATAGATTTGTTATCTCCATAGATTTAGCTGAAGGAAAAGATATTGATGAGAAAAAAGATAGTGACTATAATATTGCCTCAATACATCAAATTAAATTAAAAAGTTTAGTTCAATTAAGAAAATTGAGAAGAGATGAACAGCGAATAGAAAATATGTTTCGTTTAGAACAGGTTGGGTTATATCGTGATAACATAAAAGATGAAAATGTACTAGCAAAAGTGACAAAGGCTATCGTTTTTGATCAATTTAATGAGGAAGTATGCAAACTTGTTGTTGAAATGAATTTTAATGGGAAGGCTTATTTGGCTGAGTTTTCAAGTCATGAAAAATTCAATGATAATATTGTTATGAATTCATATCATACTGCTCCGATTCCCGGAGAAAAACCTCCTCGAAAGAAACCGGGATTTAAAGTTAGATCAGACAAAGAATATTTTTCCAAACTAGGTAAAAAATTAATTGCACAAAAAACATTAGTTCCTACACATGAAGAAACTTATCATGAATTTAATGCATTTGGAAAAGATAAAGAAGGAAGATATAAGGGGATTGCTCGCCATGACGATACTGTAATGGCTGAGTTGAATTTAGCTCGTCTCTACGCTGAATCTGAGTATGGTGACTGGCTTTATGATTTCCTTGACGAGATGCCAGATTGCAAAGAAAAAAAGTATGCTCTTGAAATATTAAAAGAACCATATGACGAAAATGAAATAAGTGATGAATTATTTTCTTCTATGTTTGTGGATGAAGATCCAAAAAATAAAATTGAACAAATTTTTAACGTAAATAGCAAGCAACATTTTAAATATAGACCAGGAAAAACCTTCTAAATGAAAAATCAATTTTGATCACTTAGAATAATGATATATAATAAAAATACGGGAATTATTGATAATGCGTATTTGAATAAATAATAAAAAAATAAACTCAATAATATGGCTAAACTTGCACTAGATCTTTCTCAGTTTAAATCCGCGGGAGTATATACAATCGAGATTGACCAATCTGAAAGAATCGTAGTTACTACACAGTCATTGAGATTAGTTGTAGGATTCTCAAAAATTGGACCATTTAATACGCCAGTATTTATAAGATCAACCAGAGATCGCCAAAAATATTTTGGTGAGATCGATCTTAAACTTGAAAGAAAGGGATCATTCTTCCAGAGATCTATCGATACTTGCTTGTTACAAGCCCCAGTATTCGCACTCAACCTATTGAGAGCAAATCAGAATCCTGACACATCAACAAATATGGATCAGGTTGCATTAATTGCTCTTTCTGTTGACTCAAATACTTCTGTTCAAGAAGATGATCTTGAAAACATTCAAATGGATCTCTATATTAATTTCTTTAACAGGGAAAGATTTTGGAAATCGGATCCTGATTATTTACAGGGAATTGTTCAAAATAAGTATGGAGCAGCTAACGCGGAAAGCGCACCATTACTTCAGTTGGCAAATGTCGGAACAAGAGATTTATCATTTATTGTAAGAAAAGCCGTTGGATTACAGGGATATAGTGTTTATGCCAAAGAATGGTATGGTGCTGATACAAACATTCCATTTGAATGGATTAGACCATATGATTTGATGAAGGATTTCTTTATTCAAATTTTTGCAGTTGAAGGTGATTGGACAAAATATAATAAACTTTCGACCGATCCTATATTCTCTCAATATTTTAATGCTAATGGTTTAATTCCAAGTAAACTAACTGATTTTATCAATCTTCCACAAGTTAATTTAGTTGGTTCTTGGACTGGAACTATTATTCCAGAATTTAGAGATCAAACTGGTGCAAATCAGTTTATCGAAGATATTGTAAATGCATCCACTCCGTTGACTGGTGTTCTTTTAAATGTTAACAATCAAGCACTTGATCAACTTATTTGGGATGAAAACGATCAACAATGGGAAATCGGAGATGGAGCAGCATTTGATCCAGCACAGTATGTGGTTGATTTAGTTGGTCATAATTTAATAGATTATGCTGGTTGTGTATGTCCAGTACAGAAAAACTTCTTAAGCTATGAAATTGATGTACCTGATACTGTGTTACATACAGAACTTAACATTTCTTTGATTGGCACAACTGGAAAAGTATTTACACTTGATTCATCTGCAGATAACACATTAATAACTGTTGGTTCATTAGTTAAAAAAGATAGCACAGATTCTATTCCTGGTGTAACTAGAGTTGTTAAAAAAGTTTACGATTCAACCGCGCAAACTTATAAAATTGAAACAGCAGAGCCAATATTTAATTATTATACAGATCCATCAACTGTAATTGTACAAAAGACTATTGATGACCCAGCTATTGCTACATGTTATAAAATGATCAAACTTGAAGGTTTGAATATAAATGCAAATCATCTTCCAGGATATAATGAAAACGGAGCTCCAAGTATTGAAGAAGGCGTTGAAAAAATTTACTCGATGCTTGAAGATAAAGGAATCTTAAGAGGATTAACAAATCCAGACATGATTCAATATCGTTATGTTGTTGATACAATGGCTTATGGTCTAAGACCAGAACTTGGAGGTAAAGTTTACTTATCAAGACTTGCTAAGAAGAGAGGTAAGACCACTGCTATTATCAGTGCTCCTTCAATTGCACAATTCTCAACCTCACAAAATCCTTATTTCTGTGATATGTTTGTTCCTGGAGTAGATCCTAAACCGATCTTTTCAACAGAATGGATTCCAGAAGGTGGTAACCCAGACATGCCAAGATCATTTACATTTAGCTTCCCATCTGAAGATAATGGAGCTCGTTATTGCGGTATATTTGGTCCTTATCTAAAATATGTTGATAACGATAAAGTATTCCTAGTTCCACCAGCAGCTGATGTATCTAACACATTCGTTAGAAAGTTCTTAGGTGGAGATCCATTTGCAATTTGTGCAAATAAAAATGGTATCATAGCTAACTCTAATGTTGGTGGGGTTGAGTATAACTTAGACCAGCAAGATAGAGATTACCTCGAACCATTCGGATATAACTCAATTATTGAAAGAGCCACAAGTGGACAAGTTATGATTTACTCTAACAGAACTTCTTTCCAAACTGTTAGAAGTGATTACAACTTCTTACATGTAAGAGAGCTCTTAAATACTATTGAATTACAAGTTGAAGAAGTTCTTAAGAATTTCGTATTCGATTACAACAATCCAGTTTCAAGATTAAATATTGTAAACTCAATTACTCCAATTCTTGAATCAATTAAAGATGCAGGAGCACTTTATGATTATGAAATTGTTATGGATGAGTCTAATAACACTAATGAATTAATCGACGAAGGTTTTGCCATAATTGATATTGGAGTTTGGATTAACAAAGGAATGGAAAAAATTATAAATAGAATCACCGTAAACAAATTAGGAACTGCAAGCAGCGGTGGATTTACAGCAGTTTAATTTGAAATATATAAAATAAATTAACGCAATATGGCAGATTTTAAGAGTCAAGGTTCATTCGGACTACCTCACTGGAAAAACTCTAGAGCAGCTCAAGAGCTATATGAACCCGTGTATCTTAACCTATTTACGATTCAAATAGCTTTACCAGTTGGAGTAGGTTCCAGCGATGAGAATACTAATTTATTGCTTGAACAAGTTCAAAATATAACCGGATTGGTTTCTCATTCATTCCCTGGTTCGCCTATGGAACAACAGTATAAATGGGCTACTAGAAGATTTGCTGGTGCTAAGCCAGATAAAACCACAATGGATATAGGAATTACCTTTGAAGTTAACCTAGATAGAACCCCAAGTGCATATGTTCTAAAAACATTAAGAAAATGGTGTGACCTAGTTTATGACCCACTAACAGGTAGAACTGGTTTGAAGGTTGATTATGTTGCCCCTTGGATGTTAATAACTATGTATGATAGAGCTGCAAACCCATTCTGGCAGTGGAAATGCTATAATGTATTCCCAATTTCACAACTTCCTGCTCCAGAACTTGGATATATGTCTGATGAACACTATAAAATTGAAAACTTTACTCTTGCGGTAGATTCTTGGGATGAATCTATTGTTTAAAAACTATTGCGTATCATTAATAAGGGAGGTATCTATATATATCTCCCTTCTTTATTTTTAAAACCAAGTCAACTTTTTTACATATAATGATATATAAAAAGAAATTGTATATTTATGAATGAAGGAACAGTAAAGTTCTTTGATGAAACAAAAGGATTCGGATTCATTAAAGATAAAAATTCATCCGATGAGTATTTCGTACATGCTTCTGAGTGTGTTGATAAAATCAAAAAAGATGATAATGTTAAATTTGATCTGCGCAAAGGATCAAGAGGAATGAGTGCTATTAATGTTAAATTAATATAAAGTTATGGCTGGACAATCAGAAATTAATGAAGAAAAATTAAGAGAATTTGCAGAAAGAGTTGAGAACAGTAATGTTCAGGCTTCTGTTTCTAAAGTAAATACTCCTTCACCAATTGGAAACCCAATTCAAGATACTTCTAATGTTCAAAAACCTTGGGAAAAAACCCCTGAACAAGTCCAATTTTCTAATCAATTAGGATGGCAGAAACTTCCTATAACGGATCTTCCAACACAGGGATTATTTTATCCAGAAGGAACAGAAGTTTTAATTCGTGCTGCGACAGCAGGAGAGATTCGCCACTGGTCAACATTAAATGAAGAAAATCTTTCAATCTTAGATGATATGTTAAATTACGTTCTCGAAAGATGTTGCAAAATAAAATTTCCGGGAATGGCGATATCTTCATGGAAAGATGTTAAAGAAATCGATAGGTTTTATATTCTTTTAGCTATTCGTGAATTTACATTTGTTAATGGTGAAAATAAACTTCAGGTTAAAACATCAGAAACGTCCAAAATTGATGTAACCAAAGATATGGTTCAGTATATCACATTTGACGAAAGACTGATGAGATACTATGATCCAAACGAAAGAATGTTTGTTTTAACATTTAAAAATGGAAAGAAGATGAGAGTTACTCTTCCTTCTGTTGGTGTTACAAACTGGCTTAAAAACTATATTACTCGCAAAAGACAATTAAATGAGATTATTGATGAAGATTTTATATCATTTGCACCATTTGTAATTTCTGATTGGAGAGGATTGTCAGATGATAATTACTCTAAAATAATCATGGAATCCCATAACTGGACTGCAGCCGAGATTTCTCTTTTAACCGAAATAAGAAGAATCTTCATGGACACCGTCGACCCTGTAGTCAAATACAAGGACGAGGAGGGAGGTGAGCGCACTGTGCCGCTTTCCTTTCAAGGCGGGATTAAATCTATTTTCCTTATTTCAGATCCATTCGGAGAATTGGTTTAAGATTGAATTTATTTGTACTTATAGACTTCATCTGAGTCCACTTGAATTGGACCAGATGGAGTTTTATAGAATTGAGTACATGCTTAAGAATTTTGAAGAAGCTTTAGACGAAGAAGAGAAACAATATAAAAAACAGCAAAAAGAATACGAAAAACAATACAAGTCTCAAGCTCCAAAAGCAAGTGATTATAAACCAGGAAATACAAGTTATGGAGGATTTAAAACCCCAAAAATCGAACTTCCTAAAATGTCACCCCCTAAATTAAGATAATATGGCGTTAATAATTGAAGCCCCTAATGAAATCTATTCTATTGAGAATAGTAACAATGTTCATATGTTTTTGGCCGGCGGGATAACTAATTGTCCAGACTGGCAAAAAGAAGTGCTTGAAAAATTAAAAATTATAGATCATTTAACTATTTATAGCCCAAGAAGAGCTAATTTTCCCATAGGAGATCCTAATGCAGCTGAAGAGCAAATTACATGGGAATACGAACATTTAATGACTGCTGATATATTATTTTTCTGGTATTCAAGAGGATCCCTAAATCCTATAGTTATGTTAGAATATGGCAAATATGCTTTAGCGACAGAACGGCCTGTAATTATCGGGGTTGATCCTGAATATGAAAGAAAACAGGATGTTGAAATACAAACTAAATTAGCTCGCCCCCAACTACCTATTTATGACTCTTTAGATGATATGGTGAATGCGGTTTTCGATGCGTTCGAACAACATTAGAAGAAAGTGCCCAAGAGGCACTTTTTCTTTTTATAAGGATATATAAATAAAATTCCTTTGAATGGCAAAGAATGCTAATGAATTATTGCAGGGAATCTTAACCACTGTATCAAAAATCGAAAAAAAGATGGGTGATCAAAAGCCTGCTGGAGGGGGTGGAACCGTGTCTAGTGGGATTAAGGGGGCCTTGACTATGGCTGCAAATTTGATCTCATTCGGTACAGTTAAAGAATCAACAAAGAAATCCTTTATAAACTTCATGAAGGATATTTCAAAGATTACAGAAAAAGATAAAGGGAAAAATTTTAGTTCATTTGCCGATGGAATGGTTAAAATTTCTTCAGCTTTACCAGATTTAGTTAAAAATTTAAAGGAATTAGGTAATCTTCAGCAAAGACGTGTAGATGCTGGAATTATGACTCTTAGAAAACTTTATGAATTTATGCATGAAATGGGTGATGGCCGCCATGCTCGTAGAGTCGAAAAAGCTATTTCATTATTTGATAAGATAGGAAAATCTTTAAAAGAAGTATCGAAACCACTTAAAGAAATTTCTTTAGGATTCTTATATTTAGGTTTAGGAATTCTTGGTTTCGCCGCATCATTGTTATTGACAGCTGCTATACTTAAATTAGGTAAACCTGGAGACGTATTATTATTTTTAGGAATAACTGTTATTGCTTTAATAGTCATGTTTGGAGCTCTATATTTAGCCAATAAAATGGTTAAAGGTGGTGTTCATACTATTACTGATATGGGTTTAGGATTAATTGCATTATCTATCGGCATATTATCATTTGCTTTAACAATAAAATTCCTACCAACGATATTAGGTGGGGAAACAGGAGGAACTATTGCAGGAAGTTTATTGATCATGTTAGGCATTGTTGGCGCAATGACATTAATGTTTGGTATTCTTAGTTTAGCCGGACAAGTTACTAAGAAAGGATTTATGTCAATTGTTTGGATGTCGCTAGGGCTTATGTTATTTAGTGTTGCCATTATGGGAATGGCTCAAATGGCTAAAATGTTATCAACTGGGTTTACCGGAAAAGATGCTTCTAAAGAAGAGAAAGATGAAGGCAAAAAAGAGATTCTTAGAGGTCTAGGAACTATGGGATTAATAATGCTTTCTGCAGTAGCCTTATTTGCAATACTTGGAATTCCAGGATTCTCGGGAATAATAAAATCAGGAGCCATAACAATGATGTTAATGGCAGGGGCTTTAATATTAATGTCGATAAGTGTTGGTCAACTTGTAAAAGTTGGAAAAGAACTTGCTGGAGAAAATATTGGAGAAATTTTAACACATCTTATAGGAGGAACAATAGATGGATTTATAGGTGGTTTATCGTCCCTTTCTGGAGGTCAAAAGGGCCTCAAGGGGATCACAACCTTCATTGCAAATAGTGCTAAAATATTCGCAGGTACAGGTGTCCTAATGGCTATGTCCTTAGCTCTATCAATGTTTGCCAAAGCTATTTCGGCATTTGCACAATTAGAGAACATGCGAGTTATCGAAGGATATGATAAAGATGGCAAACCCATATTTGGAGAAAAAGTAAATGTTACTCAAGTTGCCGATAACATAAATTATTCTATATCTACATTCTTACAAGCATTACTTGAATCAACAGAAGGATTAACTAGAAGAAAAGCCAGAGCCATACAAAAAATGGCAAGAGCCCTCACAGGAAGAAGAGGTATTTTAACGGCTGTTATTCAATTTGCAGATGCGCTAAAAACATATGCTGCATTTGGTGAAGCAAATGAAATAGGATATGTTGATTATGATGATCAAGGAAATGAAGTTCGTAAAAAGGTAAAAGCTAATATAGTTGTCGACAATATTATAGGATCGTTCTTATATTTTACAGAGAAATTATTTAGCAAATCAGAAAGTGAATTTGGAGATGGTGAACCGGATGAAGCTGGAATTTCAGGTCGTCAAAGACGAAGAATGAAGAGAATGTCAAAGGCCCTTATCGGAAAACATGGTATTCTTGGAGCAGTTGTAGAATTTGCAAATGTTTTAGAATTATTTGCTAAGTTTGGAGAGAACAATGAAATGCCAATGTTGGATGAAAAGGGACAACCTATTATGGAAGGTGGTAAACCTAAAACTCTTAAAATGGGTCAAATTGCTGACAATATAGTAAGCGCCCTTACCACATTCTCTGATACACTGGCCGATAAATTAGAAACAAAAGGAAATGTTAAAGATGCTTCAAAGGCTATTGGAAAATACGATAAGTTAATCGAACAGCTAAGTAAATTATCAACTTCAATGGATGGTTTAACTAAGATGACTACGACTATATCTCAATTAGCTGAAGGAATAGGATTGCTCGCTGTTAACGTAGATAATTTAAATGCAGAAAAACTATCTCAAATACTTGATAAAACAGCTGCGGCTGGATCAAGAATTGTATTTACTTCAGCTCCTACCAAAGAAGAAACAGCAACAGCTTCTGTTTCTCCAACTGTTGCTGCAGCTGCATCTGGATCTTTACCTGCAAAACAAGAAGATTGGTCGGAAATTTCAAAAATTATTGGAGATCAAGTTGGGGCAAAAGTTGCAGCTTCTCTTAAGAGTGGCATGTTTGTATTTGAATTTGATACAACTAAAACAGGGGGAGTTTATTATTGGAGTCCAAAATAATAGGTCAATTTATATTTGAGCCTTCGAATATATATTCTAAAATTGACCTTATGATTAATAAAAAATTTAATTATGTTTATTTAACTACCAATGTTATAAATAATATGAAATACATTGGTAGCCACTCTACAGATGATATAGATGATGGTTATTTAGGAACCGGCCGTTTATTTTTAAGAGCTGTTAAAAAATATGGTAAGCCAAATTTTCAACGTATTTTATTAAAAGAATGTAATGATATTTTTGAAGCAAGAGAATTAGAAGAAATGTTTATAAAACAATATAATACTCTTTATCCCAATGGATATAATTTATCTCCTAAAGGGGGGTTGGGGTTTAAAGGAGCTTGTCATTCTGAAGAAACTATTAAAAAATTAAAATTAGCCGCTAAAGATAGACCATTTGAAAAATGTTCTATGCGAGGAAAGCATCATAATGAAATCACCAAAAAAATACTTAGAGAAAAGGCGATAGAAAGAATGACAAAAAATCCTACTATGAAAGGAAAAAAACATTCTGAAGAAACTAGAAAAAAAATGAGACAATCGGCAATAGGAAGACACGTACCAGATGATATTAAAAAGAAAATAAGTGAAACACTTAAAAACAAAAAGTTTAATAATTCATATAATCAATAAACATTTTATGATTAAAAATGTATGGCATGGAGATAAATTTCCAGTAGAAGCTTTACCTAGTTTTAGTGCATCAAGTTTAAATTGGGCTGATTATCAATATCATAAACTTTTAATTCAAATTCTTGAAGAAGGAGTTTGGAAAACTAATAGAACTGGTGTAAAAACTATTTCTATATTTGGTCCGCAAGTAGAATTTTATAATGTTGGGTATCAATTCCCTCTATTAACAACTAAAAGAGTTCATCTTAAATCTGTTATAGGTGAATTACTATGGTTCTTATCAGGATCTACGAATAAACACGAACTTAAGAAGAAATATGGAGTTACTATATGGGATGAATGGGGTGATGATAAAACCGGAGAATTAGGTCCTGTTTATGGTCATCAATGGGTTGCTTGGAGAGACTATAAAACTCGTTGGATTGATGCAATAAGTGGTCCAGGTATGCATGTTCCTCTTAAAATTAATCAAATTCAAAATCTTATTGACACATTAAAGAAAAATCCTGATGATAGAAGAATGATTGTTAACGCTTGGAATGTAGCTCAAATTCCTGAGATGGCCTTACCGCCTTGTCATTGGAGTTTTCAGTGTGAATCTCGTCAATATCCTAATCAAGATAGAAGAACATTAAATTTAAAAATGAATATTCGTTCTTGGGATATTTTCTTAGGTGGTCCATTCAATATTTCTTCATATGCTATTTTGCTATTGATGTTAGCACAAGAAGTTAATATGATTCCAGGTACTTTGATCATATCAGCTGGAGATGTTCACATATATGAAAATCATTTAGAATACATATATAAACAGCTGGAACGAAAATCCAAAGCACCATCACCTATTATGGAATTAAATCCAAATAAAGGATTTTGGGAATTTGAACCAGATGATTTTGAACTTAAAAATTACGACGCACATCCGAATTGG
>ERZ795051.583-NODE-583-length-54052-cov-59.057392_pt1 | contig 54052 bp, 41 predicted proteins | sample MGYA00375135_ERZ795051 | MGnify/ENA primary metagenome ERZ795051 (study PRJEB30180, sample SAMN05720222) | activated sludge metagenome | isolation source: Anaerobic digester | place: Japan | collected 2015-05-26 ... | reverse complement strand
AGGCTTAGAGAGAAACAGAAAACCGGTCTTATTGGTACACAATTGATTAGTTCGCTTGGTCATTGATTTCACAAAAATCGTTGATGCTTTTCCATATTTCCGATTGATGTTTTTCCACATTTCCAGTTGATGTTGACACTAGCTTTTGATGGGTATTACAGCGTATTTATCTTAAGCCAGTGGCATCCTTCTATTCATCTCTTTCGTATTAGCTTGGATCTGGGTCAGCAGTGAACTAATGATTTCTTTTTCTCTGTCTCCTGTGGTAACATTTCTTTGGGCTTACTTTACAGCCTTTGGTTTATTGAATTGTAGTAGCACCATTGATTTTTTTGTATGCATCCTATACTACTTGCGATACCTAGAATAGCACCTAGACTTTTATCAATCCTGTCAGAAGAGCTGAGGTGTTGAATTGGCTTCTAATTTCCTGTTAGATCTCAATGATGATTTTCTATCCAGGCTTCCGGAGAATATTCGCAACTCTGTTATGAGAATCAAAACTGCCCTGCTCGAAGAGCGTTCATGGTATGAAAAGACAAGGATAGTTATCGACAGCTTCGAAAGTCTTACGCATTTTCTGGTCACATTATTACTTGCAACTGTTTCTGAGTCTAAAATGCGGTATTCTTTTGATTATGCGGACATACATGAAATATCTGACTGCGTAAAACTCTTTAGCCTTGGCCGGTGGGTGAGGTTGTTGAGTAAATTTGCCAATCGGTACTTTCGTGCAGGTGATATTGAGACTTCAGTTCCTGAACACCCGAACGAGATTATGAGGTGCATCCTAACAAATGAGATTTTGTCGTCACTTGGACAAGTCGCAAGATACAGGAATGACGTTATGGGACATGGACATCTACAGACGGGAAATGAAAAGGAGTACAAGAAGGACTTTGAAAGACTTTCTTCCACTTACGTTAAGGTTCTGAAGAGTCTGAAAAAGATCATTGGTCTTGAACTCAGAAAGGGAAATAGCATTTCAAAAGCTTACCGTTCAGTTGTTCTTAAGATAGATAATGATAATCAGCTTCTCAGGCTTTCTCCGTTGATGTTATGGTGTGATAACTCCTTGTCCATGCTGTGGGAGACTTCCGCAGGAAACTATAGCGGAGAAGATTTATCTATTGACTCCTGTAAATACATTAGTTCAGTCACAGGAGAGAAGATAGGAGTTTCCGGACAGGTTGTTAGCAAAGAATACCGGGAATTCTCAGATAAAATCGATAGCAGACTTTTTCAGCAGATTTTGCATACTCAATGGAAGCCACAGGAAATTGACTATTCGAGGTTTGAAGAAGATTATATCAAGAGATATGTTTCAAGAAGCAATCTCGAAGAAGATACACTGAAATGCCTAAAAGAAAATCCTGGAAAAATCATACTTGTTACTGGAGAACCGGGTAGTGGCAAGACATCTTTTATGATATCACTAGCGAATAAGCTCAACGCTATCCGCCACTATTTTAGTATAGTCAGGGATGTTTCAAAAGGTATAGAATCAATGCTATTTCAGGCAGGATTGAAAATTGGTAGAAACATATACCCGTCTGAACGGCTTAGAAGTTTTCTCTCAGGATACAAGAGAAACGGGAGCATGCTATTCTTCGCAATTGATGCTCTAGATGAATTAAGTGGAGACTGGCGTGATTGCATTCCGATAGACCTGCTAACAAAAGAGAATTGCACAGTATCATATATTGTATCAGCTAGAAAAGGCTCAAAAGAGGCTGAAGAATTAAGATGCAAAGAAGCCGTCATAGAGATTAACCTGGAGTCGTATAAGTGCGAGACAACTGCGATATTGAGAGAAGTTATTGAACGAACATTAGAGGGTCAGGATTTTCAAGATGAAGAAGAAATAGTGCTTGAAATATTATCGCTTGCGGGAAGTAACTTCCTATTTGCTGAACTTCTTTCCAAGCATCCAAAAGGTAAAGCAACTACACTGAATGATGCAGTTGATCAATACTTTCTCAAATGGAAAGAGAAGGTCATGCGTACTATAGGCAATGAGGGGCTTATAAACTCACTGTTAACGTTTCTTGCCTTTATGGACGAACCGGTGCAAATGTGTGTTCTCGACTCATGGTTAACGAAGTTCGTAATTAATGAACCGGAAAAAGCAAAAGGTACGCTTACTCTTTGCAAAGAGCTAACAAACGTCTTTCTTATCAATGGTGAAGAAGCCTTTTCAATATTTCATGAGGTATTTAGAGAATACATCAAGAACAAGTACAGAACAGAAGCAGCAAATCTACTCTCACAGTTGATCCGAATAATTGCCGACTGGCAAAAAGAGAGAGAATCGCTTGACTTTCAGCTGCAATTATTGCTCTTGAGAAAGCTTCCAAGAGTGATTTCTGAATTGGCCATTTATAAAGTCCCGGATTTCAACAGACTTCTCTTACAGTCTTTAACGAAAGAACTAACCGGGGGGGAATTCGAGAAAGATCGCAAGAAATTCACGGAATTTCTCGATGCTCCGTATGTACAGGATGATTCACTCGCGAGTTTGATCTTCCTAATAGTCGGTTATTTGGAAAGGTTCGGAACAGGTATTCACGATTACTTGGCAGAACCTATCAGAACAATCTTTCTGACAGTATTGCGTACAATAGAAGACGAAATCAGAATTGCAGGCGATTACAACAGAGTTATGGAAACCATAAAGACAAGTTCAGCAGCTTCAGTTATGAGCTTGATATCTTCATCTCCACATATGAAGGGGATCTCCGGGTTGTTTGCAATCAAAATTCTTCAGACGTATCGGGAAGAAGCAAAAGAAATGCTTTACTTGATGGCAAGTCACACAGATCAGAGGTATTTTGGAGGTCTCGACCGGGTTTTAATAGAACTGACAAAAGAAGCACGTAAAGATGGGCGAGTAATTGATGCGATCTTATTTGACTCCCTAACTGATCCGGAGCCTCCTAGAATGTTTGATATGGAAAGCTATTTCGATTATGTAATTAGGTTAGTTAATGACCAACAGATTAATAGAAGCGAAAAGGCCTTGTACTCTGATGTAAGAATATGTGATGCTTCAGGCACTATCCTGAAGAAGAGGCTTGCGGATCTGTTGACTGGCGATAGCTCAAGTTTCCTAAAAGGGATTAAGATCGGGACCAACCTCCTTGAAGCTTCATACAATAGTTTTGTCTGCGAAGCTCTAAAAGATGTAGTCGCAGTATCCAAGGGTGAGCGGTTCTATATGATTCAAATGTTGATACTGGCTTCAGGACGTCAGCTATCTTTCTATCCTGATCTGATGCCCAAAGATAGAATTGAGGTAATTGAGAAATACATTCAGAACTTCTGGGTGGAAGACTTCATTCGTTTGCTGGAATACTTAACCAGTAACGGAAACATAATGGTCCAACATTTGCTTGTCAAAGACTTCATTCTCTATTTTGAGAGTGCTAGCAGGGATAGAGACAGCAGGATTTTTGAGCATTTAGTTGACAAGGATCTGATAATCGAGAAGCTCAAACAAGGTAAGAATTCTGAAGAATTAATTCGAGAAATAAAAAGAATATCGACCTTGCCAGAGATTCTTGTAGATCTGCTCGTTAGAGAAAGCAATGGCATCTCATTCGATGAATCGATTGAGAAGATCTCTAATCTGGATTCCTCGGTAATCATTGCGGTAATCAGTTCATTGAAAGGGGCAGAGCTTCAGAATACGAAATTAGCGATTCTCATGAAAACGCTCACGAAGCTTATTGAGAAACGAGACACAAAGAAAATTCTGAAGCTTCTGAATTCGCGAATTTCTGGAGAGGCTGAACAAGCAGCAATAAACCTAATAAGAAAGAGGTTTCAGGAAATTACAGAGCAAGTCTGTCGGGTCGAGGAAACTCGATCTAGGTTAGGGTCTTTGATAGACCTAGTAAGCCTTGCAATTAAGCTCGGCCTTTCCGCCAACATTGATTCGCTTTTCCAGGAAGTAGTACAGACCATGAAGAAATACGAGAAATATGTAACAAAAAAAGCGTTGGAGGATCTGGCGTCTCTTCTTGAAAACGTTGGTAAAAGAGGAGTTGCAAGAGATCTCCTGAATGTGATCCTTTTTCGGATGGACAATCGAGATATCAGTGCGGAAGTCGTTCTGAGACTTGCGAAGCTTGGTCTTGAGGAAGAAGAATTTCTGAGTTTCCTTTCCGAGTTTATGGTTCTTGATTCCTCTCTCGCTTGGAATTTGCTATTTGAATCGATTGCAGACACCAATTTACGGGAAGATGTAAAAGGAAAAATAGTTAATTCAATTATGGCCAAAATTCGTAGAGAGACGGATATAAACAATCTTGGAAGGTTTGCAAATCACTTTCTTGAAAGCTTCTCAAGAATAGAAGAAAAGTATTCCAGGGCAATTTATTCGGAATTCGAAATGGCTATTAGATCAACGCTGAGGTCGAGAACAGATCTTGGAGTTTTCGAAAGCATTTTCAAGTGCGCTGGAAAGATAGGGTCTGGCATCTTCAATACTCAATTTGAAATCATAATGGAGAATCTACCTTTCTTTGAACCCCACGTGATGTTCGCAGAATCATTGTTGATTTCTGATCTGAAAGAGAAGGCAAGTGAGGAGCTGTTGACAATTGCTGAAAGCGAATTCGATATTATGTCTGAGAAATCGGAAGATCTTCCTCTTTACTTGATCCGTTTGATGGATATTGCATACAAGAGCGATAATGTTGAGTTAGTTGAAGGTTTGATTCCCTCAGATATGCTTTCCGATATTCTTGTTAGTGCTGCCATTCTGCACGGAATTCCTTATTTCAAAGAAGTGGTAAGCTTCTTCAGAGTTGCATTTGGCCTTGGAGTTCAGTTAGAAGAAATACTCGGGGAAGCAGCGAAGGCGGGTAACAGAAAAGCTTGCCTAATATATTCACTTCTCTACTGTTCACTCCTGAAAGTAAACAGTTCAGAAGCATTACCAATTTTCGAGAAGATTGAACTAGATAGGACACCATCGACGGTTGTCTATGAAGTGTTTAGATCACATTTGTATGAAGGTGATTCTCAAGAGGTTTTCGAAATTGCAAATGGTGCTGCAAATTGCGAGAGATATCGTTTGACAACAATACTGTCTAATATATTGTTTGATGCGGGTGATACAGAAAGAGCTATTGAACTCATGACGAATCTTCTGAATTCCTGGCAGTCAGTGAGGCAGTATCTGGCCTGCATGAAAATAGAATCAAAGGTTCTTGAATCGCAAGCAGTGTTGACCCGAGGACTTGTGGAGCTTGTCAAAGGCCATGAACCTTCGGACTTCTGGTCAAAGACAAACCTATCAAGATTGGAGTTTTTGGCCGGCAAGACTCAAAGGGCAAAGGAAACCGCACTGTCCTGCCTGCCTGAAGAGACATCCGAATTGTCTGTAAAAAATGCCAAGAAACTTGGCTCGCTTTTCGCAGTCCTAGGAGAAACGGATCAAGCTATAACTCTTTCACGTACATTGAGCATATGGGAAGATCTCAAGTTTGAAACGAAGTCTGATAGAGAAGAGTACCTGGATTATCTGGCTTCCAAAGTTGTAGATTCTATAGAGGGTCAGCGCATTATCTCTAATCACAAGCTTGTTTCTGATGCCATAAAGATAATTAACAATGTCCCTGGCAGCAATTACAGAACGAAACTACTAATGAAGCTCTGTTCTGCTTTGAGAAAGAAGAGTCAATCTTCTCTTGAGGTAAGAAAAGAGGTCTTCAAGAGAATCTTTGAAGGACCGCTAACAGAAAGATTATCTTCTGCTATGGAATATCTGGCGAGCTATATTCAGGCCAGAGAAGTCGATTGCAGGTACTGAAGCCAGGTTTTCTGTAACCACAATTACTTGCTCTCAAAAAGCCTGTTCTTAAGATTTCCGGGAATATTCGACACTCTCCTAATTACTGTATCTTAACTATTACAGGGATTCACTATTCATAATACCTAGGGTGTCTCACAAATAAGATAGCATGAACAATATCCATAATCTTTCTCAAAGAACGACCGTTCAGTCTTGATTGGCTCCGGCTGGTAAAAGCGGACCGGGTGCCTTTGCCGCTTCTATCGCGAACGCGTTTCTCAACTGATTTCTCGAACGCTCCTACCAGTCTTCTCTGGGGCGACCTTGTCTGCATCTGTAGCACTTGTCGAGTTCGCCCATGGTCGAAGCTCTTTTACCCCATCCGACACTATGGCTTGAAGACGGAGAGACAGACTTCCAGAGACACTCTGTAGTTATCGAACGCTTTCAGCACAGGCAGGACCATGCTGTTGGCCATTATGGTGGCGACGACCTTAATTCCGGAGAAGTGCTTGTTCAAGATCCTTCTGTTCTTCTTGTAGAGTTGGGTTCGCCTTTCGCCTGAGAAGCACTGATAGATTTCGACTCTCTCCAGGCTGTTGTTTGCGGCCAGTATCTCTTTCAGAAACTCTTCCTTCAGCTCTTTCAGTTCCTGAACATCCTCGCTTTCGAGGCAGTATATCGAGATCATCAGGAAGACGTCGTCTATTACCTCAGATACCGAAGGAATCCAGATTCTCTCCTTCTGTATCTTCCCGGCAGGCAGGAACTCGTAAGACAGTTCCGTCATTATGAGAGATGGCCTGCTGTTTTCAGAGATGAAGATCTGCGCGCCCGGAATTATTCCGCCTTCGTAAGGGTGACCTGACCCGACCAGGAACTGTGTCGTGAATGTTCCCATGTTTCCATCCCCTTTCCCTGTAACGTATTGAGAAGCTTCCTAATAGCCGCTATTACCGTTATATTGCCTGAAGGTAAGGCCATTGACCCCTATCGGAACGGGAGAGTTGCCGCCTTCACCTGTGTAGATTATACAGGACCTTCGTAATGGATATATAATACTTATCACAAAGTTTCCGTAACTTATGACGGTCTGACTATGCTGTAAAATATAAATGTGTATGCAAATCTATGTAGGTTAAGAGAGTATGAGACAGTTCTACTTCTTAATAAGTACGTAGACGAGAGATCTAAGGTAGATCCCACCCTTTCAAGAGTCAGCGTATATGTCGATCCTGGAACACCCGGACATTACCGGCCCTTGAGAAGACTCCCAGAACCCAAATCCCACACGGTCAAATCCGTTCGTTATTCTATCCTGTTAAGGTGGCGATTTTCGTAGCTTCCTAATCGGATAGTCCATCCCATCATTTCACGCATCTCCACAGAGCACTACGCTTTCACAAATTATCCCGTTACCCACTCGATGACAAACTCTTCGTGCGTTTGTAGAGAGGTAAGAAAGATAACCGACCCGTTAACCGGGAGGCGGCTTCGGTCGCGAAAAAAAGGAGGAGTGATTAAGTTGCTGATGGAAATACCGTCAATGGAAATGCCCGAATGGATCAGAAATCCACGGGAGTTCGACATAAGGAATATTCTGCAGGACTCTCTGTGCTATCTCGCCAGCGGCCTTCACGGCCATTTTGTCAAATGCTACATGGGAAACGTTTACAGCTTCGTGTATATCGACTACTACATTAGCCGTGAAGACCTGCTGCGGGACATGGACGAATACGGTTTCGCAGGCTACAGAGTGATCCGACAAGAAACGATAAACCAGTACAAACTCCATCCGGGCGGGTGGGACGCGCTGACATGGTATTACCGCCAGCGAAGGGAGGGGCAGTTTGATAACTTACCCAACGATCCCAACGGAAACTACTTCGAAAGATACCAAGAACCTGTCAACACGCTGTGGAAGAAGGTCCTTCCGGTCGAGGGAGACGGAAACCCTAACTCATGGCTTAGAATTCAGAAAGAGCCATTCGCTGAATGGTTCATCTTAGAGAGGACCGAAGAGTACGACGAGACGCACAACCCGAAACGCTTTTCCTTCTTATTTCTCAACACCGAAGCGGTAGCGGCCTACCAGGCCCTGTATCTGGAAAACCAGATAGCTCCAAAAATTATCGTAATCCCGCAATACGGCTTCGGCTTGAACTGGACAGAATTCGGTCACAGAGATCAGATCCTCGCCAGGACGATATTCTACCGCGACAATCCCCTGCCCGAATATATAGTCGGCATGTCAGGTTTTACTAAACCCTGGCCGGAATACACGAACAGGGTGAAGAAGTACTTCAACGGGTTTAACTTCGAAGTGACTATTTGGAGGTACTCGGGAGATCCCGCAAGGCTCAATCCGCCGGTTGTTCAGCACGGAGAAACCCCGATTCACAGGCCCGCGGAAAACGAACTCGCTTTTGTCGGTTACGGAGAGTACGAGATGTGCATTGCGAATGCGGCCGAAAACGATGACCAGAGACGGCCCCGCCACATGTCTTATTCGTGGGACGGAAAGACTCTCAAGCGTGTCGAGAGCCGGACGCGCTACATGGTTCTCGCCTATCATTTTTTTATCGGCAGATACCCCGTCACTTGTCTGGAGTATTCGCGGTTCTGCCGCGAGACTGGCGCAGAAGAACCTGAAGGCGAGTACTTCCCGCACAGCCGAAAGCCTGTCGTGTATGTAAGCTGGTTCGACGCCATCGCTTACTGTAACTGGTTGAGCGAAAAGGAAGGCCTGCCCCCGGCGTACGACAGGTTCGGGAATCTACTGGATGCCGCCGGTTCGCGAACATCCGACATAGCCAGAGTCGCAGGTTACAGATTACCGACAGAGGCCGAATGGGAATACGCGGCAATGGGTGGGAACAATAGCAGAGGTTACATCTTCGCCGGGAGCAACGTCGTCGACGAGGTCGCCTGGTATGATGGCAACTCAAACTCAACTACTCATGAAGTCGGGCTGAAGAGCCCGAACGAAATCTGGATTTACGATATGTCCGGCAACGTCTGGGAGTGGTGCAGCGACAGTAGCGACAGTTATTGTGACGGCCTTGAGATAAACCCGTATGGAGAGACCGACGGACTGAAAGTCCTACGTGGCGGGAGCATACGTGAAGATGCGAGGTCAGTTACGGTCACAGCTCGCGAACGCGCCGAGGGGCTTTACACAGACTTCGCGGTCGGTTTCCGAATAACGAAGACCGTGCTTGCCCGAAGAGGTTGAGAGCGATGAGTTTTCCGGGCAGCGCGCAGGATTTTATGTATCTCCCGTCAAGATGGGCGGAGGCTACGACCCTTTGCAGGTCTCAGGTGTGCTCAGGGGCGATTATCGAGGAGGCGGCTTCGGTCGCGAAAAAAAGGAGGAGTGATTAAGTTGATGACGGAAATACCGTCAATGGAAATGCCCGAATGGATCAGAAATCCACGAGAGTTCGACATAAGGAACATTCTGCAGGACTCTCTGTGCTATCTCGCTTGCGGCCTTCATGGCCATTTCGTCAAGTACTACATGGGAAACGCTTACAGCTTCGTGTATATCGACTACCACATTAGCCGCGAAAGACTGCTGCAGGATATGGACGAATACGGTTTCACGGGCTACAGAGTGATCCGACAAGAATCGATAAACCCGCACAAACTCCATCCGGGCGGGTGGGACGCGCTGACGTGGTATTACCGGGACAATGACCCGGGAAGAGAGAGGCGGTTCAACCACTTCCGCGGAGACCCCGAAAGAGGTTACTTCGCAGGATATCGAGACATTCTGAATACTTCGTGGAAGAAAGTCCTGCCGGTCTATGAAGACGGAAACCCTAACTCATGGCGTAGAATCCAGAAGGAGCCCTTCGCAGAATGGTTTATCTTCGAGAGGACCGAAGAGTACGACGAGACGCACAACCCGAAACGCTTTTCCTTCTTATTTCTCAACACCGAAGCGGTAGCGGCCTACCAGGCCCTGTATCTGGAAAACCAGATAGCTCCAAAAATTATCGTAATCCCGCAATACGGCTTCGGCTTGAACTGGACAGAATTCGGTCACAGAGATCAGATCCTCGCCAGGACGATATTCTACCGCGACAATCCCCTGCCCGAATATATAGTCGGCATGTCAGGTTTTACTGAACCCTGGCCGGAATACACGAACAGGGTGAAGAAGTACTTCAACGGACATAATTTCTGCGTGACCATCTGGAGGTACTCGGGAGATCCCGCAAGGCTCAATCCACCTGTCACCGAGCAGATGAAGACCGACATTGACAGACCCTCGGAAAACGAGCTCGTTTTTGTCGAAGGTGGAGAATTTCAGATGGGTGACGCAAGGATGACAGGAAGCGAAGATGAGAGACCGGCCCACAGGGTGAGACTTACCTATGATTTCTATATTGGCAAGTACACCGTCACGTGTCAGGAGTACTCGAGGTTCTGCAGAGAAACGGGCGTGGAAGAGCCCGAGGATGAATACTTCCCGCGCATGAGAAAGCCAGTCGTGTATGTGAACTGGTTCGCCGCCATCGCTTACTGCAACTGGTTTAGCGAAAAGGAAGGCCTGCCCCAGGCGTACGATAGGTTTGGCAATCTGCTTGATTTCGACGGTTCGCCAACATCCGACTTGAGAAGAGTTGCCGGCTACAGGTTACCGACCGAGGCAGAATGGGAATACGCGGCCAGGGGAGGGAACAAGAGCAGAGATTATATCTTCGCCGGAAGTAACGATTTCGATGAGGTCGCGTGGTTCAGGGGTGACTTCTTCGAAAGACCTCGAGAGGTCGGACTGAAGAGTCCGAACGAGCTCGGGCTTTACGATATGTCCGGCAACGTCTGGGAACTGTGCAGTGACTGTTACAACCAATACCGGGACGGTTTGGAGATAAACCCATACGAAGAAGCCGGTCAACTGTTCGCCCTTCGCGGTGGAAGCGTACGTGAAAACCCGACTGCAGTAGCGGTTACAACACGCGACGGTGCCTGGGGAGGTTACATTAACTTCGCGGTCGGCTTCCGAATCGCGAAGACTGCTCAGACGGATAGAGAGGCTCAGAATACTGAAGGGAGAGATGGGGATGTTCAGTGAAGTGACGAATGCTGAAATGCCCGAATGGATAAAGAACCCGGGCGAATTCAATATCCGTGAAGTACTGAAAGACTCGATATATTACCCGGCCTGCGGCCACGACGGTCACCCGGTCGAGTACTTCATGGGAAATGTCTATAGCTTCGTATATGTCGATTACTCGATAAGCAAGGAAAACCTGCTTGAAGAGATCACCGGTAAGGGATTCAGGGGATACAGAGTTATTAGGCTGAATTCAATAAGCGAAAGTCAGCTCGCGCCAAATGGCTGGAGGATAAGGGTCGAGCCGGACAGTCGGGAATACCACGAACCCGACCAATACTCGGATATTTTCGAGAAGCCATTCGCCGAATGGTTCATCTTCGAGAGGACCGAAGAGTACGACGAAAGCCACAACCCATACAGGTTTTCGCTGCTCTTCATATGCGCGGACGGCGCGGCCGCTTACCAGGCGCTTTACCTGGAAAACAGGATGGCTCCGAAGATCCTGGCCATAATCCAGCCCGGGGAAGCCTTCGGCTGCAACTGGACAAACTTCACCAACAGAAGACAGATACTCGCGAGGTCGGTCTTCCACGGGGGAAACCCACTGCCCGAATACCTTATAAACGGCGGAATAGGCCGCAGCGAGTTTTACAGGGCGCCTATCTGGCCGGAATACACGGAGTTCGTCAAGAAATTCAATATTGGCGCGAAGTACTTCAGGATCTGGGCAAGAAGTGATTGCCAGAAGAGAGAGAACTGAAATAGTCGGGATATTTAGAAAGTTCAAACAGAAAAAAAGGAGGTAAGGATGGATTTAAAGAGTTTTTCCAACGACTTTATGTATCTACTGCTAAGACTGAGAGAAGAAGACCGCGACCTCTCAGAGAGGGCTATCGAGTACTTCTGGACTAATATGCTGCTCAGAAAGCTCTCGCACCGCGAGAAGTTCTTCGATGTGTTCAGGGAGTTCAACCTCTTCGACAAGAGTGGTCTGGAGAGAGCCGTGCTTATAGAGAAGGCACTTAAAGAGATAATCTCCAGATATCCGGGCTACGGGTTCATCGAATACAAGGGAAAGTATGTGTGGATCTTCACGGAGGGCCCCGCATTGCTGCAGAAGGCTTGCGCGCTGGCTGACGAGTTCATAGACGGCCTGTCGATGCCAGACATCCGCGATATCGGCGGGAGCATGTACGACGCGATGTTCTCTATATCGATCGATTCGGGGCTGGTTGACACCGACGCGGCCGTGGCCATGCCGGTCATCGAGGCCATGGTGAAGCTACTAGATATGCGGCCGGGAATGAGTATCTACGATCCGTCGCTGGACTACGGCAGGGCTATATACACCATATTCAAGACCGAAGGCTTCGAAAACGCGGAGTTCTTCGGCCTGGAGACAGACCCGTACAGGCACAGGGTAGCCAAGACGGCGCTGGTTGTCCTCGGGGCAAACACCGCCAAGCTCAGGCAGGGCGACCCGCTCTTCAGACCCGAGAGCCTTTCCTTTCTGGGGAGCGCCATGTACGATAGAGTCATCCTTGAGCCGCCGTCGCAAGAGAGGATCATACACCTCGGGTTGAAGGCCGGCTTCTTCGCCAGAGGCGGGCTCGAAGTCACAAAGGCACCGGGCAGTCAGTGGGACTACATCGCCCACGGTCTCGAATCGCTGAAGTCGTCAGGTAAGCTGGTGTGCCTGATCGACGACTACAAGGTAAACGGGATTCTCGAGTCGATCGTTGACGACGACAGGCTCGAAGCGGTCATAGAGATTCCCGTGAGCCTCGTGCGCTCGGGCAGAAGGTCGAAGTCCATAATCGTTATAAACAAGAACAAATCTGCGGCCAGAAAGGGGCAGGTCCTCCTTGCGGTCGCGGACAGGAATGAAATGCAGGGCTGGTTCGGACTTGCCTGCAACACATTCTGGCACGATTCGGTAATGGAACTATACAGCGGATGGAAGAATGTGCCCGGCAAAGCGGGCGTCGTATCGACCGACAGTATAATTGAAAACGGCTACAACATAAGCCCGAGATGCTATGCGATCGTGGCTGCCGACGAGTCCATGCCGGCCGCCGAATATGCCGAACTGCTCGACGCACCGATGATCAGGCTGGGCGAGGTCGCCGATCTGATCGAAGGTGTGACTAGTAACGAAGAATACTATGTACTCGAGAGCTACCGCGCCCCTAGAGAAGGCGTTATATTTGTAGAAGGTATCGACTGCGAGACGAGAGAAGTCTTCGAAAGAAACGGCGTGAACTTCCTTCGGGAGTCGGACATAGTCTTCACAATGTTCGGTGATTTAGACGATATAGCCATCGTGGGGGAGATTCCCGAAAACTACAAGGTCATACCCGGCTCGCGCCTGAAGGTCTTACGGGTAAAGGAAGGATACGATGCCCGCAAACTCTTCGATATACTCCGTAGTCGCATGGGAAGGTATGCAATGAGAAAGGCGGCACATGAGGCCTACATGAGAGGGAGACAAGAGCCCGCTATTTGTGAGATCAGGATACCGGATGTAGTGAGGAAAAGGGACCTAGCGGACTGATTACCCGGGCTCCGATCCTGTCATCCTGGCCCCGCCTCCTGTCATCCCGTAGTGCTCCTATACTGTCATCCCGGACCCCGATCCGGGATCCACTCCTCAGAGCAAAATCGAGATTCTGAGTCAAGCTCAGAATGACGGATTAAGGCGCTCTCGTCCCGGGAGAAGGTGAATGGAGAACGGTGGAACGGGTGTGGGGTCTGGGGTCTGGCCTCTCTCCTCTTCTCGTGAAAATGGGGACTGACGGGCTCCTGACGTCTGTCCCCGATTTTCGCGTCTCTCTCTTAATCTCGTGTTTTCGTTCTTCCGCTCTCCCGCTCTTTCGAAGGATGGGTCCACGTTCTTGGCCCTCTATTAAATCGCCGTCCTGCAGATCCTGAACCCCAGATCGTAAGATGCGGCAGAGGGCTGGTAGTATTGTCGCTCGTACACAGTCGCGAATGTCTCGACATCGCCGAAGGAACCCCCGCGCATTACACGCTCAAGATCGATCGAGTCGTTGTAAGGGTTTAGATTCGGGCTTTGGCCGAAGTAATCGTCGGCGTACCAGTCGCTGCACCACTCCCAGACGTTGCCCGACATATCGTAGAGTCCGAGCTCGTTGGGCTTCTTCTTGCCGACTTCGTGGGTTATCGACTGCGAGTTTTTCTCATACCAGGCGACCTCGCCAATATCGTCGCTTCCCGAGTAGCTGTATCCCCTGTTCTTGTTTCCCGCTCGAGCGGCATACTCCCATTCGGTGTCTGTCGGCAGTCTGTATCCGGCGACGGTCGAAATGTCGGTCGTTTCCTGACCGTTCGAATCGAGCAGATACCCGTAGTCGTCGTAGGCACACGGGAGCCCTTCTCTCTCGCTAAGCCAGTTACAGTATTCCACCGCGTCCCACCAGGTGACGTTTATCACAGGCCGCAAGCCCCTTCCCCAGTCCTCGTCCGGAGGAAATTGCCTCCCTGTGGCGGCACAGAAAGAGTCGTACTCGACGAACGTCACTTCATACCTGCCTATGTGGAAGTCGTAGGTCAGTTCCACCGGACGGGTCGGACTTGTATAGAGACGGTCGTAGCCTGAGGGGTCGCCCATCACGAAACTGCCCCGCTCCACGAACTCCATGGCCGGCAAATTGACTTCAGCCTCTTGAATGGCCGGCTTCGGCTTTACGGCAGAAGCGATCCGACAGACACGGAACCCGACGGTGGCGTGAAGCTCTTCGTGGTCTATCGCCTCGCTGCAGGTCACCCGGGTTAAATCGGAGGAGTTACACCAGCAGCCTCCGCGGAGCACTCGTTTGGAACCGAGTATGTTGTGGGGATTCGTCTCTTCCCGGTCGCGGTATTTTGCGCTCCGGTCGGAACAGTATTCCCAGACGTTGCCCGACATATCGTAAAGTCCGAGCTCGTTGGGCGCCTTTCTGCCTACTTCCTGCGTCATGGACTGCGAGTTTTCCTCATACCAGGCGACCTCGTCGACATCGTCGCTGCCCGAGTATCTGTATCCTCTGCTCTTCTTGCCCCCTTGCGCGGCATACTCCCATTCGGCCTCCGTCAACAGCCTGTATCCCCTGACTCTCAACAAGTCGTTTGTCTTTCTCCCGTTTTCGTCGAGCAGGTTCCCGTCGACATGATAGGCCGCCGGGAGGCCTTCTCTTTCGCTGAGCCAGTTGCAGTAGTCGATCACCTGGAGCCAGGCCAGGTTCACTACTGGTCTCCTTCCCCTGCCTATGCCGTCGTCGTCCGGACCGGAATAGTCTATCGCGTCGCAGTATCTGTCGTACTCCTGGAAAGTGACGGGGTACTTGCCTACGTAGAGGTCGTAAGTCAGGTTGACTCTGTGAGCGGGGCTTTCAGAGCCTTCAAGTTCTCCCATGACGAAACTCCCGCCTTTCACGAAGACGAGTTCGTCACCGTTCGCAGTCAGGATCTGCAAAGGCTCTTCTCCAGTTGAAACCGTTTGCAGCAGCCGGGACAGACCCTTTACGAGCCGCTCCCGCGCCGGGTCGTTCAGGCCCTCGAGAAAGTGTTCCAGAGAGCCCTCCCGCAGGGCCGTCACAAGACCGGATATCTCGCCCTCACAGCCGGGACAGGACTCCAGAAGCAGCTCTTCCAGACGCCCGGGTCTTTCAAGGATAGCCTTCCCCAGTCTCTCTATAAGCTCTATGAGCCGCTCTATAGTTTTGCCGTCCAAAGCGTTCACTCCCCTGTCTTTCTATACTCCCGTGCTCTCCTGTTAAGTGTGCGAAACTCCTACTTCAAAACCGTTTCAGAGAAGCTGTGTTGCATCTCCCTGATTACACAGCGCCCTGAGTCTCTCTTCGAACTCCCGCTCATCTTCGAGTATGACCGTCTCGGTCTGGCCGTCCTTCAGGAAGAGTATGCTCGCGCTGACAGGGTCGAGCATTTCTTTCAAAAGATAAAGATAGAACTGCATCTGGAACCTGTAGCCTTCGAGCGGTCCGGCCTTCTTTTCGGCGTATTTGAAGTCCGCGATCTTCCAGCCATCGGGTGTTTTGTAGAGTTTGTCGACCACGCCCCTCAACGTCAGACCGTCGAAGGCGCGTTCGAAGGCCCGCTCGCTGAAACAGGCCTGCGAGTCTTCTATCTCCCCTATAAGCGGGTGGTCCGCGAGTTTCCCGAGTGAGGCAATTATGCTGTCGGCCTCTTCTTTCGAGAGCTCGAGGACCGGTCGCGCCGCCTCTTCGGCCAGAATTCTCGAAAGGCTTCCGACGCCTGTGTTGCTTAGTCTTTCGAGAACGGCGTGGACGTAAATGCCCTTGACGCTGGCGGCCGTTTCACCGTCCTCTTCGATCTCGAACGAAAGCCTGTTTTCTGCGTGGGCTTGGGGCTGCATGGTCGTTGGCGAGACGGTCTTCACGAACTTCCGGTGACCGCTCCGGGAAAGGTACTCCGCCCGCGGTTCCTCCCAGGAGATCGTTTCTCTCGCCTTTCCGGCCTTCGCCTTTTTCGTATTTCCTGCCGATACCTTCTTGACCAGACCGTCAAGATTTTCGTCGATCCCCTCGGTCTCCGGGTCGAAGAGGCCGTCTATTAAGAAATACGTCCAGTTACTGGCCTCCTCGTCTCCCCGGTTGGCCTTCTTTTTCTCCACGATACCGCCGTCGACGTTCATCACGAGGACCTCCCTCGCCCTCGTAAGGGCGACGTACAGCGTCCTCTTTTCTTCCTCGGCCTGCTTTCTCTCTTCGAGTTTTTTCCACTCTTCCAGCCGGGCGTCGCCTATCTTTTCGCAGTACACCGCGAAACTTCTCGACTGCGAATCGAACAGCAGACCCGGGCGGTCCTTCTTCGGAGACTCCGTCATCTCGGCGACTATCACGACCGGAAACTCAAGCCCCTTCGACTGGTGCACCGTCATGATCTTCACGCTGTCGCTCTTCTCGTTCTCCAGAGACGCCTCGCCCTCCTGAGACTCCTCGACATAGACGACCACGTTCCTCGAGAACTCCCTCAGGCTCGTACCGAGCTCGTCGAGCTCTTTAGATATCTGCAAAAACTTGATGACGTTCGCCACGCGCTGCGCCGGAGCTTTCAGAAGCGACACCTTTGCGAGATAGTCGGTCTCATCCACGAACGACTCGATAAGCTCACCGGGAGTGGCGACGATCGAAAGGCGCGAATACTTGTCAAGGGTCGCCCTCAAGTCCGAGAACTCGCCGTCCTCGGCAAGCGAAAGTGCCTGCGAGAAGTGGCCGCTGCTGCCCTTGAGCCGGAACGCTTCGTCAAGGGTACCGCCCCAGGCCGGCGACAGGAAGAAAGTCAGAAAGGCCAGATCGTCGTCCGGATCGCCAATAAACGCGGCCAGCGATAAGAGACCGGCTATCTCCGGGCTTTCGAAGAACTTCCTGGAACCGACAGTATAGTAGGGTATCCCCGCGTCCTCGAGCGCCTGCTCGTATTTCCTGACGTTGCTGAACTTTCTCAGGAGCAGCGCGATGTCGCCCGGCCTGACGCTCCGCTTCTCCAGGAGTTTCTCCCCCACGCTGAATTCGAGCTCTTCTTCCAGCAGCGCTCCTATGTAGTCCGCGATCGTGTTGTGCTCTTTGTTTGTGCTCTCGAGTATCCTGACCCTCTCGCGTCCAGTGCCGTAGTCCTTGACGGCCGTTATGTCTTTTCCGTAAGTCGAGGCATATCCCGGCCCGCGGTCACGCCCCATGACTTTGCCGAAAAATACGTTGTGGAACTTCACCAGGTCCGGGTGCGATCTGTAAGATTTATCGAGCGTCTCCGTCTCTTTTCCCTTGCTCTTGAAATCGGCCTCGGTATTGTTGAAGACCTCGACGTTCGCTCCCCTGAAACGGTATATAGACTGCTTGTCGTCGCCGACGTACAGGACCTTGACGTCTCCGGACTCTCTTATCTTCCCAACAATCTCGGCCTGCAGCTCGTCGGTGTCCTGGAACTCGTCGACGAGGATATACCTGAACCTGCGGGCATAGTCTCTTGCTATCTCCGGGTAGTCGTTCAGAATCCTTCTGGTGAGCTCGAGTAGCTGCTCGAAGTCGAGCTGGCCGTTCTTAAGGGTTGCCTCCTCGTACTGCGCGTTGATCTGGGAAAACGCTCGATAAAACTCTGCTGTCAAACTTGCCGACTCCTGCGCCGCCCGTTCGTCCTGCCGGTCGGCCTGGAAGGGTTTGTATATGTACAGGTTGTGCCTCTCCTTACCGAGGGCCTCTTCCAGCAGCTTGTGGGTGGCGTCAAGACCGAGGGCGTCGGCCAAAGATTCGAGCATGCCCAGGTTTTTCATGCAGTATCTGCGGAGCGTCCTGGTCTCTATGAGTTTCTTTGTCCCGGTTATTATTGAAAAGCCCGGGTCGATCCCGCAGTCGGTGTACAGGAGCGATTCCCTCAGCAGCCTATCGCAGAAAGAGTGTATCGTAGAGATCCAGGCGTCCATTATCCTGTCGCCCAGTCTCTTCCAACGGGCGCGCTCGTCATCGGAGGACGCCTCCTGCAACTTTTCCGCGATCTTCCTTGTTACCCTCTCTTTCATCTCCTTTGCTGCCTTCTCGGTGAAGGTTATAGCCAGTACGTTGTCGAGGTCGAGCGTAGGGTCGCTGCCCAGGATGTCCGTGTACTCCTTTACGAGCCTGTAAGTCTTCCCCGTGCCTGCGGAGGCAGAGATAAAAGTGTCACCTTTCATTCGAGAGCACCCCCCTGTTTCTCCATTCGAGAGCCCCGCAGAGCTTCTTGTAGGTGCAGTAGAAGCAGTTTGGCTCCTTTCCCTTCCAGTCAGTCATAGAGAAGTCGCCGGCGTCAATGGCTTCTATTATCTTCCGGATCGCTTGCGTGAGCTCATCGTCCGTGATCGTGCCCTTCTTTTCTGTCTCGCAGGTCTTGAAGCGGACCCTGCCGCCGAAGACCCAGTTCCTGCCGTTCTGATCCCATTCCACTATGAAAGGCTTAGTTTTGCTCTTGCCCTTGATCAGCCTGAACTCCCCCGAGCTAACTATCTTCTCGCCCCCGTAAGCCTGCTCGACGGCCATGGAATACAGCACTAGCTGCTCCGGGTGGGCCGAAGACGCGTTCTTTCCGCTCTTGTAGTCTATTACGAAGAGCGTGCCGTCGTTTTTCACGTCTATCCTGTCGATAAAGCCCCTCATGCAGAACCCGTGCAGTTCGAGCGGCGGTACTTCGCCGAAGCCGAAGGCGAGCTCCGTCTGCTGCGGCCTCGTGTCTAGCACGCCCGTCCTCAGGTTGTCGAAGACTATATACTCTCTCAGGATAGTGGCCATCTGCTTTTTTCGGAGCCTGAAGAGGCTCTCGTTTTCGCTGTTAGAATATCTGCGCAGCTGCCTGTCGAGGACCGTTTCTATCTCTGCGTCGCTCTGCGGCAGCTCGCTGAGCACGGCGTGAAAGACGCTGCCCGAATCCATATGGGAGAGCTCCAGCAACTCTTCAATCTCTTCTTCGATCTTCAGCACACCGCTCAGAAAATACTTGAACTTGCAGCCGCAGTACTGGCTGATCTTCGAAAAGCTCACAAAACGCGTCTCTCTCTCCTCCCTGGCGGCCTGCGTCGCCACATTGTAATCGAATGCGCGGGGGACTCTCCTGAGATTCTCTTCGAGTCCCTCCAAATGGTCGGAAGTCGCGTTGGCGTCCCATGTCTCGCGGTCCAGCACGAATGTCCGGGCGGCGGCCAGCCTGAAATCTCCCCGGCTCATGGCCCGGGACGGCGACCCGATAAGGTCGGACCTCTTTCCGTCGTCCCTACCGTGGACGAGTATCCCCGTCTTGCCGGCGGCGTTCAGCAGCTGCTGCGTGTAAGGTGAAGCCAGCAGCGAGTCTCCGTCGATTGTCGCGTTCGAGAACGTGAAGAGCGCCCTCTCCTGCGCGGAGGCAACGGCGAGGTAGAGGCCTAGCCTCTGGCGATTCTCCTGAATGTTCAGTATGTCTTTGGCGACCGGCCTCGAATACTGCGCCCTGGAGTAGAGCGGGTTAAGGCCGGTGACGGGATAATTTCCGTCGTTGAAGCCCATGAAGAACTTCGTCTTCGCCCTGGAGTGCCTCGAATCGACCAGCGAGACCACGCTTACGCCGCCCCCCATATTTCTCTCGTTTTCGTGACCGTCGCTGTTAAGGAACGCCAGGAGCGAACGGTAATAGAAGGCCGGAGCGCACTCTTCGATCCCGGCGAGCCTCAGCTGTCTGTTGTGGTCGGGGAGAGCCTTCTGAAGGAAGCGTACGCACAGCTCCAGAGACTCCCCGGCCGGAGCGGACACTTCCGGTCTCCCGGATAGATTCTCCAGACCCAGCTGCCGCCACCAGGCCGAAAACAGCCCGGAAAGCTTCCGGAGCGACAGGCTTCTGTCCGTGTCGAGCGGTCCGAGAAAGGTGAAGATCTTCCTCACCGCGGGCAGCATCGTTCCGGCGACAAAGACGGCCTGATCACCGGTCTGCGAGATAAGCGAGTTCAGCGAGAAGTCGTCGCCCTCGTCATTCTGCTCTTCGAGCCTCTTGCGCTTGCCCTGGAGAAAACCTTTGTACGATTCGAGGCTTTTCGTCCAGAACTCTAGCGCCCGGGTCGCACTCTCCTGAGTGCCACTGTAAAGCAGACCGGCCGCGGAGGCTATCCTCTCGAACATAACGGCGTTGACCTGCCTGCCGAGCCCGGGGTTTCCGTAGCCCGCGTCGATCATTTCGAGAAGCTTTTGCGGTTCAAACGAAGTGGAGACGACCTCGAAGGGAAGAAGTAGATGCCGGACGCTCTTGGACTGAAGGAGCGAGACGGGCCAGCGACTGACACAGGGAATGCCGAAGTCTTCGAGCCTCTTCTTCAGAACGCTCCAGTAATCATCACCCGGGACGACTATCTCGAAACTCTCCGGCGTCTCTCCCTCTTCCACGATAAGCCGCTTTATCTGTCTGGAAACGTAATCGACCTCGCCGTACAGGTCGTTGCACTCGACGACCGATACCCCTTCGACTTCTGCGCCGACAGGCGACTCCCCATCACAGAAGAGCGAGCTCTTCACTGCGGCGAGTGGGCCGTCGTACCCGTCTTCCAGTTCGATAGTCTCGTAGTCTCTGCCTTCGAAGAGCCTGAGCAGCGTTCCGGCTTCCCTGAAGAGCTCTTGCCTGTCGGGGTCTGACGGGACCGTGAGATACACAGTCTCGAAGTACTCCATGAATTTCGCCACAAATGCCGCCATCGCGGGCGACAGGTCGTTAAAACCGTCTATGAACAGTACTGTCCCGTAGCTCCCAGGCTCTATCAGGTCGGCGTTCGCGGACACGATCTGGAAGGCGTCGTATATATCGAAGTAATGCCGCTCTTCAAATCTCTTTTTCAGGCCTTCATAGACTTCGAGTAAGATCTGCGGTACGGCCTCCTCTCTGCCGAAGGCGAGCTTTAGATCCCCCATATTCTCTTTCAGGACGTTGACGGCCTCGCGGAAATAACCAACGGTGCGGGTCGAGGGCACATACCCTTTAAGCTCCTGAATGATTTCCGACAGCTCCAGCCTGCAGACGCCCTCCGAGATCTGCCTCAGATCACCTGCAAGAGATGAGGCGAGCTGTCTAACGAGCGACCACACAGGCACGAACCTGTCAGAGAGTAGCGAATAGCCCCTCCCGAGCAACTCCTGACGGACGGACTCAGTAAAGGAAGCGGTGGGACCGAGAAGAAAATAAGAGAAGGGGTCTCGCCTGTGAAGCTCCTCAAGCCTGCCGATTGTGAAGTCTGTTCTCCCGTGCGCGGTCTTTCCCCTGACGACGAATCCTTTCATGACCGACCTCCCGATTGAAAAGATCTATGACAGTACACCAAACAGGCCCGTTAACCAGAGGGGCCCGTCGATTGAATCCCGCTTTGCCCGGCAGAGTATTCTCTGCCTGTTCCCTCTCGCGAGTTATCCTGTCTTACTTGTGGACTGCGCAACCTCCTCATGGCCTTCAGTCTGTATAACGTCTTTGTTTTATCGAAGACTGTGCGTGTGAGAAAAGAAGTATGTTGTAGATTATTCCCAACAGAACTTATTCATGACTTTAAATTCTTTTTGTCCGTTTCTTGGCATACTCTGATACTAGCTTTTTCAACGATTTTGTATATTTAATACATTTTTCCAAGCAAGAATATTCTTCGGCGGAATATTCAATTTTGCTGTTAGATAGCCCATCTAGTGAGATTCGTAAATGCTCAATGACCAAGTCAAAGCTTCTATAGATATTTGTCAGTTCAAGAAGCTCCTCGAACTCTTTAAGAGTGCAAATCACTGGGTTTTGGAATTCAGAGAAATTCGCCGGTCTTAAATTACCATCCTTCTTTCGGTATTTGAGAACCCCGGCTCTGTTTATCCCGATAAATTTATAAAACTCGTTAATGATTACTGATTCAATAGAAGAGACTCTTTTACTCTTGCGACTATAGATAACATAGAGGTAGAGAATCTGATCAAAACTACTCAGTTTTTCTGACCAACTTCTAATTGTACCAAGATCATTGTTAGAGTTCACAATCTCACTGCCGTCTTTAGATTTACAGCCAGATTTGATCTCTAAGGCAATTTTCTTTCCACCGATAACGATAGTAATGTCGGGGAATTCGTTTTTGTCCTTTGCCGGAATACATTCGATTCCACAAAATGAAGTATCCAAAATCTCCTTCACCCGCGTGACTATTGGTGTCTCACATGACACACCGAATAACCTGTAATTAATTGCTTCTTGATTATCCAAATAAGAGCGCAACACCTTTTCCGTTTCCTTTGACATTTCATCGCTTTTGAGGAATTTGATTACTTCTTCTTCTACTCCCATAAGATACAATCACCTCCATAATTATCATGCAGTATGATGAATCAATGATCAGTTTGCTGCTTGTAAAAGGAATCTCAAGTTATATGTGATTTTTTTCGTAACTCCATATCAAATTCATTCTAAATCCGAAAAGAAGCTCTTTAGGTCGAAGCCAAGAGCACGAAGAATTTTGGATAGAATTAATACTGAAACCGAGACCTCTCCTCTCTCTACTCTCCCCATGTATGAACGATCAATGCCAGCATTGACAGCGAGTTGCTCTTGAGATAAATTCATTTCTTCTCTTATTTTCTTTATCTTTAAGCCAATGTTTTTGTTGATATTCATAAATTCATCTTATCATTTTCAGGATTCTAAGCTCCACGGACTATAATCCGTGTGCTATAATCAATCTACACAGAATTGGAGGTGGTTATATGAGTGAATATCCAGGCAATATGCTTTCTAGTCTTGATGATGCGATTTCAAAAGTAAGAAAAACGGAGCCATCTGCGATCGTTATATCGATGCCGCTTTCAATCAATGATTTCAGCAATATTAACGGATTATCAATCGCAACTGATCGAATGAAAGCGATGAACATGAAGCACTTCATTAAAGGCCTTGTGGAATTGGTATCGTGGAACTCCTTGCTGTTCATCGTTGATAGAGAGTTCTTCTTAGCTCAGTACGATGAAGTTCTGGCTTCCTCATCCAAAATGACATTCAAGTACATGATTGAAGTTCAAATCGAGCCTGTGAATAGAAACGACGGTATACCAGTTTCCCATTTTGGAGTGAGCGTATACTCAAACAACGGATTTCCAATAGAAAGAGTATTAGTTCCTCACAGATACTGTCAGTTCTGTGGAGAGAATGTGAAGGATTGGGGAGGGAAGAAACATCTTCTTAATCCAGAAGGTTCGCAGATGTCTGATGTATGGAAACATTTAAATATTTCTCATGATGATGTGACATCAGGTCAGTATTTGGAGACCATTGTAAAAGAGATCAGAAAGTTGCTTGGAGACTCAAAATCGCTGGAAGTATTTCGCCTAAGTCAAGAAACTGCTGCTAATGAGACAACTGTGCATGAATCATATGCATCCGAACAGTCAAGGTTATTTGACTATTGTGAGGGAAAGGAAGTCAAGAGCTTCATAGAAAGCGGAGATTGTGTTGAATCCATGCGGAAGCTGCCTAGTAATTGCGTGAACATGTTTTTTGCTGACCCACCTTACAATCTTCTCAAGGATTATGCATCTTATAGTGATGACAAGAAAGACCATAAATACCTTACATGGACAGAATCATGGTTAGAAGAAGCTATTCGATTATTGAACCCGAATGGATCAATGTTCATCCTCAATATTCCTAAGTGGTCAGTGAAGCATGCCAGATACTTGTCAGAGAAGGGATTGTTCCTCGTTGATTGGGTAGTTTGGGATGAAAGTGGAGGGCCGCGAGGAAAGCTCCTACCTTCGCATTATGCACTCTTGTGGTTCAGTAAGACAAGAAATTACAAGTTTATGGATTCTGCAAAAGAACTTAGAATGGCCTCCAACAGTTTCTGTAGTAGGAGCTCGTGTAGGCGAAAGCGGAATAAGGCGGGAGTCGATGATACTATACCGTTGACCGACTTGTGGTCCGATGTTCATCGCATTAAGCATAGGAACAGGAAAGTGAGGGGACATCCTTGTCAGCTTCCAGAAATGCTTGTGGAGAGACTGATAAGATTAACAACAGAAAGGAACGATCTGGTATTAGATCCATTTGTCGGAACTGGAACAACAACTGCGGTTGCGAATAGGCTAAAAAGGCGATATGTGGGTATTGATATTGACAAATACTATGTTGATATCGCAAAAAGAAGACTTCGGCTTTCAGATGAGAAGGAGCTCCACCTACTGTTTGATGATGTTCATGAGAAGATTTCAGATTCCGTCTTCTTCGAATCATCAAAAAAAACGCTTACAAAGAAATACATTCAGGAGACTCTAAAGGAGTTGGCTATTCACATCGGGCGACTTCCGAAACCAGAGGATCTTGCATCATCCAATTTGGAGTTTACAAAAGAAGAAGTGTTATCGAAGTTTGAAAACTGGAAGGATGCTATATATGCAGCTAAAATATACTTTAAGAACAAGAATGAGAATTGATGAATTCATGACAAGCTAGCGATCACAGAATGATTTATCCTCAGTATTCCAAATACACAACAGCGGGCTTGCACACGCTGCATGGTTCATAGCCCATCTGAACTGCCTCTGAAAGCGTTACAGGTATCTTGCTCTGGAGTAGATGCTGGCAATGTGTCTGGTGATACTTCTCTCCGGTCCTCGTTATGTACACCCCGAGTTCGACATGACATAGGTAAACAAAATGCGTGAGTTCATTGCCCTAAAAGGGTTATAGAGCTTGTGAAGATTGTGAGCGTGTCACTAGGTGTTTTGCTGGATTTCGAAGTAGGTCGGAGGTGTTTCAACCTTAAGTTTGGAAAGGATTTCACGCTGTTTCACCGTCAGTTCTGTGCTCTTGTGTACTTCATTTTTATTGACGGAAAAATGACCGAGCTGTATTCTCTCCAGTTCATTTCTTATCTTGCTCCAGGTCATCCCGGTTCTCCTCTCTGCTATCCTTACCAGAAGGAGAGCCAGCCAGCAAAGGAAGATGTGCGATCTTATCCTTTCTTCCTTTCGGTGATACATCGGTCTCAACTCAAGGGTGGTCTTCAAGGTCCTGAAGGCATTCTCTACATCCACCAGCTGCTTGTATCCAAGCGCTACGTCTTCACTTGAAAGTGTGTCGTCAGAGGTTCGGATGAGATACTTCCCGTCGTATCTTTCTTCTCTCTCAATGGCTGATTTGTTCAGTTTCAGCCTTCCGTCCTTCAGTTGTTGAATGTATTTTCCATATACCGGATTCGCCCTGAGCTTGCAGGCGGCTTTTGTATGTGCCTGTGATGGAAGTTGCTTCAGACTCTTCAACTCTTCCGTCAGGTTCTTTGTTATCTCGTCTCTCTTCGCCTTCTCTCTTTTGGCTTCTTGGGGGTTGTACACAAGAACGTATCTCTTTCTCGCCTCTCCCTCACCAACGATTATCTCTTTGAGGTGGAGATTGTCCCTGACTGGGCTGTATCTCCCCTTTCGACTCAGCGCTTCTTCTGTATCGCCCTTGCCCGATCTCATCTTCTCTCCTACTATGTAATGGCCTCCGGCCCTCTGCAGATACCTCAGATTCTCTTCACTGGAAAAGCCACGATCCATTACACTTATCACTCTTCCAAGCTTCCAGCCATTGAGATCCCTCTTCACTTCTTCCACTACACTCATGTCGGAAGTGTTTCCAGGCCATACCCATGAACGGATCGGTATCCCTTCTCTGGTTACCGCCAGCCCTATCACTACCTGCAAGAGATCGGCCCTCTTGTCCTTTGAAAAGCCCTTTAATCTGAAATCATCTTCCACCTGTGATGGTTCAACTTCAAAGTAAGTGGAGGTGGTATCGAAGTAGAGCAGATCGACTTCAAGGTTAAGTAGATTGGCAACCGACCAGTACACTCTCTCTTCAAGCTCGCTCTTAACATCCAGCAGATCGTCCATCGCCCTGTACAACTGCTGAGATTGAACACTCTCAAGATTCTCTATGTGGACTGTAGATATCCATTCCTCCATCGCAAGCTTACTGGAAGGATCGAGAGCCCTGTTTGCTACCATAGCAAAGATGAGTCTTTCGAGATCGGTCTTGTTCTTTGAAGAGAATACACCTTCGAGTATCTTATCCATCTCCAGCTCTTTCCACAACTTATCCAGCACCCAGCTTCCGCCCAGCGCTCTGGACGAATGGAAAAGAAAATCCTCTCCCTGTCCAAAACCAGCCTGAATCTCGCTAGCCTCTTCAGGCGAAAGAACTCTCGAGATACTACTCACAAGTCTCCTCAGTGAATCTATATCCAGAGTATCTTCTCTACCAAAGGAATAGATTACTTCAGTCTTCGAACACTTCGCCTCACTATCCCATACATTGTGAGCAAGCTGGACATAAGTGACTTTTGAACCATCTTTGTTTTTACGAGACACTCTTCTTATATACATACCTATATGATACCACAAAGAAGCTATCCAAAGCAAGCGTACAACAATAACACGTGTGCCTATGAACTTTTCTCAAAAACCTATGTTCAAAACTAAGATTTCCCTTGAATAAAGCCTTTCAGACTTTCAATTCCTCCTTTTTGTGCCTATTTCTTGTTTTTTCTGTCGAACTCGGGTACACAACAGGATTGTAAATAGGTTCGGGCGGTGTAAATGCAAAGCTTTCGTAGCTCCACAATCCCTTTTTGTCAACTCCTGCAAGCCTTTCAACTTCCGCGAACGCCTCCATATATTGATCGTTGAACGGGTGTCTCGAATATACCCGGGCGTAGCCGTTCGCCAACGAGAGAAGATTGAAAAGGACATAATGCGTCTCGCCTTCATAACTCGCCGGGATCCAGACATAGGCGAAGTAGCGCCCGTAACTGTCTCTTGTCATCGTATCATAAGAGAGAAAGACTCTTTTGTCTTCAAGCAAGAGCTTCGCGAAACGCGATGACTCCAGTCCGAACTGCGCGATCGCCTCTTCCGAGTGTTTACTGTCGGGAGCGTCAATACCTGTGAGTCGTATAACTTCGATGAGATTCAGAGTCTCGTGACGGATGACCGTAAATACATCTCCGTCTATAACGCTTAGCAGAAGTGATTCGTCGTATTCCGCAGTCTCATCGAAAAGGTCCAGATGTTCTTCGTAGTAGTTTACGGCGATATCGCCGATCTGAAGTGTTATCGGTGTCAGGGCGAGAACGATCGTCGATACGACCGGTAGAAAAAGGAGTAAGACTCTTCTCATTTTCATCCCCCTTTTCTCGTTTCATGCTTCCCCCAAAAAGAATACTTTCAAAGGAATTATAAGAGAAGTTACATTGAAAACCTAACAGTTGATCGAGCGATCATGAAGAAAACCCCGGCAAACCGGGGCTTTTTGTTGTTTATTTACCTTTCTTGCTAGCGAAAAACGGTACAGACATGAAGAGATTTGTCAGTCCCGGTTTTTCTTTCCGTTTCTATTCATTTGGCCGGTCTCTCGCTCTGTGTGTCATATCTCTGCCCTCACTTCGCCAATACTTTCATGGCGCTTTTCCAGAATCCCTTTTTGAGGAACATTACCACCACATCTATCGAGATGTCGAGGATGAAGTCGAAGAATTCCGGATCGATCTTCCATTGTTCGTCGGGCAGTACGTCTTTTATCATCTGTTTCACTTGCTCTTTCTTGGCCGGACCGTCGCCCGGGTGCTCGACGTAGCTGGCGAAGAGAGCGATGAGATTCAGCAGTTCTTTGAGCCAAGTCATTGGGTTGGGCCTCCTTTCTGTATTCGAGTTTTATAGAGGTGAGAGGTCAGAGGTGTGAGGTGTGAAGATCAAGAGCTATAATAAAGCATCACAGTCATTCTCATAGGAGGTTGAGATGTTTGGCAATTTCAGGAATCTTGCGTTGTGGAAATCTTCGATGAATCTGACCGCAGAAATCTATAAACTCACAAAACTCTTTCCCGATCATGAGCGCTTCGGTCTTGTTTCGCAAATGCAGAGAGCTGCCGTTTCTATTCCTTCAAATATCGCTGAAGGCTTTGGAAGAGAATCCACGAAAGACCTGATAAGGTTTTTTTACACTTCTAGAGGTTCTCTTATGGAGCTTTCCACACAGCTTGAAATCAGTATCAATCTGGGTTATATCTCGAGCGATTCCAGCAAGCCGATTGATAATGCCAATGAAGTCAACAAGCTCCTGAATGGATTGATTTATTCTCTGAAATCACAGCTAAAAGGATCTTCCAAATCCAAGTAAGGGGGCGGGGAGGTGAACCCCGCCCTTTCTTACCTCATACCTCTTGCCTCACACCTCACAAGAGGTTGAAGAGTTCGTCTTTCTGGGTGTCCACTACGGCGGCGTAGTCGACGGCGTGTGTAGCCGGTATGACCTTGAGGGTTATGAGGTTGCCCATAACGCTCTGTACGGTCGCCGTGGCGAGTTCCTCTTTCGGTTCTTTGAGGTTGAAGCCCTTCGATTTGCCGGTTTCAGCGCTTGCGTTGTACCATCTCATGTTCAAGACTCTCATCTTGTGTGCCTCCTTTCGTGAGTGGTCAGAGGTGAGTGTGAGGTGAGAAGATCTTCAGGTCTTGATCTTCAAACCTCTTACCTGTAACCTCTAGCCTCTGTTACGCGATCCATTCTCAGTCGATGGGTGAGAGTGTTTCCTGTGTGACCAGGTAGAGGTTGCTTATGGTGTAGTCGGTGAGGCTGGCTATGTTGTAGGCAGCGTCGTACGCCTCCTGGGCCGTGATGGTCGAATCGACCTTCAGGGTCTGCCTTGACAGCACGGGTTTGTCTCCCTCCAGTACACCGGTATCCCACACGATCACCAGGGATTTCTCGGTTCCAATTACGCTTGCTGTTGATCCAAGTCCCATATCGGACCTCCTTTTTTTAGAGGTTAGAGGAGAGGGGTTAGAGGTTAGAAAGATCAGGATCTGAAGATCTTCTTACCTCATGCCTCTGGCCTATTACCTCTTCTCTTGGCGCGCGCCTGGTATTAGCCTATTACAGCCGGTTCGTCAACACCAAGGACCGGATTCCTATTTAGGTGTATGCGTGTCGGGATTGAGTGGCAAATTTTGGAGGGATTTTGTCGTTCAAATCTGTCGGAAAGCAATTTTTTGGGGTTTCGGTTAATTAATTCGTGGTATTTGGCCAAAAATGCTCTATTTTTTTACACTTTTTGTGGAAAACAGCATTAATTTTTGATAATATTTTGTTGTGGATTGTCACCACAATTTGTAAATAAGGAGGAAAGAACTTGAGTTTGAAAAAACTGCGGAAAGAAAAGGGACTTTCCGCATCACAAATGGCAACCTTACTTAACATTTCCAGACCCACTTTCAACAAAATCGAACATGATCCGCTTCGGTTGACGGATTTCTTTCTCGCAGACAAGATCGCCGAGATTCTCGATGTTCCTCTGGAAGAGGTTTTCCCGCAATTCAGGAAGAGGTTTTCTCCGGGTTTAAGTACTTCTGATAGCGCTTGAATCCATTCAGCGGGGAGTGATGTGTATAGATTTATTTAGAGAAGCGAGACTTGCCAGCTGCCTGACACAAGCGCAGCTGGCTTCAAGAGTAAAGGTGAGCGAGAACTATATCAGCGCGATCGAGAGACAGAGAATTACACCGCCGTTCACCACGGCCGACAGGATAGCAAAGGAGCTGGATGTGCCGGTAGAGAGGATCTTCAATTGTTATGTGAGGCTTTCGAAGTTACCGACTTTCAAGGATCTCATGTATCTGTACAACACAGGGTACGATATCGCTCCGTATGAAGTGGAGGAAGTGTGAAGAGAGGAAGAGCCGTCCTTGGGAAACCTGAGGCTAGAGGTAAGAGGCGAGAGGCTGGAAGAGCGGGATCTTGATCTTCTTACCTCTGACCTCATCCCTCTTACCTCTGTTTAGAGACGGACGAGAAGAGCGAGATCCCGTATAAAAGCATTACGGGATGACGGTGTAGGAGAAGAAGTCGCGAAAGAGAGGGTGATGTTTTGATTGGACCTGTTAGAAATGAGAACGGGTCTCCGGCCAGAGACCCGTTCGAAAAAACAAGAAATAATTCTCGCAATTATTGTATCGCTACTATCGAGAAAGTGTGTGACAAGAGAACAATTAACAAAAGCGAATGTGAGCGGCCCGGGGTCTTGGGCGAAGCTGACGGGATAATAGTTATAACCGACAGAGAAGGCGCCTTCGATGTTGTCGTACACCTTGAAGATCCGCTCAGGTTTATATCTTTCAGAAACCTCAACGAGCTGGCAGAATATCTTCAGCCATGGCTCTACGAGAGAATAGAAGTTCTTAAGCCGTAAAGGAGGGATACCTTGAGAAGGAGAAGAAGATCCGTTCGCCCCAGGAGGGACGCCAGGCTGTATTTTCCGTGCTTCGTTTTCGCCGGGATCGAGTGGCAGGTGAAAACATCGACCCGTAACACCAGAAGAAATCCGGGATACTAGAGATCTTACACGGAGGTGTATATGTTCGTACAAAGAAAAATCGGATCTCCGGCCAGAGATCCGATAGGAACAAAAAAAGCATCATGCGACTCATATTTTAGCACTTTTTCGGGCAGTTTTGTCCCCGCCGCGGTGTTGCCGCGAGCGGAGAGAGAAGGCGAACGCGAGAAGGCACAGGCTCCCTTTCCGCTCTCGTATTCGCGGATCAAAGCCTTCGAAGAGTGTCCCCACAGGTTTTATCTTCGCTACTTCGAGGGACTCCCGGAGGCTCAGGGAAAGGGCAGGAAGCACAACGGGCTCATACTGAGGGCTCTCTTCAACGCCTATCTGGGGAACAGGCCGACGCCGCTCCTGCCGGGAGACAACCTTTCGAGAGATATCGAGCAGATCGATTTCGGGGTGCAGTTTCTCAAGAGCAAGGAGGTCGTGGCACTCGACATCCCCTTCGCCCTCGACCGCTTCTCCAATCCCGTTCCCTTCGACGAGCCGGAGGTAATCTTCAGGGGAGTGGCGCAGGCGGTATATGAAGATGAACAAAGAGCCGTCCTTGGTCCTTCGTCCCGGAGCGTGGACCCGTCCTTCGTAAAACAGAGGCCAGAGACGAGAGGTGAGAGGTTTGAAGAGCGAGAGAGCGAAGACCTGAGGCTAGAGGTTAGAGGAGAGAGGTCAGAAGAGCGAAGAGATTTTGGTTTTCTCACCTCTAACCTCATACCTCATACCTCTGTTCCGCCTAATACTTCGTCGTGGAACATGACTCTTTCGGAGGGCGGTGGGCAAGCATCGGAGAGCGGGCCTCTCGTTCTCTGCCATTTCAAGGCCGGTTTCGGCGATCCAGACTGGGAGAGGCTCATGATCTACGCCTGGGCTTTGTCAAGACATGGCTACGACATCGGCAGGGTCGAATGGGTCTCGCTCTCGGCAGGCAGCTCGGCCAGCAGGCAGGTGTGCAGCGAGGATTTGGAAGAGGCCGGGATGAACCTCTTCGCCTGGATAAGGCAGATCGCCGGGAGCGATTTCATACCCGAGGCCGGAGACCACTGCTCGTACTGCCTCTATCACTCGCTCTGCCCTCTCATGGACAAGCTGGGCGAGGATCTCACGATAACGGACAACGGCTCCCTGAAGAGGACGCTCCAGAAGAGCGTTGCCTTTCAGGAAGGGGCGAAGAAGATGAAGAAGCTGGCCGATCGATACATCGACAGCGAGGGGATCGGGAAGGTCGCGCTCGAGGGCTACGAATACGCTAGCGACGAGGTCTCGCCCAGAATAGTCATCACCGACAGGCTCAGGGCCTTCGAGGCGCTCGCGCAGCTGGAAGAGCCGCTCAGGTACATCTCCTTCAGGAATCTGGAAGAGCTGGTGCAGTATCTCCCCTGCGACTGCTACCAGGTCAGGGAGAGGCTCAAGCCGGACAGGAGATTCAAAAAGGCTGGGTAAGAGCGGGAAGAGCCATCCTTGGGGAACCTGAGGCTAGAGGTAAGAGGTGAGAGGCTGGAAGAGCGGGATCTTGATCTTCTTACCTCTGACCTCTCCCCCTCTCGCCTCTAATCATGGAGGTATTCATGAATTACATAGAGCTCATAAACAATTTCTGGATAGCCAACAGGGTTCATAGTTTCAATTCTCTCGAGACATCGCTTTATTTCTTCATTCTCGATTACGCCAACAACGCGAGGTGGCCAGGGAGCTTCAACCTCCCCAACGGGATAATCCAGAGCGTGTATGAATGTACGAAGGGTCAACTCGGAAGGGCAAGAAAGAGACTGTGCGAGGCGGGACTCATAAACTACGAAGCGGGCGACCGATTCAACCCCGGAAAATACACGATTCTCGCGTTCCCGACTGATTCCCGATACGTTCCCGACGCATCCCCGAAGGATACCCCGACGGGTGCCAGAAAGCGTACTCTGGAATCTGCCGGTAGAGCTGGAGAGAATGCCATCGTCGAATCGGCGGCACTCCCGGACGAATCCCCGGCGCGTTCCCGATGCGTTCCCGATACGTTCTCGACTGATCCCAGTAATATAAACAAAACTAAACTAAAGAAAAGAAAACAGGAAATCACTGAATTACCTTACGGTAATTCGTCAGCGAGACTGACGGGCGAGGGTCGAATTTCAGGGGAAGAGAGTGTGATCGAGTCTCTCGCGGTCACGGATCGTGAATCTCAGGCTCTGGATAATTCAAGGGCGAACGTTTCATGCGAATCGATCGGTGATCCTGTCAGAGGGATTGAAGAGATCGATCCCGCCGTTCAAGTGTTGCTCGTACAGACCGTTGACGTGCCTCCCGGCGAGGCCGACGGAGCCGTCCCTTACGAGCTGATCCGTAGAGCCTTCATAGACCTCTGCCCTTCGCTGCCCGCGCCCAAGGAGTCGGGCCTATGGTCTCAGGCCAGGAAGCGTCTCATCCGCTGCCGCTGGAAGGAGTACCCTTCGCTCGAGTTCTGGGAGGATTACTTCGGCAGGGTGGAGAGCTCGGATTTCCTCTCGGGCAGGGTGACCAGATGGAGGGCGGACTTCGACTGGCTCATGAAGCCTTCTAACTTCGAGAAGGTCCTCGAGGGCAAATACGCCAACAGGCAGGAGAAGGTGACCGAAGTATTGAGGCAGTTCATGGAGGCCGGATGATGGAGAGGGCCGTGTTCGCGAAGGGAATCGGACTGTTGCAGATGGTCTTCGAAAGCTTCAGGCTCGACGGGCCGGCCACCGAGCTCTGGTACAGGCTTCTGGGGGATCTACCGGCCGAGGCCTTCGAAAAGGCCGTCTTGAAGATCGTCATGACCCGGGAGAAGCCGCCCACGATAGCCGCGATAAGGAAGGCGGCAGCCGAAGAGGGCGACGAATCGCTTAGCGCCGAAGAGGCATGGACGAAGGTGATAGACGACGTTCACAAGAGGGGCATATACGACGAGCCGATCTACGAAGACCCGAAACTGGAAAAGACGAAGAGGGCGATAAGCTGGCGGGAGCTCTGCGACATGACGCCCGACTCTAGAAGGATCGTGAGGGCGCAGTTCATGAAGATCTACGATTCGATCTGCGAGAGGGAGAAGCTGAAGGCCATCACCGGAGAGAAAGAGGAAGTCAACCACGCGCTATTGCAGAGGCTCTTCGGAGGAATGCTGCCCGGAAAGGGATGAGGAGGTTAAAATGACAGAGAAGATAAAGACGCTGCTCTTTCTGCTCGAGATGGGAAGGCAAGAGGAAGCGAAGGCCCTGTACGGGCAGGTGATCGAGGAGCTGGGCCTGAAGGCGGGCGCGCCGGCAGGGTCGATCGCGCCGGGCCTGCCAGATCAAAAACATGACGACCTTTCGTTCAGGCAATACCTCGCTCTGGCGAACGTGGCCTCTTACTTCAAAGAGGATGGAGTCGCGGAGGCTTTGCTGGAGGAGTGCTACAACAGATGGCCCGAAGACGTGGGCTGCATGATAGAGCTTGCCTACATATACAAGAAACTCGGCAAATACTCCAAAAGCGAGCTGATGTACAGAGTTGCCCTCTCGTACGAGAACGACAACGAAGTGGCCGTCAGGGAGCTTGGCCTGCTTTACATGGAGACGGAGAGGCCGCTGGAGGCGCTCTGCTGGTTTCACAGGCTGCTCAGACTCTGCCCCGTCAACCCGCTCGCTTACTTCCTGGCTAGCGAGGCTCTGGAAAGGCTGGGCAAGAAGGAGAGGAGCAGAAAGTACCTGCTCTCCTCTATCGTCATGAACAACGCGCTCAAAGAGCCGGTGTTGCACTTCACAAACAACGATTTGTTCATCCATAGGCTGGGAGAGAGCGTCAGCACGGTGGAACTGCTCGAGAGCAGGGATGTCATAGACGAATGGCTGGGGGGGAATAGATGAAGGAAGAGACGTTCCTGGTCCTTCATCCAAGAGCATGGACCCGTCCTTCGAAAGGGCAGGCGAAAATGGGGACTGACCGGTTCCTATGGTCTGTACCCGATTTTCGCAAGAAGAGGAGAGAAAGAGACTTGTGAGAATTCTCGCCCTCTCGTGATAGGAGCACTGACAAGCTCCTAGTCAGGATCCCTGTTTTTCTCCCTGAAGTCTCGCCTGATAAGGTTATGGTCTTAACATTTCTGAGGGAAGCGCTGCCAAAAAGACTCTCTTTCAATCACCCGACCCACATTTTCGAGGTTTCTACGCAGGATTCTCTGGATGCTTTTTTTAGAACGTTGTTCGTTATGCTTATTGTCGCATCGCTTTTCGTTTCTTCGAAACGCGTTAACTCCATTTTGCGGAGTATTCTGATCTTATTACTCAGTTTCGTCGATCTGCCTCTTCTGATATTAAAGACGCACATTAACATAAGCGTAATTTCGTCTCGTCGGATCGATTGTATACCATCTTCGCCGCTTTCTCTTGCCCGTTCTACCTTCTAGACTTATTTTGAATAACTCTAATACAGTTTACAGAGATCCGACATAAAAAAGGTCAACCGACTTTCAGAAAACCGCGGCGGCGAAAATGGGGACTGACCGGTTCCTGTGGTCTGTACCCGATTTTCGTAAAAGAGCCGTACTTCGTAAGGGCAGGCGAAAATGTGGACTGACCGGCTCTTGAGGTCTGTATCCGATTTTCGCAAGAAGATTTGACTTTGCCCCCTGTAATCCTGTATAATTTTTGTAATAAAGGCTGTTGAGCGAGAACCAATGTGGGATGGAAACGGTACTTTCTTCAATTCTTCCTGGATCTCGGAGGCTAGTTGAGCGAGAACCAATGTGGGATGGAAACGTTTAACGTAGAAGTACGCGTGCTGTGTTTCCACCTCGTTGAGCGAGAACCAATGTGGGATGGAAACGTGATTCTGAGCAACTCAGTCCTAACGGCCTTCGTTGAGCGAGAACCAATGTGGGATGGAAACCGCGTCTGACGTATCTGCCGACGTAGCTGTCGACGTGTTGAGCGAGAACCAATGTGGGATGGAAACTACTTATGGCCCCAGGTGAGGACTTCTTCGACCTCGTTGAGCGAGAACCAATGTGGGATGGAAACGGATCTGTTGCCCTCGTGACCAAGCAAGCATTCAAGTGTTGAGCGAGAACCATAGTGGGATGGAAACCCACGAGTGCGTACAATTTCGGGAAGCGGAAGGTTGACAGTTGAGCGAGAACCATAGTGGGATGGAAACGGCGCTACGACATCGGATCTCTCCGGCAGCCTGGTTGAGCGAGAACCAATGTGGGATGGAAACAACTTTAAACCTAAGTTCCATACCAAAACACCTCGTTGAGCGAGAACCAATGTGGGATGGAAACGGAGCTTGCTCTAATGAATCCTTTACCTGATCCGTTGAGCGAGAACCAATGTGGGATGGAAACTGTCTGTTTTGAATTTGAAATAGTTTTGTCGGAGGGTTGAGCGAGAACCAATGTGGGATGGAAACTGGGCGTTGCTTTCTGTTGCATTGCCGGTAGAATCGGGTTGAGCGAGAACCAATGTGGGATGGAAACAGTTATGAAACACAGTGGCAGACATGAACAATACAAGTTGAGCGAGAACCAATGTGGGATGGAAACCCTTAAGCCGCTACCCTTACGGTGTAGTCTTACGCTTAGTTGAGCGAGAACCAATGTGGGATGGAAACGCTTTCTCGAATTCCCTGACGTTTTCAATTAGGTTGAGCGAGAACCAATGTGGGATGATAGGAGCGGTTGTTGGTAATGCGAAAATCGGGGACAGACCTCAGGAGCCGGTCAGTCCCCATTTTCGCTCTCTCTTTTCTCTCACTCTCTCTCTTTCTCTCCTCTTCTCGCCCTTTCGAAGGACGGGTCCATGCTCTGGGACGACTGACGATGGACGGCTCTTCTGAGCGAGAACCAATGTGGGATGGAAACTTTTCGACTTTCCTGCTTTTTCCACCTATCCAATCCGTTGAGCGAGAACCAATGTGGGATGGAAACTTGAGAGTCGGCTTGAAGCCGTTAGGGTAGATTTTCGTTGAGCGAGAACCAATGTGGGATGGAAACCCAAACTCTATGTACCCTAGTCTTTCTAACCTTTCTAGTTGAGCGAGAACCAATGTGGGATGGAAACGCAACGCTGAATCCTGCGCCGGAGAGTTGGCGCCACGTGTTGAGCGAGAACCATAGTGGGATGGAAACTGAAGACTTGGGCGCCGGGGCGCTTGGTCTTCAGGTTGAGCGAGAACCATAGTGGGATGGAAACTGGACGATGAGATCTTCTTCTCTGAGTTGAGCTTCGTTGAGCGAGAACCATAGTGGGATGGAAACGTACTTCTCGGCGGGTATGGAGACGATAGCCGAATCGGTTGAGCGAGAACCATAGTGGGATGGAAACATCGCCGCGTTGATTCTGTTTGCCTTAGCTCTTTCAGTTGAGCGAGAACCATAGTCTCAACTTATGCACTTCGAGTTAACGAAGCGAGGGAGAAGGAAAAGGATAGAAGAATCAGCAGCGGAAGAGCTTCGAACTAAGTGGATGAAGTAATCGAATTTGATCAATTCAAGGAAATCCCTGAGAGAGACCTGGTCTTTGACAGAGCGATAGAAATTGGCGATCATCCATGTAGTGAAGGCAAGCTGGACAAGTTCTACATGCTTCTGAAAACTGGTAGAGGAGAAGACCTGGGCCTTGAGACCGAAGTTCTGCTTGACTGCTTTGAAGTAGGTCTCGATGTAGTTTCTCTTCCTATAATGCTCAAGGATCTCCCAATCGGTCAGAGAAGTATCGCTTGAGAGGATGATTCTGTTCTCTTGGTCTGTGTTATGGAAGACAAGCTTGACAGTGGCATTGTTGTATTTGGGTATCTTCACAATGATAGAAGAGAGACCGCGAGTCTTGTTTCTCAGTTTGGACAGATGGAGCTTGCGCCCCTGAAAGATAACATTCATCACAGGGTTGAGTCTTCCGATTACTGTGAACCCCATTTCCATAGCCTTCAGAAATATCTCCGAGCAGAGTATTCCTCCATCCATCATGAGGATAGTATCTTTGAAAGGTATCCTCTCTAGCATTCGAATGAACTGGTCTGTGAGATTCTCTTCGTCTCTCAAAGAGGAGAAGAGAGGGAAGTAGAGTTTATCTTTCACCCAGCCGATAGCGCTCAAGAGAGAGACACCGCTCACGATTTTATTCTCTATGGTTGAGTAGAACTTCCCGAGATTCTCGATTCTCTTTCCTCTCCTCTTCATGACAGTCTCGTCCAGAATGATGTACTTGAACTCGAGAGAATACTCCTGGAGGAATCTAGAGATGTAATCTACTCTCGCGTATGAAAGGTCTCTTGTGGAGAGTGACTGAGAGCTCAACATTCTCGAGATGGATGACTGAGAAGAAGAACAGAAGGGGGCCAGTCTGCTGGTGTTCTTATGAGCGGACAGGAAGAGGGCACAGGAATACCCTTCAACAAACCTTCTCTGCTCTATACGGAAGAAGCGAACTGAACCGATGACATCCGAGATAATCTGTGATATATTCGTTGTGGGCATGAAATCATCCTTTCGTATGGTTTGATCACCACGAATATACGATGATTTCGTGCCTTTTTCAATGACCCTGTTCTATTTCCTTCTTTTGGTTAAGTCAAAGTGCATAAGTTGAGATAGTGGGATGGAAACTCCCACCAGTATGTTGCAGATGGAGAGCGCAAATTCGTTGAGCGAGAACCATAGTGGGATGGAAACTAGAGAGGGGCGCGGCGGCGCCCCCTACTATCAGGTTGAGCGAGAACCAATGTGGGATGGAAACTGAGGTATTCCAAACAATGCGGAAGAGGGCTTCGTGTTGAGCGAGAACCAATGTGGGATGATAGGAGCGGTTGTGAGTGGTGTGTGGTGAGTAGTGAGTGGTAAAGAGCAACAGTGCAAAAATCGTTGGTAAGGGCGAGATCCCGAGAAGCGCTACTGCGAAAATCGGGTACAGACGCCAGGAACCCGTCAGTCCCCATTTTCGCTAGAGCGAGATCCCGTTTTAGAGCGCAACGGGATGACAGTGTGGGGGCATTCTGGACGCGTAATGTCTAGGAACCGCCCTTTCGAAGGACGGGTCCACGGTCTGGGACGACTGACGATGGACGGCTCTTCTGAGCGAGAACCAATGTGGGATGGAAACGTACAACCTTTGTAGTTCGGGCTGCACCAGACTTCGTTGAGCGAGAACCATAGTGGGATGGAAACTTCATCAACGGCTATTACGGAGAATTCACGGATATTTCGTTGAGCGAGAACCATAGTGGGATGATAGGAGCGGTTGTGAGTGGTGTGTGGTGAGTAGTGAGTGGTAAAGAGCAACAGTGCGAAAATCGTTGGTAAGAGCGAGATCCCGAGAAGCGCTACTGCGAAAATCGGGGACAGACCTCAGGAGCCGGTCAGTCCCCATTTTCGCTCTCTCTTTTCTCTCACTCTCTCTCTTTCTCTCCTCTTCTCGCCCTTTCGAAGGACGGGTCTTTTGCGAAAATCGGGTACCTTATCATATAAATAAGGAAAAGTCTACTACTCAAGTGACAATCAAGTTGTCAACCACATCCTTAGTGGCAGCTAAAGATAGAAGAGCATCCTGGGAGTATTCAGGATATGGGAAAGTCTCAGAAAATGTTGTATCATTTAGCTGAGTAGTTTTTATTCCTTTGGCATTGAGGAACAAGGTTTCATCGTATTCTTTCATCTTTGACAACATGGAGAAAGCGATTTTGAGAAGGATGTTCCCCAGTGCTCTGAGGGCATGACCGTAAGTCTTGCCCTCTTTTCTTTTTCTTCTGTAGTAGTTCCTTGCCCATCCACAAGTCTTAAGAGAAGCGAAAGCTGCCATGTGAATCATGCCTTTGAGATCGTTGTCGCATTTCTTTCTCATCAACATAATCGACTTTCTGCCGCTCTGAAAGAGTAGAGGGGCAGTTCCAGCGTATTTCTGTATCTCCTGGTAGCTTTTGAAATCATGTGTGAGATAGGCCTTTACTATGTATGAGCCTATTACAGCCTTTACACCAGGGATAGAAAGTATGATTCTGTATGGGCTATTCTTCAGGGTTTTCTCCATCTCTTTCTTCAAGACTTCCAATCCTTTTCTTAAGGAAAGGAGTGTATTCACCAGCAACAGTATGAGCTTGCCCTCACATGATGTATCTTCCCAGGAGATTCCTTCGCTTCTTATCCTGTCAAGCTTATTCTTCAGGATACTCGTCATTCTCGTGTATTGTCATAAGAGAGAGAGTATAGAATGAGGGTAGAGGGAGTAGCCAGTCGTCATTCTTAGGCTTAGAGCCTGTATCACAGATTGGGCACCCTTCTTAACACGATTGAGAGTAATGGTCGAAAAGACCGCACCTTGTACGAGGTTGTGAAAGGAGGAACCCTCATGTTGTATGTAGGAGTCGACATATCCAGTGAAAGTTTTGACGTTTGTTTCTATTTACCAGAGAAGAAGAAAATGAAAAGCATGAAGTACAAACAGGACAGGGAAGGTTTTAGGGAATTTCTAAAGGAGCTAAATGCTTACAAGGACGAGAAACAAGTCGGAATGGAAGCGACGGGTTCGTATCACAGCAACTTGTACGGATTTCTTAGGAGCAAAGGGATAGACGTACAGCTTCTCGATCCCTATACCCTTAGCAAATTCATGAAGGCTATGAGCAGGTCAAAGACAGACAAGAAAGATGCAAAAAGCATAGCAGTTGCAATGTACAGGATATTCGATCTGCTGAGCGTTTCTCAAGTACCAGAGGAAGAGATGTCAGCATTCAGGGACTTAGTCAGAATGAGAAGCACTGTAGTGGCAAACTGTTCTGATCTTCAAAGGAAACTGAAGAGCAAATTGAAGATTCATATGCCTGAGCTTCTTAAGACCTTCAGATCCCTTAGTTCACCTGTGCTGTTGCATCTGTTGAGTGTATATCCATCCAGAGAAGAGATACTTGCCAACGAGGAAGATGCAGTCAAATTGCTCAGCTCTCACAAAAACTGGAGTGAAAAGAAAGCGAGAGAGGTTATCGATTCACTCAAAGACTCAATAGGCAAGCCAGATACCTTTGGGACCTACTCAACGATTACCAGCACATTCATAGCTGAAATTAAGCTTCTCAAAGACCACGTGGAAGCCCTGAATGAGGAAATAAAGAGGTTTCTTGAGAAGTTTCCTGACAACCCCCTAAGAACCATACCAGGTATTGCTGAAGTCACAGAAGCCGAAATCGTATCTGAAGTAGGCGACATAGACAGATTCTCTTCCGGGAAAGCCTTTGTATCGTACATAGGCCTCGATCCTGTTATTAAGCAGAGTGGTAATATGACTCGTGGCCTTTCAATCTCCAAGAAGGGTAACAAACATTTACGAAGAACCTTCTACCAGTTAGCTAAAAGCTTGATCGCAAACACTGAAAAGTACAAGAACAAATACGAGAAGATGAAAGAGAGGGGGGTGAAAAAGAAGGTGGCCCTAATAGCAACTGCAAGAGCTGCAGCTGAAATGGTTTACCAGCTTTTGAAAAACAACGTTCCATTTGACCTTTCACTCTCATAATTTTCCTAATTCTATACTTGACAACTTAGAGTATCTGTAATTCTCTTTGTTCAGGATCTTCCTGAGTTCTTCGTTCGAAACCTTCTTCAATTCAGTTATAGTGGGGCAGACGCTAAGAATCCTCAAGGAGGTATCTGATCTGTACTGCTTATCCATTATGTGCAAGTACTCGGGGAAATACCTCAAGAGTAGTGAGTACAACCTGTTGCACTGCTGACTGTGCGTTTTGGATACAATGTTATATGCAGTCACCAGCTTGGTGATCTTCACTCCCACCTTTGAATATCTTGCCTTGAGACAATAAGAGGGATGTTCCTTGAAGGTAAGGGCTATTGCCTGGGCATCTAGTCCATCACTCTTTGTTCCGGAACTGAAGTGATACTTTCTGGCTTCTTTTGACCTACAAGGGGGTAAGACATAAACCTCTCTGTTGTTAATGAGAAGGTAGTCTCCTATCCTGTTGTTTGCTTCTTCAATCACGAAAACTGCCTCTGGATAGTTCTTCAGCAGTTTCTCGTAACCTTCAACAGAATCCTTAATCTTGAAGCTCTTGTCAGTCTGGAGGTCGTAGCATGTGTGGGAGTCAGCTGACCAGTCGATACCTACGATCGTTCTGCTTTGCTCTTTCATCTCACCAACACCTCACAACAAATGAATTAGCAGTCTGTGAGTACCGATTTCCCTGTTGTAGCGTTCCTGAGGATCTTTCCCCGGATGAACTTATCATTGAACCTGAAGTACTCCCAGGAAGAAGGCGAGTGTTGTACCCAAGTAGCTCTTCCTTCATAAGGAAGGCTGACAGACGCGAAGTCTCTACCTTCTCCCTGACTGCCACCATCATTGTAGATAAATCATTCCTTAGAATTCAAGTCATAGCTTATATATCTACAACAGACCACAGGAGCCGGTCAGTCCCCATTTTCGCTCTCTCTTTTCTCTCACTCTCTCTCTTTCTCTCCTCTTCTCGCACTTTCGAAAGACGGGTCCACGGTCTGGGACGACTGACGATGGACGGCTCTTCTGAGCGAGAACCAATGTGGGATGACAGGAGCGGTTGTGAGTGGTGTGTGGTAAAGAGCAACAGTGCGAAAATCGTTGGTAAGAGCGAGATCCCGAGAAGCGCTACTGCGAAAATCGGGTACAGACCTAAGGAACAGGTCAGTCCCCATTTTCGCTCTCTCTTTTCTCTTACTCTCTCTCTTTCTCTCCTCTTCTCGCTCTCTCCAAGGACGGGTCCATGCTCTGGGACGGTGGACGATGGACGGCTCTTCTGAGCGAGAACCAATGTGGGATGACAGGAGCGGTTGTTGGTTGTTGGTTGTTGGTAATGCGAAAATCGGGTACAGACCACAGGAACCGGTCAGTCCCCATTTTCGCCGCGCACCGCTCTTTGCCCTTTCGAAGGACGGGTCCATGCTCTGGGACGGTGGACGGCTTTTCTGAGCGAGAACCATAGTGGGATGACAGGAGCGGTTGTGAGTGGTGTGTGGTGAGTAGTGAGTGGTAAAGAGCAACAGTGCGAAAATCGGGTACAGACGCCAGGAACCCGTCAGTCCCCATTTTCGCTCTCTCTTTTCTCTCACTCTCTCTCTTTCTTTCCTCTTCTCGCCCTTTCGAAGGACGGGTCCATGCTCCGGGACGGTTGACGGCTCTTCTGAGCGAGAACCATAGTGGGATGATAGGAGCGGCGAGTGTTGTACCCAAGTAGCTCTTCCTTCATAAGGAAGGCTGACAGACGCGAAGTCTCTACCTTCTCCCTGACTGCCACCATCATTGTAGATAAATCATTCCTTAGAATTCAAGTCATAGCTTATATATCTACAACAGACCACAGGAGCCGGTCAGTCCCCATTTTCGCTCTCTCTTTTCTCTCACTCTCTCTCTTTCTCTCCTCTTCTCGCACTTTCGAAGGACGGGTCCATGCTCCGGGACGGTGGACGGTGGACGGCTCTTCCCGCTCTTCCAAGTACGGCTCTATCGCTCGCGAGGCGGAACCGGCCTCACCATGCTCCAGGATCGCAATTCGGGCGAGATTTCGATTTCCTTTGCAACATAGAAGCCGAAGGATTCGTAGAAGCGCAGGTTTGATGGGTTCTGGGTTTCGAGATAACAGGGGAGGGCTTTCGAGTCGGCCTCATGCGTAAGAAGGCTCATGAGTTGCCTGCCGATGCCCTTTCCCTGAGAAGCGGGCGAAACGGCAATGAAGATCAGGTGAAGGTGATGTTCTTTGATGCATTCTTTGTGAACCTTCGAGACTCCCCTGCCGACCTTCATGAGGCGGCCGAGCGAACCTGCCGGAAATGTCAGCATTTTCAGCGCGCCGCCCCTGATCCAGGCGCCGAGGCCCGGGTCTTCTCCGGAGTCGATCCAGAGAATCATTCCGTTCATCCTGGGTGAATCGAAATAGGCATATCCTTTAGTCGAATAAGCCCTGAACATGACTCCGTAGATCTTACTCACGTATTCGCTTGCTACGTATTTGACCATCGGGTCGCCGGCAAACGCTTCGGCCAGAATTTCTATTGCACTTGAGTATTCTCTTGGGGAAACCCTTATCGGTTCTAGCACGCTATCACCCGGTTTCGGCCTGTCACCATGCGCAGCCAAAGGCTGAACTGGCAATAGTTTTATAGTCTCAGGCAGCACTCGAGTGCCGCCCAGAATACACGCTCTTTGTGACTGGAAGCTTCAGGGTGAAATCTTCTGTCCCACTCTTCGCCGCTCACATCGTCTCCCGAGGAAAGAAGCTGGCCAAAGACGACATCCCTGAACCGGGAGACGGCCATGAGTGCCGAAGCCTCCATCTCGACGGTTATGCAGCCTTCGTCGATTCTTCTTTTGACTATCTTCTTCGTCTCTCTGTAGAAGGCGTCGGTTGTCCAGGTCTTTCCCTTTATATAGGGTATGGAGAGCTCTCTCAATGTAGATTCTATGATCTCGATCACGCGCCGATCGACGGATATCTCTCTCGAGGGCGCCAGATAATGGAAGGAGGTCCCTTCGTCCCTGACGGCCGATTCGACCACGATGATTTCGCCTCTCGGAATCTCTCTTTTCAACACCCCGCACGAGCCGCAGGCCACCGTCTTCCTGACACCGAGCGCGATAAGCTCGTCATAAAAGCCCGCCGCGGAGGGAGCCCCGAGTCCCGGATTCAAAAGGGCCACCCGCTCGCCTTTGTGTTCGATCCCGTAGACCGGAAATAGTCCCACTTCGCTTCTTCTGTTCACGATCTTCATGAGAAGCCCTCTCTCGTTCAGGCTGTCGATTACCCCCTGATAGAAGATAACGATCGCCCTTTCGGGCATGTCGGGGATCGGCGGGATGACCTTCGCCGGTTCTATGACTGCGGGCCTTTCATAATCATGCTCTAGAATGGGTAAACTCTTCTCCATGGCTGCCTCCCTTACGACGATTATAACAGTGAAGAAGAAACGATATGATTCGGCCAAAAGACGCCTTTGAAACCGATCTAGCATCAGTAGGTATTAGTGCGATATACATACAATACTTTGAGGTAGCAGTAGTCGTTCCTGCCATCCCAATCAGTCTTCACCCAGCCTAAGTCGCTATTGTCAACGTAGATAACCAGGTCTTTCTCCGGAGGCGGCGCGCCAAAACCTATTCTTACCCACTGGTTGGATGTCGTCAGCTCGTAATGCAAAACTGTCGGCTCGATTACTCCTTTTTGCCAGAAGCTCATGGCCTGATCGATAGTCATTACCCAAATTTCAATTCAAACAACGGCCATCATCTGCACAGTGTTTTTCAGAGCAACGGAAAAATACAAACGCGGCGACCGAAAGAGCGAGCGGTGCCTCCGCCAGAAGAAAAGGCCCGGATGTCCGGGCCTCATTCGTATTGTTTGATCCTCAGGTAGTTTCTCAGTCTTCTTTTCTCTAGCGTTCCCTCTTCGACGGCTTTGAGGACCGCGCAGCCCGGCTCAACCGTGTGGGTGCAATCGTTGAAGCGGCAGCCCCTGGAGAGCTCGGCTATGTCGTTGAAGGCTTCGTCGAGTCCTTCCGTATCGCTCACGGCGAACTCTCTCATCCCGGGCACGTCTATCAGCTTTCCTCCGCCGGGCAGATAGTAAACACTCGAAGAGGTGGTCGTGTGCTTCCCTTTGTGGGTGGACTGGCTCACCTCGCCTGTTTTTGCGGAATCGCCGTTGAGCATGGCGTTGACGAGAGAGGATTTGCCGACGCCGGAACTACCGGCCAGTACGGTCGATTTCCCGCTCAGCAGGCCTGCGAGTTCATCTATACCCTTTCCTGTAAGCACGCTCGTGAATTTCACGGTGTACCCGAGTTCTCCGTAAACCTTCGAATCTTCGAGCGTTCTTTCGGAAAATCCCAGATCGGCCTTGTTGAAGACTATTATCACATCCAGACCGGAACTCCTCGCCGAAGTGATGTACCGCTCTATGAGGCTTTTTTTGTAGGGGGGATCCTTGACGGCAACCACTACAAGGAGCTGGTCTATGTTGGCGGCGACCACCTGTTCGAGGTGCCTTCCCTTCTTTCCGGCGCCCTTTCGAACGAGGCTGCTGCGTCTCTCCTCTATCGCGGTGATGATGCCCTGATCTTTTTGAAGTCTTTCGAAAAGCACCTCGTCTCCGACGGCGAGAATGCTCTTTTCTTCCCTTTCCAGTTTTAGGAGCTTTCCTCTAAGAAGACAGCGGAAAAAATCGCCGTCTTCGGACCTCACGTGGTACATTCCCTTTTGAACGTTTACTACTTCACCTTTCATCGATGACCTCCGATTATTGTTTTGATTTTGAAAAGACTGAATTAAATAAAGACCACAGGCTCCGGAAACGCCTGTGGTCACAATAATCGGACTGTTGATGACGTCAGCTTATGTGAGCCGTCTGGATGGCGGTGCCGGAACCCGTGGGGTTAAGAAACATCGTAAAATTACCCTTCATTCTGCACCACCTCCTTTCGACAGATCGATTTATTATACAACAAGCCTCGCCGTTTTTCCAAACGGCCGTTTTGAGTATATAATTGATGTGTATAATCGGGTGAGGTTGAGATGAATTTGATTTCTAGAGGGTTTTTTTCCCTATTTTTAATTGTCTTTTTATCTGTCGGTCTGGTGGCCAGCGATCCCGCCGATATGCATTCTGCTACCGCAACCGCGTATTTCGAAGATATAGCCAGAGAGATACTGAAATTGGATTCTTTCGAAGATTTGTTGAAGCTCGAAGGCTTTTTCATAGATGAACCGCGGGAGCAGCCTATAGAAACAACAAAGGAAAATCCCGTTTCCATTCCGGCAACAACACAGGTCGCTACCCGGATTGAGTCTCTTCTCGAGCCGGCTCGCCCGTTCGCGGCCACCGAAACGGTGTACATCGAATACGGCGGTGGACCTCTACCCGGAGGGGTGGAATTCCGCTTTGAACCTGGAGACCCGGGCTTGGGTCTTCCCGATGTGATAGAGTTCTATAAAGACGGGGTATTGATAGATACGCTTTCGGGAAAGACTATACTCAGACCGATCATAGCCCTCGACACGCCGACGGTCGAAAGCGAGACCGCCGTGTTCCTCTTTCTCACGGGCGATTACGCAACTCCCATGGGAGCCTTCTACATCACTCAAACTGAAAGGGGCATCTATACGCTTACCGTCGCGATCAGCCCCGGTCAGGTGAGAAATATCGTGGATATCGACGGTGACGGAACCAAAGAGCTCCGTGTGCTGGACGATCATATGGTCAAATCGCTCGAAGTAACCGAGCTTTCGGAATTCACACGTTTCTTCAAATGGACTCCCGACGGATGGATTGTAGATAAGCCGGGAGATTTTCCGGGCGAGTATGCGGCACTTTCTCTCCAGAACCTCGACGATGTCTCCGCGAAGAGCCCTAGAACGCCTTTCGTCTGGTCTTTCGCTTACCACTCTTATATGGCCGGAGTAGAACTGGCAGTGATTCAGGAAACCGTCAGCGAGCTGGTGGAAGAATACTCGCTGGACTGGCTGATAGAGCCCGTGGAGCTGGTGAAAGTGATTGACCTGAACATAAGCGATTATGTGGGATACGTTATGAGGAAACCCTACGGGAATATAATTCCCAATATGTAGAACAATTCTCTGTTTCAAGAATAATATTCTCAGACTTGAGAAATTATTTCTCATAATATATACTCGTATTATCTTGATTTTCGGGAGTGATAGTATGAGAGGCTTTCTTCTGGCAATCGTGTTGCTCGGTTGCGTTCTGTCCCTGGCGGCTCCTTTCAGCGTGGGAATTTTGATCACCGGCGAGATTGGCGGCAACGCCATATATGAACTGGTTCAACAGGGAGCTCTGAGAGCGGCCAGCGATGCCATAGAAATAAGAATCGTCGAAGGCGGTTACAATCAGTCGAAGTGGGAGCCGCTCCTGCTTAGCATGGCCGCTACCGGGAAATACGACCTGATTATGACTTTCACTGAGGGGATGCCGGCGAGTGTCGCGAAGGTCGCCCGGGCCTTCCCGAACCAGAAGTTCGTTCTTCTCGACGGCATCGTTCCCGAACCATTGCCGAACGTTTATTCCGTGGCCTTCAAAGATGACGAAATGACCTTTCTGGCCGGTGTTCTCGCCGGTATGATAACCACCTCAGGCATCGAAGGAACCAATCTTGAAAAGATCGTGGGGCTGATCGCGGGCGACACGTATCCGGCGATGATAAACACGATGAAACCGGCGTACGAAGCCGGAGTAAAAAGTATAGAGCCTGAAGCGGTAGTGCTCTTCGGCATCGTGGGCAGCTGGTCGGACCCCGCCAGGGGAAGGGAGTTGGCGTCCAGACAGTTCGAAGGCAAGGCCGACATAATACTGTTGATCGCCGGCGGAAGCGGAATGGGCTCGATCGAGGAGGCCGCCAGCAGGGGCAAGTACGTAATTACCGTAGATTCCAACGCTCTGGCGATGAAACCGGGCGTTATACTGGCCAGCTTCCTCAAGCACATAGATCTACTTGTTTATGAAACGATAATAAAGGCCTTCGAAGGTTCTCTGCCTTTCGGTTCCAATTCCAGGGTGGGCATTTCCGAAGGCATGGTCGATTATACACGCGACGATCCTCTATTTATAAAATACGTGCCCGGGGAGATCCGGGAGAGGATATTCCAGTGGTACGAAAGAATAAAGAGCGGCGGACTGCCGGACTTTTGAGACATGGGAAATCTGTTGCAGTCTTACAATGAAAATCTCCATCTCTTAACGCCGACCGAGGAGAGGATACTCGACTACATGATATCCAACCCCGAGAAGTGTCTGGAGTGTACGATAAACGAGCTGTCTAAGATTCTGAAAGTCTCCCAGTCCATGATCGTCAAAGCCGCCCGAAAACTCGGGTATTCTGGTTTCACCGGTCTCAAGCTCGTCATCGCCGGGGAGTTGAACATTCTTGTCCGTCGCGAAAAATCACCCGTTCTGCTTAAAGACCTCCGGTCATACGAAGAGCTGTCTTCGGAAACTATAAGGGAGGCCTATTCACACCTCAGCGAGGATAGGCTTTCTCTTGCTGCCGCCTCTCTCAAAGAGGCCGAAAACATCGATATCTACTCTTTCGGCTTCGACTCTGTGGCCGGATACGATCTGTACCTGAAAATGCTCCAGAGCGGCAAAAGGGTCCGCCATCTGGAGAACGGCTATGAACAGATCATTTCGGCATCGAACCTCTATCGCGACTCAATCGTAGTGGCCATCTCCGGCACTGGCATGTCCGGCGATCTTGCGGACGCGCTTGAGTTCGCCAGAAAATCCGGAGCTGGCGTGATAACGGTCGCTCCGGAGAACTCAAAGCTCTGCAATTATTCAGACGTCAACCTCGAAAGCTATTACTCGCGCCTCGTCTTTCCCGAAGGCGGGTTGATCACACGGATCGTTCAGCTTTTGATAGTGGACATTCTTTACATGAGATTTCTGGAGCTGTGCGGTGAAGAATTCGAGGAGAGATACAGGAAGTTTAAAGAGGCGCTTGATTACAAGAGAAGAAAAAAATGAGAGGGACTTCAGTCCCTCTCATTCTCCTGAATTACTTACTAGACCTCTCCATATTATCTCTCTTATACTTTCGAGTCCCTCGGGGTCTTCGGTGATGCTGAAACCGTTCAAGATAAGGTCCGCGGTGCTGTCGGGATCGACATGGTTCGAAATCTCTCTGGCCGTTTTTGCGTCGTTGATCACTGTGGACAATCTGTTTTTCAGCGACAGGTACCTGTCCCGTACCCTTTTCCAGGATTCTATGTCTTCTCTGGTAAGATTGGCCCTCTCCTGGTCCATTATCTTTTTGACTTCGTTCTTGCTGGTTATGAAATCTATGTACGACCGGAGGATTTTCTTTATCTTCGAGAGATAGACATTTTCTCCATCGGCTTCAGAAAAAATGTGGTCTTCGAGTTCATCGATCGAGTATCGCCAGACTTCGTAGAAAAGATCCTCTTTGCTTGGAAAGTAATAATAGATCAAGGCCTTTTTGACTCCGGCGATACCGGCTATTTCCGACATGCTCACTCCATCGCGGCCTCTATCCGCGAAGGCCTTCCGGGCGGCTCTGACGATTCTCTCCTTTGAAGACAACCTGGCTCGCACCGGATTTCGCCACCTTCATCCATCAGGGTTTTTTATCGATAGCGAGTTTTTCTTCGTTGTTGGCGTACTTCCTCATTCTCACTTCGAAGTCGTACACGCCCCTGTGAGCCGGATGGGTTTCGGCGAAGCCCTCTTCGTAATACAGCTTGTCGGCGTACTGCTTCCAACTTTCGGCCAGTTCATCGAGTTGACCCGCCAGTTCCGTTACTACGTTTTCGCTTCCATCGTGCTGCGGAATGGCGTTGAATTTGTTGACCATGGCGCGAAGCACTTTCGGATTGTCGATTATCGGACATGGTCTGAACAGGTTGTTGCTGTAAGGAACCATTCTCTTGTAAGCGGTGAAGAATGGAGATTTGAGTATCTCTATCAGGCTCTTCTCTCTTATGCTGTCCACCGCGAACTGCTGGAAGACGCACGGTTCCACGTAGCCCTTGGCGTTGATGTGAAGATATTTGGCTCCGGCGGCCAGACAGCCGTTGGTAAGGAAGCCGTGATTCCAGAAATCAGCAACGAACGCGAAACCTCCACCGAGTCTCTGCTCTTCGGTCTTGAAGAAACGTTCGTACCTCTGTTCGGGAGTCGGAACGAGATCCATAGACGGGTTCATACCGACCGGCATGAACTGGAAGACCCACGCGTACGCGACGCCGTTGTCCTTGAGGAACTGCCAGAATTCGTCCTTCATCATGACGTCGTGGTTCATACGTGTCGCGGTTACAGAAGTTCCGTAAATCACTCCGGCTTCCTTCAGATTGGCCCAGGCGGTCTTAATCTTTTCGAAGACGCCCCTACCCCTTCTCCAGTCGGTTTCACCTTCGAAACCTTCCACCGATACCGCGAAGGTGGCATTCCCCAGCTCGGCCAGCTTTTTGGCTACTTCTTTGGTGATCAACGTACCGTTGGTATAGACCTGGAAATAAGAGTCGTTGAACTCCTCGAAGATCTCCAGCAAATGCGGCCAGACAAAAGGTTCTCCTCCAGTTATTATAAAGAAGTAGATGCCCAGTTCGTTCGCCTGCCTGATGATGGAACTGACCTCTTCCTTCGACAGCTGGTACTTCCGTCCGTAGAGGCCGGCGTAACAGCCTACGCAGTTGAGGTTGCAGGCATAAGTGGGACTCAGAACCAGAAGCTTTGGAATAACGACTTCGTGCTCGAGCATCTTTTCCTGCCGGATCTTTTCGCCCAGGGCGAATTCGTTGACCACCAGGTTGGTCATCGCCTTTTCTACGGCCTTCGGACTCGCGCTCTGGAAAACCCTTTGCCAGGACTTGATCATCGGATGATCGTCCTTGGCCATCTGTGTCAGCTTCTTCAGCCCGCTCTTGGTCGGTTCTTTACTGAGCGCGGCGACTGTCCCGAAGAGACGTGCTATATTTTCCGTCGAAGAATTCTTGACTAGAGAACCGACGAACTTTCCCGCCTGTCTCAACATAGAAGCCTTCATACTTTCTACAATGCCCATCAAAAACACCCCCAGAAGATTTTTACTTACCGGTTGGTAAAAATCATACTCCTCCAACGAGGATCTAAAATTATGGTTTTGTAAATTTATGTGGACGCGGTGCGATTAATCTCTCTCTCTCCCGCCCTGAGAGTCTGAAAGTGATCTCTTCAATGAAAGTCGCTTCAGCGAACAGAAGCATTTCTATCCACTCCACAATCCTTCAGGTGTATCGCAGCGCTCGGTGTTATACTTTATCAGATACTTAACAATTGGAGGATCGAAATGCATTTTCTTGAGGAGTACCTTATCAAAGAGGTGAAACCGGCCCTCGGTTGTACCGAGCCCGGCGCGATAGCTTTCTGTGTTTCTCTTGCGGTCAGTCATTTGCGGGATTCAGTCGAGAGAGTCGAAGTGATCACAAGCAAGAACGTTTACAAGAACGGAAAGTACGTTTACATACCCGGAACCGGCGAAAAAGGAAACGAAGTAGCGGCAGCTCTGGGGGCGATTTGCGGTGATTCTTCCCTCCAGCTGGAAGCGCTGAAGCCCTGCTGCGCAGAGTCGGTGGCGCTGGCTAGAGAGATGATCGATTCGGGAAGAGTGACGGTCAGGTGCGACACTTCAAGAACAGGAATATACATAGAAGCGATCGCGAAGGGCTCCGTCCACACAACCAGAGTCGTGATAAAGGACCACCACACAAGAGTAGTGCTCATAGAAAGGGATGGCAGGCCTATCGAGAGCGACGAGGGGATCGTCGAAAGCCGCGACATCGACTTCACCGTCGAGGACATTTTCAAGGCGGTCGATGAGATGACTGAAAGCGAGATCGACAGAATCTTCGAGGGTATAAACATGAACCTCGAAATAGCCAGATACGGTCTTGAAAAGATAGTCGCCCCCAGGGAGAAAGCGGAGATATGCGAAAGCGGGAGTCTGGGATACAGGATCCGCAAGTACTGTCTCGCGGCCTCGGCCGCGCGGATGACCGGAGCTCCTCTGCCGGTTATGAGCAGCGGCGGCAGCGGAAACCAGGGAATAGTGGCCACCCTTCCGGTAGTTCTCGTGGGCGTGCATCACGACAAATCAAGGGGCGAAATAGCAAGGGCTGTCGCCATCAGCCATCTCTTTTCGAGTTACCTTAAGAGGAAGCTGGGAAGGATCGCCCCCATATGCGGCTGCGTGACGACGGCCGGTACCGGAGCGGCGGCCGGGATCGCTTATCTTCTGGGAGGCGATAGATCGGTCATGGAGAGGGCGATGATCACCGTGCTTTCCAATACGACCGGTATGATGTGCGACGGGGCGAAGGAGAGCTGCGCGCTGAAGGCGGGACTGGGTGGTCAGGAGGCTTACAGTTGCGCCCTTTTGGCGATCGACGAGTTAGGAATCGATTCGGCCCAGGGTTTCATAGCGCCGACGCTGGATAAGTCAATCGAAAATATTCAACTTCTCATGAGCAGGGGAATGTCGGAGATAGATAACGCGATAATAGAACTGCTCGAGAAGAGAAGGTGATCCGGGGGTATTATCGTGGAGTACAGGAGTCTTGGAAAAACAGGCCTTAAGCTTTCCCTGCTCGGCCTGGGGGGCTTTCATCTTCTGGAGGTCGGTGTCGAAACCGTCGGAAAGATAGTTAAAAAGTATATCGATGCCGGAGGCAACTACTTCGAAACGGCCAGATCTTACGGCGATGGGGATTCGGAAAGAAAACTCTCGAACTTTCTTCCAGAGGAAGGCGTAATAGTCGCTACCAAAACAGGCGAGCGGACCTTCGAAGGTTCGCGAAGGCAATTGATGGAGAGTTTGAAAGCTCTTGGAAGAGACCACATAGATATACTCTTTCTCCACGCGGTGACTGAAAGTGGCGATTGGGAGAAGATAACCTCTTCCGACGGGGCTCTCAAGACTCTAGAATGGGCGAAAACCGAGGGGCTCATAAGGTTCGCCGGCATCACCAGCCACGGTTATGGAGGCACTCTATTCAGGGCTTTGAGAGAGTATCCCTTCGACCTCTTCATGACTCATTTCAATTACTTCGACAGATTCAACTTTCCAGAGATAGAGATGAAGATCCTGCCTTACGCCCTCTCGAACGGTATAGGCATTCTGGCCATGAAACCCCTGGCCGATGGCTATCTCTGGAGAAGCGTGGAAGAGGCCTTCAGGTATGTCAAAACACTGCCCGTCTCCTGTATAGTCAGCGGCATGAACTCCCTGGAACATCTCGATGAAGACCTGTCGGCCCTCGACAGGCCCTCCATGACACCCTTCGAACTGGACGAACTTTTTTCCGGAGCTCCAGAGCTGGCCGATTACGTCTGCCGCCAATGCATGAAGTGTCTCCCCTGTCCCGAAGGCATAAACATACCGGGCTTCTTTTTGTCCGAGGGCAGGTACGACAGACAGATGTTAGATGGCAGGATCGGTAATGCTCCCGATTACGCCCTTAGAGACAGACTGGCCCACTGGTTTTCGAGCGAAGAACAGGGCAGAAGGGAGTTTGAAGCGCTCTCTCCGGGTATCGACAGCTGTACCGATTGCGGCATCTGCAGCCAGAGATGTCCCTACGGACTGGACGTCCCGCGGAAACTGCGAATCGTGAAATCCAAGTTCGAAAGGGGCTTCGTCTGGTGACGGAGACGTTTAACTGAACAGAGGCTAGAGGGAGGTAAGAGGTAATCGGGTTTACCAGTAATCTGGAGGCGCAGCGTCGGAACGAGGAACGGCTCTTTGCTCTTTCCAGGGACGTCTCTTCTG
>ERZ795051.581-NODE-581-length-54085-cov-21.482769_pt1 | contig 54085 bp, 53 predicted proteins | sample MGYA00375135_ERZ795051 | MGnify/ENA primary metagenome ERZ795051 (study PRJEB30180, sample SAMN05720222) | activated sludge metagenome | isolation source: Anaerobic digester | place: Japan | collected 2015-05-26 ... | reverse complement strand
GAGTCGGCAATCCCTGTGCTCCAGCACATCGAGCGCAAGACCGACATGGACGTGCTGAGGCAGCGTTCGAGCCTCTATCTGAGCCGGATCAGAGAAGGCGCGGTCGTTACCATGACCCTGTAGGGAACGGGACCATGAAGAGGGAGACACGCGAATACCGTTTCGACTGGATGATATGGAGCATACTGCACCATGCGGCCATGAGTACGGGCGGAACCAGAAAGGAATACGAACGCCTCCTCGATCTCGTGCCGCACTTCCGGGATGTCCTGGACTCTTTCATCAGACACGGGGAGCCGGGCAGGCTGTTCCTGAAGCTCATCGCCGAGTATGCCGGCATGTGCATCACAGCCGGGGAGCGTGGGAAAAAGGTGGCGCTCACCACCTTCTGCATGGCAACGCCCTTGCTCTTTGCCTTCGATGTGGTGCCGATCATGCTCGAGGCATGGACCGTGCTTGGCACCATCGTCCTCAGGCGGGGCACGGCCGAATACCTCGACTACTGCAGCGAGGTGGGCTTCACCGAGACATCCTGCTCGGCCCAGCGGGGAGCGCTGGGCGCCTTTCTGGCCGGCCTGGCCGTGAGGCCGGATTTCATTGTCTGCGACTCGCCCGGCATCTGCGATACCAACGCCAACTCATTCTCCTTCACCTCGGCATACCTTGATATCCCGTTTTTTCAGCTCGACTACCCGCCCTCCATCATGGACGAGCGGGCAACCGGCTACCAGAAAAAAGACTTCCGCGAGCTGATCGCGTTTCTGGAGGCGCACACCGGCGCTACCCTGGATGAAAACACACTCCGGGAAGTGCTGGATGAGGTGAGGCTCCAGGACGGGCTCGCCTCGGAGCTTATCGACCTCATGAGGCTTAAGCCCTCCCCGGTACCCGGGCTGTTCGACATCATGCTCTACGGCGGCAGGTTTATGATGAACGGCAAAAAGATCTACACCGAGCTCCTGCGCTCCATGCTGAAGACCGCTCAGGCCAACGCCGTGGCAGGGATATCCGGCACCACCTCGAAGCGCGAGCGCGCACGTGGCCTCTTCTGCTACATCGACCACTATACCACCGACGCCCGCTTCTGGAAGTGGATGGACGAGCAGGACATCAGCCACCTGGGCTCCATCCTCTTCACCTTCTGGCACTCGGATGCGCCCTATGCCAGGGAACGTCCCGGCGAGGCATATCACATCGACTCTTCAAGCATGGAGGCCATGGTCGACACTCTTGCGGCCCAGATGTCACGGATGCCCATGATCAAGCAGATCAGGGGGCCCTACGATGCCCCGGGCATGTGGCTCGACGATCTCCTGGGTGCTGTCAGACTCCTCAAGCCCGATTTCGTTGCCTATATCGGAAGCATGGGGTGCCGGAACAGCTGGGGGGTGAACAAGCTGCTCGCCCGGGACCTGGAGCGTGAAGGCGTGCCTGCGGTCATCCTCTTTGCCGATGCCTTCGACGACCGGGTCCAGTCATGGGAAAGCGTCATCGACAAGATGGATGAATTTCTGCAACTCAGGAGGATAGGAATATGATCGTGGCAGGATGTGACGTGGGCTCGCTCACCAGCAAGGCCGTAATCCTCAACGACAAGACCATGCTTTCCCACGCGGTGGTGCGCTCGTCGTTCAGGCCCGGCGACTCGGCGCGCGCGGTCATGGACCAGGCACTGGATGTTGCCGGCCTCAAGATGGACGAGGTCCGGTACTGTGTGGGCACCGGCTATGGAAGAGAGAAAATCCCGTTCGTGAACAAGGTCTACTCCGAGATCGCATGTCATGCACGGGGAGCAAGGCATCTCATGCCCTCGGTGCGCACGGTGATCGACATCGGGGGCCAGGACTGCAAGGCAATCCGCCTCGACGATTCGGGCGCGGTGGTGAAGTTCGTCACCAACGACAAGTGCGCCGCAGGCACGGGGCGGTTCCTCGACGTCATGGCAAGACTGCTGGGCGTGAACCTGGACGAGCTGGGCAGTCTTTCCGCACAGGCCCAGGCCCCCCTGTCACTGGCATCCACCTGCACGGTATGGGCACAGGCCGAGGTGATCCACCACCTGAACGAGAACACGCCCATTGCCGACATCGCCGCAGCCGTGAATCAGGCCATGGCCGGAAGGGTGGCCATCCTGGCCCGGAGTGTAGGGATCGATCGTGAGGTCTGCATGACCGGAGGCGTGGCGAAAAACACGGGCGTGCTGACCCACCTGGAAAAACTTCTTGACGTAAAGATAAGGAGGCTCCGCATCGATCCGCAGATCATAGGCGCCCTAGGTGCGGCCCTTTATGCCTGGGGAGAATACAGGAGGTGCGCCGGATGATCGTAGCAGGATGTGACATCGGTTCTTTGAGCGCCAAGGCGGTCGTGATCGAAGACGGCAGTATCATCGCCTCTCACGTGATCAGGGCCAGGCCCCTTCCTCGGGACTCCGCCAGGGAGGTCATGGGAGAGGTCATGCGCTCCATAGGCCTTTCTCCCGACTCCCTGGACTACTGCGTGAGCACGGGTTACGGAAGGAACAGCGTCGAGTGGGCCGACTCGGTTGAGTCCGAAATCGCCTGCCATGCCAAGGGGGCTTGGAAGGTCGTTGCGGACGCCCGGATGGTCATCGACATCGGGGGCCAGGATGCCAAGGCCGTACGATTCGATGACCAGGGCAATGTGGTCCGCTACGTGTACAACGACAAGTGCGCCTCGGGCACGGGCAGATTCCTCGAGATCATGGCAGAAGCCCTCGATGTGAGGCTCGAGGATATGGGCGCAATCGCGGCCCGGGCGCAGAATCCCGTGACGCTGTCCAACCAGTGTGTGGTGTTCGCCGAGACTGAGATCATCTCGCTGATCAACGAGGGCCGTGATATCAGCGACATCATCAGCGGTCTGCACACGGCCATGGCGAGCCGGGTAGCGTCGCTGGCCCGGAGCATTGAGCTGGCCGAGTCCGTCACCATGAGCGGGGGCGTGGCAAAGAACCCGGGCATGTTCACGGCACTCCAGGAGGCCCTCAAGGTAAAGCTCAGGCCCATGACCATCGACCCTCAGATCATTGGCGCTCTGGGCGCGGCCGTGATCGCCCTGGAAAAGGCCGGTGGAAACGGCGGTGCCTGACATGGAGCTCTTTTCATCCCACATACCCAAGATACGGAAGTTCCTGGAGAGCAGACCGGGCAGAAAGACCTTCCAGGCACGATTATCCTGTTCATGGCCTAAAGGGAGCGGAAAAGACGTGGTGCTCATGGGCGATGTGGGCGTCGAGCTCGGGAGTCCGGAGACCGAGTCGTGCTCGGTTCTCTTGTGGACCGAAGACGCCTCTCTCGTCAGAGACGGGACCGTGACCCTGATCGGCCCGGACCTCCCGGAGGCAAGGCAGAAGAGCATGGCCTTTGGAAAGATCGTGCTCCTGCACGTGGAGGGCTTTACGGAAGAGAACACCTTCCACCGCTACCGCGAGATGGAGCAGATGCGCTTTCTTCTCGATCTCAAGGGATACATGCTCAGGGCTGCGTCGCAGTATCAGCGGGAGTGGTGCCGGGTGAGCAGGGATGCACTCGAGAAGGGCTTCTGCATCTCGATCCTCGGGTCGTCCCTCGTGCGGCTCTTCCGCGAGCTCGACTACTGCAAGGGCATGGAGATCATCTTCATCACCGAAGACAGGAATACCATACGGGAAGTCAGGGAAATGACCCGGGACACGTCCAGGATCATCGCGGCCATGAACAAGATGGCCGATGAAATGAGCTTTGACTGCGACGAGTGCGATTACCGGGATGTGTGCGATGACGCGGACTATCTGAAAAAGATGCGCACGGTCTACCGCAGAAAGACAACAGGGGAGAAATCATGGGTGAGACACGGATCATAGCACTGTGCGGCAAGGGAGGTGTGGGCAAGACATCCGTCTCTTCCCTGCTGCTGAAACACCTGGCCCTGAAGAAGGGGAAGAAGGTTCTGGCCATCGACGCCGACCCGTGCGCGGGCCTGGCAGGCTCCCTGGGCATCAGGGTGAAGAAGAGCGTGGACGACATCCGAAAGGACCTCATCGCCGCCATGGGAACGGGCCGGAGCGCGAGTGATCCTGAGATCCTGCACATGCTCGACTACGAGATTTTCGATGCCCTGTCCGAGGCAGACGGCTTCGCCCTGCTCTCCATCGGCAGGCCCGAGGACGAGGGCTGCTTCTGCCGGGTGAACTCACTGCTCAAGGACATCATCCAGGACCTCGCGGCCGGCTTCGATTACGTGCTCATAGACGGCGAAGCCGGGATCGAGCAGATCAACCGGCGGGTCATGAAACAGGTCCACCATCTGGTCATCATATCCGACACCTCGGCAAAGGGAGTGAGCGTGGCCGGCACCATCGCCCGGGTGGCCGGGGAAAACCGCGCGGTGGACTACCGGACCATGGGACTTGTGCTCAACCGGGTCAGGAGTGAAGACGAGGCACGCGACATAGCCGAACAGGTGAGTCTGGAAATGTACGCATGGATCCCCGAGGACGAATCGATCCGTGCATACGACTTCCAGGGCAGATCCCTGCTCGACATGCCTGAAGACTCACCGGCAAACCTGGTGGTGCAAAGGCTGTGCAACAGGCTTGCATGAGATTCCTATGCTATTGATAGCAGCTGCCGGGCCACCGGCGGGTTCGAGATGATTGAGACCCGGCGTTCACCCGCAAGACCGCTGATAACGGCCCGCTTACCAGCGGGTGAACCATCAGGCCTCATGAAAAGCGGATGGAGGATGCCTTCACCCGCGAGGCTCAGATCGGCTGTACACCCCTGCCCTCCCGGCCCCAGGCTCGATGTCTTCCGAATTACATCCAGCAGATTGTTGAAATATTGTCTTCTTTGGCATAGCTTGAAGGGAGAGGGAGGATCCATGCCTGTGCTGCCGGAGAAGATCATAGACTTTCATGTCCATCTGTTTCCCGACGAGCTGTTCGAGGCAATCTGGAGATTTTTCCAGAGAGAGTACGGGCTGCCCATAGTTCACCAGCTCTATGCCCGGGAGTGCATCGAGTATCTGAGAGAGCGGGGTGTGAATACAATCGTGTATTCGAACTATGCCCACAGGGAAGGAGTGGCGGGCTCACTCAACGAGTGGAACCTGCGCCTGCTCGACGAGACCGATGAGATTTACTGCTTTGTAGCATTCCATCCAGGCGACGATGACGCTCTCGGGATGATCAGGCGGGTTTTTGAACATCCCAAGGTGCTCGGGTGTAAGCTCCACTTCCTGGTGCAGCGGTTCTATCCGCACGACGAACGGCTCTTTCCGCTCTATGAGGAGGTCCTGGCGCAGGGAAAGCGGCTCCTGCTCCACGTTGGCACCGGCCCCATCGGCAACGAATACGTGGGCATCTCCCACCTGCTCAAGGTGCTTAAGCGCTATCCCGGCCTCAAGTTGAACATTGCCCATATGGGCGCCTTCGAGTTTATTGATTTCTTTGAGCTCCTTAAACAGTATCCGGAGATTCACCTTGACACCTCCTACTGTTTTCTCCCAGGCAGCTTCCGCATGTTCCGGATGGAGAAGAGCGTCCTAGAGTCGCTGAAAGGCCGCCTCCTCTATGGCTCCGACTTCCCCAACCTCTTCCACCACCGGAGGGAAGAGCTCAACGCCCTTCTGGGCATGGAGCTTTCCCAGGAATTCTACGACCGCGTTTTCCGGGATAATGCCCTCGACCTCCTGCGTTCTCATACCGGACGATAATCCAAGTTTCCATCAAAGATCGTGAATGCATCCTTTTGTCGTGAAAATCATCAAAATAGATAGAAAAGCCAGGTAACGAAAAAGAGAACATTAACCTCCTCTTATGGATGGCGCGTCCTATGCCCTAACCGCCATCCTTTTTTTTTGGCTTTTTCCCCAGGCACACCGGATTCAAAGTCCGAGCTCCCGAATACGCCCCTATCCAAGAGAACAGACGCCGGACAGCGCACTCTATTCCCGTAAAAAAGCACCGGCCCCACCGAATTCTCTTATTGAAAACACCAGTTACCCCATTACCATATAGTCCTAGTTGCAATTGCTAGCATGTATTGAAGGCAGGATATCTCGACAAGGAGTGTTTCAGTAAGATGAGGTGTTCCCCGCCCACACCCCCTTCAGTGAGGGACCTCCACAGGGAAATCAGCCGGCTCCGCAGAATGCTCGCAGAGACAGAGAACAAGGCAGACATTTCCGGGAAACCCGATCCCGTACGCCTGATCTTTGAAGAAATCCTTCACCTCCTGTGCCTTTTAAGGCCCGACGGCGTCATCACCTATGCGAACCCGGCATTCTGTACATGCCTGGGGAAGACAAAATCAGAGACCCTGGGAAAGTCATTGTTCGGGCTGCTGCCCCGCAATGACCGGAGGCGCTTCATGATGTACATGGAGTCCTTGACACCTATGAGGCCTGTCAGAGAGTTCGAGTACCGCACCTTTTCCGCAGACGGCGAAGCACGATGGTATCAATGGACGATCAAGGCGCTCTTCGACGAAAGCGGGAGGCCGGTAGACTATATCCTCGCCGGGAGCGACATTACCATGCTCAAGGGCATCGAGGAAGATCTGATCGATGCGCTGGAAAAATATGCGACCCTGTTCGAGTCCACCAACGATGCCATCATTCTCCTCGATAGCACCCGGTTCATCGATTGCAACACAGCGGCGCTCAAGATATTCCGCAGCCGAAACAAGGAGGAGTTTCTCAAGGGCGGGTTCGAGATCCTGTCGTTCTCCGACCCGCAAAACGGCGCGCAGGTGAAGGCGGAAATCGACCGGCACCTGGAACTTGCGCTCAAAAAGGGCATGGAGCGGTTTCAGTGGACGTTCAGGCGCACTGACGGGTCGGTCTTTCCTGCAGATATCATCCTGAGCCCCTTTCCCCTGGGGAACAGAAAGATCATCGCAGCAATCATCCGGGACATATCCGATCTCAAGAACACGGAAGAGGCGCTGAAAGCGGCGCACAGCAACCTGGAGAAAAAGGTGGAGATCCGCACCAGAGAGCTCATGGAGGTCAATGAGGCACTGAAGGGTGAGATCCAGGAGCGTAGGAAGATAGAGAACGAGCTTAAGACAAGCGAGGAGCATCACCGGAGGATCAGTGAAGAGCTCGATGTGGTGCTCAACGGCATCACCGACATCATCATGCTCAATGACAAGAACCTGAACATCATCTGGGCCAACAAGACCGCCTCCGAGATATCCGGACTGTCTCCTGAAGCTATTCGGGTCAGAAAATGTCACGAGGCCCTGTGGAGAAGAAGCTCTCCCTGCGAGGAATGCCCGCTGCTCCAGGCAATGAAGACAGGCCGGCACCGGGAAGGAACCATGAAGACACCTGACGGATCTCTCTGGGAGATTGCAGGTTATCCTGTCAGAGATGAGCGCGGATCGATCAGGGGGGTCATCGAGATCGTCCGGAACATCACGGACAGAAAAATAATTGAAGAAGAGACCCAGAAGCGCTACAAGCTCGATTCTCTGGGTACGCTGGCAGGAGGCATCGCACACGATTTCAACAATATTCTCACCGTGATCATGGGCAATGTCTCGTTCGCAAAGATGCTCCTCAGCAGCGAAGACAGGCTGTGGGGAAGGCTCGACGATATCGAGAAGGCATCGATGCGGGCGCGCGAGCTCACCTCGCAGCTCATGACCTTCTCCCGTGGTGGAAGCCCCATGAAAAAGCCGGTCGCAATCGATCAGCTCCTGCGCGATACGATTCACTTCTCCCTCCAGGATTCGGATGTCACGGCCAGGTTCCACATCGATAGCGGCCTCTGGAGGGTTGATGCGGATGAAGCCCAAATGGGGCAGGTGATCGGGCACATCATCAAGAATGCGCAGGATGCCATGCCCCAGGGGGGCTCCGTGAATGTGGCTGTTGAGAACACGCTCGTAGAAGAAGGCACACTGCCACTTTCCCGAGGCAGATATGTGAAGATATCCATCTCAGACACCGGCTGCGGCATCGAGGAGAGCATCATGGGCAGCATCTTCGATCCATTTTTCACCACCAAGAAGAAGCGCAACGGGCTTGGGCTTGCCACCTCGTATTCCATCGTGAGAAAGCACGGAGGCCATATCGCCGCCTCCTCCGTCTCAGGCCGGGGGACCACCTTCACCCTGTACCTTCCGGCGGCTGCCGAGGAAGGACAGGGAGAACTCCCCGGGCCGCAGGAGACCTATGCCGGCAAGGGACGGATCCTGTTCATGGACGACGAGGCCTTCATCCGGGACCTCGCCATGAGCCTCCTCTCGCACCTCGGCTATGAACTGACGTTTGCGCGCGAGGGAAACGAGGCCATCGAAGCCTACAAAAAAGCCCTCCGCGAGGGTACAGGCTTCGACGCGGTCATCCTCGATTTGACCGTGGTGGAGGGAATGGGAGGCAAGGAATGCATCCGGGAGCTGAAAAAGATCGATCCCCACGTGCGGGCGATCGTATCGAGCGGTTATTCCAACGATCCCATCATGGCCGACCCGGGGAAATACGGCTTTTCAGGGCTCATCGCAAAGCCGTATAATATTCAGTCGCTCAGCGCGGTACTGAAGAAAATCATCGAGGAGAAGAGGGACGAGACGTGACACTTCCTGACAGCGGGCAGTTTATCGGGTCGCTCATCGGCCAGTGCCTGGGCGATGCCATGGGTTTCCCGGTGGAAGGCCAGAATTACCAGGTCTGCCGTGAGTATGTCAGGGAGCTGATCGAGGAGGGACCAGGGCTCAAGGCGAGGCCCGGGTTCGTGCTCGGACAGTATTCCGACGACTCGCAGCTCGCCAGGGAACTCATCCTGAGCTATGTCGCCCGCAAGCGGTTCGACCCGGTGGACTATGCGGCCCGCATTGCCGACCTCTTTTCCCGGGGCAGGGTCGTAGGGGGAGGTCTATCGACCTGGGAGGCTGCGAGACGCCTGGCCCGGGGAGTTCCCTGGGACCAGGCGGGCACGCCGAGTCCGTCTGCAGGAAACGGAAGCGCCATGCGCGCAGGCCCCATCGGCCTGATGTTTTTCGACGACTTCAAATCCCTGGTCAATGCGGCCCAGGATCAGGGCATCATCACCCACAAGGACATCCGGTGCTCCGCCGGGGCGGTCGCGATCGCCGGTGCCGTGGGGCTGGCCCTGGAGCAGAAAGAGATCGACACCGTGAACTTCCTCACCGAGATCGCCAAGCTCTCGGCCATGATAGATCCGGCGGCGGAAACCGTCTTCACCGAGCTCATCGACTGGGTGGATCTCGATCCGGGAGAGGCGCTCAAGTCCATTGTCCTGGCGGGATACGCCATGGGATCGGTCGACAACTGGCAGGGACTGACCCCCTTCGTGACCGGCAGCGTGCTCTGGAGCCTGTATTCCTTTCTCCATACGCCCCACAGCTTTCTTGATACCATGGCCACGGCCATAGGGGTGGGAGGCGATGTGGACACCACCGCGGCCATGGCAGGCGCTGTCAGCGGGGCATATCTCGGAATCGAAAACCTCCCCCAGAACCTGGCGGAGTACCTCACCGACCAGGGAGAATGGGGATACGAGGATCTGATCCAGCTTGCGGTCACGCTCTACGAGATCAAGGTGCAGCTCGGCATATCAGAGCCCTATCCGTAAGAGGGCGCGGTACGCTCCGGCGGGCGGGGGTGTTGTGGCGGCACTAACCTCATGATGTCCGGCCCGTTTCCGCGGGATGCCGCCGCCGGTGGATAAAGCCGGCGATGAATCCGCCGAAACCAATCACCGCTGCCGCGGATATCACCATCCACCCCACCACGGGGATGAGCCCGGTGGCCCACAGCACGATGCTTCCCACCAGCGTCTCGATCACCATGGGCGATCCGGATTTCTTGATCGCGACGATAATCCTTTCCCCGATGATCCGCGCCACAGCCACAGACCCGAGAAAGAACGCGATGAACACAACCAGGATCTCGAGCGGGATGAGGATGATGCCCACCAGCGAGATGACGAGCACCAGTGCTACGGGAAAGATCAGAAGGGTGCCGATGACCCCCCACAGGAGCGATATGCCGGTGCGATACCTGATGGTGGAGGATATGAGGTCAACCTTCTCCGGCAGGAGCGCCACCACGATCAGGGCCAGTGCCAGAAATCCCAGAAAGGGAAACATGCCCGGCATGAAGGGCGTTCCCTTGTCCTCTTTCCAACTGGAAGGCGGTGGACGTTCGAAAAAGGAGGTGATCCGTGTGGTGTCATAGGTATTGATGTCACCCGACACGATCGCGCCCTCCTGCTTCACGACCATGCCTCCGATGGTGGTGACATCTCCGTTCACCACGGCTTCAGGCCCGAGAAAAACCGAGCCTCCGACCGAGATCACGCCGTTTCTGACCGTCCCGTACACCCGGACGTCACCGCCGATCGAGACCGCGGTCCCCACCTCTTCTCCAATCTCCACAAGGACATCGTCTCCGATGTGGATCCTGTTTCTCTCCTGTGCATACCCGTCCGCACAGATGAGCAGAAAAAGCATTCCGATCGCGGCAAGTCTGAGTGTTTTTTTCACCCTTCCCCCGGTCAGCCAGAAAGATGGCTTACTCGCCAATCTACCACACCTTTAAGCCTTTTTCATAGTGCATCCCGGAGCCGGTCTTTGGCCTCACGCGATGAACCGCCTGCCTCCCAGAGCGGAAGACACCGCAGCCACGAGGAGATACACCACACCGGCGAATATGATGATGGTCGCTCCGGCAGGCAACCCCGGGGCATAGCTCAGGGCGAGACCGCCTGAGGTGAACAGGATGGAAAAGACTACGGACAGGCCCATCATCTGCCAGAGTCTCCGGGAGAAATAGCTCGCCGTCGCTGCAGGGAGCGTCAGGAGTGCAATGACCATGATGATGCCCACCACGCCCACCAGGAGCACGATCGTAAGTGCGATCAGGCACAGGAGCAGCAGATAGTACGCCTGTACCCTCAGGCCTCTTAAGAGAGCGAATTCCTCATCGAAGCACACGGCGAGAAATTGCCGGTAAAACACCAGGCCCGTGACGAGAATCAGGAGGTTGAGGCCTGCCGTCAGCCAGAGGTCTTCCCGGGATACCATGAGGATGTTGCCGAAAAGGTAGCTCATGAGATTCTCATTATAGCCCGGGGTCTTGAAGATAAACAGAATGCCCACCGCCATTCCGATCGCCCAGACCGCACCGATGACTGTATCTTCACGCTCCCGCGCGCGAAGGCTCACCAGGCCGATGATCAGGGCCGAGATCAGGGCCGCGGTGATTGCCCCCAGGAGCGGATGAAGCCATGAGAGTCCGTACACCACTTCGCCGTACCGCGCTGCCCCCATGCCGCCCAGCACGCTGTGGGCGATTGCACCCGCGATATAGCTGATTCTGCGGGCCACCACATAGCTGCCCATGATCCCACACGCGATACTTACGAGAAACCCTGCCAGGAGTGCGTACCGCAAAAAGGAAAAGCGCGCCAGGTCGCTTATGAACTCAGTCATGAGAAAACCCCGTCCCTTTCCTTGGCGTCGTGCCTGATCATATGGACGTGCGAGCCGTATACCGCGCTGATCATCTCTCCTGTGATCTCGCACGTCGGGTGGGTGAGAAGTCTGCGGTTCACGCACGCAACCTTGTCGACATAGTGAGAGACAAAACCCAGATCGTGGGTGACCAGGATGATAGTGAGCTTTTCATTGAGCCGGTGAAGGAGCTCGTAAAGCCCGGTCTCTATCGCGGCATCCACGTTCGAGGTGGGCTCGTCGAGCAGAAGCAGATCCGGATCAGAAACCAGGGCGCGCGCGAGCAGAACGCGCTGAAACTGCCCTCCGGAGAGCTGGAAAAACGGCCTCTCGCGCAGATGGGCCATCTCTACCTTATCGAGCGCCTCCTCGGCGCAGAGCCTGTCGGACTTGCTGTATCCCCACAAGTTCATCCCCTTTCTGAGACGTCCCATGAGCACGACATCGAGCACGCTCACGGGAAAGAGCGGATCAAGGGATGTGTACTGGGGCATGTATCCTATCCGGTGTCGTGTCTTTTCCGGTGAGGCGCCGAACAGCCTGACCGTTCCCGCTGCCGGTTTTATGAGCCCCAGGATGAGCTTTAAGATCGTGGTCTTGCCGCCGCCGTTGGGCCCTACCACAGAGAGGAAATCCCTGTGTTCCACGGTCAGATTCACGTCCTCGAGCACCGGCGTACCGTGATAGGCGAAGCTGACATGCTTTAACTCCACCACCGGTTCGGAATATCGGTTCTCACTCATGTCCGCACCTTTCCTCATGTTCTCCTTTTTTTAAGCCCTAAGGGGTGATCACGGCCCTTGGAAGAAAGCCCTCTGTATCTCTTCTGCCAGGGACACGATCTCCGGCAGGTAATCCCTGGGCAGCGGGTTGATGGGGACCGCTACGCCCCCAATCGATTCAGCAACTGCGCGGGCGGCCTTTTCCGAGAACTGTGACTGGACGAAGATCACCCTCACCCCTTCACCACGGGCCCTTTCGATGATCCGCGCAAGTTGCTTCGCCCCCGGCTCCTTGCCCTCCGCCTCGAGGGCTATCTGCTCCAATCCGTACGCCTCGCAGAAATAGCCGAACGCCGGATGAAGCACGTAGATCCTGCGTCCTTTCAGCGGCTCAAGGATGCGGGAGATCTGCGCATGAGCCCTGTCCAAGTCCTGCCTGAGTTGCTCGAGATTGCGCTCGAACTCGCCGCTGTGCCCGGGATCGAGGGTTTTCAGGCAGAGCGCGATATTTTCGGCTATGATCTTGGCCCGCCCGGGATCGAGCCAGGTATGGGGATCGGGCGTCTTGCCGTTGTGTGCATGTGTATCGGAGAGATGATGGGCATGGGTCTCGTGCTCGTCTTCGAAATACCGCAGCCTGACGCCTTTGATCGTGTCTGTGATTTTCAGATCGGGGAAGAGGCTCCTGATCCTGGGGAGCAGCGCGGTCTCGAAGGGCACGCCGACCGTGAAGTAGACGTCTGACCGGGCCAGAGCGGCCATCTGTGCCGGTGTGGGCTCAAAGGTGTGGGGTTCCTGCCCCTCGTCCACCAGGACCCTGACCTCCACATGGTCTCCACCGACCCTCTGCACCAGGTATGCCTGGGGCAGGATGCTCACGAATGCCTCTATCCGCTCCCCCTCACTCGATGAGGCATGAGCGGGCGGCCCTGCGACAACAGCGGCAATCATTGCTACGATACCGAACAGCACGCCTTTTTTCATAACAAGGAAATCCTCACCGCGCCGTGATCCGGTCACTTGTGATGGTGCTCCGCGCACGAGCAGACCAGATAACGCTCCCGGCAGTCTTCACATGTCTCTACGGAATGCGCTTCCGAAAAATCGTCCCAGTGTTGCTTCTGGTTCGGGGTGAGAATCCCGGTGCCGTTGCACAAAGGGCAGATGCTCCCCAGGGCCGCAAGAACGGCCGAGCGGATGAATTCCGAGCGGTTGGGCATACCCTGGATGATCTCGAACAGATTCCTGTCAACCTTGAAGGTTACTATCTCCTGCTTTTTCATTGGCGAATCCTCTCCGAACCGATTGGGTATTACATGGTATTACTCTTGAGATATCCGTATTCCCTGCATCTTGTCAAGGATTATCAATCAGATGATCATGGGGGAGAAATCAATGGCATGGGCCTTTGGTGGGCAGGTATTCCGGTCCTGTTTCGGGCCTCGCAATCAGTTGTGTACACCTTCAATGGCAAGCCTTGTGCCCTGCTCCGCGCAAAAAGCTTGAACGGGAATGTGACCCCGCTCCAAAGTCCTTCAGGATGTGTACTTGAGAAGGATGATTCAAAGAGGACACGCCTGCTTCCTGAAAGAGTCTTTGAGGAAACGGATTTTTTTAAGAGAGAATTCATCCGCGTACCCGGGCCTGCCGTCCGCAGCAGGCCCGGGTACGCGCACGTTTATTTGGGAACGTTTTTCAGGACGCTGTAGTAGTCGGAGTCGGTACCGATGATGATGGTCGAGTTCTCGAACGCAGAATCCTTGTAGGTCTCCAGCGTCTTGTAGAATGCATAAAACTCGGGATCCTGGTTGTATGCCAGGCCATAGATCTTTGCCGCCTCAGCGTCCGCCTTACCCTTGATCTCCTCTGCGGTCTTGAATGCCTGAGAGGTGATCGACTTGAGCTCTTTTTCCATCTGACCGAGGATCTCGGCCTTCTTTCCCTCGCCTTCCGACCTGAATTGGGCGGCCTTGCGCTTGCGCTCGGAAATCATCCGCTCATAGACCTTCTCGCGGACCTTTTCCACATAGTTGAGCCGCTTGATCCGCACGTCGACCAGCTCCATACCGAACTCGGGCATGGCCTTGGACGCCTCTGCGAGTATGGCCCGGGTAATCTTCTCCCGCCCCAGCACAATCTTGCTCTTGGCATCCATGTCGGTGAGGGCTGAGCTTGCATCGAGTTCTTCTCCATCTTCGGCTTCGATGAGATCCGTTGATCTCACCAGCTCCACGAGCGGGTTGGCAGAGACATGGTCCTTCACCACCGCATCCAGGATGTCGTTGAGCTTCACATACGCCTGATCATAGGTGCCGAGGGACTGGAGGAACCGCACGGGATCCACGACCCGCCACCGGGCCGTGGCATCCACCCAGATGAAGCGCTTGTCCCGGGTGGGCACCTCCTTGGGGTCACCGTCCCATCTGAGAATGCGCTTTTCATACCGGGTGAGCTTCTGGATGAAGGGGATCTTGAAATGCAGCCCTGCATCGGTCACCGCCTTCACGGGCCTGCCGAACTGGGTGATGACCACCTGCTCGTACTCGCCTACCGTATAGAACGCACCCGAAATCCCGAGAAAGACCAGAATGGCTATAGCCAATAAGAGGGTTTTCAGCGCCTTCATTGTTCACCTCCGCTCTTGGAGCCCAGCTTGTCGAGATCGAGCATGGGGAGAATGGTTTTCTGCTTGCTGTCGACGACATAGACGTTCTTTGCCTTGGGGATGATCTCACGATACGTCTCCAGATAGAGCCGTTTCTTGGTCACCTCCTTGGCGTTGCGATACTCCTTGAGCACGTCGGTGAACCGGGCCGTCTCTCCCTTGGCCTTGTTCACCCGCTCGAGGGCATATCCCCTGGCCGAGTTGATGATACGGTCGGCTTCTCCTCTGGCCTTGGGTATCTCGCGGTTGTAGGTCTCCTGCGCCTCGTTGATGAGCCGCTCCTTTTCCTGCTGGGCCTCGTTCACCTCGTTGAAGGCGCTTTTGACTGCATCGGGCGGGACCACGTTCTGGAGGCGCACGCTTACGATCTTTATCCCGCTTTCATACCCGTCCAGGATCTCCTGGAGGTCGTCCTGGAAGATACGATTCACCTCTTCGCGGTTCTGGAGCACATAGTCAAAGCTCCTATCGCCCACAATCTGCCGGGCCACGGTCTCGCTGATGTCGCGTATGGTCTGGACCGGGTCGTGGATTGAGAAGAGAAACTTCCGGGGGTCCTGGCGCCGGTACTGGACGATCCACTCCATGTCGATCACGTTCAGGTCTCCGGTGAGGATCATGGACTCGTTCGCCGTCTCCGGGTCCTTCCGGGACTTTCCCCTGACACCGGCGTTTGCGCTCCGAAAGCCGAAGGTCTCGGTTTCCACCTTTTCGGTATGGACATCGATGACCCTATCCACCCCGAAGGGGATCTTGAAATGCAACCCCGGACTGACCACGCCGGCGAATTTCCCGAACCTCAAGACAACGCCCCGATGACCTGCTTGTATGGTATAGGCAGAGGTCAGGGCCCCGATCCCGATAACCAGGACGAGAACGACGAGGGTCCAGAGACCCTTCCCCCGATGTTTTATGGACTCGAACTGGGATTTCGCCTGCCTGATGACCTCTTCGATATCCTTCTCATTGCCCTGATTCCGTGGGTCCCACGACATAAAACGCTCCTTTCACTGCCAATCGCAGCCATTTTCCCCACAGAGGAAGGTACCCGGCTTTGAGCCGGTGTGTCAACGGGAAATGGATTTCCCCTTTCATCGCGCGACCGGATACAGTACAGAAAAAGACAGCGCCACACGACACCTTCTCTTAAAGAAGAATGTGCATCGGGCACCCCTGGACACTGGGAGGTTGGACATGAGAGCAGGTACAGGGTTCTCCAGATATCTGAAGACCATCGACTCCGGGTTTCTCATGCTCGACTCATTCATGATCCACTACCTCCGGACAGGCACAGGAGGCAGCCCGCTCATCCTCGTCCATGGAGGCGGGATGTGGTTGTACTCATTCAGACACAACATCCCTGCGCTCTCCGCGCATTTCTCAGTCTTTGCGCTGGATATGCCGGGGTACGGCTACACCCTGCCTCTCTCCGCCCGCCGGTGCTATGGCCTTGAGGATACGTCTAAAGTCCTGCTCCAGTTCATGGACCGGCTCGGTATCGACCGCGCGTCCTTTCTCGGTCACTCGTGGGGAGGCGGATGGGTGCTACACTTTGCCCACCGGCACCCCGAGAGGGTGGAGAAGCTGGTGCTGGTGGCATCGAGCGGTCTCGATGTCCGGGATGTCATCGAGTGGGAGCTCCTCAAATGCCCTCTCCTGGGGCCTCTGCTCCTGCAGCTCGTGACCCCCGGCACGGTGAAGAAACGTCTCCGGCGGTCGTTCCACCACAGGGAACTGGTTACCGCAGAGATGGTCAGCGAGGTGTACCTGCCCCTGAAGTTCGCCCACAATATCCGGTTTCAAACCCTGATCGCCAGGCACCAGGACTGGTCGGCAACCGAGCGAATCCTGCCAGAGATCCGGCATCCCGCGCTGGTCATCTGGGGAGAGAACGACCGGTATCTCCCCCTTGAGCTGCTCGGGAGGTTCGAGAAGCGGATGAAGAACGCCCGGCCCCATCTCCTGAACAGGTGCGGCCACTCCGCCCACGAGGAATATCCAGAAGAGGTCAACTCGCTGATCACCTGCTTCCTCGCGGGGAAACCATCCTGACCACGGAAAACCTCATCCCGGCAGGAGAAGGTCCCATTTTCGGGGTGAGGCGGGAGGGGAGGATACCGATTGGCGCGCCGCTGAAGGCTGCCGCACGATTGAATCGAAGAATCGGGTATTTGCATCTCAAATCAATTACAGATAGTATACAGACAATGGTTTTTTCCGGCATCACCCTGCATCATAATGATGAGAGCCGGCAGCGGAAGAAAAACAGACAGGAGCCTGACAGCGAATGTTTTTTCCCATAGGAGACACCCCGAATCCCAAAAACTTCACGCCATGGATAACCTGGAGTCTCATGGCCGCAAACATTCTGATCTATCTCTTCATCACTCTTCCGCTGAGCATGCAGGGTGTCAATCCCGGCGACCCGCTTCTGGAGGAATACATCCGCAGCATCGCGCCCTATCTTCCGTCCGGGGTCTCACTCAGGCAGGTGCTGGACCAGGTCAGCGCCTATGACCTGTTCACCTTTGCGAACGGTTACAAGCCGGGCGCACCGGAGATGAGTGATCTCTTCTTCAGTATGTTTCTCCACGGCGGGTTCCTGCATCTGGCAGGGAATATGCTCTTTCTGTGGATATACGGCGACAACGTGGAGCACGTGCTCGGCAGGTTCGGCTTTCTGGCTGTCTACCTGGGGACCGGCGCGGTCGCGACCTGGTTCTTTTCCTTTTTCGCCGGCCCTTCCATGATACCGCTGGTGGGGGCGTCAGGGGCCATCTCCGGGGTGCTCGGCGTGTATTTCCTGCTCTTTCCCCGGAACAAGATCAAGGTGTTCGTCGCCCTCATTCCCTTCTATGTCGATGTGTTTCTGCTGCCCGCGCGGCTGGTCCTGGGGTTCTTCGTGATCGTGGACAATCTGCTGCCCCTGCTCATCGGTCCCCAGTCATCTATTGCCTACGGCGCCCACATCGGAGGTTTTCTGGGCGGGATCGCCATCGCTCTGGCAGGAGAACGTCTTTCCTGGAGCTGGCCTTGGAAAGACCGGGCCTGGAGAACGGACAGGCCGACGGCTCCCCGGGAGCCGGAGCCCGGATACTCAGGGATTTCCAATCTCTCTGTCCTGAGAACCGCCATGGAACGGAAACACCCCTTGGATGTCATCGACGCCCTCTCCCGCATGAACAGATCAGAGGTTGCCAAGTTGAGCCCGGATGAGTGCGTCATTCTCTCGGAATGGCTCGATGACACCGGTCATGCCGCCGCTGCCTCGCGTATCTTGAAGCAGTGCATCTCGACCCACCGGGACTCTGACCGGCTTGCCGATGCATATCTCTCACTCGGCCTCTTGCGGCTCAAGCAGGGCCAGCCCACCGCAGCCTACCAGTATCTCCTTGCCTCCCTGGAACTGAACCCCTCTGCCGAGACCAGCATGCGCGCGCGTGAGGCCCTCAGACGGATCGATGTCTATCGGAGCGCACGGTAAGGCATCTTTAGGTGACCATTTCCTTCGGGTGTGCGTCAGAACAGCAACCGTGACTTGAACGACACACCTCCTGATATATGCGGAAATTCATATACCTGGCGATACTCCCCGATGTGCCAGCATCCACCCCGGTGCAAGGGTGCTCTGGTTCAATACCCGGTAACAAAACTGTTTTTTTCACCGCATGCGCGAGTTACGAAACGGAAACAATCATCAGATGCAGTGAGGCATCTTTATTACAGTTACTGCGCCTGCAGCGAGCATAATCAAGACGTTACTGTCTGGCCTGCATCTTGCTTGGAACCGCGTATGGAAATCATACGTGAGATACACTACATAGTAACCAATGTTCCCCATGTCCTGGCATTCATCTTTTTTCTTGTCATTTCTGCATATCTGTGCTTGCATCGTGCCTGAATGTGGTTGAATGTCAATGGGTTAAACATGCAACTTGCGCTCCGGCAAGAGACATACGTGCATCACGGCAGCAACGCTCTCCTGTCCGGCAAACCCATATTTTGCACTACCTGTGGAGGTATTGATGTTTACGAAAAAAGATAAGCAGCAAAAGGACGATATCGTCGGTCTGCTGGGTAACGGGACTTCGTTCGAAGGGGTGCTGAAGTTCAAAGGCACGGTCAGGATCGACGGGAATTTCACCGGCGAGATCGATACCAACGGGATGGTCATCATCGGAAACACCGCCATGGTAAACGCCCAGATACGCGCGGAAAACATCATCATACACGGTGAAATGCACGGCGAGGTCAATGCGCACAAGAAGCTGGAGCTGAAGGCGGGGGGCAAGCTCTTCGGCAACGTCAAGACCTCGTCACTCACCATCGAGAACGGCGTCATCTTCAATGGCTACTGCAAAATGGTGCGTGAAGAACCCAGAAAACTCCGTGAGGCAGAGCCGCTTCCCCAACCGTCCGATGCCTCCGAGCCTTCCCAGGCATAGCGGACCCGGCTCCGATATTCTCCGCGCCCGTTTTTAAGGGGAGGGGATGATCTCGCTGAACGATACCTGCGGGCACCCACTTTCCTTGAGCGAAACAAGCGAGCCGAAGTCTGAGGCCTTCCGCACGCCTTCATTCCACACAACAAAGAGAACCACCTGTTTGCCCATCGGGGATTCGTCGATCTGCCAGAAACGGTAATATCCGCCCCGGCCGTCGTATTCTATGGGATTGGCGGGGTCCCGGTGCCACCCCGCCCTGAGCTCGGGAGAGCCATGGTCGAGTCCGGTAAGCCATACCAAGCCTGCATGTCCCAGAACTGCGGCCAAAGTGTGATCCCGGGCATAGCTGCCGGACCGCGTTGAGAGTATTGATATCTTAGCCCCAGCCGTGAAGAGGAGCATGATCACCAGGAGGGCGACCAACACCTCCAGAAGGCTGAATCCCCTGTTCACGGCAGCGCCTCCCAGGCGCCACGATATTCCCACATCCTGACCGCCCCCGATGCGGGCAATACCCTGATCGCCATAGACCTGTCCTCGGAGCGGATATAAATGCTCCCGGAGTTGCAGCATCCCAGCGGAGAGTAGCTGATGCGGTTGTCGACGAAGCTGATGCCGTCTCCGGGGACCACGGTGCCGTTCGGCCCCGTGCCGGAGACACACCCGAAGCAAACCTTCCTATCAAGCCTGTCAGGGCCCAGCCGCTGCTCCGTCTCGTCCATCTCGGAATCCCCGTCTGCATCGCCAAAGCAGACCCAGGTGCCCTCAGCCGGATGAAACACCACCTTCCAGTCGTGCCCCTGCTCCATGGCCAGGTCCCGCGCACGATGCAGTGAAAGGGCGATCTTGTCTGCCTGAGAGGACAGGGATTTCCTGGACAACAGCTTCCCCAGGTCAGGCAGGGCCATGACCGCCAGAATCGATGCGATACAGAGAACCGCCAGAAGCTCGAGGAGCGTTACACCCGCGATGCCTGAGCCATCATCCTCGCGGCGATGAGATCCGACCTGTTCAGGTCTTTGAGTATTGCATTTGCCATGCATATGCCCCAGAGTATCTCCCCCTCCATATCAAGCCATCCGTATTTCATACTATTGCAGATGAACACCCTGTTGCCGTTCCTCATATAGCGTTTCCCCGAAACATACCAGGGGACCCGCACCTCGTCTGCATATTGGAACCACGGCCGGATTGAGTTTTCGATAAAGGGATCGACCACATCGAAGCCGATGAGATAATGCTCAAGAAAAGGCATGACCTGTTTGAGCCGCTTGTAGATCATGCCCGACGCCCACGACAGCAGCTCGGTATGCGAGGTGAGCATGCCTCCCACCGGGACCTTTGCCGTCACCGATACGATCCCCTTGCCGTCGCGCCTCTCCAGCAGAAGCACGAGTGGAAAGTGCATGTCTTCCGGCGGAGGGGCTATGACCATGTCTCCCATGCCTACGGGTATCACATGCTCGTCGACCACGCAGGTGCCGTAAAAGATGAACCCTCCTGCCCGACTCTGCTTCACCGGGCTTTCATCCGATATGCAGTACCGTGAACGTACCTTGACATTGCCCAGGGAAAGCCCGACAGCCGTGTTGTTCTCCACCGTGAGATCCGCTTTTTCAGCCCTAAGATAATGACCCCGGTTATGAGAGAGGTATGCCCCGAGTGCGTGCTTCGCCGTGGTGAAGTCGAGTGAGTACAGGCCGGTGAGCAGGGCCGACCACCTCAGATACGAAAGATAGTTCGGTTTCCCGGTCCTGCACAGGGCCGTTATCTGGTCCTTCTGCCACGGCTCGACCTCCGGAACCGTGCGTGAAGAGGCGCGGAGCAGAACGCCGGGCCTCGTCATGGTCTTCTCCATGAGGTGAAGGTACCGCTCGGTGTTCTTTCGATGTGCCTGGGAATACCCGTTTACAGGAGCGGGGCCGACATCGAATCTCCTGCCGGGAACGATGGCCTGAATCTTTCCAACCGCCCTGGGTTTAAGAGCGCCCGGAAGCGTGGTGTCCATGGACGAGAGCAGAGGTCTGATACCCCTGTCCCAGAACTCACTGGAGATAAGGAGCGGGATGCCTTTCCGGGCATGATCCAGATCCGCATCGTTGCCCGTATCCGCCCACAGGCAGGAGAAACCCTTGTGTGCAAGGAGAACACAGGCGATAAGCCCTGAAATGCCCTCGCCCGAGCCCACGACATCAAAATACGATTTCATAGCCGTCCTTCCTCATCCATGACCGCGATCCCGTTGTCCAGCAGCAAGGCGGTGGTAACTCCCACCCCGGGCACCTTTTTGCCGTCCTTCCAGACAACCCGTGTGGCGCAGGAAGGGCTGCCGTCCTTGAAAACAGCCCATCCGGCTCCAACGATCCGCGCAATCTTCAGCGTCTGCCGGGCGCCTTCCATAAAGAGCCCGGTTACGTCCCGGCCTTGTGCATCGATCACCCGGGCACGGCCCTTCCACACATCCCGTCCGTCTCCACCGGTGAACTGAGCGGGCGGCCGGGGGGTCGGCATGCCGCCCAGCTGTTCCGGACAGACCGGAACCGGGAGAATATCATGGTTGCTCACAATGCTCTCGGATGTCTTCGCCCGTTTGTCGTACCTGCACGATATCCCCAGCAGGCAGGCGCTCACCAGCACAGGGCCTTCTAGATGTCCAGCGGGGGGTTTACCAGGCATTGAGCCGCATCCTTATCGAACCCCCTGATGTAGACCTTTCTTCCGGAGACAATGAGCCTTTCCTGAGCAAAGAGCTGTATGGCCTTGGGGTATATCTTGTGCTCCTGGACCAGTATCCTGTCCTTAAGCTCCTCTTCGGTATCGTCGGGGTACACGGGGACCACGGCCTGAATGATGATGGGGCCCGTGTCCACCCCGGCATCCACGAAATGAACCGTGCACCCGGAAAAGCGTACGCCGTGCTCGATCGCCTTTCGCCTGACGCCCAGCCCGGGAAACGACGGGAGGAGCGCCGGATGGATGTTCATGACCCTGCCCGGAAACTCACCGAGAAATTCGTCGGAAAGCACGCGCATGAACCCGGCCAGCGCCACCAGATCCACCTGGTATTCCTTCAGCACGGCCGCCAGCCGGCGGTCGAAGGAGCTCCGGTCGGGAAAGTCGTTGTGGGAGAGCACCACCGTGGGGATCGATCTGTTCCGGGCGCGCTCTAGGGCATAGGCATCGGGGACATTGCTGATGACCACCGCCACCTGCCCGTCGATCTCTCCATTCTTGCAGGCGTCCATGATGGATTGCAGGTTGGAACCGCTGCCGGATACCAGCACCCCGATCCGTATCAACTCTCCGCCCTCCTACTCCTGGAAGAGAACCGCATCCTCTCCCTTTTTCCGCGACTTGACATGCCCGATCACCGTTGCAGGCTCCTTGAGCCCTCTGAGCCTCTGCATGACATCGTCTGCATCCTTTTCCGCAACGACCAGCACCATGCCGATGCCCATGTTGAAGGTGCGGTACATCTCGGCATCTTCGATCCTGCCCAGATCCTGAATGAACCGGAATATGGGCAGGACCGTCCACGAGCCCCTGCGGATCACCGCACAGGACCGCGCCGGAAGGACCCTGGGGATATTGTCGATGAAACCCCCGCCGGTGATGTGCACGATCCCCTTGATCTCGAAGTTCCTCAGGATGTTCATCACGCTCTTGACATAGATGCGCGTCGGGGTCAGGAGCTCCTCGGCCAGGGTCTTGCCCAGGTCTTCGATGTAGGAATCGATGTCCAGCTTCTCCCGCTCGAAGAGGACCTTGCGCACCAGTGAATAGCCGTTGCTGTGCACTCCGGACGAGTGCAGGCCGATGAGCACGTCCTTTGCAGATACCCGGGAGCCGTCGATGATCTTGTCGCTATCCACCACGCCCACGCCGAAACCTGCCAGATCGTACTCGTCGTCATTGTATACACCCGGCATCTCGGCGGTCTCTCCGCCGATGAGTGCGCAACCGGCCTCCTTGCACCCTCTGGCCATGCTGGATATGAGCACCTTGCCGCGCTCTACGTTGAGTTTGCCCATGGCCATGTAGTCGAGGAAGAACAGCGGATTGGCGCCGTCGACAATGATATCGTTGACGATCATGCCCACCAGGTCAATGCCGATATTCTCGTGGTTGTCCGCCATCAGGGCGATCTTGAGCTTTGTGCCCACCCCGTCGGTAGACGACACGAGCACCGGATCCTTGTAGTTCGCCAGATCCAGCCTGAAGCGGCCTGCGAACCCGCCGATCCCGCCGATGACCTCAGGACCGTGGGTGGATTTTACGATCGATCGTATTCCCTTGATCAAGAGGTTCTGTTTATCGATATCTACGCCGGCTTCCTTGTATGTCAGTGACATGGGCATCCCCCTTAAGGCTTTCTTCCTACTATAGGAATCCTCTCATAGTCAATTGCGCTTTACGGCGAACCGATTTTCTAATGCAGTAAAACAGGTAACATTTTTCATCTGTCTCTCTCCATGGGCTTTATCTCATGAACGATTCCACGACAAGAAGGGACAACACGAAGTAGAGTACAGCGCTCGCCAGAATCGCCGCGCTCGGAAGCCACAGATACCGGTACACCCCCCGCATGGAGGCCCCGAAATATTTGTTCGAGAGCAGCAGGCACAGGTGGAGCGGGGAAAGGAGCACCCCCACGAACCCGCTCACCAGGGCCAGCATGAGATACGGGAGCAGGATATCTCCCTTCCCAAGCGATACAAGGAGGGCGATCAGGATGGGAAAGGTGCTCCCTACGAAGGCCACTGTGATTCCCATGATCGCCCCCACCATAAACGGGAGCATCATCACGACCGCCACAAGCGGGACACTGAGCCTCTTGAGCTCGGCGCTGACAGCCTCAACCGCCCGGCTGTCCTCCATGACGCCCTGGAACACCATGATGGACGCGACCATATAGATCATGCCGAGCAGCTTGGGGCTCAGGATGATGGACCGTATCGTGCCAGCATCCAGCCTGTTGCGGGCCCAGACCCATCCGCTTGCCGCGGCCAGGCTTAAGACAAGGGCCGCATCCTTGGCCGGAAACCATCCGGGAAGCAGGAGGGCGGGGATTTCCCCAAGTCCGAATCCCATGACGATGACCAGAAGGATAGGCACGAGCTCCCGGATAAAGGGCCATATGGGGGGCCGTCCGGTCTCTCCGGCATGTTCGCTGCTCAGGCGGTTTCCCGCGAGAGGATAATATCCCGCTCCCAGGGCTACGAGGGTGAGCGGAAAGAGATAGATGACCGCGGTCCACAGGCCCACGTCCGCCAGAGCCACCGCGAGGATGATCCCAGGATACAGAGGCCACCAGTATTCCCAGACATGTCTGAACCAGTAGTTCACGTAGCTCAGCTCGTGCGGGCCCAGCGAGGTGGACGCCCCGATCTCTCTTACCATGGGGGCCGAAAAGACCGCGCCGCCCGGCATTGGCAGCAGGCCGATCAGCGCGGGGAAGATCGCCAGATTGACCCGCGGGCTGCGCACCATTCCCCGGAAGTTTGCCAGCAGGCCACTCATGTGCCCGGACACCTCCATGCTCGTCGAGAGGATCAGTATGAGCGAGACGACAGCGCATAGCGCGATCGTGCGGGAAGAAAGCACGGAGGACAAAGCCGAGGCCGCCATGGATGTCGCATCGAGACCGAACAGAACGCCCAGGAGCACAGAGCTCATGACAAAGGTGTTGCCCAGGGAGATGCCCCTTCTGATGGCGGCGAGCATCAGCACGAACACTATTGCAAGCTTGAATATGGCGGATACCTCCATGATCAGAACGCCGCTCCCTCCTTCCATTCGGGACAATACCGCCTTTTTAAGGCCCCAAGGCCAGGGCTCTCTTATTGCACGGCACGGCTTAAAACCTGTGCCCGGGCGGACTGTCGCTTGCCCATTAACAGAATAACCTGCAGAAAGCAACGAGGCGGGCCCGGGTTACAAAAAAAATCGGGATGGCGTCAGGGCATGAGAACGGCCATCCCAAAGAGGAGGTTTTTATGAGGAGGTATTTTTCTGGGGTTTCTGCAGCCTTGCTACAGGGCGTTCGGGCAGTAGGCCCTCCGGTTTTGTCTTTCCCCGAAGCCGGATCGCGGGCAGCCTTTCCACGCAGAGATACCGCATCCCCTGCCGTATCCGGAAAACGCCTGAGGATTGATCTCCTTCACCTTGAGAACGTGATCGATCCGGGCGTCGGCCAGCTGTGCGCGCAGGGTGTTTATCTCTGCCTGCACGCGCTTGAGCTCTTTTTTATCAGGGCTGCTGCTCTCCATGAGGGTTCTCATTTCCTGTCTCTTTGCCTGAAGGCCCTCGCGCAGTTCTCTTGTCTGATCTGCGAAGTCCTGTCTCAGCTTCTGCAGCTCGGCCTGCTGCTCGGCGGTCAGGTTTTGTTCCAGATCCTGCCCGCCGGAGAGGCACGCTCCTGGTCCCCGGCCGGAAAACGGACCATAGGCTAAGGCCGGTAACGCACTCAACGCCAGCACCACGATTCCGCATAGGACGATGACTTTCTTTTCCATGTCTCTCACCTCCGTGGTACCACACTGTTTCAATGAACGTGCCAGGTTCCCGATTTTGTATCCAAGGGCCTGATTCGATTACATTTCAAAGCCTGTCGGCCAGTGTTTCCCGTGCTTGTCTGTCCCTGGTTGCAAGAAAAGTGTATAGAAGGTATACATGTGCTGGATACATCTGTATAAAACATTTACATCCCTCCGGGTCATATCCTTTCATTCGGATTGATCAGACCGGATAGCGAGCCCTGGCATGGGATTTGTAGCATAATCATCGAAGAACCGGGAAACGAGTGAGCACTCACTGCATGAGAGACAGATATACCGATAAGAGCTGGATACGCGTATCACCGTGGGTGATTGTGGGGGCATTCATCGTACTGGTGCCGATCTTCGCCTTTATGACCATGAAGAACGTGAAGACACAAGAAGACAATATGGTCATGCTCATGAGGGAGAAGGGGGACGCCCTCATCCGATCATTCGAGGCCGGCGCGCGCACCGGCATGATGGGACTCAACTGGAGCGGCATCCAGATCCAGCGGCTCATCATGGAGACAGCTGAGCAGCCGGATATCCTCTATATTCTCATCACCGATGAGGACGGCAGGATCGTTGCCCACAACCAGCCCATGTTCATCGGTGGTATCCATGGGGCCGACCTCGATCTTGCGAGCATAGACGAGCAGGCCAGGTCGCGCCGGATGTTCAGATCCGACGGCAAGCCCGTGTTCGAGGTCTACCGGAAATTCATCCCCTCCCGCGGGAGGATGGCTATGCACGGCAGGCGCATGTCGCCCGAGGACTGGCTTATGTCGCGCATGTTCCCGGAAAATTATCAGCAGCCGCCGCTTACGATCTTCGTAGGCCTGGACATGGATCCGATCATCAAGACCATGCGGGAGAGCACGCACCAGAGCGTCCTGAACGCCGTGATCCTCCTCCTGATCGGGTTCTCGGGCATCGTGTCCATCATCATCGCCTACAACTACCGCATCGCGCGGGCCAGCCTCTCCCGCATCAAGGCGTTCTCCGACAACATCGTAGAGAACATCCCCGTGGGTCTCCTGTTCATCAGCGAAAACGGCCGTATCCTCACCGTGAACAACGCATGCGAGAAGATGCTTAAGATCACACCCCAGGAATCCGTGAACCGGAAGGCGGACGATGTCCTCCCCTCCCCTATCAGCGGCCTGCTCAACGAGGCGCTTCGCGCCTCCGGTGTTCTCATCCGGGAGATCGACGTGCCGGTCAAGGGAAAGAACATGCTCTTCGAGGCCAGTGCGAGCATCCTCAAGGACGACCAGGACCAGTTCCTCGGATGCATCGTGCTCTTAAGAGACATCACGGAGATCCGGCATCTCAAGAAGGAGATGCAGCGGAAAGAACGCCTGGCATCGCTGGGAAGCCTCGCTGCAGGTGTGGCGCATGAGATCAGGAACCCGTTGAGCTCTATCAAGGGTTTTGCCACCTATTTCAAGGAGCGCTACAAGGATGTTCCCGAGGACCAGGAAACGGCCGAGATCATGATCAGGGAGGTGGAGCGGCTCAACCGGGTGATCGGGCAGCTCCTCGAATTCGCCCGTCCCCTGAACGTGCAGCAGAAGACAACCGACATCATCGAAGTCCTGCGCCATTCCATCGAGGTGATCCGGAAGCAGGCCGTTTCCCAGGGAATATCCATCGACACGCGCGATCTCCCTGACGGGCCCGTATATGCCTACATCGATCAGGACCGGATCGGTCAGGTGCTGCTCAACATCTATCTGAACGCTATCGAGGCCATGGAGAACGGCGGGGTCTTGAAGGTGTGGATCGAGCATGACGAGGTGAACGAGAACATCATCGTGCACATATCGGACACCGGCTGTGGAATCCCTGGGCACGACGTGGGCCGGGTGTTCGACCCGTACTTCACCACCAAGCAGTCGGGCACCGGACTGGGGCTTGCCATCGTGCACAAGATCATGGAAGCGCACTCGGGTCAGGTGATCATCAACAGCATCAAAGAAAAGGGAACCACGGTTTCCCTCATTTTACCCGCAAGAGGAATGGAGGGAATAGTGAGATGAATACCACACGAGATATCCTGGTAGTCGATGACGACAATGGGCACCGCACCATGCTCAAGACCCTGCTCTCGGGCTGGGGTTATCGGATCTTTGAGGCGGACGACGGGTCGAAGGCCATCGAGTGGGTCCGTTCAAGGCCCTTCGACCTCATCCTCATGGACATCCGGATGGTGAAGGTCTCCGGGCTGGAGGCCTTGAGTGTGATCAAGGGCATCAACCCCGCCATACCTGTGATCATCATCACGGCATATTCCTCTATAGAGTCGGCAATCGAGGCAATGAAGAAAGGCGCCTACGAGTATCTCATGAAGCCGCTCGACTTCGAGGAGATGCGCATGAAGATGGAGCAGGCCATGGAGCACAGCCGGCTCAAGGAGGAGAACCGCCTCCTCAAGGAGATCATCGGCGAGCACTTCGACACCCGCAACATCATCGGCAAAAGCCCCGCCATGATCCACCTGCTGGAGACCACATCCAAGGCGGCTGCCTCGGACGCCACAGTCCTGATCACCGGCGAGAGCGGTACGGGTAAGGAGATGATCGCAGGGGCCATCCATTTCAACAGCACGAGAAAGGACCACCCTTTCATCAAGCTCAACTGCGCCGCCATCTCCGAGGGTCTGCTCGAGTCGGAGCTCTTCGGCCATGAAAAAGGCGCTTTTACCGGGGCGATCAGGAGGAGAGAGGGGCGCTTCCATCAGGCCGACAGGGGAAGCCTGTTCCTGGATGAGATCAGCGAGATGTCCATGGCCATGCAGGCCAAGCTCCTGCGGGTGATCCAGGAGAAGGAATTCACCCGGGTAGGGGGCGAGGAGGTCCTCACTGTCGACGTTCGGATCATCGCGGCCACCAACCGGGACCTGCTCGCGCGCGTGCAGCAGGGCGATTTCCGCGAGGATCTCTACTACCGCCTGAACGTCATCAACCTGAAAGTGCCGCCCTTAAGAGAGCGCAAGGACGACATCCCGCTTTTGGCCGAACACTTTCTCAAGATGTTCGCTGCCAAGAACGCCAAATCCATCAAGGGCTTCACCCCCCAGGCCATGGACCGGCTCATCCGATATCCCTGGCCCGGCAATGTCCGGGAGATGATGAACACCGTCGAGAGCGCTGTAGTACTCACCGATTCCGAGTATCTCTCGGAAGACGACCTGAACCTGATGCACGCGGACGTCCCTCCGGCAGGCCCTATCGCGCCGGTTGCCGCGAACCTGCCGCTTGAGGAGGTGGAGAAGGCCACGATCCTCAAGACCCTGGAGTTCTCGGGCGGCAACAAGAGCGAGGCCGCCCGGAAGCTCGGTATCACCCGGGCCACCCTGCACAAGAAGCTGAAGAAATACCAGGTCCAGTGACGGGCCCTGTCAGCGGTCCAGGGCAAGCCCCGGGCAGAGGTGAGAGAGCCTTTCCAGAAAATCGTCCTTGCCGCGGTAGTGGATGGCTTGAAGTCCTGCCTCGCGGGCGCGCTGTACATGCCCCTCGGTATCGTCCACGAAGAGCGTCTCGCCTGGTTCGAGGTGCATGATCTTCAGGACGTCGAGAAAGATCTGCTTTTCGAGCTTGGTCCTGCCCACGTGGTAGCTGTTGAAAACCCGCTCGAAGTAGTGGAAGAACCGATACCTTTCTTCGAGCTCATCGAGCCAATTGGTCTGGTCGCTCAGGATGGCAAGCCGTATGCCCCGAGACCCGAGCTCTTCGATCACCCGGATCATCCACTTCCGCAGGGTGAAGCCTTTCAGGATGATATCCCTTAAGCCACTGTCGCTGCCCCTGATCCCGGTCTGCCTGCGCAGGGTTTCCCAGAAGAACGTCTCGTCCGCCCTTCCAGTGATGTACCCGGTGTCGTGGATGATCTCCCTGGTCGCGGCCGCAAAATCCTCTTCAGCCAAACCGTTGAGCCGGGCGATCTCGTAGAGCCCGTTTCTGAAACCCTCCTCCGCGATCACCCCGCCGAAGTCGAACAATGCTGCATTGAATTTGCAGTCTTGCATCTCACACCTCTGGCAAGCGCTTCTATATCCCCAGAATAGGCCCCTTGAACACGAAAAGCAAAGGCAGAACAATCAGGAGGAAAAAAAGGGTGTTGAACACGAAGAGGTTCGAGGCGAGCTCTTTGTCGAGGTCGAAGAGCACCGATGCCACCACCGAGTAGATGGCGACCGGCATGAACGACTGGATCGCAATGACCGCCTCCACGTGCTCTCCGAGATTCACCATGGCGAGCACCCCCAGCGTGATCGCGGGCAGGATCAGGAATCTATTGAGCGAGAGCGCGACGTTTTCCCTCAGGAACGAGAGGACCCGGGAGGTCTCAAAGCTCATTCCTAAGCTGAAGTAGTACACGGCGATGGAGATCATCATGAGCGTATTCACAGGAAAATCGACCCCGGGCCTCTGGACATGGAAGAGCTGTAGAACAAGGGCGGAAACGACCGCGGCCAGGGGCATATTCTGAATATCGAGAAGATAGGCCGTCACCCCGGGCATCGATCCATCCGGCCGGGATACGGACCTTGCATAGGGAAAGATGACCGTGAAGATATAGATCATGAAATATGACAGAAAAAGAAAGGCCAGGCCCAGCCCCCTTTCGCCGAGAAAGAGAAAACAAAGGAACGCGCCCATGGTAAACCCGTGATTGGCGATGGACGAGCTGATGAGAAAGGTGGCTCTGGATCTCTCACTCAGCCGTAAGCCGGGAAGCATCAGTCTTCCGGTAGCCATTCCCGCCGCTACGAGGAGCAGGCCCGAGAAGGGGAGGACCGCCATGTTCCAGTCCAGGCTCAACCCCCAGATGCTCCAGAGGACGATGAGCGGCTCGATCAGGATGAGGTTGAGCCTGATGAGCATGCGGGTGAGGTCCCGGGCCGAAGATATGTGCCGCTTGAGGGCCATCCCGCCCAGAAAGGGAACGATGATCATGAGCTGGAATAGGATAAACCGCGCCTGAGGGCTCATATCATCTTAAGAATGGGTAAGGGGGAATGCCGTATCAACGCAATACCAGCGACTCGATCTCCTTGAGCCTGGCAAGGTATTCGTCTCTGTTTTTCAGGGCATTAAGATTCCTCAAGTCTTCCTGGATGAGCGTCAGATGCGGCCTGATATCGATGCCGTAGGGATTCATGGTTTCCCTGTTGGCCATGTCGAGAATGAGCACGGAATAGTATTTTGTGAGGGTCCTCGTGATGGAATCGCGCCGGTAGAGGTATGACTGCCCTCCCAGGGTGTTCAGGAAGAACCCCGCATATTCATACATCTGCCCGCTGTTAACGTTCAGTTGGTGCCCGGCGCTCCCCTTGACGAGATAGTGGAACAAAAGCGCCATCAGGGGTTCGATCCGGTCGCGCTCATGAGAGAGGATGTCTTTGAACATCATGATGTCGTTCTTGCCCAGTACCCGGTAGAAGTGCGCGGCATTGCTGAGCAGGGAATACAGGTCTTGTGTCTCTCCCGAGACCACGGGCGGGCGATAGGCGAGCTTCTCGATCAAGGCATCGAGGTGCTTGAGAAGGCCTCCTTCGAGATCATAGGACTTCATATAGTCCTTTTTCTCAATCTCGCTACACACTGCGGCCAGCTCGGCCTTCAGCTCGGCAAAGCTCTTTTCGCTTTCCTTCCGGGGAACGGGGATCTCGGTTATGGTTGCCGGCCGCTGGGCCGTGATCTGCTGCTCGGGGGCATCCGCCTGCGGCACGGCCTCATCGCGTTGTATGATGTGGATATTCTCTCCGGGTGAGGGAGTTTCATGCTTTTTCTGAAAGAGGTACGTGTCTGCCGCAATGTATGCGCCGGCGGCCACGACGGCGACAACGATGAGCGCTATCCATTTTTTCATGAGGGCTCCTCCTTAAAAGAAGACCGGGCAACCGATATGCCGCTCGTAATCCCCCTACCCAAACACCCATGTACCAGCGTGATTCCTGGTGGATGATATCGTGGATCATCTCCCGGCGTCAACCAGGGAAAACCGCTTTTTACTATCGTTTTCTGTCGAGCTCGGAGCGGATCGCCCGTGCCATGTCGTGAAGACGGTAGGGTTTTTTCACGTATGTGCCTGCACCCAGGTCGAGCGTTTCCTTGACGCGGTCCGACTCGGAAAAACCGCTGACAATGATCGCCTTCTGACCGGGCCGTATCTTGAGGATCCGCCGGTATGTTTCCAGGCCGTCGATCCCGGGGTCCATGATCATGTCCAGGAGAATCAGATCGGCCCTGGATTCGCTGAGATATTTCAGCGCGTCTTCTCCGCTGGCGGCTACGTCCACCGTATATCCCAGTTTCTCGAGGAGCTTGCGTGCGATCTCCCGCTGATCGTCCACGTCATCGATCACCAGGATCTTCTCGGTGCCCCTCAGTGCGTCGAGGGGACCGGCGACATCGTCATCCTTAAGCTCCCTGCGGGTGATGGGGAAATACAGTTCGAAGCAGGTCCCCTCCCCCACTGTGCTTCGGACATCGATGTATCCATGATGATCCTTCACCGTGGACCAGATCACCGCCATGCCCAGACCCGTGCCGCTTCTGCCCATGACCTTCTTGGAATAGAACGGCTCGAAGATCCGCTTGAGGTTTTCAGGGGGTATCCCAATGCCGGTATCGGACACGATCATGACTGCGTACTCCCCCTCCTCAATGAGATCGTAGCCATGGATGAGAGAATCGACATACCGGTTTTCCGTGGCTACGGTCACCACCCCCCCGCTGGTCATGGCCTCTGCCGCGTTCGATATGAGGTTCATGAGCGTCTTCGACAGATGGACCTCGGATCCGAGTATGTTCATGAGATCCGGGTCGAGATTGAGTTCGCAGCGGACATTCTTGTGGTATTCCAGAATCCTGTTGCACTCGGGGCTTTTGATGAACTCGCGGATCACGGAGTTCAGGTTCACCACATTGGAAATGTTCAATCCTCTCCTGGCCAGTGTGAGCAGATCCTGCACGATGGCAGCGGCCTTTTCACCGGAGCGCTTGATCACCTCGAGCGATTTCCGCATGGAGCTGCCTTCCGGTACCTCCATCAGAAGGATCTCCGGATAACTCACCACTCCGCTTAAGATGTTGTTGAGATCGTGGGCAACGCCTCCTGCCAGCATGCCGATGGCCTCCATCTTCTGAGACCTCTGCAGCTGCATCTCGAGCCTGGCTTTCTCCTCTTCGGCCATCTTGCGCTGGGTGATATCACTCCCTACACAGAGAATCTCGGAGAGGTTGCCGTCTTTGTCGAATATCGCCTTGTTGCTCCACGAGATCCATACACTCTCCCCGTTCTTGAGGATGTTCATATTGATCAGTTGACGGTAGTCATCGGGGTTTTCCAGAAAATCGGCGAAGACCAGTGAAAAATCGTTCCCTTTGGCATCAATGGGCGGCATGAGAAAACCAAGCACCTCCCTCCCGATCATTTCATGCTCCTCATATCCATAGAGCTCTTTTGCATAAGTGTTGACAAAGCTGATCCGCCCTTGAGTATCCAGCCGCATGATGATGCTGTTGGCGCTCTCAACGAGATCGCGATATTTCTCCTCGCTGGCCTGCAGTCGTTCGTATGACCGCGCATTCATGATGCTGATGGCGATCTGCGGCGCGATGCCCTTGAGCAGATTCAGATCATTCTGCCTTAAAGGCGTTTTCGACAAATTCACCTTATCGACTGCGAGCACACCAAGGGATTCTTCTTCAAAGACTATGGGAACACAAATGAAACTGGTGGACTGTGAGAACTTGAGAATGGTCTGGCTCCGCTGTGAGAGGTCATCGAATATCATGCTTACATCTTCTATGAAATAGGGTTCCTTATCTTTGAAAGCACGGACGAGGGGACCTTTTGAATGCGGTTTGTCGAGATGCAGGCTGTTCTGGCGCAGGAAGTCTTGCTGTTCGTCGGTTATCCCGTATCCTGCCCGGAAAACCAGCCGTGTTCTATCCTTGTTTGCGAGCATGACAACACCCCGGTCAAAGTTCAGGTGCTTGTTCAGGGTGTGCATGATTGTTTCAAGGAGCGTATCGATATCGAGGTACTTGGAAATGACCTGTCCCACCTCCTGTACGAGGCAAGCATCTTGATACCTGGCGTTTGATTCTGAAATGAGCAGTTCGGCCGATCGTGACTGATCCTCAAGCTGTCTGCGGTAATCATCCTTTTCCAGAAACCAGGATGCGAACGTAACCCCGCATGTCAGGGCGACCAGAGAAAGAATCAGGTTGATCCATGAGTCCTGAGACAAGCTGGGAAAGGCCAGGGTCACGGCAAGAACACTGAAGATCAGAATGTAATTTCTATACCGCCTGATGGTGAGAAATCTGGGTTCTTTCCAGGTGATATGGTACCGGCAATGCTTGTCCCCCCTGTGCAGGCATTCAGGGTGCTCGATTTGGGCATAATGACCCGTGAACCCGGCTGCGATGGCTTCGAACTGCCCGATTCGATTCTCGCACTGATAGGGTTTCTCAACAACCCCCTTGACCGGGGTGACGACGACCTCGACCTTCCCGCGATAGAATTTGTTGACCTCGATAGAGGCCCCTCTGGATACTTTTGCGTGTATCTTGGAAAGCAGCTTGTATGCAGTGGCCGGGCCGATGAATCCTCGGATGTAGTCTCGTATTGTCCCATATGCCCGTGATGAGGCCACGTAGCGTCCGGCGTCCCGTGAGATGGCAGGGTTGTTGGTGAACTTATCGATCGCATCGTGAAACCGGTCTGAGACTTCCTGTGAATACCAGCATCCTGAATCTTCAAGCTGGAGACGGGTTATCCCGGCGGATTTGAGGACCTCGTCCACGTTTACATCAGGGTAGTATTTCTGGAGATACTCCGTATATGTCTTGAGTATGCTGATGTTATACAACAGCTCGGTTCCCTGTTTATCTTCCATAACTTACCTGCTGCCTTGCGTATGGGTACCAAGATACTATTTTTGTGGCCAGTTCTCATCGATGCGAGAATCTTGAGGATAAGTATCGTCAAAATGCCCCAAAAGCATGACCGCAAAACGATGCTCACAAGACAAAGGTGTTGCACCTGATCAGAATGTCATGGGCCTTAAGGCGTCAGGCTCCTTAACCCGATCCCCATGTCACCAGGCCTTCCAAGCCATCCGGAGCAGGGCGAGAAGGAGGGCTCAAATGGTCGCGCGAGAAGGAGCGGGTTATTTCCGGAGCCCCAGCCTGGTCTCAATATAACTCTTGAAGTACTTGAGTATGCTGAAACGAGTCATCTCCCTTATGGCATCATAGTACGGATCAAAGTATGAGGTTTTCGCAATCCAGAGACAGTACTTCTTTGGATAGCGGACACCGGCTTTATCGAGATAAGAGCTTGGAAATACCTGGAGGACGATATCCGCTGTCCTGTATTCTTTCCCCAGACAGGAGATGACATCGAGCAACATGCGCCAGGGCAGGAATTGAGGATCGGGGTCCGGGATGATGACCTTGATGCTGTTCAAGAGATCCGACATATTGAGCCCCTGGTCGGACTGATCCACGATGAAAAAGCACACCCGCCTGTTATCGCGGATGAGGACATGAGGGGTGCATCTCCGCTTCAGACCGCGGCTCGCAAAAGAGTTCCGGAGCTCATTGTCGCCCATTTCCAGGCCGAAAGATTCGATCATGAGGCCAGGCGAATGCCTGTGATATGCTTCATGGAGTGCGGCAAGGTCTTCCTGGTTGCACGCCCTGATAGTGCAGCCGGCAGGAACAACAGTCTCCTCTTCGGGCAATCGGTATGTGAGGTACGCGAATTCATCCACCGAGCACATGCGGGGTGCGTTCAGAATGGCGCACACGCCTCCAAAAAAGTAGTTCGGGAATTTGTTGTCCGGCCGGTAATTGAACATGAGATACTTCATTCCTATGGACGGCATCCGGTGAAATCCGTCCAGATAATTCAGCATCTGTCTGAGAATGAAAAGACCGGTTCGTTTGTTCCCCATGGGCAGGGCCGCGAGATGCTGCACCATCCATGCATAGGGATATGCCCTGACGATGGATACATGCCCGTAAATCTGATCGTTTCTCTGGTAGGTCAGGCTGGAAAATATGTCGGGGCAGTCATGATACAGCTTCTTGTAGGTGTTTTTGAAGTGTTCCTTATTATTACTCAGACTTAAGTACTTATCGGGATAAATGAAACCGGAACGGAAAAAGAACTCCCATAAGGCGTCGATGGGGACCTTGGAAGGCGCCAGAGAATGGGGATCGTCCGCCCGTGTAAGGATATTGAACAGGCGGGTGTACGTAACCGGGTCCATATCGGTGATCAGAAATCCGGCCTTTGTCAGATTGCCCCGCTGTTTCTTCAAATACAGGGCCTGCGCCGAGCACTCCAACGACAGCCCTCCGGCGAAAACAACCTGCAGCCTGGAGAGGATCATTCCGGGAACAATGGTAGTGCAGTCGCTCTCCATGAGAAAAGAAAAACCGGATGTTGTGATGTCGCAGATGTCATACGTGGCGTTCTTGCCGGTGAAAGGATGAATGAACACCGCCTGAGGGGCTGGAACCAGGGCAAGGCGCGTGTTGCGAAACTTGCGTTCATTAAATTTTTTCTGCTCGATGTTCATTGGAGCAAACACGACGGTATGAGAATGCTCCTCGATCCGGATGAGTTGAGACGGGCCTGAGAATAACTTTTCACATCCACGGAAAAGCTCGATAGTTATAGGCTGTGAAGGCACACGCGCGGCATCGTGCCCAGCCCACAGCCTGTCTTTCAGATTGATACGCAGACCTGATGCATTAAACTCGCTGAGCGTGCCGTAGTATTCTCCATCTTCCGCATGGATCACGGCATCAACCATACGGCACGGGAACCTTCTCTCTCTGCGGGAGTGATAGGCATAGCCGAACTGATGAAGCTCGGCACAAAATGACCGGTCCGTAACATTTACAAGGTCAATATCCATTACCATGACAGTTGTGCCGTTATCGATGAGAAGGGCTTCCAGACTGAAATCGGCAAAGCTCAGAAGGCTCGATTCGGGCAGTGTCATGGTCACCCTGCCGCTCGAACAGGCGCCCGGAGACACCACGATGAGGAATTTCTCTTTCAAGTGTGTATGGACTGCCTGAACATAGACATGGTCACTGATAAAGTTCCGGAAGTTCAATGCATTGAGGAATGATCTTTGCTTTATCCTCTTTGCCTTGAAATAGAAACGGGTGGAACGCTTCAGGTCAGAATGCCTGAACGGAAAGACGTACTGGGAATTTTTCGCAATGTCTTCCCTGCCCTTCCCTGGAAAAAGCTCCCCGGAGACAACATCTGAACTCATCTTTGGCCCCTCCGTTAAAGGTAATCTTTCATTACCTTTCGTCAGAATGCCTTGTGCTATTCGTGGGATATATCCGGTACAACCTCTATTCCATGGGTTTTTTCCCTGTGCATACGATCAGCGGTGAATACGTAAAACGCCTGGGGTCATGAGCTGACTTGACGAAATCACCAAAGAATCCTTCTCTACCACCGGGATAATCGTCAAAGAGATCACCGGCCTTGACCGAGGCCATCTGGACCTTTTTTAACCAATTGAAATCATCACTGGATTTCAGTTCGCCATACATGAGATGATGGGGCATCATATGGACTTGGATATCCTCAAAACCGAGATCATACATATGCGTATAGAGCTTTCTTCCTGCAAACGGGTCGAAGTTGTATTCCCTCATCATTTTTTCCATGATGCTTTTGAGGGTTTGCTCCATCTGATCGGGCAGAGGATAGTGGCTCAGGCAGTTGTAGTCAAGATCCAGCAGGCATAGGGTCCCGCCCGGTTTCAGAGAACGGGCCGCGTTTTTGATGATGTCCACCGCACCTTGCAGGTAATACTCGAGTACAAAGCGGATCCAGATGAAGTCGAAGGTGCCCAGACTGCCGAGGTCGCCCCGAAGGTCCATCAGGAGGAACTCGATACCTTCCTCTTTGCCGTAATGGTCCCTGGCGAATTCGATCCTGTCCGGAGCGAAGTCGATCCCTACGGCCTGCCCTCCGGGCTGCACCAGCGAATGAAGCACAGTGGTGGTCTTCCCGGAACCGCACCCGCCATCGAGCACCCTGGCTCCGGGCTTGATTCCGCACAGAAGGGCCTGCCTTCTGACTGCATCGATGTCGGTCTTGATGTCGAGACGATGGGCCTCCTGGGGGTTCTCCATCAGATATTCATGGGCGTCGCTCATGATGCTGCCCCCTCTCTTCTCCATATTCTATCCAGATGATCGCATGAATAATTGCTCACATAATAACTTTCAAGCTCGCGGGTGGCAAGATCAACCTTCAGAATTTTTCTCGCCGGCACCTGTTTTCCCCCTGGCCCGCCTGCTCCGTCTCATCTTCTGCTTGCGGATCTTTTCGATCTCCCGCGCACGGGGAGAATCCTTGCCCAGGATCGAGTCCTCGATCTTGTCGGTCAGGAGGCGGCGGGCAAAGAAGCGGTTCGCCTCCCGTGACCGGGACTCCTGGCACTTCACCTCGATGCCGGTGGGCAGGTGCTTCAGATAGACACATGCAGCGGTCTTGTTGACCTTCTGGCCTCCACGTCCACGGGCGTGGATGAATTTCTCCTGGATATCGGCCTCACGAATGCCCAAAGTCGCCATCCGCCCTTCCAGATCCCTGACCTTTTCCGGGTTGACGAACTGACCGCTCACAGAAATTCCCGCCCTCCCCTCGCGCGAAGACGCAACCGCCGGTTTCCAGACCTTACGATCTCAGTGTAGGTAGAGCACATAGTAGAGGGTGAACAGCAGGTACGCGATGGCCGCTCCGAGTATGAACGGCCACTTCCCGCTGAATGAGGCCGGGCCGAAGAGCCAGTGGCGGCACTGCCTGCACTGGATAAACCACCTGCGGGGTACCAGACCCTTGCAGTGGGGACAGCGGTGCATCTTTCTGCCCTCCTGCATCTCGCGGTCACGGATGTTCTGCTGCAGCGAGGCCTTGACATTGAGTTCCGCCCGGCAGTTGGGACACGTGATATGCATGGGTTGAAAATCATCCCACACCACTTTTTTTCCGCATGAACGGCATGTTATCACAATCATGGAAGCTCCATGGTCCTCTCTGTATTCGTCAGGGGCCCCTTCATCCACCTGCCGCCCCGGATGACATCCAGGACAAGCCGTAATCTATCAGAACCGCGGTTCATCAGCAATGTTATTGTGTTGTCTGTCTGAACAAAACGAACGTTCAGCTTAGGGTCGCCCTTGACTTGGAGCTCATGCGGAAGGAGATTTCTGTCTACGACAAGCGTGCCCCAGGTGTAGGTCACGGAAGTGAGCCCGTCGAGCGAGCGCCTCCAGAGGTACCGCATATCCGGAGGTTCCCCGGCAACGAGCCCCAGAAACTGATCCAGTGGGATCGAGTACTGCCTGATCGTTCTGCCCCACAGATCATGAATCGTCACCTCGCCTTTTGTTATGCCCACCGAATAGGCGACCAGACCGCCCGGCCCGTATACCTGGGCAAAACCCTGCTCGGGCGAGTTGACGGCCAGTGCCCCGTCAAAGCGTACATCGCGCCCCTGGATTGTCGCCGACCCGGTAAAGGAGGCCCGAAACGGATAGGTGCTGTCTTTCGGCACCTCAAGCGAGGCGCAGCCGCCCAGGACAGCAAACCACAGGACGAAAACAGCCGGAAATTTTCTCATCCGCATATCGCACATTGTATAGAAGAGCTCCGGTTAAATACAACAGGTATTGACACAGGAAAAATCATCATTAATTTATATCGTACTATGATCGAACGGGTCCTGATACCCACAGACTTCAGCGAATCGTCCCGCCATGCGCTGAAGTATGCCGTCGACCTGAACAAGCTGCTCGGACTCACGGCAAGGCTCTATCTTCTCCATGTGCTCCAGGATTTCACCGAGTTCTCGGAATACGACCTGAGCCCCACGATCCTGCCCCAGCTCTATGTAGAGTTCGAGGAAAACGCCGCTAAAAGGCTCGAAGAAATGGTGAGCACCCTGGTTCCCCGGGAAGTGTGCTGCGATACGTATATCCTCCACGGTGTTCCCTTCCATGAGATCCTCCAGTTCGCCTACCGGGAACGGATCGATCTGATCGTCATCGGCGCCCGCGGAAGGACCGGCATCAAGAACGTCCTGTTCGGCCATACCGCCGAGAAGGTGGTAAAGAAGTCGCCCTGTCCGGTTCTCTCGGTCAGACATCCGAACACGGTCTTTGCCATGCCGTAAGGCGCCGCCTCCCAGTCAGTGCTGAAGACCGGAAGCAAGAAGGCCTCTTCCTTTAAGATCGGTCAGTCTATGGGGCTGATGGGGCCTTCCACGTCTCCATGGATATACTGGGTGATCAGAGGATCGGACGTGGTCCTGAACTTTTCCGGAACCCCTTCGAAGACGATCCTGCCCCGGTAGAGCATGGCCATGTAGTCGGCCATCTCGAGCGCGCCCTGGATGTCGTGGCTGATCACGAGGAAGGTGCCGCCCGTCTTCTTCTGAACATCGCAGATGAGCATGTTGATCGCGCGGGAGATCACCGGGTCGAGCCCGCTTGTGGGCTCGTCAAAAAAGATGAACCTGGGGTTCATGGCCAGGGCCCGGGCAAGGCCGACACGTTTCTTCATCCCGCCTGAGAGCTGGGACGGCATTTTCTCCTCGATCCCCGAGAGGCCGACATCCCTCAGCAGCCTGGCCACCTCGCGCTTGATCTCGTCCTTGGAGAGTCTGGTATGGATGGTGTAGGGAAACGCTACGTTTTCTTCTACGGTCATGGAGTCGAAGAGCGCAGCATCCTGAAAGCAGACCCCGAACTCCTTCCTGACATCCTTGAGATCAACCTCTTTCATGGTGGTGACATCCCTGCCGTCGATGAGGATGCTGCCCGAATCGGGTTTGATCAGTCCGAGGATGTGTTTCATGAGCACGCTCTTGCCGGTGCCGCTGGGGCCGATGATGACCGTGACTCCGCCTTCGGGGATGTCCAGGTTCAGGTCGGAAAAGACCATCTGGCCCTTGAATGACTTGTAGAGAGATCGTATCCTGATCATGATTTCCCCAGCCACGAGGTCTGGTAGAGGTCTCTCCTCCGGTGCGCCAGGAGCGGGAACTTCTCGCGGATGAGCTTGATCTCCTCCAGATCGATGTTCACCACGCTTAAGGCCTCGTCTGCGCCTGCATCATAGAGAACCTGCCCCCATGGCGAGGCAACGAGTGAGTGCCCATAGGGGATGTACCCGAGCTTGGGATTGTACGCCGGCTGCACGCCCACCACAAAGCCCTGTATCTCCAGGGCCCTGATCCGCACCAGCATCTCCCAGTGGGCGGTGCCGGTTGCAAGGGAGAACGCGGCGGGAACAAAGAGTATCCTGACATTCCTGTCCGCGAGGATCTGAGCCACCGGTGAAAAGCGGACATCGTAGCACACGACCACCGAGGCCGCCCCCCAGGGGGTCTCGAACACCCCCAGATCGTCGCCCGGCATGATGACGTCTGATTCCCTGATTGCAGGGCCGCCCGGTGGGGTGCAGTCGAAGAGATGCACCTTGTCGTGGTGGTAGATCTCCTCGCCGTTACTGTCGAAGACGAACGACCTGTTGAAGAAGCGCTTCCCGTCTCCCTCCCAGGGCATGGACCCCGCTACGAGCAGGATGCCGTGCCGCGCCGCCCGCTGCCGAAGGCCCTCCACCGCCCTGTGCGCGAGGGGAGCGGCATTGCGGATGGAGGCAGGCTCATAAGGAGTGAAGAACATCTCCGGAAGGACCACGACCTCTGCACCGCCGCCCGCGGCCTGATCGATCATGGCATACGCCCGGTTCAGATTGTCTTCGAAATCATATCCCTGCCTGATCTGGCAGATGCCAATCGCCACCGTATCCATCGGCGCTCCCTTTCTTAAAACGTGAACCATCCTCAAAAGACTGTCCCCGATCTCACCCCTGTGATATCGGCAAACCCGGGACTTCGTCAATGATTTTTCAGGCAAACGGCGCGGGGTGTGAGAAACTGAAAAGGGTCGATCCGCCGTATCTCTGAGGAAAGTCCATCAGGAAAACAGCGAATTCATCGCATTGACGAGACGTCTCGACTTGCTGTGCTTGGGAAGCCAGACACTGATCTTGGTCCAAGGGGTCCGGATCTCTCTCATCCACTCTCTGATCGATCCCGGTGCCATATGGATGCAGAAAAACTCGTTCCAGGAGTTAATGTGCAAGACATCGACTTCATGGATCCCGTCAAAGGCGTTCGGTTTTTCCATGTTGCCCACGAGCACCACCTTCTTGACAAACTTCTTGTCCATGAGCGCCTGCCGGTCGAGCCCTATGGAGTTGGCGTCCGGGATCTGGGCGTCAAGCTCCTTTAGAAGGGCCTGAATATCCGAGAGTGCTACGCCGGTGGTGTTGGGCACCATGTGGAAGGAGGTCGAGGCATCGACCCTCTTGTTATAGACCAGCCAGGCGAGTATCCTCACCACCCTCTCGGCGCTCATGATGGGGTTTTCTCTCTTCTTGCCCGGATATGATCCGTAGATATGCCACTTTCGGTTCTTGTGGGCGAAATATATCTCCTCGTAGGCAGGCTCTCTTCTCTTGACCCGTTTTTCCGACTCGATCTTGTTCTCCTTGGCTACATAGAAGGCCTCGACCCTTCTGCGCAGCACCTCCATCTCCACATCCTGATCGAGCTGTGAATCCAGCAGAAATGACTTGGCCCTGCGGATCAGGAGCACGGCGGTGCGTTTGAGATAGTCATGGAGTTCGTCTCCGAAGGTCCGGTATTTCTCGACGCTCCACTCGTTAAAGCGGTTCATCTCCCGGATAAAGCCCATAGGCCAGTCCCATTTCTTGACGACCTCAACCATCATGACGGTCCTGTCCTGCTGATTGACCCTGAGAAGGTCCCTAGTGGTGATCAAGGGCGATACCTTCAGATAAAAACACTTTCTCAACAAATCGATGGTCTTCTCGTCTCCCCGGTTGCGATAGTAGTTTTCCACGCACTGGAAGATCTCCATGTAGGGATCGATGATCTCGTCCTGGGAATCCTGCATGACGTGTCTCTTCAGCTCTTCGCACAAGAGAACATCCTCGCCCGATCGATCCAGATAGGTGGCGGCCAGCGCCATCTTCAGCACGGATTTCAGCGGGTCGTCCAAGGCCTTGTGCATCTGCCACAGTGCGGCCCCGAGCAGCTCCTGCTCAGGGATGGAGGTGATGTTGCCCATGTCGATGAAGTCCATGTAATCGAACTGCAGCGACCGGGCGAGACATGCGATGGTCTGCTCGTAGGCGTCGTCGCCGTGATCGACGGGCGTGACCCACCATATGGGTACCCTGCCCTCGATCAGGGTCAGGGTGCGATAGAACTCCTCCTTGAGGATGCTCTTTAGCGCCGAACCCGCCCCTTCCTGCGATACGGTACCGAAATTGTTCCTCCGGATGTCATTGATATCCATCAGGAAAAAGTGCAGATCGATGATATACTGGCTCGATATCCAGCGCTTGAGGGTCTTGAGCTTTCTTTCCAGCAGCGTGAGCCGGGGTTTGCCTATGGCCTCGGAATCTACGACCACCCAGACGTCGTAGTCGGACTCCCTGGTCTGCCCGAGGCTGCCCACGGAGCCGATGGTGAAGAGGCCCTCGATCTCACGGTTCCGGGGAACCAGGTTCCTTACCTCGCCGGGCCGCAGGCGGATGGGGGAGAAAGTGCTCAGACTGTTGATTGTGTTCGCCGGCCATTCCATGCACTTGACGCCGCAGGGGCAGTCGTCGTCTCCGGTGTAGCCGGGCAGTGCAGGGTGATTGATATGAACGCACAAGGGGAAAAGGTCCAGAATGACCCTTGACCCGAGAGGATCGCTCAACTCCATCAACCGCTTTTTCCGGCGGTTGTAATGGGTGAACGCCCTGACACCGGCTGCGACCTTTGCCTCGAAATCCATCATGTACGAGCGTTATCGCGTGAAAACCCGCCCGACTTTAATCGCGTGATCAGCAGAACCGCACCGGCCGCCACCATCAAAAGAGAAAGAACCTGGCCCATGGTGATGGACGCGATGATGAACCCCAACTGGGGGTCCGGCTCGCGGAAGAACTCGAGGATGAAACGTATGAGGCCGTAGCCCACAAGGAACACGGAGATGAGAATGCCCCGGGTGCGCACCTTCCTGCTCAGGAAAAAGAGGACCACAAACAGCACGATCCCCTCGAAGAAGGCCTCGTAGAGCTGCGATGGATGCCGGGGCAGCCCTCCCGCCCCGGGAAAGACCATGCCCCACGGCACGTCTGTGACCCTGCCGTAGAGCTCGGCGTTGATGAAGTTCCCGATCCGCCCGAAGAACAGCCCCGGGGTCGCGGCCAGGGCTCCCATGTCGGCAAGCATGATGAGCGATTTGTTCCGGAGCCTGCTGAACAGCCAGCCGCCGAGAACCAGCCCGATGAGGCCGCCATGGAACGACATCCCCCCCTCCCAGATGGCCAGGCACTTTAGGGGATGGGAGAGATAGTATCCAAAGTTGTAGAACAGGCAGTACCCGAGCCTGGCCCCGACGATGAGGCCTACAACACCATAGGCAAGCAGGTCTTCGATCTCCTTTTTGTTGATGTCATAGTTTTCGCGCCGCGAAAGGTGCATCAGAACGAAGTACGCGCACACGAACCCGATGATATACATCAGCCCGTACCAGCGGAGCTGCAAAGGTCCTATCTCGAAAAAGACCGGATCAATCTGGGGATACTTCATGGCAATGTGCTTCTCACAGAAGCCGCTTTCAAGTCAAGGTCCCACGCAGCAAGCCGGCCATGCATTCTTGCAGATTTTCCCGAAAACAAGAAAAACAGCGAAAAAGGGCACGTGGTGTTGCCACATCATGATTGGACACCCTGGGCATTTCTTCTCGCCTATAATCACAGACCATGTTTTCACAATCCACTCCCGGTCAGCCTTGACTAAATTACATCGAATTGTTATTGTCTTATTTTAAATAAAGGGGATGCATTCATGTTTAAAGTTGGTGATACTGTTGTTTACCCGGCCCATGGGGTATCTGAAGTGGAAGCCATCGAAACCCGGGAGATATCGGGAAATAAAATTTCCTTTTTCATCCTGAAGGTGCTGGATACACAGATGACGGTCATGGTCCCGGTGACGAATGTCAAAAATGTGGGTATACGTGAGCTCATCGATAAAAAAGGGATTGAGAAGGTGCTCGACATTCTCAAGGAACGTTCCGTAACTGTCGATAATCAGACCTGGAATCGGCGTTACCGGGAATATATGGAAAAAATCAAGAGCGGTTCCGCCTTTGAGATTGCAGAGGTCCTCAGGGATCTGAATATTCTGAAGCGAGGCAAGGAGCTCTCATTCGGAGAGCGAAAGATGTACGATACGGCCAAGAACCTTTTGGTGAACGAGATCGCCATATCGAAGAGCCTCGACAAGGCAGATGCCGAGAAGATGCTCCTGGAGGCAATGGGGAAGCTGGAACCTCAAACTACTACATAGAATAGGATTGACATACTATGAAATGGTTTCTTCGTATCGCAGTGGCACTCGTGGTCTTCTACGGGGCATTCATGTACGCGCACCTGCAGATGGGGGGCGGCATCTGGCTCATCATCCTGCCCGGCATTGCAGAGGCGTGCCTGCTCATGGTCTTCATCGGCGAGATCAAGGGGCTCAAGTTCCACCCCATGGCCTACGTGGGCGGGTTCCTGGGCGCCATCCTCGGGCTCGTGATCGGCAGCCTGCTGGGGTATGTTCTCCTGAGGCTCGAAGGCGGCCTCTTCCTGTTCATCCTCATCAACTCGCTCTTCGCCTACATGGGCTACACCATCGGCCATGCCTGGGGTAAGGAGTTGGGCGATCTCCCGTTCTTCCATCAGAAGTCGCGCACTGGTTACCCGCGAAGAAAAATCATGGATACCAGCGTCATCATCGACGGCAGGGTTCCGGATGTCTGCGATGCCGGGTTTATCGAGGGGACCCTGGTCGCGCCCCAGTTCATCCTGAACGAGCTCCAGCACATTGCAGACTCCTCTGATCCTCTCAAGCGGGCCCGCGGCAGAAGGGGGCTTGACATCCTCAACCGGCTCCAGAAAAACCCCATGGTCCAGTTCGAGATCGTGGACAAGGACTACCCCAAGATCAAGGAGGTTGACTCCAAGCTCATCGCGCTTGCCAAGGAGCTCGACGCCGATGTGCTCACCAACGACTTCAACCTCAACAAGGTGGCGCAGATCCAGGGTGTGAACGTGCTCAACATCAACCAGCTCGCCAATGCGGTCAAACCCATCGTGCTGCCCGGCGAGAGCCTGTCGGTCACCATCGCCAAGCAGGGCAAGGAAAAGGGCCAGGGCGTCGCCTATCTCGAGGACGGAACCATGGTGGTGGTGGAGCAGGGAGAGCCCATGCTCAACAAGAGCATCGAGGTGACGGTCACATCCATCCTCCAGACCCCGGCAGGCCGGATGATATTCGCAGCCCCCAAGACAAACGGCGGCTGATCCATGGCAGCAAGCGCGGTCATCGTAGCCGGCGGGAGCGGGACGCGCTTCGGCCGGAAAAAGCAGTTTCTCGATCTGTGCGGGGTTCCGCTCATCCGCAGGACCGTGGATGTCTTTGCCTCCCATGAGGCGGTAGACACCATCATCGTGGCAGTACCGCCGGAAGACATTGACCTGACGAGGCAGATCCTCGAAGGCGCCGCATCCCCGGTGCGCGTCGTGCAGGGAGGACGGACCAGGCAGGAGTCGGTGTACAACGGCCTGCTCAATATCGCAGGTGCGGGGACGGTACTGGTGCACGACGCCGTGAGGCCCCTGGTGACCGGAGATCTCATTTCCCGGGTGCTCGAAGGACTCGGCGAAGGGGATGCGTGCATCCCCGTCCTGGCGGTCTCCAATACCCTCAAAGAGGTTCGGGAAGGGGTGGTCGTACGGACGGTTCCCAGATCAGACCTCTACGAGGTGCAGACACCCCAGGCCTTTCCCGTCCTCAAGATCCTTAAGGCCCACACCCTGGCTCGGCAGCGGGGCATCCTTGATGCCACGGACGACAGCGCCGTCATAGAGCAGGCAGGGGGAGTGGTTCGGGTCGTGGAGGGTGATCCCTTCAATATCAAGATCACGGTCGCAAAAGACCTGGAGATCGCGGAGGCAATGCTGACATGCCGTACCGGGTCGGTATAGGCTACGACATCCATCGTCTGGTTCAGGGGCGCGCCCTTGTCCTGGGAGGGGTCACCATCCCCTTTCCCAAGGGGCTGCTCGGACACTCCGACGGCGACGTCGTGGTCCACGCCGTGTGCGACGCCCTGCTCGGGGCGTGCGCACTCTCCGACATCGGGGTCCTGTTCCCCGACACCGCAGCTCAGACCAAGGACATGTACTCCCTGAACATGCTCGGGATCATCCGGGAAAAGATCCGGCAGGACTTCACAGTGGTCAACATCGACGTCAACTGTATCTGCGAGCAGCCCAGGCTCGGGAAATACCGGGACTCGATGATCGCCAACATAGCAGGCGCATGCATGATCGACCCCAAGGATGTCTCGGTGAAGTTTCGGACCAACGAGGGGTTGGGAGAAATCGGCACGGGAGAGGCCATTGCGGCCCAGGCCGTGGTTCTGGTAAAAAGAACTCTCGTCTTATAAGGATCATAAGGAGCGCGATATGAGCATATCCCTGTACAATACCCTTTCGAAGAAAAAAGAGCCCTTCACCCCGCTTGCGGGGAACAAGGTGAGAATGTATGTCTGCGGCGTTACGGTCTACGACATGTGCCACATCGGTCATGCCCGGTCTCTGGTCGTGTTCGACGTGATCGCCCGCTTCCTGCGCAGAAAAGGCTATGACCTCACCTATGTGCGCAACTTCACCGACGTGGACGACAAGATCATCGCCCGGGCCAACCAGCTGGGCTTAAGCTACAAGGAGATCGCCCAGAAGTATATCGATGAGTTCTACACCGACATGAAGGTCCTCAAGGTGAAGCCCGCCGATATCGAGCCCCGTGCGACCGAGCATATCGAGCAGATCATCACCATGATCGAGAAGCTCGAATCAAAGGGCCTCGCCTACAAGGCCGCCGACGGCAGCGTCTACTTCGATGTCTCTGGCTTTCGCGAATACGGCAAGCTCAGCGGCAGGGACACCGAAGAGATGATTGCAGGCGCCCGGGTCGAGATCGATGAGAATAAGAGGAACCCGCTCGACTTCGCCCTGTGGAAAAGGAGCAAGGAGGGCGAGCCCTGGTGGGAGAGCCCGTGGTCCAAAGGCAGGCCCGGCTGGCACATCGAGTGCTCGGCCATGAGCACCCATCTCCTGGGCCCCACGCTCGACATCCACGGAGGCGGCAGGGACCTGGTCTTCCCGCACCATGAGAACGAAACCGCCCAGTCCGAGGGCACCTACGGTGTTCCGTTCGTGAGATACTGGGTGCACAACGGCTTCGTGACCGTGGACGGCGAGAAGATGAGCAAATCGCTGGGCAACTTCCTCACCATCCGGGAGCTCGTCAAGGAGGTGCACCCGGAGGCCCTGCGTCTGCTCCTGGTCTCTCACCACTACCGCAGCCCCATCGACTTCTCCCCCGATGCGGTCCAGACCGCAAGCCAGGGCCTGGTACGCTTCTACGAGATGCTCGATCGGGTGAACAGCGCACCCGTCAAGGCCGGGGAACCGCGCATCAAACCCCTGGTGGAGTCGTTCGAGAAGAGCTTTGACGAGGCCATGAGCGACGACTTCAACACGGCCCTGGCCGTTGCCCGCATCCACGAGCTCACCACCGAGATCAACAAGGCCCTCGACGAGAGCCCGGCCGTTTCTCCCCAGGACAAGGCAGCCCTTGAGTCCGCTGTATCGCTGATCTCGGATGTCCTGGGCATCCTCGAGGAAAACCCCAGGGAATTCCTCGACCGGATCAAGCGCTCCGGCATCGACGAGACCGGCCTCACCGCTTCCGAGATCGAAGCCCTCATCGAAGAGCGCAATGCAGCCAGAAAGGCAAAAGACTTCCGAAGGGCAGACGAGATCAGAGACACCCTCAAGGCAAAAGGCATCCAGCTCAAAGACACCCCGGAAGGAACCATCTGGGAAAAACTCTAACTCGGGGACGGGTTCACATGAGAATTCAGTGACCGCTCCTGCACCACCACAGATGGAGGGGAACGTGCCGGCATGAGTACATGCCAAATTATCCCGGACAAATCAACGCACGCCCTGTGTTTTATCATGCGCCCTCCTGCCGGGAAGAGCAGCGGCATGGCCCGTAAACACGGCATTGACAGGCATCGAGTCATCAGTCAGGATAGAAAAAGAACATCGCGTCACCCTTTGGGCTCTGCGGGAGACGGCCGGATTTTTCGCCGCTGCTTAAAAACCCGCCCGCTTGAGGCCGTGACCGGTTAAGGAACAGGATACAAGATACATCATGGGGTTCAAACTCGTTTCACCCTTTCAACCGCAGGGGGACCAGCCCGCCGCCATCGATGCCCTGACCGAGGGCATTGAGAAGGGCATTCGGGACCAGGTGCTCCTGGGCGTTACCGGCTCAGGCAAGACCTTCACCATGGCGTGCGTGATCGAGCGCATGAACCGGCCCGCGCTGGTCATCGCGCCGAACAAGACCCTCGCAGCCCAGCTCTATGGCGAGTTCCGGGAGCTCTTTCCTGACAATGCGGTTGAATATTTCGTGAGCTACTACGACTATTACCAGCCTGAGGCCTACGTGCCGTCCCGCGACCTCTACATCGAAAAGGACTCGGCCATCAACGAGGACATCGACAAGCTCAGACACCGGGCCACCCGGGCGCTTTTCGAGCGGGAAGACTGCATCATCGTGGCTTCCGTCTCGTGCATCTACGGCCTGGGCTCGCCCGAGGCGTACTCGGGCATGCTCCTCTACCTGGAAGAAGGCAGGGGTTTAAGCCGCAACGACATCCTGAAAAAGCTCGTGGAGATCCAGTATGAGCGCAACGACTACGACTTCTCCCGCGGCACGTTCAGGGTGCGGGGAGATGTGATCGACATCTTCCCGGTGCACGAGGAGGACACGGCTATCCGGGTCGAGCTCTTCGGGGACGACATCGAGTCGATCTGGCAGATCGACACCCTGCGCAACAAAAAGCTCCGCAGGCTTTCCCACTTTCCCATCTACCCCGCCTCGCACTACGTGACCCCGCGTTCCCGGCTCATCGAAGCCATAGACGGCATCCGTGAAGAGCTCAAGGAACGCATCGCCTACTACCGCGCGGAGAACCGGCTCATCGAGGCGCAGCGGATCGAGGAGCGCACCAACTACGACCTGGAGATGCTCATGGAGACCGGGTCGTGCCAGGGCATCGAGAACTACTCCCGCCATCTCACCGGGCGTCTGCCAGGGCAACCGCCGCCGACCCTCATGGACTATCTGCCCAAGAACACCATCGTATTCCTGGACGAGTCGCACGTGGGTGTGCCCCAGCTCATCGGCATGTACCGGGGAGACCATTCACGGAAATCCACCCTGGTGGAATACGGGTTCCGGCTGCCCTCGGCCCTGGACAACCGGCCGCTGAGATTCGACGAGTTCAACTCCCTGGTGAACACCCTGATCTATGTCTCCGCCACACCCGGGAACTACGAGATCAAACAATCGAAAGGCAGGGTCATCGAGCAGGTGGTTCGGCCCACCGGGCTGCTGGATCCTGAGATCGAGATCAGGCCGGCGAACTCCCAGGTGGACGACCTGTTCCGCGAGATCACCAGACGGGTCGACGCAGGCGAGCGGGTGCTCGTCACCACGCTCACCAAGCACATGGCAGAGGAGCTCACCGACTACTACCTCCAGCTCAACCTCAGGGTGAAATACCTGCACTCAGACATCGACACCCTGGAGCGTATCGAGATCATCAAGGGACTGCGCGAAGGCAAGTTCGACGTGCTCGTGGGAATCAACCTCCTGCGCGAGGGCCTGGACATCCCTGAGGTATCGCTGGTGGCCATACTCGATGCCGACAAGGAAGGCTTCCTGCGCTCGGAGCGATCGTTGATCCAGACCGCGGGCAGGGCAGCGAGAAACGTCAACGGCAAGGTGATCATGTATGCGGACATCATCACCGACTCCATCGAGAAATCGACCTCCGAGACACTGCGCCGCAGGGAGAAGCAAAAGGAGTACAACCGGCTCCACGGCATCACGCCCACCACGATCAAGAAGAATATCAGAGACATCCTTGCATCTATTTACGAGAAAGATTATGTAGACATGTCGGCGACCATAGGCACTTCCCTAGGCAAGGTAGAGGTGGGCAAGCTCAAGCAGACCATTGCCGAGCTCAACAAGAAGATGCATGAGGCCGCCGCCGACCTGCGGTTTGAGGACGCGGCATCCTTGAGGGACGAGATCAAGCGCCTCACCAGGATCGCACTGGTCACGGAAGGATAGGGTGTGGACCGGACAGCCATCGAAAACCTGGGGTATGAGATACGGGAGGTCCCCCCGTACACCATAATCTACCGCCCCTCGCTCCCCCAGCTGCCTCACGTGCTGTCCGGCGGGCCCATGCTCGGGACTGATACGGGTCTGAGCGGCAGGACATCCGTCCGAATCATGGAGCCGGGCCTGGTGGTCCGCACCCTGACCCATGGCGGGGCATTGAGAAATGTGTTCAAGACACGCTTTCTCACCCTCAACCGGAGCATCCAGGAGCTTCAGTGCAGCGCACACCTCTTCTCACAGGGCATTCTCACCCCGGAGATCGTGGGCATGCGGTTCAGGAAGAAAGTCCTGTTCTACTCCATAGAGATCATCTCCCGGATGATCCCGGAATCGACCGATCTGCTCGCCTTTCTTGAGCAGCACCCGGATGACGGATCGGCCGTGATCCGGAAAACCGGCGAACTCATCCGCCAGATTCACCGTGCACAGGTCTACCACGCCGACCTCCACGTGAAAAACATTGTTCTGGACAAGGAGCGAAACCCCTGGATCATCGACCTGGACAAGGCCTACCGGTTCATCGACCTCCCCTTTATCCTGAGATACAAGAACACCAGGCGTTTCATCCATTCCCTGAAGAAGTGGGACAAGAGAGGACGGATACACCTGCCTCAGGGCTGGGAGCAGGCCTTCATGGACGGGTATGCCGGGCAGGACCGGTAAGGGCTGCCTCTTCGCTCAACCCCCCTTCGACAAGCCCTCTGATCGCCTCCTTTACGTCGTCTATGAGACAGTCCCTTGTCTCGACGGTATATGTAGAGGCATCGATTGGCATGCCGATGCTTACCCGGACATCCTGGTCCAGAAAGAAATCCCAGGTGCCGGGTCTCAAGATCTTCTCAGAGCCGCTGATGCCCACCGGAATGATTCTGGCTCCCGTCTGGATAGCCACCATGAACCCGCCCTTTTTGAACTCCCCTAATCTTCCGTCCCGCGACCGGGTTCCTTCCGGGGCGACCCAGAGCACGATCCCGTCCTTCATCTGCTCCCTGGCATAGTCCAAGTCCCTGATAGCCTGCGCGTGGTCGTGGCGGTCGATGGAGAGAAATTCCGCCGCCTTCAGGCCCTTTCCCCAGACAGGGACCTTGAAGAGCTCTTTTTTGGTGAGCATGCGTATGCTCCCGGGCAAAGATACGAAGATGAGCGGAATATCGTAGTGGCTCCGGTGATTCGACATGATGATATAGGGGGTGCCCGGGCTCACCGTGACCTGGTGCGGGTTTTCGATGTGCACCCCGGCCCTGACGTTTTTCAGCAAAAATCCCGACCACCAGCGCAGCACCCTGTCGGCAAAACCCCGTTCGTATGTGCGCGTAAAGCGCATGTATAGACCGAGGACCGATATGCCCAATGTCACGGCAATGCCCTGGGCCATGATCCATATCTTTCGATAGAATGATGCCTTCACCTGGTGAAACCTCCTCTCCCCCTACCCGGGGCTGAAACGATCCGCCGGGACCCGGGCCGCAGGCTCCTGGCGTTATCCCGGCTGATTCATGAAATAGCACGCTTCAATGATTCGAATGCGGGCACGAGCTTCTTTTCTGCTTCTGCTCGTCCGTTTTTTTCTTGAAGAAATCACGCTCCTTGATGAGGTGTTCGGCGAGTTCGGAAAAGGCCCATTCAATTGACTGCTTCGTCACCACGGCGTAAATGGACTGAGGGAGGTTCCAGTCCTTTGCCTCGCGCATTACCCGGTGGATCACCGGTGCCTCGACCTGGTAGAAGAGCATGATCTTTTCATCGCACACATATGCTTGATCCGACCTCTTGTCAGTAAACAGGATATCGTGCACACTGAGGTTTCCCTGGCCGGGCTCGATGACCTGGGCCTCGGGCGCCCCGACAGCCTGAAAGAACCTGTCGAGGATCAGCATTTCTTCGTATGTATAGTTCCAGAGCAATACCCTGGGGTTGGTGTTCATAAGCAGCTCCTTTTTGCCTTTTAGATATTCCAGCCGCTCTTTCCCTCTCCGCTCTTTCAAGGGTGTGAGCGGAAGGATGCCGCCTGAATTCCTGACCTCAAAAAAGCGCAAGAAAAGAATGGGGTTAGAATATAGTATAGCGGAAAGGAAACATCAAGGGACAATTTGGGCGCACAAGCCCTTGCGGTCTTCTTCCACCTTGCCCACTGCAAAACCCTCATCGTCGATGCCGGTCTCGAACGGTTTGCCATCCGTTACCGCCGGCAGGGAGTCCCTGCCGGCAGAGGATATCTGCTCCAGCCCAAGCAGACCCTTTTCGTAAAACATGACTGGATAAGGAAAAGAGGTTATACTTTACTAATGATCCGTCTTCGTACTACCGATACAGAGAAGATATCAGACAGGAGGTAGCATACCCATGAGATGCGCCAAATGCGGCTATGTCAGCTTCGATTATCTGGACAGATGCAAGAGCTGCGGAGACGACCTCGTTCCCGCAAAGATCAAGCTGAATATCTATACCAAACCGCCCGAGATCGACATCGACGATGAGGGTTTTGCAGTGGGCAAGGTAGAAGAAAATCGCAAGGGCCTGCTCGGCGAAGGCGCGTCAGCCGCCAGGCAGGATGTCTCCATGGAAGAGGTTCTCATGGAAGACGGAGAAAAGCTCGAAAGCTTCAACTTCGAAGACGACGAAAACGCTTGACAACCATCCCTGTTTTCAATAGACATTCTCCTGTTGCCGAGGTAGCTCAGTAGGTAGAGCAGGGGACTGAAAATCCCCGTGTCGGCGGTTCAATTCCGTCCCTCGGCACCA